>Ga0114933_10002848_pt1 | contig 17431 bp, 16 predicted proteins | sample 4SBtaG_FD_89691 | JGI IMG/M metagenome (GOLD analysis project Ga0114933, IMG submission 89691) | Deep subsurface microbial communities from Kolumbo volcano to uncover new lineages of life (NeLLi) - 4SBTROV12_W25 metaG | ecosystem: Environmental > Aquatic > Marine > Volcanic | place: Kolumbo... | reverse complement strand
CTAAGAATGTAACGACCATATGGTTCAGCTTTTCGAATCAGTGGCCGAGGCCTGTCACTCTCGATCTTTTTCGCCACGTTTCACCTGCATGGAAAGCCCAGCCCGTTTGACGATCTTCTCACCAGCCCTGGTTAGGGTACCGTGTCCATAGCGGTCTTCGATACGGTCAATCGTCTGATTCAGGTTCTTCCTGCGCTGTGTGGTTCCTTCTGAAAACAACTGTACTTGGCTGACAGTAGCGACTTCAAGGTTGGTGCAGCCAACACCGATTAAACGGATGGGTACTGTCGGCCCTGAACGCCGCAATAAATCACAGGCGGCCATTGCGATGGCCTGCCCGTCATCAACGGGGTCGGGCAGGGTCACACGTCGACTGCGAAGCGGGTATCCGCGCGGACCAGGTGCTGTCCGCCGACCTTCTTTCCACTTGAGGACCACCGTTCGTGCCCGAATGCCGTCGCGCCTTAAACGGCGGGCAACCGACTCAGCATGTGTACGAATCATCGACTCGAGCAGTCTGTGATCCGCAATATCCTTAGCAAACGTGTGCTCTTCACCGTAGGAGACGGCATCTCGATAGGGCTCTACATCACGAATGTCCTCTCCGCGTGCAAGTTGTGCAACTTCAACACCCCAGTCACCCAATTGTCCCCGCAGTACTTTATCTGAGGTTCGGGCAAGATCACCCAGTGTGTGGAACCCTGCCGTATCAAGCCGCTCGGCAGAAACTGGACCGACACCCCAGATTCGACTGACTGGCAGAGGGTCTAGAAAGGATCTGACATCGCCCTCTTTAACCCACTTTAACCCGTCAGGTTTAGCAACCTGACTTGCAATCTTGGCCACCATTTTGATCGGCCCGATACCGACGGACACAGGTAGGCCCAACTCCGAATGGATGCGGCGCCGGAGATTCTCACCTGCCGTTGCGGGATCACCCAATAACCGCTCAGTCCCTGTCAGATCAATAAAAGCTTCATCCAGAGACAACCGCTCGACCAAGGGTGAAAATTCCTTGAATATTTCGAATACCCGCCGGGATTCTCGGTTATACAACGGCATATTCCCTTTCACAAAAACCAGGTCGGGGCACTTGCGACGTGCCTCAAAAGAGGGCATGGCTGAATGTACACCGAATTGTCTTGCCTCATAGCTGGCTGCTGCGACCACACCACGAGCGCTGCTGCCCCCTACTGCAAGGGGTTTGCCGCGGAACTCCGGGTGATCGCGCTGTTCGACGGATGCATAGAACGCATCCATGTCGGCGTGCATGATGACAGTTGTCGAGATTGGCACGGGATCCTCAATATTCAGTCAGCCGCAGGACATCGGGTCTGTCCATTCAGCTTTTGTCAACTATGGTAACACTGCAGTCGACCCGATCTATCTGAAATTCAGAATCAAAACTACTGTGGCAATTACGATTGAGGATAGCGTGTGGGCGCACCGTGCACATCCAGAAACTGGTCACGGAAACAACCCGGCCAGCGTTCGACGTGCCGCCGCGCTGCCTGCCCGAGTTCGCGGTACCATTCCGGTAGGGGTGGGTCCCCACATTCCTGGGCCAAACGGTCGTAGTAGTTGTACTGTTCGTCATCAAGTGCATGAAAATTTCTCTGGAGAATGTCGGCTGACCGAAGTTGTTCGGCACGTATATCCTTCGCTTCGCGCATCCGAGAAACAGTGGGCAGGTCGAATTCGCCATTCAACATTCGGGCAAACCATCGTGCCTGGATCTCAAAAATAGGGAACGGTATGATTTTAAAGGGGAGTCCGATCAGTGCCAGTGTAGGGTGCGTGATGCAAAGCAGATCCTGATACAGTGGTGTGACCCAGTTATCTCTGACCCGGATTAGCTCCTCGGATAAAAACCGAAAGCGATAATGGTAACCCGTCGCAAACACGAGGCTATCAACAGGCCCAATTAGCGTCTGATTCTCAAGTTCTATTCGACCGTCATCTATCAGGCGCCTGATTGGTCCACACGAAGTAACATTTTTCAGGTGTTCTGTCTTTTTTGAGCGAGCTGCTTTGTCGCTGCCACACCAATAGACCCGATCGGCAGCCACGGCAATCTCTTGACTCAAGTCTGCGCCAGATGACGCAGTACCCACTATTGCGACCTGCATTCCGGCAAATCTATCGGGTGACCGGTAGTTATGACTGTGCACGCAGCGGGCGGGAAAGTGATCTGATCCTGGAATGTGAGGGACCCGCGGTTCGGTATAGTGCCCGTTACATACCGTCAATGCATCGAATACCTCAGTGACTGAACCGTTCTCACCATCTATTGTCAACAGCCACCGGTCGTCATGCACCGCCTGCACCACTTTAGTGTTGAATCGAATCAGTTGTCGTATCGAGAATGCATCTGCAAATTCTTCCAAGTAAGACAGCACCTGTGCGTGACCTGGATAGCGGGGCCACTCATCGACACCACCACCTGACGAATCAAATGGGAAATCAAAAAATGCCATCAAGTCACGCGGTAAATTGGTGCGCAACGATGCATGCATGGATGCATGCAACCGCGGACCCGTCTGCCCTAATGGATCAGGCTCTGATGCGGCCTGATATACCCAGACACCCCCTAGCCGGGACGACTGCTCAAATATGTCGACCTCGTGACCAGCTTTTAAAAGTTCGCTCGCCGCGACTAAACCTGCGGCACCGGCTCCGATTACGGCGACTTTCACAGTTGCAGTCTCGCGAGCAGTAAAACGTTGGGCCTCATTATCACGGCCATTTAGCCGCTGTAATCCAACAGTGCATTCATTGGTTCGAGTGCCTGTGTGGTTGAAGAAACTCAATCAATAACTGGGCAACCCGTTCGGGTTGCTCCTGCTGAACCCAGTGACCTGCATCTCTAATCAAATGTGCTCCAGGCACCTGCGAACAGACGCCCGTCTTCAACTTTTCAAAGTCGCCGGGCTTCTGGTAAACCCCCCAGTCATTTTTGCCCGCAATAAAGCAGGCTGGCACATCGATACGCTGATCGGCAAACAACATTAGCTCCCGTTGGTAGGTCTCGGAGGTGGCGCATCGATACCAGTTCAGACCACCCTGAAAGCCGGTCTTAGCAAAGGCTTGGCTGTAAACCAGCAATTCCTCTTCCGTCAACCAATCGCATCGTGCTATCTGGCTCCGGCCTGGCATGTACGGTGCGACGGTCTCGGCCATATTCTGATCAAGATCCATGATGTAGTAGGTCGGCATCTTTGCCAATTCCTCAGCTGACCAGGCTGCCAGCGGAAGCGGCCTGTTGTCGGGCCAGTCAGCACTCTTATAGTGAAAATAAGCCCGCAGAAAGTCGTGTACACCCTGAACACAGGCGTATAGGTCAGCGTTAGCCTCGGGAGTCGAGTAGTACCACTGGTAGTGCTTGCGCGGCCTTTGAAGGGTTGCTAACTGGTCGTGGATCAGGGTGCCTGAGTTGCCGGAAACACCGGGTGGACCGGCAAACGGTGCGCTCATCATCGCGACCGAACAAAATACATCGGGGCGCAGCAAAGCGCAATACGCGGCAACGGGTGAACCAAAATCGTGGCCGACGACCGCAGCAACTCTGCCGATATCCAGCGCCCATACAAGCCCCAGTACATCACGGACAAGATTGAGCATCCCGAAAGCACGCACATCAGCGTCGTAGTCAGCTTCCCAGCCCAGCGTCTCGCCATACCCGCGCTGGTCCGGAGCTACCACGTAATAGCCGGCCTGTGCGAGCATGGGCATCACCTTCCGCCAGCTATAGGCCAGTTCAGGAAAACCGTGTAGCAACATTACACACGGTCGATCTGCTGTTTCAAAACCAGCTTCAAGCACATGCATGTTCAGACCGTTGCCGTTGTCGACTTGACGGGAACGAAACCCTTTCGGTAGTGGGATCATTGCCAGTTGAATTTGAAGTATTGAGGAGAATTACTATTATTTGTCTGCGAACCGTCTCCTGGCTGCAGTCGCAGTCTGATTTGTACCGCTTAGCTGGCTCTGATCCGCATCAGCGTAACTGCCAACCTTGTGCAGTGCGCCGGCAATTGCGTTGACAGCCTCTTTGACCATAGCGGATGCTATCGGCGGATTGGTAGCACACCGCTGCGCCAACCCGAGTGCGACATCGACTGATTTACCGGGTTCCGCCAATCGACTGACAAGTCCCCAATCAAGCGCTTTATCCGACGACATTTTCTCACCCAGAAGACAAATCTCTTTGGCCCGAGCAGGACCAACCAACGTCACCAGCCGCGGTAATGCACCCCACTGAAGGTTCAGACCAACCTGCACCTCCGGAACAAACAAGTAAGCATCCCTCGCCAGTACGCGCCAATCACAGGCAAGACCCAGTGCACAACCCGCTCCTACCATCATGCCCTCGGCTGCGGCAATGGTAATTTGAGGTAGATCCTCCCAGGCCTGACAAAGCCGTACGCCGCGATAGAACCGTCTCCGGATCTCAAGGTCATTCATTGCTTCGAGATCCCAGTTCTGCGCATCCTTCAGATCAATGCCTGATGAGAATGCGGCGCTTGCCCCGGTGAGCACCACACTTCTGACTGTCAGATCTTCTGCAAGAAGTTTCGCAGTATCAGTCAACTCCGTGATCATTTTCTGATCAAACGCATTGAGCGCCCCCTGACGATCAAAGCGAACGATCATGGTATCGTCAGACCTTTCCAGTGTTACATAGTCTTCCATCTTCAAATCCTCTGTGCAAAAAACTTGTTGCTTATCTCAGACAGTACTGTGGCAACTCTAAACCGCAACACTGTGACCAAAGCAGAATTAATCAATCAGGCATCTGGATCGTAGCGCTCGAGCCCCTCGATCTGCTCACCTGGTGCGATATTGCCACGCAACTCAATGACAGTTCGATCAGGATCGCGAATAAAGATAGACGCGGCGTCGCTGCGACCAAACGACACGGGCCCTTGACTGATGGCAATATTTTGTTTTCTGAGCGCATTAAACGTTTCGCTGACTGAACCCACATTGAATGCCACGTGGGTGTAGCCGGTATGCTTCTCAGGCACATCCATGAGAATATTTTTACCACCGGTCAAATCTACACCGTTGTAGACGAGATTGAGTTCTATGCCATGAGTGTTTCGAAGTATCGTCACAGTATCGCCGTCTGCCCGGCGCTCTACCTTGAAACCGAGTTGCTCATAAAATGCGATCGAGTCAGCCTCATTGGTGACTCGAATACCTAGATGATCTACGTTTTTAACTTCAATCATAGCCTTCTCTTCTCCTCGGATTTTCTGAGATTCTGGCAGACCTTATCCTTGAACAACAATGTGCACAGTCGGGTTGCCAAAATTCGCAAAATTGTAGTTGGTAACTCCAGGTCACATAAATTTCGATGATGTGCTACATCCGCCTCGGTATGTAGCGTGAAAAGAATGTACCGGCCAGCATCCAGCCCGCTGCACCTACAAAAATAACCGGTAAGGCGAAGAACTTAAGCAAGACCGCAAAGAATCCCGGGACAGCTAGGTTGGCAACATCCCGATAGGTCTGAAATACACCGGTCATTTCAGAACGCTCAAGGGGGTGAACTGCACGGAGAAAAAGAACATGACCTGACCCATCGAGCATCGTTGCACCCAGTGCTGCGAATGCAAGTAAAACAATAGCCACTGTTGGCGTGCCGGATACTGCAAAAACCAACAGAGTCATCCCTGCAGCCACAGTAAACCCCATGTACATCAGCCGGCGCAGTGAATATCGACGAGCAAACCAACCCCAAAAGGGCAGCGTTAATGTCCACGCAGAACCGATGGAGACAATCGCTGCACCCATCAACTCTCCCAGTCCCGACTCGCGGGCATAAATCGGCGTGTAAATGATAAACATCATCCACCAACTGGAGCGAGTCAAAATGAGACCCCAGGCGAGTCGCAATCGGGGCTGTAGGAAAAAACGACCGATGTGGCGAAGAGGATTACCGGCTGGTAAAAGTCGTTCGGGTAAGGACATCTGCTGAAGGCCCAGCCACCTAAAATAAATCAGTGTAGCAACGGTCCCCCCAATCGCAATCAAGTAGGGCAACCAATCAGCTACCCGGGACTGCAGATAAACGCCTAGCCACGGTCCGATTGAAAGCGCAACAATTGCGGACACCATACGCAGCGGCTCAAATTCAGGGAGTTGACGCCGCGGTATGCGCTGCATGATATAAAGACTAAGAACCACTTCCATCGAAGTGACACCAAACACGTGCAGTACCATACCCGCAGCAAAACTCCACATTGCCTCGGTCCATAAAAGAACAACTGAAGCTGCCATCGCAAAAACGCTGAGGAGAAAGCAACGGTGTAGCCCTATTCTCTGAAGAACCATTGGAACACTCAGGCTAACAGCGACGCCACAAGCACTGACCATGAAAAACAGCACACTCACAAGCTGAGCGGTGCCCATGAGCGACAGAGCCTTTAGCGGCAGCACCGAAAGCAGTACCGCACGGGCACTTGAGCAAACAAAAAAGAACCCCGCAAACGGTAGGTAGCGGACCAAGTTCGACACTATTTAGTCATGCCGCACCGGTTCTCCTGGCATTTCTTCATTCAGGACTGGAGTCATTAAGTTATCAGATTCGTGATATTGATAATAATATTTACGGATTCAGTCCACGATTGTTAATCCCGAGAGAAAAATGTTGTCAAGAAAACAATCCAGCCAGATTTGACTGTCCTTTGCGAATCGGTTGTGATTTTCTAACTGCTCATCACGTTGCTGCGCACCGCACAACGAGAGCTTCTTGCTACCGGTTTCAGAACTGGACCAGCGGTCTATCATTTGCCGAGTCATTTCGGGATGGAACTCTATACCGAACACGCGGTCGTTGTAGACATATGCCTGCCCTGGGAAAGGGCCGCTGCTAGCCAGGTGGATTGCACCGTCGGGAATCTCAAATGTCTCAGAATGCCATTGGTAAAACATTGTAGGTCGAGAAAGAAATGACTGACCGGCCTCGGTCGGTGACACTTCCCAGTAACCGATCTCAACAACCCCATCAGGATGAGGCCCAACACTTGCACCCATAACGCGTGCTATTTGCTGTGCACCCAGACAGATCCCCAGTACCGGAATTTCTGTCGGAAGGACTGTCGCCTCCAGCCAATCCAATTCCGCACGAATACCTGGAATGTGGTCATCGTTCGCACTCTGTGGCCCACCGAATACTACAACCCCATCGTATCGAGACAGTTCAGCCGGCAGGACATCACCGATGCACGGACACCGTCTATCCAGTGTATATCCCCGACTGACCAACCCTTCGCCAACCAGACCAGGATTGGATGTTTCCTGATGGACAATAATAAGTATCTCTTTTGCCATGTTACCTAAGAAACCGGAGCCAAAATTAAACTAAGCGGCGAAGTGTAGTCGATCTGAAATCTGGATCAACATCGCGCCAGTTCTTTCTTCAGGTACTGGGCCAATCGTACACGCGCATTTACACCTGCTCGTAGTTCAGCTTCCGCGTTGTAGTTGGTATTGACGTTTACATCATAGGTCCACTTGCACCCGGCATGGTCGGTGATGAACTCGATCCCAGCGATATCGATCTGTTGCTCATGTAAAAAGGTTTCATAGCGGGGAATAATTGGATCTACATAGTCCGTAATAATCTCGAATCGCAGTATTTTTGTTTCAGCTGAATTGTGTTCGTCGGGCACGGAACAGTTGTCTGCCGGACACAGTTCAAAACCTTCCGAGGTATCAACACGAAGTGCGTAAACGAGCTTCCCACCAATAAACTCACAGCGGGTAATAAAGGATTCAGGACTGTCGATATAGACCTGAAGCAGAGTGACGCCATCAACTGGTGGAGTTTCGGCCAGGGCATCTAGTCGGACTTCAAATGCATCGAAACTATCGAACCGTTCAACGCCCAACCCCATACCCGCACGATTATGCTTGGTTACAAACGGACAAGGCATGTTCCTGGCCAGGCCAAGTAACTGTTCTGGACTGCGCGCGGCATAAGTCAGTGGTACGGGGAGTTCATGCGCCATCAACGCCTGGTATTGCCGCACTTTACTGAGCTCAAGATCCAGCGCCGCACTGCCGTTAATCACACGCCGCCCGTGGCGTTCAAGCCAGCACAGCACACCCGCCGTGAGCTCAGGCACACCCGAGTGACCACGAGTATGCGCAGAAGCACTCATACGAACATAAAAAATACCCTGGGGTGGTTCGACTGCGGGATCAGGCAGGAATGAAGCCATGTGCCATTCGGTAAATGGCAGGCCCATTTCAGTAAATGTCTCGCGGAAGGGCTCAAGCCATTGGTCGTTCTCGTGGAGAATGTATAGCATAAATGCGACTCGCAACCTTAATTCTGATCGTTAACCAGCGAAAACAGCAATGTCATTATCGCAGACATTTAACGGTGCACGAACAGCTGACATTGCATTACAACACCTTAGCCTCCTAAACTCTTTGGCACATTCTCAACGATTCTCCGTTTCCACGACTGTTTACCCGTGGACCATTGACGTTCCGCGACAGACGATGACCGAAGCCGCGCAAATTCACAAACTCTCAAAGCAATGGCTCAACGACGCCGAACGTGTGGTCGCGCTGACAGGTGCCGGTATTTCTACCGATTCAGGTATTCCGGATTTTCGCGGCCCCCAAGGCGTTTGGACCAAAGACCCGGATGCTGAGAAACTTTCGGACATTCGCCATTACCTGGCTGACCCGGCGATCCGCAAAAAGGCGTGGCAGGCTCGACTCGATTCACCTGTTTGGCAAGCCCAGCCGGGCGCTGGTCACCACGCGCTCGCCCGACTTGAACAACTCGGCAAACTCCACACGCTGATCACTCAGAACATCGATGGCTTACACCAACTGGCAGGAAACAGCCCTGATGTTGTTGTCGAGATCCATGGGACCGTCCGTAAGGTGCGGTGCATGTCCTGTACTTACCTCGTGGATATGAGCGTTGTACTGGAGCGTCTACGTTATGGTGAGGATGACCCTTCGTGCCCAGACTGCAGCGGAATTCTGAAATCGGCCACCATCTCATTCGGTCAGAATTTGGTGCCAGAAGATCTTATCCGATCTGAAAGTGCCGCGAAACAGTGCGACCTGCTGCTCGCTGTGGGATCGACACTGTCAGTGTACCCAGCGGCAAGCGTGGTACCCATTGCAAAACAATCTGGCGCCCGGATCATAATCATCAACGGTGGCCCCACTGATTTGGACGGGATCGCGGATGCCGTGCTACGTGGTCAGATCAGTGAACTACTGCCGAGCATCCTACCCAGTGCCCATTGAAAAAAAAATTTACTAACCCCCTATTCACGCCACAACTAAAAAGCTGATTCCCGGGATTTGACGATCGCCGCAACGACCTCGTTGTAGGGCGCTCGTGTTCCGACAGCAACAGCAACGACTGGCACCATGCCGTTTATGGCATCAATTTCCGAAGGGCGCCTGGCGAGATGATCCAGCAGCATTGATGGCCGCGCGTCCGGCATCTTACTGCCAAATTCGAGTACATATTTCTCCGCATCTGTGAATGAAAGCTGAATCTCTTTTGCTCGTGCAGTGTCGTATGCCTCGAGGGCACAGCCTCGCGCGATCTGCCACGAGAAGGGATCGCTCATAATCTCTCCAAGGGTCCGTCCGAATACTGTGCACGGTGCACTGAACGTAACATTACAGATGAATTTTTCCCAGATCAGCTGGTTAATGTCTCCAAAAGCTTTGACCTTAAACCCTGCCTCCTGCCAGACGGCAGCAACCCGCTGAACACGATCGGTGAGTCCACCATTCATCTCCCCCACCCGGATTAGTTCCATACCATTGTGGTGCACATGTCCCGGACCCTTTATGGATGCACCAAAACCGCCGGCAACTCCCAGCAGGATATTGTCCGGTGAACGATGTTGTGCAATGCGTTCACCGGCCCCCAGACCATTCTGAATGGTCAGCACGAGTGTGCTGTCGCCGACAATAGGAGCAATACTTTTTGCAGCGGCACCGACCCCGGATGCCTTTGTGGCGATAATGATGAGATCGCAAATACCCGCTGCGTCAGGACTTTGTGCAACATTCAAGCTGTGCACTGTTCGATCGCCGCTCGCACCTTCGATCCGTAACCCCTGCTCACGAATCATGTCCAGATGCTCTTGCCAAACATCTATTGCCCAGACTTCATTTCCTGCTTCGGCCAGCAAACCTGCGTAAACCGAACCCATGGCACCGGTACCGACTACTGCTATCTTCATCCGTCCAGATCCTCGATCAGTGAAATACCTGTTATGACTACGCTAAGATTATAAGCATCCCATTTAAGGATCCAACCGGCTCTAGAATCTGAATTGTCGACGGTTCCGTTTCAGCGCCCGGATCTTACATCGGTGTGGCCTGGACCGACCCGGACCGTTCAATACCATCTGCACTGTGTACGCTTACCGACTGGCCAGTCGCCCAGAAACCCTTCTGAATCATTCCCAGCGCAACATTGCACTTCAGTCGGGGCGACCAGATCGCCGACGTCACATAGCCCACAGGTCTATCTGATGCATAGACAGGCCAGGGTGAACCACACGCCGCACACGGGCCTCCATCAAACACCACACCCCGGATGCGTTGTGCAGGACCATCGCGTGAAATATCTTCGAGGGCAGGCCTACCGATATAGTCAATTTGGCCACCAAGAGTACAGAACCGATCCAGGTTAATCTCGAGCGGATTATTACTGCGCGTCATTTCGTTACCATATGACAGCAGGCCCCCTTCAATACGTTCAATAAGATTCGGGCAACCGGGCGTTACATCGAGACCCTGGCCTGCCGACCACAACATATCCCACAGTTCAGTACCCAAACTGCTGTCATCCAGGTAGATCTCAAACCCGCCTTGCTTGCTGTAACCGGAACGCGCAACGACCAGTTGACGATCCAGAAAGTCAAAAAGGCTAAAACGAAAATAGGCAAGATTCCGGACTGCATCACCGAACACGGCTGCAACCAGATCTTCGGCCCGCGGCCCCTGAACCGCAAGTGGAGATACGTCAGGCTCAGTGACCGCGACATCTATCCCCAACCCCAACGCTAGCCCTTTTGTCCAGAGCAGCACATCGGAATCGGCAATTGATAACCAGTACCAGTCCTCGGCACGCTTAAGTATGACCGGGTCGTTAATCAGGCCCGCTTTGTCATCAATCAGGGGAGCATATAAGCACTGCCCGACAACCGCACTGCCAAGATCCCGCGGGGTCATCATCTGGACCAAGTGAGCGGCTTCGGGTCCGCGTACTTCGACCTGCCGCTGGCAGGATACATCCCACAACTGCACGCTCGATCGCAAGTGCCAGTACTCCTCCTCTACAGTTCTGCCAAAGGCCTTGGGCAACAGGGTGTGATTAACGATCGAATAGCCCTGAACACCCAACGTTTCAATGCGATCCGTATAAGGGGTGCGACGGTTACGCCGGGAAACCGCCAGGGCCAGTGAACTCATCGACAATCAGGTCCGTCTAACCAGACCACCAGACGGTATAACTGTGGGGGGACAGCACGACCGGGATATGGTAGCGGGCATCCGGATCTGGCAGGCTAATTCTGACCACAACCGACTGCATGTTGTGATGGGACCCTTGCGCAATTACTGCAACCGGAAAATAGTCACCCGTATGAAACACCAACTCATAGATAGTGCCTGCCGGATTATCCTCGAGCGCAACGGGTTCAGATATTCTCCCCTCACTATCCGAGTGCGTCTCAAACAACCGTTGCGCCGAGTGGCTCTCGGAAAGCCGGAAAAACTCTACACGAATCCCGGCAGCCGAGATACCTTTTACAGAATCCAGTACATGAGATGATATAACTGCCATTATCCCGTCCTATATGATAGTACTGTCAGCAATACCAACCCTGACAACACTTCGCGAATCTATTCTATCGATGCCTTGTCTCGTTTGCTGGTGGTCGCCAGCACAATCGGACTGATAACACCCTTCGTCCGTACATTGACACAAGCTGTTTTACCGCTGGCCAGAGCTCTGTCTAGTGCGGGCCCCAGTTGCTCACGATTCTCAACCAGTTCGCCGTAACCACCGAGCCCTTCGAACAACGAATGAAACGGAATGTCTCGAAAGTCAGTGGCTACATGGCGATCGTGTCCGAACAATCTTTCCTGCTGCTGTGAAATGGTGGTCAATCCACCGTTGTTGTCTATCACAACCGTGATCGGGGCGTTCTCCTGGAATGCTGCTTCAACACTTAAGCCGCCGGAAAGAAATGCACCGTCACCACTGATCACCACAACCTGGCTACCGGGGTGATTCAACTTGGCAGCCAACGCAAAAGACACCCCGACACCCAGCATACTGAACGCACCCGGGTGCAGAATTCCAGCCAGTCGCTGACCGCCCCAGCCTGCCATATTGATCGCTATCTCTGACCAGAAATGAGTATTCCCACCATCGATGACCAACCAGTCGTCGGCACCCAACGGCTGCTGAACGTCCAGTGCCAGTTGCAGTGGGTGAATCCGGGCATCGTCTTGATCTGACTGAACCAGTTCTGCCGTCATCTGATCTACCCATTCGCCCCGCAGCGTACGATTCTTTTCCAGCCAAGAATCGCTTGAGCTCCAGGTCGATTCCTCCGCCAACACGCAAAGTGCATCCAGAAAAGCGCCCGGATCGCATAACAACGTATGGTCCGCTGCTCTATTTAGTTCGAGTTCTTCCGGGGAGCCGTTAATGCAGACCAGTTCGGTCGTCTCAGGAAAGAATGGCGGGTTACCAAAATTCATCTGGTTGTCGAGTCGACCGCCGATAACAAGCGTTAAATCAGAATCTGCAAGCGCATTTTTGGAAGGTGCATACTGATGAACATCAGCAAGACCCATATAAACTTCGCTTTGTTCACCCAACAGCTTCTGATGGTAGGGAATATTGAAAACTGGCATCGCAAGTGCCAGACCCGCTTGTTCCAGCTTGTCGGCCGCACCTGACCACCAGACACCGTGACCACCAATCAAAATCGGCCGCCGTGCTGCGCGGACCTTGTCTAGGATGGCCTCAAGGTCATCCGGACGGGGCCATGCCCGTGCTGGGGGCAGTGGTGCCCGGTTGAACGGCCGTTCTGACTGGCCGGCTTGCTCCTCAAACGAGGAAAACATGATGTCCACCGGAACGCTCAGATGCACTGGACCGGGATAACCACTCAGCGCTATTTTGTAAGCGCGATCCACAAATTCGAACATTCGTGTCCCGTCAGTGACTGATGCACTGTATTTGGTCAGCGGTGCTGCAATAGACACGTCATCGATCTCCTTGAACCCTCCGCTGCCTTCGCGTTTGAGGGTACTGGAACCGGTAATAAAGATCACTGGTGATCGCTCGCCCCAGGCCTCCATCATTGCAGGCACGGCGTTGGCAAAGCCTTCCGGACCGACCAGACAGACGGTAGGCTTGCGTGTGATCCGTGTGTTCGCATCAGCCAAGTGCCCCGCAATCTGCTCATGGGGTGTATTGATCACTGGTATCCCACATTCCATTAGGCCTTCCAGGGCCGGATTACAGAATCCACCACTCAAAGTAAATACCCGTGAGATGCCCTTCTCGTGCAATGCACGGGCAAGAAGCATACCGCCTCGCACTTTCAACTCCGACTCTCCAAAAATTTCATGCCATTCAAACCGACCCTATAATTCAGATTGAATCCACGGTACAAATTCATGCCAACACATTTGCGTCAAGGTGAGCAACCTCTGTACATCCGATCTGCGCCATAACCAGAAGCATATCGTTTTTTAGTAGCTCAACAAGACGATACACACCCTGCTGTCCGTCAGCGCCAGAAGCGTAAAGGAATGGTCGTCCGAGCATGACAAAATCTGCCCCTAGTGCCAGTGCTTTAACGATGCCCTCACCGCTACGAATTCCACTATCGAAGATCAGCGGGTAGTCAACACCCACGGCCTGTCTAATTTCGGGTAACATATCAATCGCCGCTGGTGCGGCATCAAGTTGTCGGCCACCATGATTCGAGACATAGACGGCGTCGACACCCGCATCCCGAATCCTAACGGCATCATCGGCTGACATCACACCCTTTAGAATCAATTTTCCTGTCCATCGCTCCCGCAACTGGTCCAGAAACTGCCAGTCTATGTGACCGCGATTCTCGTTTCGGGTGAATTTGGGTTTGTCGGCCACATTATCTTCTGACGATACGTTAACCGGTTGCGGTACGCCATTGACGAGTGTCTGAAAAACCCATTTTGGGTGTACCGCGAAATCTAAAAACTGTCTCGGTCGCATTCGAAATGGTCTCTCAAACCCTTGGCGCTGTTCACGAAGACGGGCAGACACAACGGGCACATCAACAGTCAACACTAGATATTCGTAGCCGGCATTCTTCGCCCGCTGGACAAGATCCATCGCATCATCAACTGAAGGCCCCACGTACAACTGGAACCACACGTTACCAAAAGCCCTTTTTGCCATGTCCTCTATGCTGCTCGATCCGAAAGTGGATAAACACACCGGTATCTCATGATCGACTGCAGCTGAAGCAAGCGTAATATCAGTATTTGGCCAAGCCAGATTTGGCATGCCCATTGGGGCAATTCCGAAGGGTAGTGCCCAAGTTCGATCCAGAAATCGTTTTGCCAGCCCTCGTTGCTGGATATTGACGAGCACGCGTGGCATCAGACGGACCTGCTCAATTACTTCTTGGTTCAGACGATTTGACGTCTCGAATCCTGCGGCCCCATCAACATAGTCAAAAATAACCCGCGGCAACCGCTGCTGTGCAGCAAGCCGAAAATCGTCTATGCAGTAAAATTTCTTAGGCATACGTGTTCAAAACCAAACAATCCAGAATCAACACTTTACAGAACTGTATCATCACCATCATTCACCTTAACCTTTCTGGATGCGTTTGTTGCTATCTCGGCTCGACCAAGGTAAATGCCTACTCCGATAATCAGGCCGATTCCCATCCAGGCCCATAAGTCTGGATAATCACCGAACAGCCAGTAACCCAGCACAACCTGCATAACAATCTCCAGATAGCGAAGCGGCGCGAGTAATGATGCTTGCACATATACAAAAGCCCGTATGAACAGCAGATGACCTACTGCTCCGATCGCACCAATCAAAACCATCATAATACCGTCAACGAAAGTAGGTGTAACCCAAAAAAACGGTAAAGCGGCCGTCATCAGCACGAATCCACTTACAGACTGCCAGCCCAGCATCACCAGTGGTGGGACCTTGCCACTCATCATTCGTGTAGACACAAAATACAGCGCCCAGAACAATGCAGCAACGAGCGCTATGAGGCTCGCCCAATGAAAACCCGATCCACCAGGCCTAACAATCATGAGGATGGCAATAAAACCGACGGCACATGCCAACCAACGTCTGAGTGGCACCTGTTCACCCAACACTAGAGATGACAAGGCAACTACAATCACCGCATCAAAAAACAGAATAGCAATCGCATCAGCAAGCGGAAGATGCTGAAGAGCAACAAAGATAAGGCCCGTGCCACCCAAAAGAAATAGTCCTGGACTGAGCAGCTTCAATGGGTGTGCTTGGTAGAATACACGGCGACCGTGTTGAAAAAAAACGCACGGCAATATGATGAGAAAATGAAAAAAGAAACGTGCCCAGATCAGCTGCAGTATTGGGTATCGATTTGAAAGAAATTTGACTATCGCATCCATAAAAGGCAACAACAACATAGACAACACCATCAGAATAATGCCAAACAATATTCGATTGGAGACAGCTGTCGTCAATCAACAAACACCAGTCTGTATTCGTAGGCTGTCATTGGATTCCTGTGAATCAGCCTGAAACTAGGCTGCGCAATAGGAGAATGAATTAAGTAAACGGCCAGAAAGTCAGAAATACGACGCACAGCCTCCGTCTACGGTCAACACCTGGCCTGTCACATAGGCGGCCTCTTCGGAGCACAGAAAAACGGCCGCACCCGCTATCTCGTGAGGTTTACCCCAACGGCCCAAGGCCGTGCGGCTGAACAGTTTTTCAGAAAGATCTTCATCGGCAACCATGGTCGCATTGGTTTCGGTCGCAAAAAAACCAGGGGCCAATGCATTAACAGTAATGCCATCTGGACCGAGTGCAGCGGCAAGCGTACGGGTCAATGACTCAAGCGCGCCCTTGGATGAGGCATAAGAAGGACTCAGTTTTAATCCCACCGCTGAAGCCAATCCACTCATATTAACAATACGTCCCCAGTGTCGGGCGCGCATTAATCCCACAACCTCTTGGCAAAGAAGAAACGCAGAGGTTAGGTTGACCTGCAACAGTGCCTGAAAATCGGGACCATCAACCTCGTCGATAGATCTGCGATCACGCATACCGACATTGTTAATCAGGATATCCAGCCTGTCGTGTTCACTGACAATTGTTGACAACGCGGCTGCGCGGGCCGAATCGACCGACACATCAAACACCAACTCCTGCGCACTGCCGCCCGAAGACTTGATCAGTGACACGGCGTTTGCGACATGGTCTTTGTCCCGGCCGTTTACTAGAACATGAGCCCCTGCCTCGCTGAGCCCCTTAGCCATTTCAAATCCCAGTCCTTGGGCACTCCCAGTGACCAGTGCAATCCTGCCAGTTAAGTTAAACATAGATTCCATTTATTTCTCTTACATCACTGAACACAGTCGCAACGCATCCAGGGTCGCAGCAGCGATGTTTCGACTCGCCACTGCATCACCAATGCGGTGCAATTCGAACGTATCATCTGCCGTTGTACGTCCAACTTGTGACGATCCCGACAAAAGTGCATCAATATCTGTGACCCCGTCATTAATCGAGTCTGACCGCAATTGTTGGTAAAGCTCATCGACAGGTTGTGTGCCAACTTCCACAACCATCTGTTCTGTGTAGCGTACAGTTTCACTCCCATTGAGCTCACAGGTAAAACAAGCTCGCAGACCTTCATCTTCCCGCGATACTGAAGTCAGTCGATGGTCGAAAAGTGTGTCTACACTCTGTTCGAAAATTTGCCGGCGCCACACCACGCGTTCCGAGTAAACCAGTTCCGGTGCCAGTAACCCGTCAATGCCCACTAACGTAGCGCTATAGCCCGCCGATGTGACCTTCTCCGCACATAAAGAACCTACATGGCGCCCAGTTCCATCATAAACAATGACATCGCTCTCAATTGGCACTTGTCCTGTGAGTAAATCCCAACTGGTGGTGCACAATTCACCACCTTCGAGGAAATCTATGTCTGGGAGACCTCCGCTTGCAATAATAACCACGTCTGGTCTCTCTGCCATTACCTCTTTAACACCCGCCAACGTATTCAGTCGGAGACTTACTCCCAAACGCGTGATTTCACTAACCCGCCAATCAATTACGCCGGCAAGTTCACTACGCCAACTGCCACCGGACGCGATGATGACCTGGCCACCG
>Ga0114933_10002845_pt1 | contig 17438 bp, 14 predicted proteins | sample 4SBtaG_FD_89691 | JGI IMG/M metagenome (GOLD analysis project Ga0114933, IMG submission 89691) | Deep subsurface microbial communities from Kolumbo volcano to uncover new lineages of life (NeLLi) - 4SBTROV12_W25 metaG | ecosystem: Environmental > Aquatic > Marine > Volcanic | place: Kolumbo... | reverse complement strand
GTTCCAGATCTCGACCCACTCGCCCTCGGAGTCGTCGACGCCCTGGGGATCGATCATCAGCTCGGACAGGACGAGCTCGCCGTGACGCGGTGCCCGCGGGTTGTCCCGGGACGAGCCCGGCTCCTCGTCCTGGGGCGGGTCATCATCGCTGCCGGACTCGGACCCCGATCCCGATCCCGATCCCGATCCCGATCCCGATCCCGATCCCGATCCCGATCCCGAGCCGTCCTCGTCGTCCGAGTCCTCCGGGACCTCCGTCCAGTGCCGGAGCCCGCCCGTGTCCTCGTCGGCGCGGTCCCCCTTCCAGGTGACGCCGTACTCGATGCAGCCGAGAGCGAGGAGCAACATGCCGCGCCCCTAAAGTCCGTCGATCTCTGCCGCCCGTGACAGCTCGCGCACGAAGCGTGCCATCGAAGGTAGCGGAGGGTTGCTCCGTAGGTGTCTACAGAAGGGGAAGAGCAGGAGGACCCGCATGCACATCGCGCTGATCGCCCTCGCCGCGGCTCAGACCGTCCGTACGCTCCCCGCGGACATGCCCGCGCTGAATCTCGTCGCTGACCACGCCCACGTCACCGTGCGCTCCGTGCCGGGAGCCACTGAGACGGTGGTCACCGCCACCGGGCAGCGGTGGTCCGAGGGCTGCGCGCTGGACTTCAGCGGGAGCTCTCAGGAGGCGACGGTCTCGGTCGTGCTGCCCGATGAGTTCGCCGCCCGCTGCAAGACCGAGATCGACGTCGCCCTGGCCGGAGACACGAAGGTCTCGACCGACATCGGCCGCGGCAGCGTGGAGCTGAAGGATCTGGCCGCGGACTCCCACATCGTGTTGGGCCAAGGCCGTGTCCGCGGCACGACCACCGCGGACTTCACCCAGGTCCAGGTGCAGCGGGGTCGCGTCGAGCTCGTCGATCTGCGCGTGCCCGTCGACGTCGACGTCGCCTTCGGAGGAGCGCTCTTGGAGTACGACGAGGCCATCGCCGGAACCATCGCCTCACGCGTGGGGCTCGGCCGAAACCGCGTGCTCTTCCCCTACGGCGTGTGGCTGGACAAGGAGATCGACGCCGTCGTCGGCCGCACGACCACCGCGATCCCGACCCGGGTCAGCTCGAACACCAAGCTCGTCGCCCGGACCGGACTGGGGAGCGTGCACGTCGACACCGTGCTCGTCGATGACCTCGGCGACGAGGCCGTCGCCTACATGCCGTAGGTCTCGGGCTCGAAGGTGGCGTCGGTCTGATCAGGCGTCAGGTCGACGTCCACGAACTCGTAGGTCTCGATCATGCGGAGCTCGCCGTCCTCGACGTCCCAGCTCTGCAAGAGCGTCGGGACTCCCGTCGCGACCGAGAAGCAGGCGCGGGTCTCGTAGGCGTACATCGTCGGGTCGATGTGCTTGGGCGACTTGGTGTGGAAGCAGTCGGCCTCGCCGCCGCGAGTCGGCTGGCGGCCCTCGGCCTTGACCTGGCCCACCCACTCCGGATGGTCGCGCACCTTCCACGTGTCCCGCGCGACGGTGGGGATGGCGTGCGACAGCATCAGCTCGTGGATGGTGTAGCGCTCGCCCATGCCGGCGACCGCCCCCCTGGGATCGAGGTTCAGGATCGGCTGGTAGCGCCCGGGATCGACCCGCATGTCCCCGTCGTTCCAGTCCGGACCCTTGTAGAGGACGACGCGCCCTTCTTTAGCCGCCCCATAGACGATGACGGTGTCCTTGGGCTTGCGCCACTGGACGTTCAGCTCCTGCTCCGGCGTCATCTCCCCGTCGACGTACTCGGTCTTGTAGAGCGTGTACGAGGCACCGTCAGCGCGCTTGTAGGCAGCCTCCATGCGCGCCACAGCCTCCTCGAAGGCGAGCGCGTCGGGGGTCGTCGCAGGCACGGCCCAGGCAGTCGAGAGGAGCCACATCGCTTCGAGGTATAGCCCTGGAATGCTCGCCCTCGCCATCGCCTGCACCGGACCGGTCAAAGACCACGTCCCGAACCGCCCCGACAGCCAGGACAGCCACCTCCAGGAGTCCCGACCCCAGGACTCCGACGCGGACACCGACGACAGCGGCGAGCCGGTGGTCGACGGCGTCCGCCCGAGCTGGGATCCCGACGACTTCCTGGCCGTCTTCGATGTGGGCCCGGGCCAGGACTACGAGACCCCCGGCGAGGTCCCCTGGGAAGGCATCGGAGCCGGGACGCTGATCCGGATCCACGGGAGCACGCAGCACTACCGGGACAAGTGGGTCATCGACGTGCCTGGCACCGAGGAAGAGCCCATCGTGATCCTGGGCGTGCCGAACGAAGACGGCGTCGGCCCGGTCATCCAGGGCAAGGAGGCCACGACCCGCGTCGAGCTCGACTACTGGAACGAGGACCGGAGCGTCATCAAGATCGGCGGCTCCAGCAATCCGGGCCGCGGGGCCTCGTGGATCTGGGTCCAGGGGCTCGAGATCCGAGGCGGCTTCGCCGGCTACACCTTCACCGACGACCGCAACCTCGAGCAGGGGTACGCGGACAACGCAGCCGCGATCCACATCGAGGCCGGCTCGAACATCCACATCGTCGGAAACGTCCTGACCGACAGCGGCAACGGGCTCTTCGTCTCCAGCGAGTCCGCCGACGTGCTGATCCGGGGCAACCACATCTACGGCAACGGCAACGTCGACAGCGCCTACGAGCACAACAGCTACACCGAGGCCGACGGCATCGTCTTCGAGTACAACTGGTACGAGAGGCTGCGCGAGGGGGCGCTGGGCAACAACCTCAAGGACCGCAGCGCCGGCACGGTCGTCCGCTACAACTGGATCAAGGACGGCAACCGGCAGCTCGACCTGGTAGACACCGACGCCTTCCAGGAGCGCGAGGACTACGGCGACACCTGGGTCTACGGAAACATCCTGATCGAGAGCGAGGACCAGGGGAACAGCCAGATCGTTCACTTCGGGGGCGACTCGGAGGACACCACCCGGTACCGCAACGGCACGCTCTACTTCTGGAACAACACCGTCCACAGCAAGCGGGCCGGGAACACGACCCTGGTGCGCCTGTCCGGCGAGGGCGAGTCGATGGAGGCGGTGAACAACGTGCTCTGGACCGAGGGCCCGCTGGGCATCCGCAACGGGGACGGCGCGGTGCGGCTCGAAGGCAACTGGATCAGCGAGTGGGTCGACGGCTGGGAGGGCTCAGGAACGGTGACCGACGACGGCAACGGCGTCAGCGAGGCCGCGCCGCCACTCGGAGAGGACTACGTCCCTACCGCGGCGATCCCCACGGCCATCCCGTGGTCCGTCGAGGGCCACCCGATCGAGTGGCAGTACCGCCCCCAAGCGGATCGTCAGGCCCGCATCGACACAGAGGACGCGGGCGCCCTCAACTGAGTGCCCATGCGCTGCATCAGAAAGCCTGGAACCATCCACAACAGCGGCGTGACCATCAAGGCATAGAACTGCCAGTGGGTGAGCGCCGCAGAGCCCTCGGCCACGGCCGCGGCGCCGAAGAGCGCCCACAGAAGCAGAGCGCCGAACATGAGCAGACGACCGTTCCAGACCATGATCGTGACGATGGGGTTCTTCGTTGACATCACCCCATAGACGCGTCTGGGTGCTCCGAGCTTTCAGCTGGATCCTGGGTGTTCCGTTCGTGGTGTGGATGGCGCTCTGGGGCATGTGGGCCTCGGCCGCGATCGGCGCGGTCCTGTTGGTCCCCTTCAAGCGACGCTGGGTGGGCTTCGCCGTCCTGCCCCTGTTCATCTGGAATGTCTCGCTCGCCGAGTTCTCCAGCGGCATGAAGGACATGGCCGCGGCCGAGCGCCTGAACACCCGCCAGGTCGCCGCCGTGAGCGGCTTGAACCTGTACATGGCGGCCCTGGGCTTCCCGCTGTTCCCCGAGGTCGCCCGGGAGACCCTCTGGCTGACCGGCGACGAGCCGGACCGGGTCATTCGACGCGAGAGCGACTTCATCCTGCGCGACTCGATGGCCCGGGACGCTGCCGAGCGGGCCTGGCGAACGGGCGAGCCGCAGCGACTTCGGTGGTCAGGCTACGACACCGCCGACAGCGTCCGCGTGGCGCTGGCGATGTGGGTGCCCGACGCCCGCGTCCGGCGCGAGGGCGACCTGCTGGTGGCGTCGGCCACCATCGCCTACCCCGACGCCGCGCCCTTCTATGTCCAGGTCCCGACGCTCTTCGGGCCGGTGGACGTCGGCCTCGACGAGGCCATCTTCGGCAAGATGCAGCGCCAGCGCCACTGGCAGCCCTACCGCGTGGAATGGGTGTTTCCAGGCCCACCTTGAGGGCACTTGGCACGCTTGTTGCGCCCCGATGACGTGGCGATGACACCAGGGGAATGCGAGATCGGCGGCACCACCGAGAGGTACCCGCCATGATCCTCGCTCTCGCGCTCGCCTGCAGCACCGAGAACCAGCTCCACTCCGACCAGGAGCGGCCGCCGGCACCGGAGATCGCCCTGACCTCCCCGGCCTCCGGCGCCTGGCTCGCCGAAGGCTCCGTCGAGGTCACCGGCACCTTCGCCAACCTCTACAACCTCGACGTCAACGAGCAGAGCGCGACCCCGGTCGCCGCCGAGGGCACCTTCGCGGGCACCGCCGAGCTGCGCCGCGGCATCAACGTCATCCAGGCCTACGGCGAGACCCAGGACGGCAAGGGCTGGCGCTACGACCGCGTGGCCGTCATGGCCGGTGACTACGCCGACCCGGGCTACCCGATCGAGGACGCTGTCGGGCTCCGCGTGAACCAGGCCGGCCTCGACACGCTGGTCGACTACGTCGCCGGCATGGTCGACGAGGCCACCGTCGAGGACGCCGCGCTGGGCATGAACCCGGTCTACGACGACAGCTACGGCGTGGCCGGCTGGGACGCCGTGGAGATCCAGGCGACCATCGACAACCTCGAGTTCGATGACCTGCGCATCGACGCGACCCCCTACTCCGACGAGCTGGAGCTCCAGGTCGCCATCCCGAACCTCTGGGTCGACCTCTCCGCCTTCGGCGAGATCGTCTGGATCGACTTCGACGTCGACGCCTCCATCTGGGCCGACCAGGCCAACATCGTGGTCGTCCTGACCGCCGACACCGAGGACGGCGACCTGGTCGTCGACCTCGTCGAGAGCGACGTCGAGCTCATCGGCTTCGGCTACGACACCTCGCTGCTGCCGGGCGACATCGAGGCCTGGCTCTTCGTCTCGACCATCGCCGAGAAGATCGAAGGCATGCTGCTGGAGCAGATCGAGGAGAAGGTCCCCGCGCTGCTGGACTCGACGCTGTCGGGCCTGGACCTCTCCACCGAGATGGCGTTGCTCGGAACGCCCATCGAGCTGGGCGCCACCTTCGCCTCGGTCTCCATCGACACCGAGGGCCTGGAGCTCTTCGCCGATGTCGACGTGCACAGCCCCAGCGCCGGCACCCACACCTACGCCGGCTACCTCTCCGCTCCTGTCGAGCTCGACGTCGACCGCGACGCCAGCATGGGCATGGCGCTCGGCGACGACCTGCTCAACCGCCTGCTCTTCGAGCTCTGGAAGGGCGGCCTGATGGACATGACGATGTCCACGGATGACGGCTCGATGAAGCCCGAGTTCCTGGCCGGACTCAAGGCCGAGCAGGGCAGCATCGCGCTGAACCCCCAGCTCCCGCCGGTCATCGTGCAGCACGAAGAGGGCATGGAGATCCAGATCGGCGCCTGCGAGGTCACCGTGCTCACCCCCGGTGGCGGCCTCGGCGAGCGCCTGGTCGCGGACATGAGCCTGAAGATCAACGCCTCGGTCGGCTACTCGGACGGCCAGGTCGTCCTGGAGCTCGGCAACCCCGAGATGGACCTGATGGTCAAGGAGTCCGACTGGGGCGCCATGCCCGAGACGGTCACCCAGCTGCTCGAGCAGCTCATCCCGGTCGGCGAGCTGGTCAGCGCCTTCGGTGACATCGCCATCGACGTGCCCCAGATGGACGGAATCGCCATCGACGGCGCCCGGGTCTCGCGTGACGCGAGCCGCCTCGGCACCCACGTCGAGGTCGACCTGAAGTGATGCACGCTCTCCTCGCGCTGGCCTCGGCGGCCAGCCTGGATCAGCTCGAGGTCGGCGGCCCCTTCGGCACCCCCACCGACACCGGCGCGACCGCCATCTGGTGGAGCCCGGCTGCTGTCGCCGGCGAGACCGGCGTGCGCACCCACGTCGAGGTGGCCGTCCTGGACGCCGAGATGCGCTACACGCGCCTCGACCCGCACGGCGGCGCCGACCAGTACCTGGAGCGCGGCGTCCTGCCCTACGCCGGCGTGGCCTGGGGCCGCGACCTCGGCCGCGCTGGGACGGTCGGTCTCGGCGGAGCGCTGGTGGTCCCGAACGTGCGCGGCGGCACGAGCACGGTCGCGAACGGGCCCGGGCGCTGGGCCATGGAGAAGGGCCGGATCCAGGCGATCTACGGCCTGGGTACCGTCGCCTGGCGGCCCCACCCGATGATCGCCGTGGGCCTGGTCGGCGGGGTCATCGACTCGGCCTGGACCGCGCGCTCGGACAAGGACACGATGCCCGACCTGGGCCACGCCATCGTGCGCGAAGGGGGCACCAATCCCTACACCGACGACATGCTCGAGACCGAAGAGTACGCCGTTCAGCTCGACTTCCAGCTCAAGGACACGGCGCCGACCTATGGCGCGAGCGTCTGGGTCACGCCCCACGACCGCGTCGCCATCTCGGCGACGTACATCCACGGCGCGCGGGTCGAGAACACCGGCCCGGTCACGATGGCCTTCGGCTGCCCGCTGCAGACCGACACGGTCGGGCGCTTCGCAGCCGAGAAGCAGGGCCTCTGCGACGCGGACGTGCTCGGCACGGCCACCGTCGCCTACCGCCTGCCCCCACGCGTCCACGGGGGCCTGCGCTTCGACGCCACCGAGAAGCTCCGCCTCGAGGCCATGGGCGGCTGGGTCGGCTGGAGTCGCTACGACGACTTCGAGATCGCCATCACGAACCCAGCGAGCTCGAACACCGAGCTGTCGGACTCCGCGGTGGAGTCCATCACCAGCCCTCACCCCTGGGCCCGCGACAACCAGGACGCCATCTGGGGGGCGCTCGACGTGAAGGGCCGTCCGATCCCGATGCTGACGGTCGGGGGGCGCATCGCCTACGACAGCGCCGCCGTGCCTGACCACGCGCTCTCGCCGAACAACTACGACGCCAACACCTGGATGCTCTCCGGACTGGCCGCCGCGCACCCCGGTCGCTGGACCCTGGGCTTGTCCTACACGCACTTCCTGGCCGAGGACCGCACCGTCACGGACGGAGACTTCTACGCGAGCGCCGAGCACCCGCCGGAAGACCGGTGGAACTACTCCCACAGCAACGGGACCTACGAGGGCGACATCAAGCGCATGGCGCTGGTCGTCCGCTTCGCCCAGTAGTGTGAGGGGGGGCTGAGGGTCACGGGGACGAAGGGACACTGGAACGGCCCCTCTGTCCCGGTGTCCCCGTTCGCCTCGGCGACAAGGAGACACGGGAGGCCGCGCCGGGGCGTGACGTCCGGAGCGCCCCCGAGCGCCCTGGTCGCCTGTGCCCCTGTGCCCCTGTGCCCCTGTGCCCCTGTGTCCCTTACCTGGCGTAGACCGCCGTCTTGAAGCGGGCTCGGCCACGCTTGCACTGGCCGGCGCGGCAGACCTTGAACTTCACGCTGCCCTTCACCGGGTACTCGCCCATGCGGCCGGCGCGGTAGGGCACCTCGACCGTGTACACCGTCTCGTCGTCGTTGAACGCGCCGTCCTCGATGTGCATCGTCGACTGGCCCCAATGGACGTCCCTGGGCGGCGACTTCATCGAGACCTTGATGTCCGAGCCGTCGTCGACGCGGTAGCCGTCGGTCGCGTAGATGACGATCTTGACGTAGCCGCGCTCTCCGATGGCGGCCTTGCCCGAGTAGACCTGGACCTCGTAGCCCTCTTTCGCAACGGTCGTACCGAACTCGGTGTCGTTGCCAGCGAGCGAGAGCGCGATGAGCGCGAGAAGCATGGAACCTCCGGGTGCGCATGATAGCGACACGCATGCTGCTGACCCTCTGCCTCGCCTGCCCCAAGCCCGCCAATCCGCCCCCCGCAGCGCCCCCGCCGATCGGGGACGTGGCGCAGGCCTGGATCGACGCCCACAACGCCCGGATGGCGCCGCTGTACCTGGAAGCGAACGAGGCCGAGTGGGCCGCGAACACCCGCATCGTCGAGGGCGACAGCACCAACTCGGAGCGTGTCGTCTCCGCCTGGGAGGCCGTCTCGGAGCACTCCGGGAGCGTCGAGACCATCGAGACGACGCGGGACCTGCTCAGCCATCGCGACGCCCTCGATCCGTTGGTCGTGAAGCAGCTCGAGGCCATCTTGCGGGGGGCCGCGTATGCGCCCATGACCCGACCGGATCTCGTGAGCCGCAAGATCGCGGCCGAGGCGGCGCACAACGAGGTCCTCTACGGCTTCGAGTTCACCCTGCACGGCGACCCCATCACGCCGAACGAGATCGATCGGCTCTTGAAGGAGAGCACCGACGAGGCCGAGCGGCAGGCGGTGTGGGAGGCGAGCAAGGAGGTCGGCCCCGAGCTCAAGGAGGGCCTGACCGAGCTCCGAGACATGCGGAACGAGACCGTCCAGGAGCTCGGCTACGAGGACTACTTCGCCTTCCAGGTCGCCGACTACGGACTGAGCTCGGAAGAGATGATCGCGATGATGGACCGGCTCAACGTCGAGGTCCGCCCGCTCTACCAGGAGCTTCACACCTGGGCTCGCTACGAGCTGGCCGAGCGCTACGAGGCGGAGGAGGTCCCCGATCAGCTCCCGGCCCACTGGCTGCCGAACCGCTGGGGCCAGTCCTGGAAGCCGATTGTCCAGGTCGAGGGCCGCGACCTCGACGCCGCCTTCGCCGACAAGGATCCCGAGTGGATCGTGACCGAGTCCGAGGCGCTCTACGTCTCGATGGGCTTCGACCCGCTGCCGGCGACCTTCTACGAGCGCTCGAGCCTGTACCCGCCTCCCGAAGGCGCGGAGTACAAGAAGAACAGCCACGCCTCGGCCTGGCACGTCGACATGAACCAGGACGTGCGCTGCCTGATGAGCGTCGAGGCCGACGCCGGCTGGTACGGCACCTCGATGCACGAGCTGGGCCACATCTACTACTTCCTGGAGTACTCGAACCCCGAGGTCCCGGTCCTGCTTCGAGAGGGTGCCAACCGCGCCTTCCACGAGGCCGTCGGCTCCATGATCGGCCTGGCCTCTCAGCAGCAACCCTTCCTCGAGGGCCGCGGCCTGATCGCCGAGGGCGCCGAGCCGGATCCCTTGCAGCTCCTGCTGGCCGAGGCCTTGGACTGGATCGTGTTCATTCCCTTCGCCGCCGGGACGATGTCCAACTTCGAGCGGGACCTCTACGCAGGGCTGTCCCCGGAGGAGTTCAACGCGCGCTGGTGGGCACACGCGGAGCGCTACCAGGGCATCGTGCCCCCGACACCGCGCGGCGAGGAGTGGGCGGACGCGCTCACCAAGACCCACATCAACGACGACCCGGCGCAGTACTACGACTACGCCCTGTCGAACATCCTCCTGTTCCAGCTCCACACCCACATCGCGACCGAGATCCTGCGGGTGGATCCTCGCTCCACGAACTACTGGGGAAGCGTGGCCACGGGCGACTTCCTGAAGGGGATCCTGCGACCGGGGGCGACTCGAGACTGGCAGGGGCTGTTGGTCGAGACCACCGGAAGCGAGCTGACCGCGAGCCCGATGCTGGAGTACTTCGCTCCGCTGATGGACTGGTTGAAGGCGGAGAACGAGGGACGGACCCACACGCTCCAAGAACTCTAAAGGTTCTCTCTCACGATCCCGAAGGGGGGGCATGCTCGCCCTCTTCCTTGCCTGCCAGCAGAGCCCGGTGGTCGCCACCGCGGCCGACCCCTGCCCGGCCTTCTCGGGCCTCGACCAAGCCGGAACCTGGCGACGCTGGGAGAGCGATGACGGGAGCTGGATGGAGACTTTGGTCTCCGCCCGGCACACAAACCGCAAGGGCTGGGACGACCTGTTGGTCGACACGGTCTTCGAGACCGACGACACCCGCTTCGACATTCACGTGATCGCCCGCTGCGATGACCTCGGAATGCACCACCTCGGGGCCGAGGTCGCGACGAGTGACCACGACGCCAGCTTGAACAGCGTCGCGCTGGGCGACCTGGTGCTGCCCCACGACCTGCAGATCGGGGACACCCTGCCCGACGGCGGCGTCATCGCCGGCGAGGCCGACGTCACCGTGGGTGACAACGCCTACGAGACCCTCGAGATCCACTACGGCCCGACCGAGACCATGTGCGCGAACAGCATCACCTGGCTCCACGCCGAGCTGGGCATGGTGCGCAGCGAATCGGATGGCGACTGCGACGGCACGCCCGAAGTGACCGAGCTGGTGGCCACCGGGACCTGAGGACCCGGCACGGGTAGAGTCCCCGCATGCTCATGATCCTCGCCTGCGGAAGCACCCCGGACCCCCAGATCGGCGAGGTCGAGCTCGCCGAGCCCGAGCCCAGCTACGAGCCCACCTTCGGCGAGCCCGTCGAGCTCGACGCCCGCTACGTCGTGATGCCCTTCGCCGGCGGCAAGCACCTGCAGGCGGTAGAGCTCCAGCTCGAGGGCGGCGAGACCTGGGTCCGCAGCTATCGTCCGATCCCCGAGGAGTTCGCCTACGTCGACAAGCGGGTCACCGTGACCGGGCGGCCGTATACGAACTCTCCCTATGTCCAGAGCGTCGGCGGTACGCACTTCGAGCTCGAGACGATCCGCCTCGCGGACGGTGAGACCGCGTGGGACCCGGTCCCGAGCGAGCTGCCCGCGCCCGCACAGGTGAGGACGAGCTCCGAGGCCCAGGCCCGCATCGGCCTGTGGGCCCACGCGGTCGGCACGCTCGCCGAGGTCAGCCCCCAGGATCACGGCCACCGGGGTCGACTCACGCTGGCGGACGGGACGGAGATCGGCTTCTGGACCCTTGAGGAGAGCTCCCTGGTCGGGAGCACCGTCACCGTCCTGGGCCAGCTGCGCGAGGAAGACGGGCTGCAGATGGGCGCGACCCAGATCTGCGCCGGCGAGGTCGAGGCCTGCAACATGACCCTCGACAGCTACTGAAGACCGGGCTTTCTCCCCCAGATCAGGTAGTGCAGGTGCCCACCGGCGCCGGTGGCCTCGCCGCGCTCGGCGGCCTCGATGACCCTCGCGAGTCGACGCCGCGCGATCTGGAAGAGCTCCTCGAACCGTGTGGGATCCCCGCCGCCGGCGAGCCACATCCGCTCGGCGTTCTCTCGCGTCCCTCCGGCCTGGGTGATTCCGCCGGCCTCATAGGTCGTCTTCATCAGCGCCACGGTGCCGTCCCCGGGGACCAGGGGCGCACACTGGTTGTTCAGCCTGAGATCCACCTCGGAAAACCCCTGCGCTCTCAGCAGCTTGGGAATGCGCTCGCCGATCGAGTACCAACCCTCGCCGAGCGCCTCCTTGCCTCTTGCACAGGTGATCTCGAGCTCCATCAACGCCTTCATCGTCGGCCAGTCGGCGACCGGATCCCGCACAAACTCGGCCGCGCTGCTGCCGAAGTTGTTGGGCTCGGCGCAGAGGAACAAGCCGCCCGGGCGAAGCACACGCCGGGCCTGTTGCAGGACGGTGTCGACGTCGTCGATGTGCATCAGAACGGTCTGGCAGGTGACCAGGTCGAAGCGGTCGTCCTCGAAGGGCAGCTCCCGAGCATCGGCGACCTGGTAGGTGGCGCGGAGACCTCGGGCCCGCGCTCGCTCCGCCGCGCCCGCCATCCACTCCGGCTCAGCGTCGATGCCCACCATGCGCGCTTCGGGGTGGAAGTACCGCGCCAGGCGCTGCCCCCAGTGCCCGACGCCGCAGCCCAAATCCAGGGCCGCGCGGACCTCGGCCAGCCTCCAGCGGGACGCCATGAACGCCAGGTAGTCCTCGTCCCACCAGGAGTCTCGCCAGTCCCCTTCGAATCCGGTCAGCTTGTGGTACTCGGCCGCATCCAGGCCGCTCTTGTGCTGGCTCACGGCGTGTCCTCCGTCGCTCGCAGGATGCGCACCGTGTCGTTGGAGCCAAGCTCCTCCCAGTGCGAGGTCTCGCTCTCCAGGCGGTGTTCGACCTCGTCCCGCGGCTGCACGCGGAGCACGACGAGGCGCCCGGGTTCGCCCTGAGCGACCCAGTCGAGGCAGACGGGTCGGGTGCGCTTGGACAGGGTCCACTGCCACCAGTCGTTCCACTCCCGAACCGGCCGGCGGCGCGGCGCGAGGTGAACCAGGATCGCGTGCCCGCTGCAGTCGAGGATCGCGTCATCGGCCTTCAGGTGGGCTCGGACCAGGGCAGCGGCGTCGTTGCTGGCGCCGTACCAGGGGTTCCGCTTCAGATCGGTGACCCCTCCCCGCTCGCTCGGATCGAGGCTCCAGGACAGACCCAGCAGCGCCGAGATCGCCGCGCCGGCGAGCACCTCGGGGATCCACACCCGACCCGGCACAAGCCGAACGAGTCGCTCCAGGCCCACGGTGGCCGGCAGGGCGAAGAGCAGGCCGAACTGCAGGAGGTAGCGAGGAGGCGCCGGGGACGCCGCGAGCATCACGAGGAGCGCGCCGCCGTATCCGACGAAGAAGACCGCCGAGATCACCGACGACCTCCAGTCCCGCCGAAGCGGGATCAGGACGCCGAGCAGCCCCAGCCAGCCGAGGTGGCCCAGAGGCAGGTGCTTGGGCAAGCGGTCCCGGAAGTTGAAGCGGACCAGCTCCCGTCCGCAGGGCCCGGCCATCGTGCGGGCCTCCAGCAGCCCATCCGGCACGACCGGAGCACAAGCGCGGACCAGCTCGTGATCTCCGCTCAGGTCGATCCAGCGCTGGATGACGCCCTTCTGGATCGTGCGAATCCGCTCCCGGTCGAGCTGCTTGAGCGCGTCCGGCTTTCCCGCCTCCGACAGCGGAAGCATGACCACAAAGAGCGGAAACAGCGCCCACCGTCGCCACGAGGTCGCCTTCAACATTCCACACAGAACGAGCGCGCCCGCTACCACGGCGAAGGCCACGCCGCGCGGGTCGGTGGCCATCATCGCCGCGCTGACGAGGCCCGTCAGCAGCGCCAGCTCGGGGCGGCCCCAGCGCGCTGTCGCGACCGCCAGGCCCATCGCGAGGCAGGTGAGCCCGCCGAGCAGCGGGTAGGTCGTGACCCAGTGCGCGGCGTCGAGGTGGCCCGCGGTCAGGCCGACCAGCGCGGCAGCGCCCCCACCGGCCCAGGGGCCGGCCAGAGCACGCCCGGCCAGCGCGGCCGAGAACACCATCGCGGCGAAGCTCAGCGACGTCACCAACAGCGCCGCGTTGCCGTAGCTCCCCATTTGATCGCCGATGGCGCTGACGAGCAGCGGATGGAGGTGACCTCGAAAGTCGTTGGCGGCCTGCGCCTTGTCTGTACCGAATGTCCACGCCGAGTTGATGAACTCGGCCCAGCCCGTGCCCTCCAGGACGCCGTTGAGGACGAAGGCCCCGCCGAGCCACCACATCAGCAGCAAGCCGATGACCAGGCCCACGAGGGCGGGCAGCTCGCGCAGGAACTTCAAGGTGCGTCGAGCCGGAAGAAGTCCGCCTGGTCGGCGTAGCGAACGCCCAGGTTGCGGGCGAACTCGGCGTCGCTGTCCCGATCCCCGACGAAGACACATTGGCGCCGATCGAGGTCGTGGTCCCGCAGCAGCGCGACCCCCAGTCCGGGCATCGGCTTGCGACACCAACAGTGCGTGCCACCCGGCTTATGTGGGCAATATCGTACGTCTATCTCCAATCCGAGCAGCTCCTTCGTCCGCTCGATGCAGTCGATCGCATCCTGCTCGCTGAGCTGCCCGAGGTGGACGCCAGCCTGGTTCGTGACCCCGCAGAGCAGCCAGCCCTCGTCGACGTAGCGCTGCAGCACCTCCTTGCGGTGAGGCATCAAGCGCACCTCGCTCGGCTTGCGCGGAAAGGGCGCCGGCTTCGAGGTCCGCACCGTTCCGTCGAGGTCGACGATGACCGCCCTCTTCGTGCCGGACTCCCTTCGCACGAAGTCGACGACCTCGAGCCGGTCGAACTCCTCGTTCCCGACGGCCTCGTAGCGCTGGAACCAGGCAAAGACGGCCCGCGGCGGGAAGAGGTTGGGGTCCCGTCGGGACTCGACGGCGATCTCCTCCGGGCTCAGCAACCGACCGCACTTGTCCAGCATGCGCGAGGCCGCGTTGAAGAGGGCCTCCTCGAGCGGGATCTCGATGCGGGTTGCGTGGGCGGGCACGCCATGGCGACGGGCCGCCTCGATGACCTTCTTCCGCGACGCGCGTGTCGGGTAGGTGTTGTCGAGCACGACGTGCTGCGCGCCGTCCTGGAGCGCACGATCGAGAGCCGGGACGAGATCGTCCAGCCGCCCTCCCCGCTCGTCTCGGTTCAGGCGCACGTAGCCCTGGTCGACGAGCGGCCCGACCGAGGAGGTCTTGCCCGAGGCCGGCGGCCCCATCACGACGCGGACCTCGGGGTCCGGGCGCGCGGCGGTGACACACGCCCGGCGGACCTCCTCGGCCCATGCCACCGCGGCGTCGAGGCGCGTCGGCTGGGCACCGACGGAGTCGCGCAGGGTCTCGGAGCGCGTGCAGCCGGGGATCGACCAGGCCCCCATGTCCGCGAGCCAGCCGAGGGCCAGGCGCTGCACAGACATGCCCCGCTTCTCGGCCTCGGCGACCAGCCGAGCGTCCTGGGCGCGACGGGCTGCGCGACGGTGCCCGCCGACGGGGGAGTGGGCGATGAGCGCCACGCCCTCGGAGGCGCAGTACTCGGCGAGGCCGCTCCGGAAGGTCTTGGGCTCCCAGAGCGACAGCGCGTTCTGCACGGTCGCGACGGGGCAGACCGCACGCGCCCGCTTCACCTGCTCGAGGTCCACGTTGCACAGCCCGACCGCGCCGACGGAGCCCTCGGCCAGGAGCTCCGCCAGGGGCCCGAGGCTCTCCTCGATGGGGACCTGGCCGTGCACCGCGTGGAGCTGCACGAGGTCGACACGACCCAGGCGCTCCAGGGACGCGCGCGCGGCCTCGGCGATGTGCTCCGGCCTGCCGTTCGGGACCCACCGGCCCCGAGGACGGGTGAGTCCCACCTTGGTCGCCACGACCACCTCGGGACCCGGCGCCACCTGGGCGATCAAGCGCTCGTTGTGGCCGAGGTCGTCCTCGTCCAGACAGTAGACGTCCGCCGTGTCCAGGAGCCGGACGCCGAGCTCCAAGGCCTCGTGGAGCAAGGCCGCCGAGGCCGCGTCATCGCGCTCCTTGCGCGTGGACAGGCGCATGCAGCCCAAGCCGACCCAGGGCACCTCGCGCCCGAGGAGCCGAGCCGGACCCCGCTCTGTGGGGGCCTCGTTGGCGCCGAAGAGGTCCCAGCCCTCGTCCCAGGACTCGCCCTGACGCGTCGGGACCTGGCCGCCCCCGCAGTGGATCACCTCCCAGTCGCCGCCCAACCAGGCGACGTCTCGGGCCTCGCAGACCAGGACCGTCCGCCGAGCACCGGGGGTGGCTGCCGCTCGCACGGCCAGGAAGAGCTGGCCCTCGAACAACAGGTCGATGAGCGCTCGGGTCGCTGTATCGGGGCGCGCTCGACGGAAGCGCGGCGAGGTGCTGACGAAGCGGGCGACAGCGCTGGCCCCGTCCGCCGGCGCCGGCAGCCCGAGGCCCTCGGAGAGCTCCGAGTTCCGAAGCGGCGGGATCACCATGCCCATGAGGCGCTCGAGCCTGGCGCGCCATTCGGCCTTCTGCTCCCGCAGCGACTCGAGCTCAGCGCTCTGGAGGCGCTTCTTGGCAGCGGGGGTCAGCGGCATCAGCTGGGGAGGCGGCTGATCACATCGGCGATGCCGTCGGCGTCCGACTGGCGGCCGAGGCCCAGGTACTGCTCGCGGGCCAGGCCGTAGATGCGAGAGGCGCGCTCCAGCTTCCCTGCGCCCAGCGTGAGCTCTCCGGAGAGCTCGGCCATGCGGGCGTTGTCGATGTCCACGTAGGAGGTACGGCCGATGACGTCTCGGGCTTCCCGGTAGTGCCGATCCCAGGCGGCCCAGTCGCGCTCCATCGCCGCGCACACGGTCAGCGCGACGTGAAGGTGCGAGCCGAGCAGCGGGCTCAGGCCCCGGCGGATCTCTCCCAGGATGCCCACGAAGGTCTTCTTGGCCTCGACGTAGCGCTCGCGCTCGAGCTGGACGAAGCCGATGTTCGCCCGAGCGATGGCCGTCGTGGGCTTTCCGACCGCCGTGACCTCTTCCAGCGAGCGCCGGTACAGCCGCTCGGCCTCTTCGAGATCCCCCGTCAATCGAGCGATCTCCCCGAGGATGTTGTAGCAGTCACCCACGAACCAGCGCGCCCCCGAGGCCTCGTAGTTCTCGAGCGCGATCCGGGCGTGCTCCGCCGCGGTGTCGAAGTCTCCGTCCTGGAGCCAGGCCCGGGCGAGCTGGAGGTTGCACTGAGCCACACCGACGGGGTCGTCCTCGTTCGCCAGGAGCTCCAGGGCCTGCCGGAGCATGAAGCGGCCCCGGTGCGCGCGTCCCTGGATGCAGTGCGCCTGGCCCAGCCCCCGCTTGCACTTCGCCCGCTGACGGTCGTCCGTTGCGCAGCCCAGGGCGAGCTCCAGGACCGCCTGGGAGCGGCCCACCTCGCCCTCGCGCAGGTGGTGGCGGGCCTGGAGGTGCAGCGCGTGGCTACGTCGCCCGTCCCAGCCGTAGCGCTCGGCGGCCTCGATGAGCCGAGCGATGCACTCCTTGGACTCGTCGTAGCGCCCGGCCATGTACAGCTGCTCGGACCGGAGCACCCAGCCGTCCGCGAGCCGCGGGTCCGACTGGGGCGGATCGACCACGCGGAGGGCGCGCTCGCGGTACTCCAGCAGGCGCCCGCTGCGGGCGGCGTCCCCCTCGGTCAGGGCGGCCTCGGCGGCGTCGAGCAGGACATCGAGGGCCTCGTCGATGCGCCCCGCCAGGAGCAGGTGGCGACCCAGGCGCTCGGAGCGCTCCCCCAGGCCGGCCAGCACGGAGGCGCACGCGCGGTGGTGTCGGTGCACCCTCCGCCGGTCTCTCGAGCGCAGCACCAGCGCCTCCCGGAACATGGCGTGGGAGAAGACGTAGCCGTCCTCGGTCGCGCGCAGCAGGCGCTCGTCGAGGAGCCTCCCGACGAGGAGCGGGCTGGGGCGCACCCCACACACCTTGCAGACCCGATGCCAGAGATCCCGCTCGAGCCGCATGCCCAGGACCGCTGCGATCTCGAGGGCCTGGGCCTCGTCGCCGTGGAAGATCCCGAGCACGCGCTCGACCTTCTCGCGCCAGACCTGGTGGAGGTCGGCCGGGAGCGTCACCTTCGCGCCCTGGCGCAGGCGGAAGCCATCGCGCCCGACCTCGAGCAGGCCTCGGTCGACCCAGTCTCCGACGAGCTG
>Ga0114933_10002843_pt1 | contig 17448 bp, 15 predicted proteins | sample 4SBtaG_FD_89691 | JGI IMG/M metagenome (GOLD analysis project Ga0114933, IMG submission 89691) | Deep subsurface microbial communities from Kolumbo volcano to uncover new lineages of life (NeLLi) - 4SBTROV12_W25 metaG | ecosystem: Environmental > Aquatic > Marine > Volcanic | place: Kolumbo... | reverse complement strand
TGAGAAGATACCTGAAGCGAACTTAGGAAGCATCGGGTGTAACGGGGCACGCAGTGCCATCGTTACCCCGGTGTGGAATAGGGAAGGTGTTCAATGCCTACATTATAGGGCATGGTTCGCCTGCTCTAGGGGCTTGCAGTGGATCTTGTCAGACGATACACCCTCTGTATACCCAAGCGACATACACTTCACGCGTCGGTACCCTTGATTACGCCCGTATACCCATGGACTCCTTGTTTACAACCAACCTTACTGGAGGGGTCAAAGAGCCCCTTTCCGACAGTATTGAATGGGACGACCAGGTACGGATATCCATGACTCCGAGAATACAGGTCTATTGGTGGTCTTTTGTTTTGCTAGTTCTGTCTATGCCCATCGCACAAGCTCATGGAGATAACGCATCGACTGTAAGCAACTCCGCGGTACTCTTCATTTCTTCCATCTCATCGATTTTCGTATGGTCGGCAGGCAGTGAATGGGTGAGAAAGAACTCCTCCATAGGCTCCCCCCTTGTCTTTTGTCTGGCAATATTTTCCGGATTTGTCCATATTCTTCTAGGTCTCGATGATATTATTTTGATGGTTGGGGGGATTGGTGTTTTTGGAATATTAGTAGCCTCCCTTGTTCCAAATCTAAATCGTTTCGAAATGCAACTAAAACTCGGGCTAGCCTTTGTGGTTTCGATGATGTTTATTGGGTATTTCGTAACAAATCATGACTTGCATTACATCATAGAAGACTATGTGGGAATTATAACAAAATTGGCTGAGTTAGTTATGTTGCAACAACTCCTAACTAACGCGGATATTCGACTTTCAGAGGCTACCTAACCCGACGATTCAGGCGACTAGTCATCCCATTGAATAACCATTGACTCACCCCTGACCCATAGGGTGCATGAGTGCAACACTATGCTACGGACGCTGTTTCATTGGGTTCTGCTGAGGATCCCTATGACTCGGATATGACTCATTCATACCGACTGACTGAGGGGTGACTCATACGCTAGCCTTTGACTTGCTTTGACTCATTGGGCTATCAGAGGACCTTATTGCACTCCGACTATTGATTCACGGAATCATGAATAATTTGTAATTAAACAAATGTCTGAAGTGATGGAAAATACGCCTAAATTCCAGGGCTAAGATCATCCAACAAAACATTACAATACGGCTAACCCCAATGTTGAGTAGTGGTAATAAACCGGGGTATATCCTGCGTTCAAATCCTGCCTTAAGCAATGTCGATTGGAAGCGGATATCCCGAGTATAGGAAAAGAGTGGCCCCCCTCCACACTGCTCGAGTAATATATGTGTCAGACCCTTTCCTCTATGATCAGGGTCGACAACCACGCTGTTGATTTCGAAATTGCCCCATCGGTTTGACAATGCGGCATGAGCAATTGGACTCCCCGACTCATCATGAATGAAAATACTGTTTTCACCTATTTTCGCAAGTGAGGGCGGTCGCAAATCCAATTCTTGACGGAACATCTGCTTAAGCCAGACTATGTCCTCCATTGGATGGCACTGACACTATGTCCATTTGAACGTGACCTAATAGGTCGCCCTGCTAATTGGGGGTGGAATAGAGACTACGCACACGGGCGCTTTCGACATGGCATCGCCACATCGAGGCAAAATGAGTGAGCAATTGCGGTTTCCGCATTCACTCATTCATTCTGTCTAGCTCTTGTGCGAAAAGAATCAGTGTCGGCGCCCAAAGTCCGACGAAAATCCCTAGCATGGGATCCCCGCCGTCATGGGAGAAATAGATGTAAATCGACGCAGCTATCGAAGCCGCGCTTGCCATCATGCCAATCCTTGTCATTTGTCCTGTCATTGTAATCCTCCAAGCTCATGTCAAGATTGATTGGTAAAATACATTTGCTTATTCCCAGCGTCCTTGTACGATAGCATGCCATTCGTATCAGAGCGCAGAGTCGACTTCCCAATGGTCGACCTAGCGAGGATAGTATACTATCCGAGATTCTGGGATATGGCACACAGGTTCTACGAGGAGTCGTGGGAGTACTCATGCGGGATGCACTACAATCACATCCTAAGCGAGCGCCGAATAGGATTCCCCCTAGTTCACAGTGAGGCAGAATTCCTTCATCCACTTTCATACGGGGATACAGTGCATTGCACGATCACAGTCCCAAGGGTTGGAAACACTTCGATAGAGTGGCATTACGAGTTCAGGAACCAAGAAGGGACTCTTTGTTGGAAAGCAAAGCAAATCACCGTCTGCACCAGTATGGATGATCTGAAGTCTAAAATTTCCGTACCGGACTGGATGCGCGAGGGCCTCTCAAAGCTCAGCGACCAATAATCATTCATCGTCCCGCGGCCACTTCTTTGTCAGTGCCTTCCGCAGGTCGTCATTCATTCTAGCATCCCACCAATTTGCATTCCTCCAGATGGCATATCTGCCTCTGATGCCCCTCAAATCAGCCCTGTCTAGTTTGGATCCTTGAAAATTAGACAAATTCATCTTTGCTTTGAGGAATACTGCGTCGCGCATATCCGCTTCATCGAATGCGGCCTTCATCAGATTGGCCCCCTTGAATGAGGCCTTTCTCATATCTGCTCCAGATAGGTCAGCCCCTTCTAAGTCAGCCCAATCAAAAATCGCCCTCCTGAGATCAGCTCCTGATAGGTCCACACCACGAAGGTCTTCACCAATGTGGGAAGTATATGACCAGTCCTTGGGCTCCGTCAAATAATCACCTCAGATCGACAGATCTTCTAAATGATCAAGACCAGCATCTGTCAAGACGACGAACCGATTCTTCTTCGGACTCCCATCTGGGTATGTTAGCAAATCGCCCTCTATCATCCTGTTGATGTACAGGGAAAGATTCCATTTCTCGACCTCCTCCTCAGTCCACTCCCCCGTTTGTGAAATGAGCCTCCTAATCTCCCTGGGCGGCGTATCCCTCTCCCTCTCGACATTTCTGAGATAATGAATAGAAGAAAGAATCACATCCGAAGTCTTGTCGACACCGCAAGATGACAATAGCTGCTTGAAAGACGAACCCCTCTCAGGGATACCAGCCATCTTTGCACGCTCAGTCGCCTCCTCTATTGCCGCATCCCTCGCCCGACGAATCTTCGAGAGCGCCGACTGCCATGTATCGGTCTTCAATATCTTACTGAAGCTTTCAGAGACTTCCCCCTCCTCGCCAGTGAGATCAATCTCTTCGGATCCAACTTTGATGTATATCCTACCCATCACACCAGCTTCTTCTTCGCTCATGTTCCACCGCAGAGGGCGTCTTATTATCAAGTTATTATTTCGCTCATTTCCTTAACAAAGTTAGAAAATGCAATATCTAAGTGCGGGCTACCATTAAATTGCTCAAAGCAGAGGCACCGGCAATGAGGGAAGACTCCAGTGCCGGCTATCCATTGGTCCTTCATGCCAATGCTGACCCATCCAAGCTAGGGGGAACAGCAATCTGTGGTTTTTCCACGGTCGGCTCAGTTGGGGTGATAGCAGCCACACATCTGATCAAATCCCTCGAACTATCGCCCATGGGGACCGTGATGCATCCCAAGTTTCCCGCTATCGCACTAATCCATGATTCAGTCCCAAAGCACCCCGTAAGAGTCTACCAGGGCGATGGGATTGGTGTTTTCACAGCCGAGATACAATTCCCCCCGGAGAATGACGCATACTTCGGAGAAACCGTATTGGAGTGGTTCACAAAGGGAGGTTTTGAGAGATTGATAGTCATTGATGGGGTTGTCAGCAATGATCTGGGCATCAAGGAGGACAGCGATCTTTGGGGAGTCTCCTCTACCTCCTCCGGGAGGGATGGCTTGAGCGACGCGGGCGTTCAACAGATCCAACAGGGGATAGTATCGGGAATTTCGGGCTATCTTATTGCAGAGGGCGAGAGAAGGGGCCTAGAAGTAACAGCCCTGCTGGCCGAGTGTAATCCAATGTACCCAGATGCCCGTGCCGCGTTGATGGCTATCGATGGCCTCAGTGAGATATTGGATATGGAAATTCCAGTTCAGGAGCTATTGGAAGACGCCCGTAGCATAGAGGAGAGAGTAAGGGAGGCCTTCGAAAGAGCCCAGTCAACAGCATTACCAGCTCCTGGGCCAGATGACGAGGACGACGTCCCGATGATTCTCTAATCAGTAGAACGGGTTGGTTCCTGCAGCGTGATCCGTTGCATCAATAACCTCGGCGATCGAAGGAACGTGGTCTTTGATCATACTCTCCACGCCCTGCTTCAGAGTAACATCAGCCATTCCACAACCCTGGCATCCCCCTCCGAACACTATTACCGCCTTGCCATCTTCTACACCCATCAATTCAACATGTCCTCCATGTGAGGCCACGGCCGGATTGACTTCGGTTTCAATTATCTCTGCAACTGCCTCGGAAATTTCATCCATCCACAAGGGGTTGGGGTTTTCGAAACTAAATCCGCCTCCCATCAGAGTCTCTTGATAGTCTAAAGTGGTGCCTTCAAGGTATTTCGCACTCTTTGGATCGACGAACACCGCCATCCCGTCCACCTCTATCTCTATGTCTGCCTCCTTCGCATCCTTGCTCTCGATAAACTGCAAATCATATTGGAAACCGTCCTTGCTCCTTCCAGTAATTTCGACTCTGAGGCAGACTTCGCTAATCTCCTCCGTCGCTTCGGCGAAATGATCTAGCATTTCCTTGGCCTTGGGGCTGAAGCTCAACATCTCTCTCGGCTCTCGTAACATCCGGTCATTATTCAAGGCTTGCTCGGGTATCACTATCATCTTCCTCCCCCTCCTGGGTATGTGGCGGGACCCGAAGTAACAGACAGACTCGGAAGGGCTCTTCGCGATTTGAGAATTTCCGTTACCGACAGGTGCAACTTCCGTTGCCGATATTGTATGCCAAGGGAGGTGTTCGGAAACGACTTCCCATTCATGGAACGTTCTCACATAATGACATTCGAGGAGATAGACAGATTAGTTGGAATTTTTGTGTCACTTGGCGTAGAGAAAATACGCCTCACCGGCGGAGAACCGCTACTTCGCAGGAATCTGCATGAGCTAGTCTCGATGATCGCCCTGAGGAAAGTCGAAATTGCCATGACGACCAATGGCGTTCTCCTGCCCAGATATGCACCAGCCCTTTCAGCTGCGGGATTAGACCGAGTTACCGTGAGCCTTGACGCGATAGATGAGGCGACATTTGCGGCGATTACTGACTCCGGTCACACTGTCGCCTCAGTTCTAGCAGGGATAGAGGCCGCAGAATCAGTCGGATTGGGCCCCATCAAGATCAACACAGTAGTAAGGAAGAACTCTAACGAGGACGAGATAGTCGAACTCATCGAACGATTTTCGAATAGGGATATTGCTATCCGATTCATCGAGTTCATGGATGTAGGTAATACGAATGGATGGAGCCTTGACGAGGTAGTCACAGCGGATGAGATTAGGAAAAAGATTGGGAGTCTTGAATCCCTTGAACCCACGAAGGATAGTGATGTTGCCAAGCGATACCTCCTTCCGGGGGGAAATGAGGTCGGAATTATCACCAGCGTCACGGAACCATTCTGCAGGCACTGTACAAGGGCCAGGATTTCTGCTGATGGAAGGCTATTCACATGCCTGTTCTCAAATCGGGGCCTCGATCTCCTGACCCCCTTGAGGAATGGGCACTCGGATATTGAAATGGAGACTCTAATCAGGCAGTACTGGCAGGACCGCGAAGATAGATACTCCGAGACCAGATCAGAAGAAACAATCGACAGGGAGAGAGTGGAGATGTCCTACATCGGGGGCTGAAGAGACATCGTAGCCTCCAAGATTTCAATCCAAGGAGCATCAGTTCTGATGGATGGTTTGCCATAGTGTGTGAGTCCTGCCCTGAAGCCTCTCTCTTTCAAGCACTCAGCCAAAGATCTCGGGCTCGGGGGCCCTGGAATCTCCAGCCAACTCGAGAGATCGTCCACTACGATGTGATGGGGGCAGTCAACAACTCCCGACTCTTCATGGATGTTCCTGACGCTTCTTGACACTCTTCGAGACTCCCTTTCGAAATCAGCCTCTGACCAGCCAGCTACGTCTCCCTCCTCATACGCAGTGGTACACATGGACAGCGCCCTTTCTTCCGTCATCGACGCCATAGCGCCTTCATCGCCCATGCTGCCAATCCACAATGGTCCGGAAACCCTACCGTCATCTCTCATGACTGGGTACGACAGTGGTAGCATGCAGTCCATTGGCAATTTTTCGAGAGGTGTTTCTGGTTGTAAGCCGGATCGGATGGATGAGGCGACCTCATCGACGCTAGGGGAATGAACTCTCCAGCCAAGATTACTCTCCACCTCACTGGCCGTCCCCTTTCTCTTAATCGTACGAGCCGAAACACGCAGGTGATGCGAATCCCAGATGGACATTAGGGGGACTATGGCCCTATCATGCCTTGCAGCAGTTCTAGCAAGAGTTGCAAGCAGGACCCTCAAGGCCGAGTCGTGAGCCAGACCATCCGTTCTTACTCTGGCCCCGTATCTCCTAAGCAGTGGATCCTTAGAGGAACCAGTCAAAGCTGCTGTATCCGTTGCACTGACTTCGATCACACCTCCTCTGGCCAATGACTGAACTGCCGTGTCTAAGAAGGGGACAGGCGAACCGTATGGATCGATGTCGACCCAGTGCCTGCCGTGGTTGAGAACCATTGCCCGCAGATCGCCCTTCGTGGCTTGCAACTTACCCTTGCCATGAGAGGGTGGGAAATCGAGATGGTTCCTCACCGCCCAAGAAAGCGAATCCTCATCAAGATCGCCCATCACAATGTCAAGCCTCTCCGCGCTTTCCCGGGGTAGCTCGTTTATCCATCTTCTAGCACGAACTCCCGTTGCCGCTAGACCATCCAGTGCGTATATCGCCCCATCCCCTAGAATCCCGCTTTCTATTGCATATTGCAATAGGAGAACACTTCGGGTCCTACTACCGGCCATAGCTGGATTGAGAAACGCCCCTGCTCCCTTGGCTGCGGGCCCCCTACGTCCCTCCATGGGCTTCTCAGCCACCCTCATGACGGTACGGCCTTCCCTATGGATGACCCCGGGCCACCCCATTGGCTCGTCTGACACCACGTCACCCCGACACCCTCATGACTCAAGGCATTGACGTCAGTGAAAATCAGTAGTGGTCGAATGAAACTCTACTATCCACATGGGTTACTTTGTGCCCCTGGTCCCTTATTTCACCCACTATTCGCGTCCCTGGGAGCCTCTCGGCGACCCAAGAACTTACGACTTCTCCAACTGGCCCCGAAACAGCAAGTGCCATCCCCATCCCCATGTTGAATGTCTTGTGCATCTCCTTGATCTGCACCTCCCCAACCTCGGCAATCCAATCAAACTCCGGAGAAACAGGCAGTGGGTCTGAGATATGCCACCCAAGGGACTCGTGTAGGCGGAGTAGATTAGACAGCCCACCCCCAGTAATGTGTGCTATGGCTTTGATATCACCGATGTCACAGGGCCCCTCTCCAGATCTGCAAAGATTAATCAGATCAACAATCGGATCGACGTAAATCCTAGTCGGATTCAGAAGTACCTCGCCAATGCTCACTTCTCCATCACATCCAGGGAATCTCCTGATCTCACGACCCGGGTGAATCGCTTCGAAAGGCGCAGGAGAATCAAGTGAAAGGCCCGACCTATCCAATACAGCCCTTACCAAAGTGTAACCATTGGAGTGGATTCCACTGCTCGGCAGACCAACAATCACATCACCCGGTGCCAATCTAGAACCAGTTATCTCACCACCCTCTGGAAACCACCCCAAAGCAGTCCCTGACATATCCAACTCCTTCACTATTCCTGGAAGGGTAGCTGTCTCCCCTCCCGCCAACGTGACACGAGCGATGGAACAAGCCTCAGATAGGGATGATCCGAGTGCTGCATGAACAGAGGGAATGGTTTCAGGAACCGCGATGTAGTCAACAAAGGCAATCGGCTCTGCACCCACGCATATGAGATCATTGACGTTCATTGCTACACAGTCAATCCCCACTCCCTCCAGCCTTCCAAGGTGATTAGCAATCTGCAGCTTGGAGCCAACCCCATCAGTTGCTAGAGCAAGTCTGGAGTCACCGAATTCGATAATGCCACCAAACCCACCTGGTAGCGGCACGGGAGCACCTATGACGCCACTTTCCCTGCTCGAGGTAGACAGGGCGCCAATCAGGCTCGATATCGCCTTTGACTCTGAATCTATGTCCACACCACTCGACGCATAGTCCATTGGCCCATCGTCCATGCCGCTCCGGATACGACAATGCTCATGATACTCTCGCTTGCCATGCCCTGAGATTTTCCAATAAAAAAAATAAGATTAAGAGCCGTTTCTCCAAAAAACGCGTTTTTTTGACTTTTTTTCGAGAATCTCTATAACATATATACATCGTCGTGCGGGCACTGGAACGTGAGTTTCTAATGAAAAACAACAAGATGATTGCAATGATGCTTACCATGAGCATGCTGGCGGCAGCTTTCGCCGGATGCCTTGGTGGGGATGATGAGGAACCCGAAGATGACTGGTCAATTACCATGGCCAGTGACGTTAGTGCCGACTTTGTAGAGTCCGGCTGGGACCCAATAATCCCCAACCTGAATGCCGGCGAGATGTGCGATGCCATAATCTCGGCGATGACGAAGACAGAAGCGCGCGACCAGGTCGTCGACTTCACCAGGGCCTACTACACAAGTAGCCAGGGTGTTATCGGCGCAGACGGCGCAGCCGCTATATCGTCTGTAGATGAACTGAACATGGCAGGTACCACAATTGCCGTACAGTCCGGGACTACCTCGGACCTATACGCCAATGAGAACCTAGGTATGGCTACGATCAGCGCCTTCGACGACTTCCCTTCGGTAATCGCCGCTATCAACAACGGTGACGCGCACTACGCTATGGGAGACGCCCCTGTTCTCTCCCTAGAGGGCGACCTGATGGTCACCTTCTCTGACGAGAACTTCGGACTCGCAACACGCGAAACCTCCGGGCAGCTTCTGGACGCACTGAACGTCGCTATAGGCGCCATGGTCGCATCCGGAGAGTACGACGCCATCTACGGCGCCTGGTTCGACGGAGCAGTCACACTGGCTGACGACACGACCGCTGACACGGCAACCGCATACCCATCGCCAAGCGAGGGCAGCGACCTGACAGCAGTTCTGGAGTCCGGCAGCCTCAGGCTGTGCACCGACCCGTTCTACCCTCCATTCGAGAGCTACGCTGACGATGGATCCGTAGTCGGTTTCGACGCTGACATCGCCCACGCACTAGTGGACGAGATCGCGGCTCACTACATGGGAACCGAGAACCCAATGTTCGAGGCCCCTGTCGTGGACGACCCAGCAGTGACCATCAAGCTAGGTTTCCTAAATGACGCATCTGGACCTATATCCCAGTTCGCAGCCCCGTTCACCTTCGCGTGGACAGCAGCAATGAATGACCTGAACGCAATGGGAGACGACTACGTCTTCGAGGTCATCGAGGCTGACTCGGGATGCGACGGTACAATGGCACAGGCAGCTGCACAGTCCCTAGCGGACGCAGGAGTTGCGGCAGTGGCTGGAGCAGCTTGCTCCGGTGCTTCGATGGGCGCTAACGCTATCCTATCGGCTGCAGGAATCCCAATGATTTCCTACGCCAGCACATCGCCATCCCTGAGCGACGCAACCGCATACCCTCACTTCTACAGGATTGTGCCAAGCGACGCACTACAGGGCCAGGCAGCAGCTGACATGATTGCAGGAAGCGGCGCTTCCAACACCGCAGTCGTGCACATGACCAACGCGTACGGAGCAGGTCTAGCAGATTCAGTCGCAGCCAACCTGGGCGCAGACAACGTCTGCCTACAGGCTGGATACGAGGACACAACCACCGACTTCGCAGCTGCCGTTCAGGCAGTTATGGACGCTGGTTGCGACTCCGTGTTCCTAGGATCGTACTCCTCCGACGGAGCCATGATCGTAGAGACCATGGCAGTCATGGGAGCAGCAATCCCAATCTTCAGCGCTGACGGAATGGCTGGAGAGGCCGCACTGAACGACTACACCAACCCTGCAGCAGCAAACGGCATCGAGGTCACACGACCACGAGCAGCCGCAGCTGGCGGTTCAACCGCTTTCACTGACGCTTGCGCAGCAGACGACGTCTGCTCGACTGGAATCTTCACCGCAGAGGCATACGACGCGGTAATGATGATCGGTCACGCTGCAATGCACGAGGATGGTGCTAACATGGCTTCGCACATCGACATGGTCGGTGACGGCTACGCTGGAGAGAGTGGAACCCACTCCTTCCTGGACAACGGTGACGTTGGCGGGTCAGGCTACGATGTCTGCACCTTCCACCACGTGCCAACCTACGGCGAGTACTTCAACTGCGACAGGATGTGGGACGCCACTGCTGGCGTCTCCGCAGTAGCATGGGCAGGAGCCACTGTAAAGATCGGCTTCCTGAACGACGCTACCGGCCCAATCGCAGTGTACGGACCAGGTTTCGTTGCAGCATCCCAGATCGCTGTCGGCCTAGCCAACACGATCGGATACAGCAACGGAGTGCAGTTCGAGATAGTCTACGCTGACTCTGGCTGCGATGGTACCATGGGCGGAACAGCCGGCCAGGCACTAGTCGACGCCGGCGTCTGGGGCGTAGTCGGAGCAGCTTGCTCCGGTGCCTCGATGGGCGCTAACGCCGTTCTAGCCGCAGCAGGAATACCACAGGTATCCTACGCGAGCACGAGCCCAGCCCTCTCCGACGCAGCAGCATACCCAGGATTCTTCCGAGTCGTCCCAAGTGACGCATTCCAGGGATCCGTGGTTGCTGACGTCATGGCCGCAGACATGCAAGACAACGTCGCTGTTCTGCACATGACCAACGCGTACGGCGCTGGACTGGCCGATGCATTCGTGGCAAACATGGGAGCTGACAACATCTGCACCCAGATTGGCTACGCAGAGGACACAACCGACCACAGCGGCAACGTGCAGTCGATCATCGACGCAGGTTGCACATCAGTCATGATGGTATCATACGCGTCCGACGGCGCTGCTATCATCGAGGAGATGGCTTCCCAGGGTTACTCTGGAGCTATCTACGGCGCTGATGGAATCGCAGAGGAGGGCCTTGCAGCAGACATGTCCGACAAGTCACTTGTCGATGGCATCATCGCTACCAAGCCCGCAGCCGCAGGCGGCATGTCCGAGGTCGGATATGTCTTCGCAGCACTGTGCGCCCAGAGCCCAGATTGCGCTGGCGGTATCTACACCGCTGAGGCTTTCGACGCTGTGACCATCGTTGCTTTCGCGGCATTCACCGCTCTAGCCACACCCGGACTTGACGCCAACATGGCCGTCATGGGTACTGGCCAGGGATGGAATGGAGCCAGCGGAGCAATCAGCTTCCTGGACAACGGTGACGTACCTGCAGCCGGTTTCTGCATAGGTGAGTTCTCTCACGATGCAACTACCGACACTGTCTCGTACGACTGTGCAAGGAACTGGGACCCAGTCAACGGCATAACAACTGCTTAGATTGGATAACGTAAAGCAGTGCGGCGGGCAAGTCCCGCCGCACTGCCCCAACAATTATTTCGCATGATGGACGGGTCAGTGTAGTAGCATGCTGCACGAAGCCCGTAAACAATTCTCGGAGCTCCCTAGGGGGACCCGCAGACTGATCATCGCAGCGCTGCTGTTCGTCGATGCTAACTTCATGGGGACCCTCAACGGATTAGGGATACTCAATATTCTGGACGTGTTACTTGGAGGGGGACTCCCCAACGACATGGTCTGGCTCCTGCAACTCGTCGAGTCCATAGTATCGGGTTTCGTCGTAGTGAAGGTCCTATTCGATGATGTTCCCAGCGGTATTCCGAGGACAGTCGCAATACTGCTTTCTCCCGTCTTCATGGTCGCTGTCACATTCTTCTCTCTGGATATCCTGCTGCAGGGCCTAGGTGAAGACGCGTCATTCACCCTCGACCTCGTCTCAATTTCAACAGGCACCCTGACTTGGTCCTCCACATACCTAGCAATAGCGATAGGACTCACTCTTACTTACAAGGTTCAGAGATATGGAAACTTCGCCCAATCTGAGCTTTTCATGATTGGGATGTACCTCTCCATGATCATGATTTGGACTGATTACTTCTTCCCCATGTCAAACCTATCGACCACCAAGGACGGGGTACTGACGTGGTCCGTTCTCCTGTTTACCTTGGTAGCTGCCTTCGTCCTCACAGGCATAGCTGGCATAATTATCGACAGACTCGTTTACAAGGGATTCCGAAAGACCAACGCAAGCCCCCAGGTGATGATGATAGCATCACTAGGCGTCGCGCTCATCCTCCGAGCACTCACCTATCTCAGGTTCGGGGCAAGCAGGAACATGTTCGAGCCAGAGGGCGACTGGAGGATGCCAAACCTCAGGTGGGAGTTCCCAACCACCAAGCTACGCTTCAACCTAGGGGAGAGGACGCTGGAAGACGATAGGACGTACACGCACTTCAACTGCGAGCAAACCGGTGTCGATGAGACGACAGGAGAGCCGATCCTCTCCAGAATCGTCAGCGATACCTCGAAACCGGCTATAGAGCTATACGACACTACGACAGATTGTGTCACTCAAGCCACTACCAATTACGCATACTACAAGGGAGCGGTCCCAGTAGTCATCTTCTCAGCAGTACTGCTACTACTGCTCCTACTCAACAAGACCAGATTGGGGAGGAGGATGAGGGCCGTTGCCGACAACCCAGAGCTAGCTGCCAGCAGCGGAATCAACGTCGAAAGGGTCCACCTGACAAGTGCATTCCTGTCCGCAGGACTTTCCGGGATGGGTGGGGCTATCTTTGCATTGACCCTGAGGTTCAACCCCGAAACCGCATTCACCTTACTGTTGCCCTCCTTTGCCATCATTGTCCTAGGCACCATAGGCTCCGTCCCAGGCGCCATAGTGGGATCACTGATTGTTGGGTTCGTAAGGGCCCTGTCCTCACCTGTATTGATAGGAATAGGAATGCCCCTTGGAAGATCAAACTACTCCGCTCTCGATGGCGTGATGCCATACATTTTCCTCGTCGCCATCCTGATGATTATGCCAGAGGGAATAGGCGACGCGTATGAGAAATGGAAGATAGAGAGGCTCAGAAAGCGCAAGGAGGACGACTCGGACAGGACGCAGAAGATAGCGGCAGCTCTAGCCATAATGCCCACTGGAATATTCGGCCTCCATCACTGGTGGTCTAACCGCACACACCGGATGCAGAGCTTCTCCGCCGTCGCCGTCGCCGCCTATGTATTCCACAGGCTCAGCGACTTCGTCGAGAGGAACTCCTTCGCGGACGGGGCTTGTGCGGACTCTTGCGCCTCCAACGAATTCACGGAGACCAACCTGGCCGTAATGACGGGGAGAAACGACGGAACACTACTTCTCGAGGACTCGCCACTCACAGAGTCCGACCTGCTCGATCAGAGGAGCCCCCCAAGCGAACTTTCCCCCTTCGAGGCGGAACAGTGGGTTTCTGACACAGTCGTATCCATGAACGAGTCTTGGTTGAGTATGATGAACTTCGAAATAGGACTTGTCAACTTCATCGTAGACCTAGGCGACTTGATCTGGCCCGGTGCGATTATCGCCTTATGGGGATACTCAATCTACGAGGGCATGGGCATCCTTTCGGATTCAGACTCCAGGAACAAGCACGTAGAAAGATCATGGAACCAACTACAATCGATGCAGTCATCGATATTAGAAACAATATCCTCAGCTAAGACGGGGATGCTCAGAAAATGGTCAGACTTCGATAGAAGGCATAGTACGGCAGTGAACAGGATAACAGAACAACTCAGGGCGGCATCAGCAACTCCCAGAGAGAAAATATCCTCGATGATTTCCTCCTCCTCGTCCAATGCTATGACCTTCATATCAAGAGGGTCCCCTGTTCAGAAAAGGAAACTCGAGATGTACGGCAGAGAGAGCCCAATCGGCTCCTGGATCTTCTTCTCTATTCTTTTGACCATCCTGCTGCTCTTCCTTCTGTGGCTCCCAATAGCTGAGTCTGACGACTTCAGGTGGAAGAAGACCCTCCAGGTTTCAAACGTCCTAGTCTCACTGGCCATCTTCATCTTGATGGCATTCTCACTGAACCTGCACACTGGGTACACTGGCATGGTCAACTTCGGTGTTATCTTCTTCGTTGGAATAGGGACCATCACTGTGGGGATACTCACAGCACCAGAGGAGCTGCACGGCTATGGATGGGGGATACTTCCGGCCACGATGATGGGGGTGGCACTAGCCGCATTTTTGGGCTGGGCATTGGCATATCCTACGGCTAGACTCAGAACCGACTACTTCGCAATCGTCACAATCTCCCTAGGCGAGATAGTCAGAGTACTCCTCGCTGGGGAACCCCTGCTCAGGGTCGGCGCCGTGGGCTCAGCTATCGGAATATCCGCCTACCCGCTGCCACTGGAGAATTGGTGGTTCTGCGGCTCCGAGGAGTCCGGCCCCGACACCCAATGGGTCAGCCCGGATGCCTGCAGAGACGACATCTCGCTAAGCGACACCCCTGCAAATCAGGTCGCAGAACTACTGAACCTCGGTGAACCAGCACCCTATCTGTTCATCCTGATGGTAATTTCATTGATCGCGGTCGTAATTGTCTGGAAGCTTCTTTCCAACCTGCTCTCCTCTCCATGGGGAAGGGTCCTGAAGGCAATAAGAGAGGACGAGGAAGTCGCTCAGCACCACGGACACGACATCCTGACTCACAAGGCAGCAAGCCTCGCTCTTGGAGCAGCCATTGCCGCTCTTGCAGGCGCGATATGGGCTTGGAAGCTGACTGGCTTCGAACCCACATTCATGTCTCCGGCCCGCTCCACTTTCCTTGTCTGGGCTGCATTCATCATCGGCGGTACTTCCAACAACAGGGGAATGGTGGTCGGCGCGTTCATCATCGTACTGATGGAGTTCGTCTTCAACGTACTAGTTGCAGGACAGGGATCCCCGGATCTCCCCCTGCACACAACCGCATCGAGAATAGACTCCCTCTTCGAATGGCTATTTACGAATCAGTGGGAGGCTGCCAAGACTTTCGCTATCGTGATGGCAGTTGGATTTGTTATACGTTCTGAGAGGCTACTGGACATCGGTGCCTCGGGTGCAGCAATTTTCTCGTTCGGAGCCATAGCTCTTGGAGAGAGGTCCATAGAAGAGTCATTCTTCAGTGGTGTCGTTAGTGCCGACATGCTGTATGTCAAGCTCCTCCTAATCGGTTGCTTGATGCTATTCTCTCTCAAGTTCAACTCCAAGGGACTCCTCCCCGAGGTCCCCGTCCGGCCTGAGAGGCCGTCTGGAGGTGTTTCCAGTGACTGAGCCAGTTCTAAAGGTCAACAAGCTCAGGAAGGAGTTCGGTGGGCTAGTAGCCGTCAAGGACGTCTCATTCACGGTGGAGAGGGGAGAGTTCGTTGGTCTAATCGGTCCAAACGGATGCGGCAAGTCAACGACCTTCAACTGCATCAGCGGGCTTCTCGAACAGACATCGGGCAGCATCGAGATGTTCGGAAACGACATATCGGACCTGAGGCCAGATCAGATTCAGAATCTCGGGATGACCAGGACATTCCAGCACACAAATCTCTGGCGCCAGATGACTGTAATAGAGAACCTCATGGTTCCCCCGAGGAGGCAATTCGGATCATCAATCAAGGAACTCGCAAGGTCCCTTCTGATGCCGTCCAATCAAGCCGAAGAGGACAGGCTCTCAAGGGCATACGAAGTCCTCGACCAGCTAGAGGTGCCCCATATGGCACACAACCTCACCAGCGAGCTGTCAGGAGGACAGAGCAAGCTAGTCGACATAGGCAGGTCCATGATGGGAGATCCAACCCTCCTCCTCCTCGATGAGCCGGTAGCGGGAGTCGCCGGACCGCTAGCGATGAAGATATTCAACAATCTCAGGAACATCGTAGATGAAACGGGAATCTCAGTGTTAATCATAGAGCACAACATGGACTTCATACTAAGGCAGGGTGTTGACAGAATCGTCGTTATGAACGAGGGCGAGGTCCTGATGCAAGGGACCCCCGAAGAGGTCCGGGCAAACAAGGAAGTAATCGAGGCCTATCTTGGAGCAGCAGGCGATCCATCGGAGGGCGAGGAATGACCAGAGTTCTCGAAGTAAACAGCCTAGAGGGCGGCTACGGCTCGGTTCAGATTCTCTACGGAATAGACATGTATGTCGATGAGGGCGAGTTTGTCACGATTATTGGCCCTAATGGATGTGGAAAGTCGACCCTAATCAAGACAATTTTCGGAATCGCCACATACTACTCGGGGGATGTCTCGTACAGAGGGACCAACGTCTCGGGTTGGAGAACGGATCAATTGGTCAACCAAGGCATAGCCTATGTGCCGCAGGTGGACAACGTGTTCCCTTCCCTCTCCGTCCTGGAGAACCTGCAGATGGGCGGCAACAGACTCTCAAGCCCAGTGCTCAACGAAAGGATCGAAAGGGCATTGGAGATGTTCCCCGACCTCAAAGACAGGGTACACGATCTAGCAGCTTCATTGTCAGGGGGCGAGAGGCAGATGCTGGCAATCTCCAGAGCCCTAATTTCAGATCCCAAGTTCCTGCTTCTCGACGAGCCCACTGCGGCCCTCTCCCCTCTGTACCAGCAGCAGATAATCGAACGAATCGACTCCCTCAGAGAGCAAGGAATAACCGTGCTTATAGTGGAGCAGAACGCCAGACTGTCTCTAGCTAGGTCAGACAGGGGATACATCGTTTCAAACGGGAAGATCGTGCATACGGGGGACGCCAAGAAGATACTGACCGACCCAGAGATAGGCGAGTACTTCCTAGGGTCCACGGGCCATTAGCTCAGAAGCCACACCGGCTAGCAGGGGCAAGCACTCTTTCATCCTGTGGCCATCATCAATCTCAACCAACTCAACGAGATCGCTCCCCTCGGCCACCCTCCTAGATACGTCAATCGAAACGACATCGTCCAGTCTGCCATGTACAATCGTGGTCATGTGCCCTGGGGCCGGCCACGACATCCTCCCTGCAGCCTCCATGAACTCCCAATCCAAGCCTATGTCCAATTCGAACCCCTGGTATCTCCTAGTGCCAGACTCCTTCCAGTCAGACAACTCCTGTTCAGTCAGTCTACTGGTGTATGCCTCAGAAAGTCCGAATGCGGGAGCGATAAGAAGAACTCGAAAACCAGAGTCACCCCTAAGTGAAGACGCATTAGCCACAGCAAGTCCGCCCATGGAAGAACCAATCACCAAGTCGTAGTCCGACTCGTCAATCCTCCTGAGTAGAACATCCGTTTGCTGCCCGATGTCCCACCCGAGCTCTGACATCACTGGAGCAGTTACATCCCATCCCAGTACCTCCTTCATGAAT
>Ga0114933_10002841_pt1 | contig 17450 bp, 18 predicted proteins | sample 4SBtaG_FD_89691 | JGI IMG/M metagenome (GOLD analysis project Ga0114933, IMG submission 89691) | Deep subsurface microbial communities from Kolumbo volcano to uncover new lineages of life (NeLLi) - 4SBTROV12_W25 metaG | ecosystem: Environmental > Aquatic > Marine > Volcanic | place: Kolumbo... | reverse complement strand
TTCAGCTTCTGGTTTTGCTTCAGCTTCTGATTTTTTCTTAGATTGTCTCTTTGAAGCTTCTTCTTGAGCTTTATTTCTAGCTTCTGCTTCTAATCTTTCAAGTTCTGCTTCTTCAGCTAATTGGTCTTCTTGCTTTTTCTTATACAACTCTTGTCCAGATATAATTGCATCAGTAATTATATTAGTAATTAGTTGAATTGACCTTAAACCATCATCGTTTGAAGGAATTGGATATTCAACTTCGTTTGGATCAGAATTTGTATCAACCATAGCTACAACCGGTATATTTAATTTTTTTGCTTCAGCAACCGCTATATTTTCTCTATGTATATCCACAACGTAAAGAACAGAAGGCAATTCATTCATTTCTTTAATACCAGAAAAGAATTTATTTAATCTTCCTCTCTCTGCATCAAGCTTTTGAGATTCTCTTTTTGTCTGAGAGATAACAATTCCTTTAGCAAAAGAGTCTTCAAGTTCTACAAGTCTCTCAAGTCTTTTTTCTATTGTCTTAAAGTTGGTCATTAATCCGCCTAACCATCTTTGATTGATGTACATTGAATTAGATCTATCTGCATTTTCTTGTATGATACTTTGTGCATGCTTTTTGGTACCCACAAATAAACAATTACCACCATTAGAAATGATAGTTTCAATAAAGGTTACCGCCTCAGTAAGCTTTTCTTGGGTTTTAGAAAGATTAATAATGTGAGAACCATTTCTTTTAGAGTGGATATACTCTGTCATTTTGGGGTTCCATCTTCTTGAAGGATGTCCAAAATGTGATCCAGCATCGAATAATTCTTGAATAGATGCTGATAGCTTTTCATTCTTTGTAGTCAAATTTATTCCTTAATTTAGTTTAATTTAGATCAAATATAATCGATAATCCAAACAATCATTATAACAATTATTAATACTTTTTTACACTAAAAGGTTAAGAAAATGTAAGAAGAAAATTTATATTTTGAATTCACTCATCCAATAAAATATTAAATATGCACTAGATAAAATCAAAACAGTAGAAGTAATGTATTTATAAATAATCAAAAAAACTTTGACTTTATCAATTACAAATTTCAAGAATAATAATCCAAAAGATACTGTTAAAAGTGCAAACCATGTACCTACTGAAAAAAGAATAAAGTCTTTGAGTAAAATTTGTATTTCTGAAACATTAGTAAGACTAAAAACAACTGACATAAATATCGGTAAAGTACAAGATAAAGATGTTATTCCATATGAGATACCATAAACAAAATAAAATCTTGAAGTTCCACTTTTTTCAGAATCAAAAAAATATGCTAATTTTTGTAATTTAGAGAAATATATATTACCTCCATACAAAATAAAAAAACCGTATCCTAAAAGTAATATTGATATCAGTAACCCAAAATAAGAAAATATGCTTCTTATACTATAAAATCCAGCAGAAATAATTGATCCAAAAATAAAAAAAACTATTATAAACCCTATAGTTACAATGGTGGAAATATAAATCGGTTCTAAGATTTTTCTTGAAAGAATAGATGAACTATTCCCATAAAGGGGTTTTTCGTCTTTTCTTAAGAAAGAGGATAAATAAACTGATAAAAGTGCAAATCCACATGGATTGAAAACCGCCACTAAGCCAGCACTAAATGCTATACCTGATCGTATTAGATTAGAAAAATTTAGATAAAAAGCACTTGTATTAGAAGATGCTTCAAATCCTAAAAAAAGAATTTTATTTAGGTTTTCCAAACTCAAAAAAATACCAGTAGAAATTATTAGAAATAAAGAGACAACAAATAAAACAAAATAAATCCAAAATTTTTTTCCGTCAATTTCACTTAACATAATTATTTATTTCCCAGAACATTAGGGAAAATATTTTCTCCTAAGTTGATTTTTTAACAAACTCGAAAGTATAACTTATTATTATTTTAATGCTAAATAAATTTTGTGTCACTTAGTAAATATTCATATTAATGTATAACTTAGACAAAGTAAAAACCACTGAACAAGAGCTAGAAATTCTAGAGCTTCTATCCCATGGCTTTAAAGCTATGGAAATAGCCAAAGCCATGAACTTAGCAGAACAAACAATAAAAAATAAAGTTCAAACCATCTGTATAAAATTAGACTCATCAAATCGTACGGAAGCTGTTGCTAAAGCAATAAGATTAGGAATAATTTAGGCTGACTCTACTGGGTTTTCAAGTACTCCAACATTTTCTATTTCTATGGTTACTGTATCTCCAGGATTGATTGGAGGAGTTTTACCTGAAGTCCCCGTCCAAAGCATATCACCTGGAAGTAGTGTCGCATATTTGCTAATAAAACTTATAGACTTTGCAGTTGAAAATAACATTTCAGATGAATGACAACTTTGTCCCTCTACTCCATTTACTAAACCTCTTATAGCAACATTTTGAGGATCAATGTCAGTTACAATATATGGACCTAAAGGACCAAAAGTATCTGCAGATTTTGCTCTCCACCACTGATTATCAGCATCATCTCCACCTTGCCATTCTCTTGCAGAGACATCATTTCCGCAGGTATATCCAAAAACATAGTCTAATGCTTCTTCTTCAGAAACATTTTTAGTAACTTTTCCAATTATTGCAACCAGTTCTGACTCACAGGCCACTAATCCTGCCTCTGGATGAATTTTAATTGCATCACCTGGGCCGATAAGAGCTGTAGATGTTTTATAAAAAGGTTCTGGTCTAGTAGGAGCTCCTCTTTCACCTAAATGTGATCCATAATTTAGCGCTAAACATAAACTTTTTGAAGGGTTTGGGTTAGGGCAAAGAATCTTGACATCAGATTCATTAAAACTTTTTCCAGTTTTATCATAAGAACCTAAGATAGGGTTATTATCAATTTGAATAACCTCACCATTATCGATTATTCCATAAGATATTTCATTAGAAACTTCAAATCTTGCAAACTTCATAGCTTTTCTCCATTAAATCATTTAAATTAATTTTGTTATACATATAGTTGTTACTAGTTTAGTCTACAATTGAATAAGGTCAATAAATAAAAAATATTTTTATGGATAAATCATACATAAGTATTAAAGACTTATCTAAAAAGTTTAATGAAAATAAAATAATAAATAATCTTTCAATTGAAATTGATAAGGGAGATTTAGTAAAAATATCAGGAAAAAATGGAAGCGGTAAAACAACCTTTCTTAAGATTTTTTCTCAACTTTATACTTTTGATGAAGGCAATATTTTTATTAAAGGGCAGCAAATTAATAAAAATTCATACTTAAAATCTATAATCTCTTACTGTTCAAGTGACTCGATTTTTTATAAAGATTTGAGTGTTAAAAATAATATTATTTTTTATTTCAATATTTTGGGAGAGTCTAATCCTAAAGATTTTTATGAAAAAAATAATAATTTTTTAGAAATAAACACTTTTGAAGAAAAATTTCCTGAAGAATTATCAAATGGTCAAAAAAAAAGAATGAATTTATTTCGAACATTAATTCCTTCTTTTGAAATATATCTTCTTGATGAGCCTGAATTGGGTTTAGATTCTGATTCATTAGAAATATTAAATCAAAAATTAGTCAAAATTAATAATTCAGAGAAAACTATTTTTTTCTCAACTCATAATTTGAGTTCTTTGGATATTTATAAAAACTTCAAAAAAGAAATCTTATTATGAGAAATTTCTTAAACATATTACAAATCATAAAGATAATAGTGATGAAAGATTTTGTTGAAGAAATCAAGTCAAAGGAAATTCTTATTTCTATTATTTCCTATTCAACTTTAGTTCTTGTAGTTGTTGCTACAACTTCTTATATAAATAATTCAATAGAAATTTTTTCAACGATTTTTTGGATATCCTTAAGTTTCTCTGTAATACTAGGAATTAATAAATCTATGAGTAAAGAATTTGAAAATAACGGATTAGAAATGCTGTTAACTTCTCCAATAGGATTTGAAATTGTAATAATGTCAAAAGCAATCACAAATTTCATACTTATTTCAATTTCAAGTGCAATTATTCTGTTATTCAACAACATAATCTTAAATTATGATCTATATGATTTAGAATTTATTTTTTTAGTTCTGATAGTAAATTTTGGATTTAGTATTATAGGAACCATTACTTACTTATTGTTTTCAAAAGCTAGAGGGAAAGAGATACTTTCTCCCTTGCTATTTATACCATTAGTATCCCCTCTTCTTATGGGAGGATCGCTTACATCTGTTCAAATAATGAATAATAATTTAGAAGGTTATGCTTGGTATGGTTTAATTATTGCTTATGACATTATTTTTCTATTAATTGGCGTATTTATTTCTAATTTAATTTTCCAAGAATAGTTACAATTAAAATATATATAAAAAAAATTATGTTTAGCAAATTATTTACTCTAATAACTTTCTTAGTTTTTATTTTCATGCTTTGGATGGTTTTTTGGTGGATTCCCATAGATATTTCACAAGGACCAGTAGCAAAGACTGTTTTTATACATGTACCCTTAGCATGGTGTTCAATGGTCGCAATAGTATTAGTTGCAATTTCATCAATTTATTATTTGTTTAATAAAAAGTTGTTTTGGGATAATTTAGCTCAGTCTACAGCTGAAGTTGGTGTTCTATTTGGGTCCCTAGCCTTAATAACGGGAATTATATGGGCCAAACCAATTTGGGGAGTATGGTGGACAGGAGAAGCAAAACTTACTACTACCTTGATACTAATTCTAATTTACGCAGCTTACATATTATTTAGATCACTTTATACAAATAGTATGCAGATGAAAAAAATTGCCGCAATTATCGCTGTTATTGGAGCAATCGATAGTCCTATAATTTATTTTGCCGCAAATCTTTGGCAAGAGGCTCACCCTGTAACTGTTATAGGACCTTTGGCGAGAGAAGACTCATCTTTTGGAGCAGATTATGGAATCACACTCCTTGTTTCAGTTATAGCATTTACTATGTTATTTGTTATTCTTACAAGGTTGAGACTCAAGATTTTAAGTTTGGAACAGTAAAAAAAATAAGGAATAGAAATGAATAAAATCAAATATTTAATAATTATTTTTCTAGCTGGAATAATTCCTATGAATTATTCTGTAATAGAAGCTCAGCAAAATGAAAACATTGTAAATGGTTTCATAGAGAGCTTAGAATTAGTTGATAATCAAATAAATATTTCAGTAATTGATAATTTTGGAAATAGATTTAACTTAAATATAGTTAACTCAACTGAAATAGGATTAGAAACTCAATCAGGTGAAAGATGGGTCGGAAACATAAAAGAAGATCCAAATTATGTCCTTGAACTTCTTAATGAAGCTCAACATAGCTTAGAACCTGTAACTTTAACTCATAATGGTGCAGATATAATAACTTTGGTAAGTTATGAATCATCAAACATAAAGAATAATTTAGGATATCTAGCAGCAAGTTTTATTTTTCTTTCAATACTATTTTTTGGTTATATATTTATAATTAATAATAAGTTACAAATTTTATCTAAAAAGAAGTAATTTATGAAAAATGAATCTTCCAAAAGAATAGTAGAAGTAAAAAATAAAAAGTTCACTTTTGGTGCAATTATAATAATTGTAATGTCTTCTTTATTATTCTTTGGTTTTCAAGCTTTTTCTGAAGCAACTTACAAATATTACTCAGTTTACGAGGTTAAGAATACTGATATCAATACCAATACTCAAATAGGATTAAAAGCAGTACTTGTTCCAAATACATATGTAAGATCAGCAGATGGCTTATCTGCGTCATTTAATGTTCAAGATAAGGATAATGAGAATAACGTTAAAGTAAACTATTCTGGAGAAATTGGAAGCGTATTTTTCAATGAATACTCTGAATTGATTATGCAAGGATATTTCGATAAAAAAGACACATTTGTAGCTACAAATCTATCAGTTAGATGTCCTTCAAAGTATATGACTGAAGAAGATTATAGCTAAATCGAATAGCTACTTAGAATATCTTGTGGATTTTTAGATTTTTCTTTAATTATCTTATTTTGCAAATCAGTTATTGTTGGAGGCTCTTTTTTGTAAATAAGTCCTAATGGAACCCCACCTTTATTTAATAAGTTGGCTGCAGCATTATAATCAGAAGGATCATGGTCTTCTTCTACAATAAAAGCAGTCCCAGGGATTCCCTCTCTTCTATTACCCTTCAAGATGTCATATGTGTCATTATATGTAGTACATGGTGATTGTACATGAATAATTGACATTCCAGGATGTTTCATACCCTCAACAATAAAATTGGCTAAAACCTTTGGTTTACTTGAATAATGAGAAGCAATATAGCTCACACCGTAAGTCAAATATAATTCAAGTGGCTTCATTTGAGATTCCATTTTCCCAAAAGGGGTTGAAGTTGTAATTTGACCTGTGGTAGATGTAGGAGAACTTTGACCTTTAGTTAGTCCATAAACCCCGTTATCCATAATGATACAAGTCATATTAGGGTTTCTTGATGCAGCAGGTCCAATATGTTCTCCACCTATTGACAAAAAGTCTCCATCTCCAGCAACAATTATTGTGTTTAAGTCAGGCCTTGATGTAGACACTCCAAAAGCTATAGGTAGTGTTCTTCCATGAATACCATGAATACCAAAAGGCTGTTCACCATCCATCATATGAACCATATTTCCTGAGCAACCAATACCAGCTACAATAACATTTGAAGTTCTAGGTATTTCAAATTCTTCAGTGTATGTGTCTATTGCTTGCTCTAGTGCTCTCTTAACACCAAAATCTCCACAACCTGGACACCACTTAAAATCGTACTCTGGGTTTCTATCGCTCAAGATTAATCTCCTATTTCTTTTATTTTATCCGAAATTTTATTAGCAAGTTCAGTAGGTTTGAATGGCAGACCTGTAAATTGCGTTACAGAAACTGCATTAATCCCTTCCATTCGTAATATTGATGACCATTGACCTTGGTAGTTTAACTCAGGGACAATAACTAACTTTTTCCTTTTTAATTCTTCTTTAACATCTTCAGGCAATGGGTTTAATGCTACAGAATATATCCATCCTAAGTTTTTATCTTTTTCAATAAGTTGTTGATAAGCCTCTCTTGCAACTCCTTTACTTGAGCCCCAAGGCATTATTGCGATTTCAGAATCAGGATTTTCTATTTCAAAAGGAGCATCGTTCAATAATCCTAATTTAGCAAATCTTCGCTCAGTTAATCTAATATGGTGCTTAGGCAGATGAGTTGTATCTCCTATTTCATCATGTTCGGAACCATTTGCAACATAAGCTACTTCTCCACCAGGGATTGGCATTGGAGATAATTCCCCATTCCAAGACTCATATCTTTTATAGCCATTAGAGCCAGTATCAGAATTTCTTCTTTCATCAACTACTTTTGATAAGTCAGGTTTTTTTATATTTTCAGATCTCTCAGCTAGACTAAATTCTCCCATTACCATCACAGGTCCTTGATATCTCTCAGCCCAATTCACAGATAATTCTCCAACATAAAAACATTCCTCTACTGAACCTGGGGCCAGCACAGGTAATCTTACATCGCCATGGGCAGGGAACATACAAGCAAATAGGTCTGATTGCTCAGATTTTGTAGGAAGACCCGTAGCTGGGCCTCCTCTTTGGATATCAACTACTACACAAGGAATTTCAGCCATCCAAGCTAATCCTAAACCTTCAGACATCAGGGCGATTCCTGGACCAGCAGTAGCAGTCATAGCCTTTTTACCAGAAAAACCTGATCCAACAATATTATTAATAGCTTCAATTTCTGAAGCAACTTGAAAAACAAATTTGCCTTCATTAATCAAATTTTGCTCCATCCATATTAATATTGTAGTCGCTGGAGAAATAGGATAACCATAATAGCTATCCAAACCAGCTGAAACTGCTCCAAGTGATAATGCTGCATTACCAGTAATCATGATTTGTTCATAATCTGGAGCAATAGGGTCATCTAAAGAACCAACACTAAAACCACTTTTTTTAGCAACTTCTGTTCCAAGTCCAAGTGCGACGATGTTTGATTTAATTATTTCATCGTCTCCTGCTCTTCCTCTAGTAAATCTTTCTTTTACAAAATTCTCAATACTTTCAAGCTTGAAATCAATTAATGTAGCAACTGCACCTAGAATAACCATATTAGCTGCTCTAGTATTACCTGATTCTTTTGCTAATTCATCAGCATTAATACCAAAGTAGTTTCCATCTCCTGAGGGTACACAGTCTTGAGCATTATAAATACATACTCCATTTTCACTTAGATCGTCTATATGGTTATCAAATGCATATTGGTTTAAGACAACTAAAACATCTACTGCATCACCATTAGATAAAACTGGAGTTGTAGATATTCTTACCTGAGATGAAGCTGGTCCACCCATAATTTGAGAAGGGAATGTTGAAAAAGTCTGACAGTAGAAGCCAGCACCTGTTGCAGCTCTAGCCATTGCATCGGCTGATGTGACAAGTCCTTGTCCACCTTCACCTGCAAACCTTATAACAAAATCCTTAGATTTAACTTTTTGAACCATAATGATTTATAAAAATCTTACAATATTCAAGATTAGATTACTTATTAAATAAATTTAAAAATGTAGCCTTTTTGATCATATTGTAAAAAAAGCATAATATCAATTATATATATATAAGTTTATTTGAATATTATAGTAATAATATAAAGCTTTAAATATTTACTATGAATAAAGTAGTCAGCATATGGTCTTCAGGAGGAGTTATTATTCTTGAAGGGAAAGTAGCAGTTTGTTACAGAAAAAAAGAAAATTTATTCTGTCTACCAAAAGGTACCCCTGAAAATAATGAAAATATTGAACAAACAGCTATAAGAGAAGTTGCCGAAGAAACAGGAATAATTCCAAAAATAGTTAATAAAATTGGAGAAATCCAGTATTCTATAAAACAAGAAACAAGTACAAAAAAATACAAAAAAGACATAGAATATAATAAAATAGTTTATTACTATTTGATGGAAAAAATAGGTGGTGACATAGAATATCATGATCATGAATTTGATTCAGTTTTATGGATGTCCCTCGATGAAGCCAAAGAAAAATTAACATATCAAAATGAACTCTCGATCGTGGAAAAAGCTTTTCATGCCAAAAATTAACACAAAGGCAGCAAAACCAATTACCATTACAGGTGAAAAGACTGTCTTAAGACCAAAACAAAAAAAAGATATTCAAAATGACTTTAAGTGGAGAACTGATATAGAGTTATCTGAATTAGACGCTACACTCCCAATAAATTTATCTTATGAACAATTTGAACGAATTTCAATAAATGACCTACATAAATCTTCCCCGTGGTCAGAAAAGTTTTCAATAGACAACCTTAATGAAGAACACATTGGTAATTGTATGTTTTATGACATAAATCGTTGGGAAAAATCATGTGAATTTGGGATTATGATAGGTAATAAAACTTTTTGGAACTCTGGTTACGGCACAGATGCAGCAAAAAACTTACTTTTTTATATATTCAATTACACCGATATAAATGAAGTTTATTTACACACACTACTAAAAAATAATAGAGCTCAAAAATCATTCAGTAAGGCAGGTTTTGAGAACCCTAAAGAAGTAAAAAAAGGCAAATACGAATTTATTAGAATGTCCACTTTAAAAGAAGAATGGATAAATAAATTTAATGATATTGAATTAAAAGCTACTCTTGAGGAGGAGCAGGATTAATTAGCTCGGGTCCAAAGGTTTCTGGGACAGCATTTGCCAATTCTTCAACAGTCCATCTTCCGGCTTTTGTAATAGATCGCCTAGTTTCATATTTATTAAATAAACTGATTCTATTACCGACAGCGTGAACAATTTCTCCATTAATATGACCTGCTGAATCTGTACATAACCAAGCTACAACAGGAGCGACATCTTCAGGATCATATATAAAATGGTCTTCTTCAGCAGGTTTAAACGATCCGCCTCTCATTGCTCTTGTAGAGTCAGGAATTGATTGAGTCATTCTTGTATTTGCCCCAGGAGATATAGCATTTGCAGTAACACCATATTTACCTAGCTCTTTTGCTACTACTCTAGTAAAACCTGCAATCCCATCTTTTGCAGCTCCATAATTTGATTGCCCACTATATCCAATCAAACCTGAAACACTTGAAAATGTAATTATTCTTCCAGATTTTTGTTCTCTAAATATTTTTGAAGCAGGAGCAACTACTGAAAAAGTTCCAGTAAGATGAACATCTATTACATCTTGCCATTCCTCTTTCGTCATATTGAAAATCATACGATCTCTTAGGATTCCAGCAGGAGTTATTACTATATCTAATCTACCAAATTCATCAATGGCTTTATCAATAATTTCTTGACCACCAGCAACTGTAGCAACTGAACTAGTGGAAGCAACTGCCTTTCCTCCTAATTCGGATATTTCTTCAACAACACTTTGTGCAGGACCTGTGTCATTTCCACTACCGTCAAGACTTGCACCAACATCATTTACAACTATACTTGCACCAAGTTTAGATAATTCTAATGCAATACCTCTTCCTATACCTCTGCCTGAGCCTGTTATAACTGCAACTTTACCATCTAAAGGTTTGTTAGATTCATTATTTTTTTCTCCAAATCCAAATACTAATCCTCTACCCTCAGAATCTAAATCCTCTTGCTTGAATCTTCCTTTACTCAATGGATTAAATAATGTTACCTTTCTTCTAAGTTCCATAAGATGGTCAATTGTTCCGCCAGAAACATGAAAAATTTGTGAATTTATAGGGGCTGAATAGTCACTTGCAAGATACGTTACAAATGGTGCGATATCTCGTGGATCTCTAGTTGCTTTATATGGATTATTTCGTAAAGTCTTAAATTCTTCAGGCACAGAAGCTGTCATTCTAGTATCAGCACTTGGGGCTATACTATTTGCAGTTACACCATATTTACCTAAATCTTTACCTACAACTTTTGTAAATCCAGCGATTCCAGATTTAGCAGCACCATAATTTGATTGACCAGGATTTCCCAAAAGTCCAGATGTAGATGAAAAAGTTATTATCCTTCCAGATTTTTGAGCCCTAAATATTGGAGCAGCGTGCCTTACAACAGAGAATGTTCCTGTAAGATGAACATCAATAACATCATGCCACTCATCTTCTTTCATATTAAATATCATTCTATCTCTCAGGATACCTGCAACAGTTACAACAATATCTAATCTTCCAAAAGTATCAATTGCGTCATTAACTATTTCTTCACCAGCCTCAAAAGAAGCAACGGATAATTTATTTGCCTTAGCTTCTCCACCAGCTTTTATTATTCCATCAACAACCTCATCAGCCAATGAAGCATTTTCAACATTTCCATCTAATGAAAGACCAGGGTCTACAACTAAAATTTTCGCTCCATGAGCAGCTAAATCCTCCGCTACAGCTCTACCTATTCCCTGACCAGAACCTGTAACTATAGCAACTTTTCCAGATAAAATTTGTGACATTTATTTCCTCTTTTCTAAACTTTTTTATTTTTTAAACGGTAATTCAACTTCTGCAAAACAAGGAGTAGTTATTTTACCTTCTGCATTTTCTAAATTAACTTCTAATTCAATTATTCCAATTGAATTAATAATTTCTTTTTTTATTACTTTCCCACTTAGTTTCAAATTTTCATAAGGAAAATCAACCCCTCTGTAAGAAACATTAAATTTCTTTAAATTGCCTGCATTTCCTGCGAAGTCAACTAATAATTTTGCTAACCAAGCACTCTTTAATGCTCCATGAATGATAATACCTTTATGCCCAGCTTTTTTAGCAACATCATCATCATAATGGAATTCATTAAAATCTAATGATGCTCCAGCGTACATAACTAATTGTTTTCTATCAATATTTTTGACAAAGGGTCCGATTGTTTGACCCACATTAATATCTTCATAATAATTTTGAGAACTTAATTTCATAACTATCCTAAAAAAGTTTTTTCTCCCTTACCATAAGTTATAGTTACAACTTCTTGGGTTGCAACTAATTCATTATTTTGATTTGTATAAGATATTAGCGTTACCTTAAATAACATATCTCCCATAGTTCCAGACTTTAAAAAAAGATCTTTTAGTTTCGAAACTACGGTTATTTTATCTCCAACAAATATATCTTTATGAAAATTATAGGATGAACCACCATCAACTAAATTTGAAAAAGGTTCAGGGAATTTTTTTTCAAGTCTATTTGCTTTAAACAGTCGCACATAGGTAGGAGGAGCAATCAATCCTCCTTTTTTTTCTTTTGCAAAATTTTCATCTATGTAAATAGGGTTTTGATCTTCAATAGCATCTACAAATCTCTCTACAGAATGTCTCTCAACAAAATAAGATTTAGGCTCAGTTTCTAGACCTATAAAATTTTTCATTTCATCTGTAATGATTGCATTATTTGACATTATTTTTTCTTTCTTTTACTGAAAACAAATATAAAAGAAGTAACTGATGATGACAATAGTAAAGCAGCGCTAAACAAATAAATAAAAGCATAATTACCTACTAAAGCAAACATACCAATTTGAAAATAAAATAGTAGAATTGCACCAATTAATAAAGTTATGGGCAAATACACTTGTGAAACATTTTTTCTTCTACTTGAGTATAAACAAACCAATCCAATAAGAAATGGAACAAATAAAGGGAAAATCACAGTTGAAGAATGAATTTCTATAAGAGATTTACCTTCTTCAAAATTAACAAATAATAAGACAATACCAGCTACAAAACTTCCTAAAATAGAAAGATAAATCAATAATTTTATTCTACCTATTTCACTAGATTCCATAATAATCCTCAGGTGAAGATTCTTCAGATGATTTAGTGATTTTTATAGGAGCTTTATTTTTCATAATTTTTTTCATACCTGTAGGTTCTTCAAATTTCACTGTTAATTCAATATCCATAAAAAGTGGCTTGTATGAAATTAATATACCCTCACCAAATGTTTTATGTGATACTTTATCTCCTTTATTTATGTTTATTTCTGGTTGATCAATATTATCATCAAAGTCATCTTCAGTAATTATATTCTGCTTAATATAATTACTCTTCCAATGTGTTTTATTTTGAGAAAAATTTCTTCCAGAATTAGTTAATATTACATCTTTTGGAATCTCTTCAAGAAATCTCGATTTTATTGCATTGCCATAAACACCTTGAAATCTTCTTCTACTTGATGCAGAAAGATAAAGCTCATTTTTTGCCCGTGTGATTCCGACATAACATAGTCTTCTTTCTTCTTCAATTTCATCTTCGGATTCAAGTGATCTAGAATGAGGTAGTAAGCCTTCTTCCATTCCAACTATAAAGACTTTTTCATACTCAAGTCCTTTTGCTTGATGAAGAGTGATTAGCGTTACTGCTTCAAATGATTCATTCATATTATCTAAGTTAGTATTTAAGGATGCTGTTTCTATAAATTCAATCAATGATTCCTTAGGATTTTTATCAACATTAACTGAAAATTCTTCAGCAGAAGATTTCAATTCGTTTATATTTTCTAATCTTTCAGATCCATCTTCATCATTTCTTAAGTAATCATCATATGAAGTTAATGTAATTATTGAATTGATTAGCTCAAAAGGTTCCTGAATTTCAGTTTGTTTCAAAAGTTTGTTATATATTATTATGAAATCTTTTAAAGCTGTAGTGGCTCTTTTTGATAATAATGAAAAATCCTCGTTGTTTATATATTTTTTTAGATAATTAATAAAACTTAGATTTTCATCAATTTTAGAATTTCTTATGACCTGTAAGGTTTTATTTCCGATTCCTCTAGGAGGACAGTTAACAATCCTTTCAAAAGCATTATCATCGTTTGGATTAACTAGTAATTTACAGTAAGCAAGAATATCTTTGATTTCTTTTCTGTCATAGAATCTTACACCTCCAACTAATCTGTATTTCAATCCTAATGAATTTAAGGCTACTTCAAATACTCTACTTTGAGCATTAACTCTATAAATAATTGCTATTTCATTAGACGATATTCCATTTTTAATTTGTTTAGAGATTTTCGATGCTACAGATAATGATTCTTCTTCTTCATCATTATAAAAATTAAAGTTAATTAAACTTCCATTCTTTTTTTTAGTCCATAGTTTCCTCTTAAATCTATTAGAATTATTCGAAATTATTGAATCTGCAGCATCTAAAATTTGTTGCGTAGATCTATAACTTTCATCCAAATTCACAACTAAGCATTCTTTATATTGTTTTTGAAATTCTAATAAATTTGTGGGAACAGCATGCCTCCAAGAATAAATGGATTGATCTGGATCACCAACTACAGAAATAGATTTTTGTGAGTTAGTAAGTAAATTAGATATTTCAAATTGAAGAGGATTAGTATCTTGAAATTCATCAATTATAACTTGTTTATACTTACTAGCCCATTTTTCTTTTATATCTTCATTTTCAACCAAAATCATTTTGGTTTTCATTAACAAATCGTCAAAATCACAAGCATTAGATTGATCAATAATTTCTTGATATCTCGAATATATTCTAGAAACTATCTCATCAAAATAAGATGAATTTTTATTTTTCAAACTATTAGGTGAAAACCCTTTGTTTTTGGCCTTTGATATTTCAGCAGCAATTACTTTAGGATTTATTTTTCTTGGATTTAAGTCCAATTCATCAAAAATATTTTTTATTATCCTGATTTGATCAGTGTCATCATAAATTGAAAAAGATTGATCTAACCCTGCAAAAAAACCTTCAATTCTCAAGAAATAGGATGAAAATCCGTGAAATGTCTTAACTAGTGGAGCCATATAATTTGGTAAAAATCTATTTGCCCTTGCCATCAATTCTTTTGCAGCTTTATTTGTAAAAGTAACAGCAAGTATTTGGTTTGGATTGATTTGAAAATTATTAACTATCCATGGAATTCTATGAGCCATAACTCTAGTTTTTCCTGAACCTGGGCCAGCTATAACAAGAAGAGGCTTTAAGTCATGGGTGACAGCTTTACTTTGATTATCAGATAAACCCTCTAAGATTTTTTCATTTAGATCATCCATCCTAAACTACTTAGTTATAGGGGCAGAAAATACATCAAATAATTCTTCAAAGTTTATATTTTCATTTAGAAGTTTATTAGAATACAGAACCTTATCATTATGATCAAAAGCATAAGTTTCGAATGAATCAGAAAGTTTTCCGATAGATTCTTCAGTATTTTCTTCAACAATTACAATTGGAATTTTTAACTTCTTTGCCTCATAAATAACATACTCTACAGGTGTTATGTTATTAGTAGCTATTAGTACATTTAGAGTGCCTGATTGAAGAGCAGAAAGTTGAACATCTGGTCTGTCTCCTCTTACAACTAAAGCAACATTTTTTCTTGTCGAAAAATACTCTGGCCCCCAATCTAAGACAAATCCACCGATGAGGTAGTTTTCAATAATTTTATCTGTATTTTGATCTCCAATTATCTTCGAGGTAGTTAATGAGTTTGAGATATCATCAACAGTTTTAGTCATGAAAAATCTTTGTTCTTCTAATATTGCAATAATTTTTTTATTATCATTAGAAAGATTTTTCTTATATTTCATTACTCCGTTAACAATAAAGCCAACAAGCCGATCATTAAATGATTTTTCAATATTTACAAAATTATCATCATTTTTTTCTATGAAAATCACCTTAGCATCAAATTTATCTAATACCTTTTTTTGTGAGGTTAAGTCATTTTGATTTAGCTCAAGAAAAACTAAATCTGAATTAGAATGAGATGAATTTTTATTATTTATATCTAATAATTCATTGATTTTTTTATGCTCAACTATCTCATCATTCTCTAATTCACCTACATAGGTTTTTATACCTCTATCAAGAGACTCTTTAACAATTCCAGATAAAATAGCTGTTTTACCACTATCTTTTTCTGATGATGAAATACAAATTACTGGCATAATATATAAATAATAATGAATAATTAGGTCAATTTACACGTTTTTTGTCATTCATTATTGAATTTTTTGGTTAAAAATTAATGTTAACCTTTTCAATTAAGTGCCTGGGTAGCTCAGGGGTAGAGCACTGCGCTGAAAACGCAGGTGTCGACAGTTCGAATCTGTCCCTAGGCACCACTTAATTAAAGTTTACGTTTGTATAAGTAATTAAAATTATATATATTAGCTTTAATAATGATTACTAATGTAGAGAAAAAAAGTTTGATAGCTCATCTAATGCGAAGAGCTGGATTTGGATGTAATTTTGATCAAATTGAAGAGTTATCTCTTTTAGATTATGACGATATAGTAGATCAGCTTCTAAACCCTGATTTTAGCCTCCCTGAAGACCAAGATTTATTAGAAAGATATTTTATAGCTTCGGTAGAAGCTAGAACAGCTAGACATGCAGACCCTCAATGGACTTGGAGATTAGCTAAATCTAAAAAACAACTTGAAGAAAAAATTTCTCTTTTTTGGCATGGGCTTTTAGCTGTAGGTGGAATAAAGTTAGATCATGGGCTGGCTATGCTTGAGGAAATAGATCTTTTTAGAAAACATGGTCTAGATAAATTTAAGATCCTATTACTAAAAATTTCTCAAGATCCAGGGATGATGTATTGGCTAGATAATCAAAATAGTCATAAAGGTGCTCCAAATGAAAATTATGGCCGAGAGTTATTAGAATTATTCTCAATGGGTATAGATGAAAATGGAGAAGGTGCTTATTCAGAAAATGATGTTAAGTCAGCCGCTAAAGCTTTTACAGGTTGGGCATCAAAACCAACACCACCGCCATTTTTTTTAGGTCCGTTTCCGATGGAATTTAATTTCGATGAAAATGATCATGATAATTCGGAAAAAGAATTTTTAGGGGAAAAAGGTAATTTTAATGGAGAGGATATTGTTGAACTCGTATCTAAGCATCCCTCAACAGCAAAATTTATTTGTATGAGGCTTTATCTCTATTTTGTCTCTGAGGAAGAAAATTGGGATGAAATAAATAAACTTTCTGAAGTTTATTTAACTTCAGATGGTGATATCAAGAAAGTTTTGGAATATATATTCAAATCTGATCACTTTAAATCTAGAGAAATAATGTTTAAAAAAGTAAAAAGTCCTTCTGATCTTGTTTTTGGTGTAACGAGGCTAGTTGATAGATTTGAAATACCTGAACTTGATTCTGCTGAATTAGCAACAAATACATTATTAATGGGACAGTTCCTATTAAATCCTCCAAGTGTTGAAGGTTGGCACGAAGGAGAAGAATGGATAGATAGTGGTTCTTTAATTGAAAGAATAAATTATGCTTCGGATGAAATTTCGAAAAAATCTTCTAGAGGTGTAAAAAGAATTATTGAGATAATAAAATCAAAAAAAATCGCTTCAGATGAAGATTTTATTAATGTTTGCTTAGAAGCATTAGGCTACATAGAAGTTTCTGATAGATCTTACAAAATT
>Ga0114933_10002840_pt1 | contig 17453 bp, 15 predicted proteins | sample 4SBtaG_FD_89691 | JGI IMG/M metagenome (GOLD analysis project Ga0114933, IMG submission 89691) | Deep subsurface microbial communities from Kolumbo volcano to uncover new lineages of life (NeLLi) - 4SBTROV12_W25 metaG | ecosystem: Environmental > Aquatic > Marine > Volcanic | place: Kolumbo... | reverse complement strand
CTGGATCTGGTTCAGAAATTGGATTCGATTCTTCCCTCGACACCGTGTTTGGTGATTTCCAGACACGACGAAACACTTTACGCAGAGCGCGCTATCCGGGCGGGGGCGCGAGGCTACGTCATGAAGAGTGAGGGGGCTGACGCTGTTATCGAGGCTATTCGGAAGATCCGGGTTGGTGGGATATATGTTTCGTCTGCCATCAATGAGCGCCTTCTTCAGGGAATCGCATCAGGCCAGCAGTCCTTCAACCAGTCTCCCACAGAGGCTCTTTCAGGCAGAGAGCTTGAAGTCTTTGAAATGACAGGCCACGGACTCGGGACCCGTGACATTGCCAATCGATTGGACCTGTCGATCAAGACGGTCGAATCGTATCGCGCCAGAATCAAGATGAAGCTCAATCTGACGAACGCCGCGGAGCTGGTCCAGCACGCGGTACAATGGGTGGAAAGCGAGTCGGCCTATTGATTCAGTGAAAGGCCAAGACTTTTTTCGGTCGAACCTTAATTCGAATTCTTGATCACCTGATTAAGCTCGATTTCGAACAAGAGCACAGCAAATGGGGGGATGGCTGACCCTGCGCCGAATGCTCCGTAACCCAGGACAGGGGGGATCTTGATTCGACGTTTGCCGCCAACTTTCATGCCCAGAATTCCCTGGTCCCATCCGGGAATAACCTGTCCCGCTCCAAGAGTGAAAACAAATTCAGATCCAGAGAGCGCCGTTGCATCAAATACGGTTCCGTCTCTGAGCTGACCAATGTACTCGACGAAGAGCACGTCACTGTTTTCCGCGATCTCTCCGTCACCAAGTATAATTTCTTCGACGATGACCTCGTCGAAAATGTCGATCACGGATATTTCGTAAACAACATCCGTATTCGGGGGCACAGCACAGGATCCGTCAGAAAAACATTGACCATTCTTGCCAAAAGCCATGTGAGAAGGAATTTCAAGACGACGGGTTCCACCGACTTTCATCCCTACAAGCCCTTCATCCCATCCTTCGATGACCTGACCAACTCCGAGGGTGAAGATCCAGTCTTCGCCATGTTCTTCCGAAGTATCGAAGACCGTTCCGTCCACGAATCGACCGATATAGGAAGTGATCAGGGTATGTCCCGGGTCAATCACCTGACCGTTGCCTTCGACAAGATCGGTGATGACGACTTCCCCTTCTTCACTTGAGCTCGAATCGCAAGCAGTCAAGCCGATGGTCAGGAGAAAAACGGTCAGGAGGTTTAGGGCTCTGAATTTCATGCTGTAGACTCGGAATTAGCTTCAGTTTCCGGTTTTTATCTGTTGGCGGCACTGAGGAACGGATCAACGATCCATTTCCGGGAAGGTTCACCTGATGGAGGGCAGTTATCGGTGCCGGTTAAAAACGAGTATGCGGGCGGTGAGAGTGATCGTAGATCGCTCTCACCGCCCGCACGAGACAGATATCCTGTCAGTTTCGACTAGCCGTTCTGAATTCTCTCCAGCGTAGCCAGGTTGTCGCGAACGTGTTGAGCTGAACTTTCCATCAACGCGTTCTCGTCTTCGGTAAGAGAGACTTCAACAATCTCTTCGACGCCCTTTTTCCCAAGACGGGTTGGAGCACCGATGAAAATGCCTTCCTGGCCATATTCGCCGTTCATCCAGACTGCACATGGCAGGACCCGGTTCGAGTCCTTGACGATGGCTTCCACCATCTCAGCAGCAGCGGCTCCCGGAGCGTACCATGCCGAAGTGCCCATCAGTTTCACGATCTCTCCGCCACCAAACTTCGTGCGTTCAACGATTTCGTTGATCTTCTCCGCTTCCATCAGTTCGGGAAGGGCAATACCACCAATCGTAGTGAAATTCGGAAGTGGAACCATGGTGTCGCCGTGGCCTCCCATGAGAAGCGCCTGAATATCTCGCACAGAAACGCCCAATTCCATCGAAATGAATGCGCGATAGCGAGCCGTGTCCAAAACGCCAGCCATTCCCATTACTCGATTGCTGGGGAAACCACTCGCCATGTACGCCACATACGTCATCACGTCGAGTGGATTTGAAACGACGATAATGATGGAATTCGGACTGTGAGCAACAAACTGTTCTGTGACCGACTTGACAATCGCTGCGTTTTTGGCGAGGAGGTCGTCACGGCTCATGCCGGGTTTGCGGGCGAGGCCCGCGGTGATCACACAAATATCAGATCCGGCGGTATCTGCATAGTCATTCGTTCCGACAACGTTTGTGTCAAAACCGTGGATTGGTGCGGCTTCCGCCATATCGAGGGCTTTGCCTTGAGGCAGGCCTTCTACGATATCGATGAGGACGACGTCATCGACCATGTCTTTCCGAGCGACACATTCGGCGACCGTTGCGCCAACATTGCCCGCTCCGACTACAGTAACTTTCATTTGCTGATAGCTATAGAATTGAAAAAATCCGATGCGCGAATTCTACGAACCATCCCGTCAAGAAGAGTCTGAGATGATTCCAATATTTGGCTAAATCGATCCGTATAATGTGTGGCGTAAAAAACTCATCACTCTTTTCTCCCGCAATGAATCGACGCCTATCCCTTTTCGTCCTTCTTTTTGCAGTTTCTTGTACGACAGTCATCTCAACCGGGTTTACGCCGGATGACAAACCCAGGAATGTGGTCTTTTTCATATCGGACGGTTGCGGTCCGGCCAGCTTTGGACTCGCACGTGAATTCCAGCGTGAAAAAGATGGAATTCCCAAGCTGGACATAGATCGATATAATCGCGGAAGTGTGATCACTTTTGCCGACAGCAGTCGCGTCACGGATTCGGCGGCGAGTGCGACGGCGTACGCGTGTGGCATCAAAACTTACAATGGAGCGATAGGGATGAACTCATATCGTGAAAGTGTAGAAACAGTCCTGGAGAAGGCCGAAAAAGCGGGGTATAATACCGGGCTCATCTCGACCGCCAGACTTACGCATGCCACGCCGGCAGCTTTTTCAAGCCATGTCATCGCTCGAGCTATGGAGCACGAAATTGCTGTTCAACAGCTCGAACAGGGAATTGAAATCCTGATGGGAGGAGGCCATGCATTTTTCTCATCTCCAGAAGTGGGTGGAAACAGACCCGACAGCCTGGATTTGATCCAGCGCGCTATTGACAAGGGCTATCACAATGTGACAAATCGAAGTGAGATGATGGCGGCCGATGAATTGCCGATGATCGCGCTTTTCACACCCGGAATGATGGCCTATGAGATTGATCGGGATCAAGAAACGGAGCCTTCCATCGCGGAGATGACGGTCAAATCGCTGGAACTGCTGGCGGCATCCGATAAGCCGTTTTTTATCATGATTGAGGCGGGTCGAATCGATCATGCCGGGCATGCCAATGATCCCGGAGCTCACATTCATGATGTTCTGGCCTATGACGAAGCATGGCAGGCAGCTGTGGATTTCGCCAGATCAGATGGAGAAACTTTGGTTGTGGGCACCTCCGATCACGAGACCGGTGGGTTGACTCTGGGAGCAGAGATTTACGGGATGCGCGGTACAGGCTATCAGTACGATCCGCGCGGATACACCAATGCCTCCTCGTCGATTTCACACTATACCATGAGTTTGCCCTGGGAAAACGGAAAAAGAGTGTTACCGGGCGTAGGCGAACTGGCAACCGATATGATCGAATTATTCGGTGCAAACGGCGACTCAGCGGTCAAAGAGGCTTATGAATGGGGGGAAATCAAATACTCGCGGGGCGACTCGGTCGCGTTTCCCCAGTTGCATTGGGCGATTTCCAGAGCAGCATCCGCCTCCGCTCGGGTTGGATGGTCAACCACGGGGCATACTGCTGTAAACTTTCCGTTGTTCGCATTTGGACCGGGTTCAGAGGCATTCGCCGGCGTAATGGACAATACTGAGATCGGACGGGCTGTTCAAGCAGCAATGGGGCTGAAGTAGGGAGCTTGAAATCACCTGCTGAAATGGTTTAGGATCTCCATTTGACGACGATACTGCGGTTAAGTGTGCTTCTTTGTGGAAGCCACAAATGCTATTGAAACCGCAGATGAATCTTCTCAACAAGCATATACTCGCTGCTCTAACGTCTGAAGAAAGGCACGTCCAGAACGCGCTTTCTCATGAGATGCGTACACCGCTCGCCGTTATCATGGGATATGCGGATGCACTTCAGGAAGAACTTGAGGGAAGCCATAAAGAACTGTTGCAGCCCATCATAGATTCGGCTCATCGACTCGAGTCGGTGATTGGCAGTCTTTTGGAATATGAATCGCCCGTCCTCGAACGCAGTCACGAAACCACGACGTATTCTGTGGCCTCGACCGTCAACAAGGTCGTAAATCGTTACCGCGATGAAGCGCGGAAAAAAAGCATCGCCGTTCACGTCGAAATCCGTGGTTCAGACTGGTTGGCGGACTCGCATGAGCATCTTCTGGACAGATCGGTGTCTCGATTGCTGGAAAACGCCTTGAAGTTTACTGAAACGGGGGAAATCAACGTCGCCATGTCCTCTCGAGCAGATTCGTTCATCATTTCACTCGAAGACACGGGAATTGGCCTTAAAGAAGGCGGATCCGACTTGTTTGCCGCGTTTACCCAGGGTTCGACCGGGCTCACAAGAGCGTACGGAGGTCTGGGGCTGGGCTTGTATCTGGTCAGGAGATCGGCGGAAGCGATGGGCGGAAGCATCTCCTTGAAAAACCGCACCGAAAATGGCGCTGTCTGCGGTGCAGTCGCCACCCTGGAAATTGCCAGAAATCTACCTCTGCAGACGAAGCGCGCAGCCTGATTCGGGAATCACCGTCAGGTTATATGAGTACAGAGTGCAGATTGATTGATGCACCTCGATGTCTGCCCTGGAATCCATTTTATCTGAAGGATCTACTCTCGTTGTTACCGATACCGAGACGACAGGAATCCATGCCCGAAGCAATCGGATTATCGAGATTGCCGCGGAAAAGGTGAGCCCGGGCCTGGAAAGGGAGTATTTCTCAGAGCTCATCAATCCGGGAATATCCATTCCACAGCGAATTACGCGAATCACGGGTATCACAACCGCCATGGTGTTTGATAAGCCGTTTGCCGAAGATGTGATGTCGAGATATCGCGAGTTTCTGGAGGACGGGGTATTCGTGGCCCACAATATTCGATTCGATGTCTCTTTTGTAAATGCGGAATTCGAACGGGCTGGATTGTCTGAAATGGACAATCGGGGTCTGTGCACGTTGCGTCTGGCGAGAAGGCTGTTGCCGGGCTTGCGATCGAAAAGTTTGGGTCATCTGGCCAAATTCTTCCGGATTCCGGCTCAGGGACGTCACCGCGCTGCCAAGGATGTGGAAATCACGACGCAAGTGTTGGAGAGGCTTTCCCAAATCGCTTGCGACGATCACGGTGTCACGAGCCTGGAAGAATTAGTAGACATGCAGGCCCGTACGTATGCCAAGGTGAATCCCTTTTCGAAACACGTGGTGGACATTAAGAGGGATACCCTGCCTCGGCTTCCTCGTTGTCCAGGGGTTTACTTCATGAAGGATGGCCGAGACAAGATCTTATATGTCGGAAAGGCCAAAAACCTGTCTCAACGCGTCTCAAGCTATTTCTCGGCTATAGAAGCGCATCCACCGCGTCTTCGGCAGTTGATTTCTCGCGTCAGAAAAATCAGTTGGACCGAAGTCGACACTGAACTGCATGCTCTGATCGAGGAAAGTAGGGAAATCAAACGTCTGGACCCTTCTTTCAATCGAGCCCAGAAGAAGTACATAGCCAGACCATATCTGCGCCTGGATACCGATGATGATTTTCCGCGTCTTACGGTACAGGTCATCGTGCGGGACGATGGGGCGGAATATTTCGGACCCTTGAGAAGCAGGGGACAGGCGCGAACGCTGGTCGAGATTGTCGAAAAGTATTATCCACTCAGAAACTGCTCTGCCGCCGAATTCGCCCGCGGGAAGAAGTGCGTTCGCGCCGACATCGGACGATGTGGTGCTCCATGTGAGGGAAAGATGGATTCTTCTTCCTACGCGTCAGTTGTAGACGAAGTACGTTCCTTTCTTTCCGGTGATGTTGAGGACGTTTGTATGGATATGGAACGGGGGATGTTGGAAGCCTCAGAATCCCATGCTTTTGAAGAGGCGGCGCGATTGCGCGACTGGATCCAATTCCTTGAGGAGAGACTGATCAAGAATGGAGTTGTGGCGGAAGCCGTGAGCGGACCCGAGCACGTTCACTATCTGTCCGGAGAAAATGATAATCCGGCGACGCTGGTCATGGTCTCAGGCGGACGGGTATCGCTTCTCGAGGCCGTTTCGGATGAAGATGATATCGAGGATTTGTTCGATTCGGCATTCGAACCTTCCCACGACGATGACGACTCCATGAATCGCATCCATACAGACGCCCGGAGGGTGCTGGATCATTGGCTATATGCGAATCGAACTTCCGTAGTGTCGGCTCTGCGCAGGGAAGGCGAAGAAGTCGGACCGTTTGTTTTCCGGACTGTGGCACTCATTGCGATGCACGAACAGGCTCGCAGAGAATCCACCAGGGACGCGGAGCCGGTGGAGGAAGCCGATTCCTTCGAGAAGCTCTGATATCTGAGAGCATTTCGATCAAGCGTCGGCGGTCCGTCTAACCGAATAACCATCGCACGACGTAAACGGCCGCAACGAGAGCAACAAAGTCAGCAATTAACCCCGCGGGTACTGCGTGACGTGTCTTCTTGATATTCACGGCTCCAAAATAGACGGCGATGACGTAAAAGGTGGTTTCGGTCGATCCGAACATGGTAGCAGCCATTTTTACAAGAATCGAGTCTTCTCCGAATTGCTGGATCATGTCCAGGACGATGGCGGCTGAGCCAGATCCAGTAAGTGGTCGCATGACCATCATCGGCAGGACTTCAGGAGGGATGGCAAAAAATGAAAAAACGGGTCGCAAGCCTTCGATCATGAAGTCCATGGCGCCAGAGGCGCGAAACATGCCGATGGCAAAAAGGATGGCTACCAGATAAGGAATGATCGTTACGGCAACCTGAAAACCTCCCTTGGCGCCTTCAACAAATTCTTCGTACACCGCTACTTTCTTGATCAGTCCGTAGAGCGGAAATCCTACGATCAGGGCGGGCAAGACGAATGCCGAAGCGGTCTCTATTATCATTCGGAGAGTTTCCATGGTCAACCCTCCACGATCGGCGCAGGTGCCGTTTTTCTGAACCGCTTCATCTTCGAAAGCAGTCGGGCGCTGATGATCGCTACCACGAGGGAAATCGTGGTCACGATTATGATAGCAAAGATCAATTGATTGATCTGCAGACCCATCAATGCGACCAATAATACCGGCGGCACAATTTGGACCGAGGCGGTATTCATGGCGAGCAGCATGACCATGGAATCTGTGGCTGTCTCGGAGTCAGAATTGAGCTTCTGCAATTCCTCCATCGCTTTGATGCCCAGAGGCGTAGCGGCATTGCCCAGGCCGAGCATATTCGCTGTCAAATTCAGAACGATCATTCCCAGCGCTGGGTGGTCTCGAGGAATGTCAGGAAAAAGCGGCCTGAGAATGGGTTGAGTAAATCGGACCAGTGTCTGGATGAGGCCGCTTTTTTCGGCAATCTGCAACAGGCCCATCCACAAAGCCAACACTCCAATCAGAGCAAGCGCCAGTTGTACGGCCGTTTCGGCCATGCTGAAAGCGGCTTCTGCGATCGCATGCATCTTTACGAACTTGACCGGACCAAAACTCACACTTCCTGTCCCGGAAACGGTAGATGTCATGGTCAGCTCACCACGAAGATCATTGTCCCTCGGTGAGGTTTCAGTCCGAAGTGTTGCCCACGGCTCGGGGACAGAAGCATCTTGTGCGAAACGAAGTTGGGTCCCGGCTTCATTATTGATCAGCACGCCGGCGAATGAAGAGTCCGGATTTGACTCCACACCGTAGAACGAGCGGAAGTATCTCGGATCAACGTGCACACTTACTTCCTGACGTCGCAGGTCCGGATCTATTCCATCGTTGGCCGTGACACGCAGTTCGAATTGTTCTCCATTTCGATAGGTGTCATTGGCCAGATCGCGTACATCGTACGCTATGCCAAATACCAGACTGAATATGATCAGTCCGGCCCAAACGTAATTCAGCATGTGCCTTCTTGTTCGTGGATGCCGGTCGACGTTTCAACTTGTGAATGATACGAAACGGATCCGGCTTTGAGCAGAGAATGAAGCACAGATCGCAGCATTGTCAATCTGCGGTAGAACAGCCAGGAAATGATGCGGAATCCAGTTTGGCGGGGAATCGGATAACAACCTTTTATGTGGCGGCGGCTGTGCCGCCGCCACATAAAGGCTTCCGAAGACCCCGAGATAACTCAGTCGATATGCTCGGAGGAAGTGCGTAGGGGTCGACGGGAAGAGAAGGAATCCAAAGGCGAATCAAATTCCCTGGCCTCTGAACGTCATCTTTCGCGGTCGATCCTCACTACAATTTTGTCAGCTGTGGAGGCTCAAAAACAGAGGTTTTCTTCGAAAATGTCTGTTGCCAATGCCTCGCATGGGTTTTATCGGCTGAAAACGCGTCAGTTATAGCTTTGCGTTGTGAAGATAGAGTGAAGCCAGTCAGGGTTTTTGTTGGCAAGGACTTAAAAATTGCCGGTTTTGGACGAAAAGAGAAACCAGGGCTTTCGCTCCGATTCCAGATTTACCCGGGTTTCTGTTTTACAATGGTTCGCAGCCACATCTCAGTTGTAGTTCTCGTCTCATTCCTGTCGCTCATGGCGGGAAGTTGTGCGAGCGGCAAGCCCACTTCTCAGGTGAGCGCTAAGCAGGAAAAATCCACAGGATCCACCGAAGACTCTACCAGTGTCGAATTACCACCTGTAGTGAATCAGCCTCAAGCATTAGACCTGTCGCCGGGGACACATTCCTCACCAGTCGCCAATCTGTACCCTGTGATAGAATCAATGCTGGCGATGAATTCAGGTACGATGCCAGGATCTTCAGGCCGAGAATTTTCCAAGACACGATCTTCTGACACCAAGGTGATTGGCTATTATGCATGGTGGACTCGCGGAGCCTGGATTGACCTCGATCTGAGTCAATACGACAAATTGATCTTCTTCTCCACGACACCCGGTGCGGACGGCAAAATCGAGTCCAGAAATGGATGGCCTCACGCGTGGGTCAGTCTTAAAGATCGTACTGATAGCCTGGACATTCCCCTTGTTCCGACCCTCGCACTGTTGGATGCCGAGGTCATAAAGAAACTCTTCCTGTCTGATTCAGCGAGAACCGAGCTCATCTCGACAGCTCTCACACTTATCGAAGAAAGCGGGGGCGAAGGACTGCATCTGGACATTGAACTGTTTGAGCCCGCGTCGGACAGCCTCAGGAATTTGTTTATGGCCTTTACAGACAGTCTCGCTACAGTAAGCGCACGTCATTTCCCAAATGCAGAGCTGAGCATTTTTGCTCCAGCTCTTCAGGATGGCAGCCTTTTCGAACTCTCGCGAATCAACCGGTTGTATGATGAGATCATGGTTCAGGGGTACGATCTGCACTGGCAGACCGGGCCAACGGCTGGCCCGCTTTCGCCATTGAGCGGTTGGGAAGGAGCCAACTGGCATCAGATTGCAAGGAGATATGAAGCGGCGGGCATTGAGAGAGAGAGGATGGTGATGACCATTCCTTATTACGGATACGAGTGGCCGGTCGAGACAGGGGAGAAGGGATCCAAGACGAGGGGAGAGGGAAGAATTGTTACCTACGCCAGAGTAGACTCACTCAACATTCCCGACATGCAGGTTGCCGTATCCGATCGCGTCGACCTTCACGGTGTATTGAGGGACGAGTTGTCCAGAAGCCCATACTATTCATACAGAGATTCTACCGGATGGTGGCAGGGATGGTTTGAAGATCGAACGAGTCTGGAACACAAATATGATTTTGTTCAAGATCGCGAAATGAGAGGAGTAGCAATTTTCCCGATTGGTTATGATGCAGGACTCCTGGACGAAATCATCGTCTCAAAATTTGGGCGTCGTAACAGGTAATTCCACACTCAGGAGCAAAACTCCATCAGAACGCCTTCCGTGTCTGAAGGGTGAATGAAGAATATCGTTTTCCCATCAGCTCCCTTTTTGGGCCGTACTCCCAACACCCGAAGTCCTTTCTCTCTGAATTCTTCAAACGCCCTTTCCGCATCATCCACACTGAAGGCAAGGTGGTGGATTCCTGGTCCCTTCTTCTCAAGAAATCGGGCGATTGCCGAAGAATCGGAGGTTGATTCCAGCAATTCAATCTTGGTACCTCCGGCATCGTAAAAGTGTGTGATTACGCCTTCCGATGTAACCTCCTCAGATTTGTAGGGGCGCGCGCCAAGCAGCGTTTCGAACAGCTGCCTGGAGGCTTGTATGTCTTTTACGGCGATGCCGATATGTTCCAGTTTCACGGGGTTTGGATCTGCTTCGGGAATTCGGTCTGAGAGGAAGCTTCGAATATTGTCCTCGGTCGGCAGATTAGTGATGACGAGGTGTCCGGTCAACAGTACCTTACGCAGTTCACTCACTTCGTTGATTCAGCGAACCAGGCGCCTGCAGAATCATGCACATGATTGCACCGGATAAGGACTATCAAAGACCCGTAATGATTGCGAGTCTGCTGATCTCTCTGCTCATGTTGGGTGGTAAGATGACGGCTTTTATCGTCACAGGATCCGCAGCAATTCTGTCAGATGCTCTCGAGTCGGTAGTTCATCTCCTAGCCACCGGATTTGCCGCGTTCAGTCTCTGGTACTCTGTCAGACCTGCCGATCGGGGGCACCCGTATGGTCATGGAAAAATCGCCTACTTCTCTTCTGGTTTTGAAGGCGGGCTTATCATGATTGCTGCGCTGAGTATTCTCTATACAGCGATCATGGATCTGATCCAGGGACCTGAACTGGAAGCGTTAAGCTTCGGTCTGATCATCACGGGGGCCCTGGCGGTGGTGAATCTTGGTCTGGGTTGGGCGCTCGTACATACGGGCAAAAAACACAACAGCATTGTCCTGATTGCCAACGGCCATCACGTCTGGACAGATATGTGGACGAGTTTCGGTGTAATCATCGGGCTCCTCCTTGTATGGTTGACGGGCATTGTCTGGTTTGATCCCGTTGTAGCCATCATTTTGGCGCTGAACATCCTCTGGATGGCAGGAAAGCTCGTGCGAAATGCTGTGAAAGGCCTGATGGAAGAAGCGGATCCTGCAGAAACCGCAAAAATCGTTTCATTACTGGAAAATGCCGTCTCTTCCGGCTCGGTTTCTGGATATCACCAACTGCGGCATCGGCGGGTGAACGACAATGTGTGGATAGAATATCACCTCCTTTTCCCGAGCGAAGACTCAGTTTCGCAAGCCCACGACAAGTCGCACGAGGTCGAAGACTCCCTCCATCAACTATTTCAATCGGATAAGGTGATTGTGACGGCGCATCTGGAACCTGTGGAGCACGACCATGCCCATTCGAGGAATCATCCCGAGCCCCGGATTGACAGCCTGGGCGGAGAAGAAACATGAAGGCGAAGAAAATTGTGATTGTGGGTGGAGTGGCATCAGGCCCTGCTGCAGCGGCCGAAGCACGCAGAACGGATGAGAATGCAACAATCACTCTCATAGAAAAGGGACCGGATATATCGTATAGCGCATGTGAGATGCCGTTGTTGATTTCAGGCGAGGTCGAGGACGATTCCAGATTGGTAAGGCATTCGCCCCAAGCGTTTTCTGAAAAGTATGGTGTTGAAGTTTTGACGCATCATGAGGTCGAGTCCATTGACCCGGAAAGACGGAAGGTTTCTGTTCGTGATTTTTCTACCCAGAACCTGAACGAGCTTCCCTACGACACACTGGTCGTTGCGACGGGCTCTGCGGCGACGATACCTGAAGCCCTGACTACGCAATCAAAAGATGTTCATCTGATCAGGAGTCTTGAAGATTCGAGATCTATGGTAACTACGTTGAACTCGAAAACGGTTCATCACGCAGTCATAGTCGGCGCGGGGTACGTAGGACTGGACATCGTGGAATCATTGCTTCGAAGAGACATTCGTGTCACGATGCTGGCGTCCGAAGGTCGTATTCTGAGTAATTCGCTCGATGCTGGAATCAGTAAAGAGGTGGTTCGACATCTTGAGAGTCAGGGAGTGAATGTCAGGGCAGAACGAGCGACACGCCTGGATGTCGCGCCGGACGGAGCGCTTCGCGCAGTGGAAACCGATGCCGGTGAAAAGATCGGGTGTTCCCTGGCGCTGATTGCTACGGGTACGCGTCTCCTGAACTCGATCGGTACCGCGGCCGGGCTCAAGATCGGGCCGGGGGGAGGTTATCAGGTGGATGACCAGCTCAGAACGTCAATCCCCAACATCTGGGCCTGCGGAGATTGTATTGATCGAGAGGATGTAGTCACGGGGCAGTCCATTCTGGCACCCCTGGCTTTGAATGCATTCAGGACTGGCCGCGTTGCGGGACGCAACGCGGCCAGAAGCGGAAAAGGCCGGCCCGCATCTGTGCGTCCAGTCGTGAAGGTCGCCGCCGTCTCAGTGTGTGGGCTGGAAATCGCCCACACGGGGTGGAGTGAGGAGGAAGGACGGAAGAAAGGACTGAATACGACGAGCGTCACAATCAGACATCGCTCTGCCTCGTCACTTTCTCCCCACAAAGCCCTGCTCGTACACCTCGTAGCTGAACCGGGGACGCGACGCATTCTGGGGGCTCAGATTGTTGGTGAAGAGGGTGCAGCGCAGCGCGTGAATCTAATTACAGCCATGATTCGATCTGGTGGCACAGTCGATGATCTGTACGAACTTGATTTCCTGTATGCTCCTCGACTCGCGCCTGCACACGACGCCTTGATGATTGCCGCACGAACGATGCAAAAGAACCTCGGCTGATCTTACACCACTCAAATCCACTATCCGGAATACCTGTTTGTCACCTTCTCCTACGATTCGCTTGCTCGCAGCCCGTCAGTTGGATTCGAATGAAAATCGATCCGCCTATGTCGGATTCAGCCGCGAGGAGCGCCACTCTTCGCCCGAAACGGCGCGAGGTGTCCGCGAATTGGTCTCTGGAGTGACGAGGTGGAAGCGTTACCTGGATTTCATCCTCGACGCATTCTACAAAGGAGACCTCTCGAGCATGGAGCACTCGATGTTGACTGTCTTGAGGATCGGTCTGTACGAGTTGTTGTTCACAAGGCAGCCGGATCATGCCGTCTTGAATGAGGCGGTCGAGACGGCGAAGAAGCACGTTCGACCCGGTGCCGGAGGATTGGCAAACGGGATTCTCAGAAACGTGCTCAGAAAAAGGGATAGTCTCCCTGAACCAGATATTGCAACGCCAGCAGGAATGGCGGTACGGTTTTCTCATCCGGAGTGGATGGTCGAGCGGTGGCTCCTCAGGTGGGGTGCGGAAGACACACTCGCGTTTTTGAAGCACAACAATCAGCGGCCAAAGTTCGGTGTTCGCATACTCTCGAATCGAGAACAGGTGCTGGAAGCTCTCCATGAGGCTGAAACCGAATATGAGGATTCTCCCTACGTGGATGATTTCATCCGCGTGCGAAATACCCAGGCTCTGTTGCGCGGAGGGTTTATTGAAGCCGGAGACGTACTCATTCAGGATGAGGCAGCGGCGCTCGTAACCCGCCTCTCGGTTCCGGAAAAAAACTCCCATGTTCTGGATATGTGTGCGGCACCGGGAGGGAAGAGTGTGCAACTGGCGCTCGCTCTGGAAGAAAGTGGCTCGGTCGTCGCGGCAGACAGCAATCGTAAACGGCTCCGATTGATCGATCAGAATATCACCCGACTCGGACTCACAAATGTCGAATCTGTCCACGCGGATGGCACCAACCCACCCGACGATTGGCTCGAAGCCTTCGACACCGTTTTGCTCGATGCGCCGTGCACGGGAATGGGAGTACTGGCCAAACGAGCCGACATGCGGTGGAATCGGGAAGAAACCGATCTCGCAAGACTCTCGGATCTGCAGACGTCCTTGATGGATGGGGCGTCCAGCTGTGTCAAACCCGGCGGAGTACTCATTTACAGTACCTGTACGGTGGAACCAGAGGAAAACGAAATGCAGGTCACCACTTTTCTTGAACGAAACGCAGAATTTGAACTGGAACCGGTTTCCGCGTCTATTCCTTCGGCAATGAAGACGCCTGAAGGCATGTACTTGAGTTTGCCCTTCCAAACCGGTGTTGATGGTGCATTTGGCGCCGTCCTCCGAAAAAAGAAATGATTCCTCCGCATTGTCTATTCACGACTTTAATCGTGTATACCAATTCGAGCGCCTTACGAAACCTGTAATTGCTTCTGGCATACGTGTTGGGCACCATTCTTTGAGGTTTATGCACCGGCTGTCCCTGTATATGCGTAGTTCACTTCCCGTTCTGGCCATAATATTGGGCCTGACGATCGTCGCCAGTCCTGCCAATGGTCAGCGAATCGCCAAATACGGAGCGGATTTCTTGGCAGGAGGGGTAGGCGCGCGCGCGCTGGCGATGGGAGGAGCCTACATCAGCGTTGCCGACGACGTATACGCGGGATTCTGGAATCCCGCCGGGCTCCACCATGTAACGTCGAGTGAGGCTTCATATATGCATTCGGAGCGATTTTCCGGAATCGTATCCTTCGACTATGCCGGTTACGCTGTTCCGTTCTCTGAAAAAAGCGTCATCGGTGTCACGCTGATCCGAAGCGGGGTCAACGACATCAAGAATACGCTGGACGCGTGGGACACAGAACGAAACCAGCCGATCCCGGACCCTGAAAGCGCCATCACGACATTTTCTGCTGCGGATTACGCACTTATCGTGGGTTACGGAAAACGGATCAATGATCGGCTGTCGATTGGCGTCTCTTCGAAGATTATCCGACGTTCCATTGGCGACTTCGCCAAAGCATGGGGCTACTCGATGGACGTGGGACTGCAGTATAGAAGCGGAGACTGGGCGTTCGGACTGAACGCACAGGACATCACAACGATGTTGCAGTCCTGGTCCATCAACGAATCCAGCTTGACCAATTTGAGAGACGTATTTGGCGATGACCTTCCCGAGGGCGGTACAGAATTGGTATTGCCTGTCTTGCGGTTCGGATCTGCCCGTAATTTTTCGCTGGCCGTCGGTGAGCTCTTGCTGAGCGTGGATATGGACGTGGCCTTTGATGGTCAAAATGCAAACAGTTTTGGATCGGGCGATGTGTCGCTGCATCCACGCATCGGCCTCGAATACAGCTATGCGCAAGTTCTCGCCTTTCGAACCGGATTGAACCGGATTCAGAATGTGGAAGGAGAAGGACTTGATCTGACACCCTCGGTGGGAGCAGGTCTCAAATGGGGCCAGGCCGCACTTGATTATGGCTTCGGTGACTTCGCAGGAATCGTATCTGATCTTGGATTTTCGCACAGAATTTCCGTGCAATATCGCTTCTCGAGTTCGGAGTGAGTGATTCTGAACATACCGGCGCGGTCACTCTGATCATTCCTGTCTATAACGAAGAGAGCGTTCTGCCACTTCTGGTTCGGGAAATGGAGATCTTTCGCTCGGGTCGCAACGAAGACATTCAGGTTCTGTTCATCGACGATGGATCGACGGATGATTCGGTTGGCGTTATTCGTTCTGCGACGGCGGCGCTCACAGGGTACTCGCTCGTTCAGTTCTCCAGGAATTTCGGTCATCAACTGGCTGTGACCGCTGGCATCGAATTGTGCAAAAGTGAAGCTGCCGTAATCATGGATGCGGACCTGCAGGATCCTCTCGAAACCGCGGGAAAAATGATAGACGCGTGGCACGAGGGATACGACAGCGTGTACGGTGTTCGCAGCGAAAGAGAGAATGTCGGGATTCTGCAACGTTTGACTGCAAGGATGTACTACAGATTCTTTCGGTCATTCACAGGTGTGGAAGCACCCGTTGACGCGGGAGACTTCCGATTGATATCACGCAAGGTGATGGACGCGTACAAGCAATTTGGTGAGCAGCAACCCTATGTCAGAGGGCTCGTTTCCTGGTTAGGATTCAAGCAGAAGGGAATCGACTACGTCCGACCCGGTCGAGCAGCGGGAAAAACAAAGTATCCCTGGAGCAGGCGGTTCGAGTTGGCCATTGACGGAATTGCGTCGTTCTCCGGCAAACCGCTCAAGTATGCCGTGCGTCTGGGGCTTTTGGTGTCTACCGGCTCATTTCTGGGGCTGATCTGGGTGCTGTTGACGAAATACGTATTCCAGACCGCCATTACCGGATGGGCATCATTGATATTTGTCGGGTTCTTTTTCGGAGGCATCCAGCTCTTCTTTTTGGGTGTGCTCGGATCATATCTTGCCCGGGTTTACGAGGAAGTAAAAGGAAGACCGAGATATGTCGTGAGTGAAGTCTGGTTGTCAGGACAAGACGGCTCCGGGAGCATTACAGAAGATGACTCGTTGATAGCCACAATCAGCCAAAGCGCGGTGTATCCAGAGTGAAAAGAGAAGACTGGACAGGCCTTTCTATCAGCCTCGGCATCCATGCCGTGCTGTTTCTGATGCTTTCTCTTTTGACGGCAGCCGCCAACGAAGACCAACCGATGGGATTCATGGAAGTGGAATTTGGTGCTTTTTCGGAAGGCAGACCCGTCCAGCAAGCTCCTGAGAGGGAAGAAGTAGAGACAACCGTCGAGGAAGAGACACCGGACACTGAAGAACGTCCTCCGGTTGCGCCACCAGAAGACATCAAACCGGTTGAGCTTCCCGATGCTGAACTCGACGTGCCGGATGAAGAAGTGATCGAAGCACCGGAAGCAGAATCGATCGCCCCCGAGGAAAGTCAAATTGAAGAAGAAGTTGTTGCTGAAGAGCCAGAGCCCGAACGAGAAGTTGTTCAGCCTCTTGGCAGCGGTTCACTGACGGCCGACGAAGGAGATACGAGTGGTGATGACGGTACGTCCAATGAAGAAGAAGCGTCGGCCCCCTATCAGATTGAGGGATTGAATCGAGCTCCGATCAGCACACCTATTCCGACCTACTCTGAACAGGTGAACGCACTCATCCGGGTTCGCATAACAGTCGATCCACAGGGACGGATCATCCAGAGAATTCCTTTGATCAAAGGAGATCCTAACCTTGAGAGGGAAGTCATGAACGCCCTCCTCAGATGGAGATTCAACCCACTTCCAGTCGATGCTCCTCAGGAGAATCAGATAGGCGTTGTTTCCTTCCGGTTCAGGCTTCGCTGATCCATGAGCCGTCAGCGCAGTTGACTTCGGATCCACTCTTCAACATTGAGGCCACCCCAGTTCTTGGGGAACACGCTCTCGACCATCGTTTCGTCTGTTTTCGGAATATGTCCAAGGCCCAACGGGATGTCTCCGGCGAAGACTATCACAAACCGAGTTTCGCCCAGAGGAGGTGTCATTTCAAGGACGGGTGTGATTTGTCTTTGAAAGTAGTCAAGCACGTTTT
>Ga0114933_10002837_pt1 | contig 17458 bp, 9 predicted proteins | sample 4SBtaG_FD_89691 | JGI IMG/M metagenome (GOLD analysis project Ga0114933, IMG submission 89691) | Deep subsurface microbial communities from Kolumbo volcano to uncover new lineages of life (NeLLi) - 4SBTROV12_W25 metaG | ecosystem: Environmental > Aquatic > Marine > Volcanic | place: Kolumbo... | reverse complement strand
ATGCAGCACATCGTCAATTATCTGGACCGGGCCGGACCCGTCATCGGACTCCGGACGTCGACCCATGCCTTCAAGGACATCGAGGGGGAATTCGAGAAGTACAACTGGGATTACGAAGGAGAAGAGTACTTCAAAGGCTTTGGACGACAGGTTCTGGGCGAAACGTGGGCCGGACATTACGGAACGAATCACCAGCAGAGCTCTCTCGTGATACCTGTCGGGGAAGATCACGTCATCTTCCGTGGTGTCGCCGATATGCACGTTCAGTCCGGCGGGTACTTCGCCGATCCGATGCCTGACTCACATATCCTAGCCCGAGGGACTGTCCTCGATGGCATGAGCACCGATTCACCTCCAGCTGGCGACAAGGAACAGGTCCCTGTCGTCTGGACACGATCCTACGAAGGAAGTGATGGCCAATCCGGGCGCGTTTTCACGACGACACACGGAGCTGGGGAAGACTTTCTCAATGACGGCTTCCGCAGAATGCTGATCAACGCGGCGTTCTGGGCGCTTTCGATGGAAGATGCCATCGAAGCCGACAGCAACATCGATTTTGTTGGACCCTACAATCCTGTGGAGTTCGCGTTTGATGGCTACCGCCTGGGCGTACGGCCTTCAGATATGGCAGCATGGGACTCGCCAATTATGGACGCTTCGAAACCGACAACGCGAGAACCCGCCGCTGATATTGAATAGTCCCACCCAGCCCACCACTCAATTCTCCCCACCTCAATTCTCCGCATGATTATGAAAATCGGGAATACGCCTTGTTTAATTTTGATTGGGCTTCTATTCACATCCATCGCAGGGTGCCAGCCAGATCCTGTAGTCGAATTGAACGAAGGAGATCACATTGTATTGATCGGCAATTCGCTCGCTGACCGAATGCAACACGATGGTTGGCTCGAAACGTATCTGCAGAACGAGCTGTCCGGACGCGATCTTGTTTTCCGGAATCAGGGCTTTTCCGGCGATCGAATCGATCACCGTCCACGAAGCGTGGGATTTCCAACAGTGGATGAGTATCTGGCGCATTCGGGCACCGACGTCATTTTCGCAATGTTCGGATACAATGAGTCGTTTTATGACGACGCGGATGGATTCGGGCAATCATTGACGCAGTGGGTCGACAGTACACAGGCGAAGACGTATACGGGCGATGGCCCACCACGTATCGTGCTGTTCTCGCCGATCGCATTTGAAAACCTGGGGGACCCCAACCTTCCCGATGGAGCCGGGCACAACGAACGGCTGGCAGCTTACACGGCCACGATGGCGTCCGTTGCTGAGGCGAAAGGGGTCGATTACGTCGACCTGTATCATCCATCACTGGCAGCCTATGAAGCTTCCGATAAACCGCTGACGATAAACGGTGTCCATTTGAATCGTGAAGGCAACCGACGAATCGCTGAAATTATTGCGGAAGCCGTGCTCGGGTGGACGCCTTCTGTTTCAGAATCAAAGCTGGAACGGATTCGCCAGACGGTTGTGGAAAAAAACTGGCACTGGTTCAATCGATACCGGGCAACCGACGGTAACGATGTCTGGGGTGGTCGCTCCCTCCTTGCATTCACGAACGGTCAGACCAATTACGACGTGCTGAATCACGAGTTGGATCAGCTCGACGTCATGACGGCCAACAGGGATGAGGTCGTCTGGGCCGCCGCGCGTGGACGTACCATCGAGGCTGATGATTCGAATGTACCACCTCCCGTGAAGGTTCAGACGAACCTGGGTGAAGAACAACTGCAGGGCGGTGAAAGCAAAACAGGTTCCATTGAATACGCGACGGCTGAAGAATCGATGGCCGCAATGATTCTTCCGGATGAGCTGGAGGTCAATCTGTTTGCCTCCGAGGAGATGTTTCCCGAACTGGTGAACCCCGTTCAAACGGCCGTCGATACCAAAGGTCGCCTCTGGGTCGCATCGTGGGCCACCTATCCCAAGTGGGAGCCTCTCAAGGAAATGGACGATCGCCTGTTGATTCTTCCCGATGAAAATCGGGACGGCGTGGCTGATACCGTCATCACATTCGCCAAGGTGCACAATCCTACAGGATTCGAATTCTGGAACGGTGGCGTGATCGTGGCATCCGTGCCCAACCTGCTATTTCTCAAAGACACCGATGGCGACGACGTGGCCGACGTGCGCATCGAGTTGATGGGCGGTTTGGGCTCAGCCGACACCCACCATTCAGCCAACGGATTTGCTTACGGCCCTGATGGATTCATGTATTATCAGCGCGGTGTCTTCAATATTTCAAATGTTGAAACCCCGTGGACCACAAACCAGGAATCGGATGTGTCCGGGATGTACCGATTCAATCCCCGCACCCACGAATTCAGTCATCACGCCGACAACTCGCCCAATGCCCACGGCACTTCGTTTGATTACTGGGGGTATCACTACGCAACGGATGCCACAGGGGGCAGAGCGTATCAGGTGGTACCCGCCGACGACGGCGGATTCAGGATGAGAAAGCTTCTGGATCATACGGTTCGACCCGTAACCGCCAGTGGAATAATCTCGAGTTCGCATCTTCCTCCTTCGATGGAAGGCGATTTCATTCTGCTGAATGTCATCGCGTTTCTGGGTATCAAGCAATACAACCTTGATTTCGATACTAATACCGGATTCGTGAACGGAACGGCGACCGAAGACATCTTGGACTCTGTAGACATGAACTTCAGGCCGGCTGACTTTGAGGTTGGAGACGATGGAGCACTCTATGTCGCAGACTGGGCGAATGCCATCATCGGTCATATGCAACACAACGTGCGCGACCCGAATCGGGACCATGAACATGGCCGCATCTACCGCATCACGGCTCCCGGTCGCCCTCTGTCTGAGCACGTGGACATTGACGGTCAACCCATTGAAGCGCTTCTCAAAGCACTCGAACATCCGGTGAACGGAGTTCGCTATCGCGCCCGGATCGAGCTTTCAGAACGGGATACGGATGAAGTGATTGCAGCCACAAACGAATGGCTGTCACATTTCAATCCTCGTTCGAGCGCCGACGCCCACCACATTCTGGAAGGACTCTGGTTGCATCAACAACACAATGTTGAGAATCGAGACTTGCTGGCGCAGGTGCTGGCTTCTCCCGTAGCACATGCCCGCATCGCTGCCCAGCGCGTGGAACTGCTGTGGGACCACGATTCGTCTGCTCTGGCCGAAGCGCTGGATCGCTCCCCGTTTGATATGTCCGAGGAAGCGCTCGACGAACGGTTTGAAGAAAAAATGGAAGACGGACTGATCGTTGTCCGGACCGTGATGGAGCAAATGCGATATGACCGGCCGAAGTTTGCGGTAACAGCCGGGGAACAGGTGAAACTCCGGTTCAAGAACAACGATTTCCTGCCTCATAATCTCCTGATAGTAAATCCGGGAGAAGGCGAAACGGTCGGAGCTGCGGCTGATGCCATGGGAAGCTCAGGCTTCGACAATGGATTCATTCCGGACGGACAGATCATTCTGGCCGCGACCGACCTGATCAACCACGAAGATGAGCAGATCATCGAATTCACTGCTCCCCTCGAGCCAGGTGTTTACGACATCATTTGCTCATTCCCCGGTCACAGGGGCACGATGAACGGCAAAATGACCGTCCTGGCACCCGAAGAGTGAGAGGACTCGACGAACGAACACGGCCCAGCGGCACTTGCTGATCAGACCAGATTCAGGTCCACCCATCCCGAATCGGGATCGTTACCGCTGCAATCAAGTCCTGCCTTGATGCGATAGACGTGCACACAGTGACGTCCTTTATAGACGGCTGGCGATCCATCTGGAATATCGACCTGAACGCTCCACTCATATTCCTGATTGGCACTCAGCATTTCCCGGCCACTGACCCCAACGTCTACGCTTACAGTGGTCGTGTGGGCCGTTTCATCGCCCATATGTGTCATATTCCCCTGCTGGTCATAGCAATTGCGGCTGGCGGGGATCCGGACTTCTTCATGCCCTTCCAAAAACAGGTACACGCGTGCCACATCCAGAGGAGCATCGCCAACACTGGCTTTGACTTTCACTTCAAACGGATCGGTGAATGAAGGAGCTGCTGCCTCAATCCAGACTTTCGCGCCCCCACCCGTCAGAGCGTTGGTAAAGGATTTAACCTTGTCGAAAATTCCCATGGTTCTAGTCGGTATCCGTTCTGAATGGTGACGCGGGCAATCCGGCACCATTGTAAAGGTTTGCGCGGTCCGGATTGTCGGCCCAGGCATACCTGACAGATACAGGACTGGCCACATCCGTGCTCGACACCGTTACCGATGTGCCGTCAATCCTCGCATCTGCCCAGTGGTAAATGCCGTCGGCACCGGCGATGGCAAATCCCCCCAACTCTCCTCCGCGGGCTTCTAGACCCGATCCGGCGTGGTCATATTCTATCACAATCGACGAACCGTCAATGGTGTGCGAGGCATACACCGGACCCGAATATTCAAGCTCCTCGCCATAGGTGAAGTACCGCGCAGCGAGGGAAAGACGAAGACCGACATCCTGCTTGTTGCGCGGGTGAATGTCGTTGGCTTCTCCGATGTCAATTATGACCGCCTCACCGGCTTTGTCGAGTTCCAGCGCCGCAGACTGGGATTCCCGCAACACCGCCCACAAACTCTCAGTTGGTTCGTCATGAGCCTGCCTGAAGTTCGCAAGCTGCACCCACAAAAATGCCGCATCCGGAGCGCCGAACAGCTCTCGCCAGCTTGAAATCATCGATTTGAATTGGTCCGCGTAAGCTGTTGGATCGCCCTCATTGAAGGCATTTGATTCACCTTGATACCAGATATACCCCGTCATCGGGTAAGGAAGAATCGGATGAATCATCTTGTTGTAAAGCAGCGTCGGCGACTGGTTGGGAGGTGTTGTGCTGCCGGATCGGAATGCTCCGGCTTTGAATTGCCACGTTCCCTCCAGCGATTTTTTACCGGAGTAGGTTTCCAGCCAGAGTTCGCTTGCGTCTCCGCGAATTCCTCCCAATCCCCCTCTGTCTTCAGCCCGAACGGCAATGACATTGGTCCCTGAGTGAAGGACTCCGGCAGGAACGACGTATTCGCGTGGATTATTCCAGGCGGTGTTCGTGCGACCTACCTCGACACCATTTACCCAGGAAATATCGGCATCGTCAATGCGTCCGAGTCCAAGGATCACGTCCGAATCAGCTATTTCGGAGTCTGATAGTTCTAGAGAAAGCCGGTACCATGCGATCCCGTCGTAACCGTCGAGGCCCTGCTGTTCCCATTCGCCTGGAGCGTTGATGTTCAACCAGTCCGAGGTATCCAGGGCAGGGTCAGCCCAATGAGCGAGGCCATCAACAAGTCCGGCGTCCGTTTCCGGTAAATCCCCCATTTTTTCAGTCAGCCTGGCGATGAGCTCCTCTTGGTTGATTCTCTCCTGCTCCCGGAAGTTGCGGACCACATCTTCGCCAAGTGTTTCGACACTCATCCAGGCCTCCACACGTGATCCCCCCCAGGAAGTGTTCAGAATTCCGATAGGAACATCAACATGTTTTCTGAGCTCGCGCGCGAAATAATATCCGACCGCTGAAAAATTAGCCACGTGATCTGGATCCGCGATCTGCCAGTCGCCACCTGCCAGTTCATTTTCAGGAGTGTCGGAATATGATAGCGGCACCTTGAATTGGCGTATCATCGGATCATCTGCGGCGGCAATCTCTGCCTCAGCATCATTCGAGTTGGCTACAATCCATGCCATGTTCGATTGGCCAGAAGCGACCCATACGTCTCCGAACCAGATGTCGGACACATTTATGGTCGTTTCTCCATCTGAAATAGCCATCGAATGAGGGCCTCCAGCCTCTCGAGGCGTAAAGTCTACCTGCCAGCGTCCATCCCGGCCACTTGCCTCTGAATGTGATTCATTGCCCAGAGTGACGGTCACCTCAGTCCCTGCCGGAGCATAACCCCAAACAGGAAAATCAGAATCGCGCTGCGCAATCATCGAGTCCGAAATCAATCGGGAAACGCGAAATGTGTGGTCAACTGGCTCAGACGAATGATCGTCCACGTACTGGTCCATGCATCCTGCCAGAAGCAGGAGGCACAGGGCCCAGATATTCAAGGCTCTGAGGGATTTCAATTTCTGACTCCGGATGATGTGAGCTCAGTGCATTCCGCCACGGGGTGAGACATGATCATATCGGGATGTCTGCCTGAGAGAAGGTGACACCGGCAACGTCCGGCTCACCAGCCGCGGTCATATGGGATTGTACGAATTTCCACCCACATGAAATGCGAGATCATTGAAATGCACGAATGCCATCAGGATAGCAGCCCAACCCGGCAGGTTCGAGAGTGAAACGTGCTGGAGGGCCGATCGGCCTACTTGATCAGAGACTCACTCAGCTCTTACCCGTCCGTTTCTTTCCGTGGACCTTTATCTCCCGTGTCTTTCTTTCAGACGTCTTTTTCGCTTTCCGATCGCCCGAAGCTTTCTTACCTGACCTCGGGAGACCACCCAGGCGTGGACTGGTTTTGAGTACACGGATCAGATCCTCGTTCTGCACGGGTTTGCTCAGGAATTCGTTCATTCCGGCATCTTCGCACAGTTGACGATCTTCCTTCATGACCGCAGCCGTCAGCGCAATGATGTACGGTAGGCGCTCAGGTGAAAGTGTTTTAATCAGATGTCTCGTTGCTTCGAGCCCATCCATTACCGGCATGTGCATATCCATCAAAATGACATCGTAATCGCGTTTTTCAATCTCAAGAATTGCCTGCTTTCCATCGGAAACGACATCAGGCTTGTACCCCATGCGTAGCAATGTTTTTTCAAACAACATCTTGTTGATCTCATTGTCCTCGGCCAGCAATATTCTCAGCGGATATTTGGTGGCGAGCAGGGTCGTTGTGTCTTGTTCCAGAGGAGCTTCGTCGGCTTCTTTTACACGTGCGCCAGTGATCGCTTCCTTGAAGGCTTCGAACAGATGCAATTGTTTTATCGGCTTACTGATTCGGGCACAAAAAGCATCCGTTTGGAACATGGCATTGAGTCGTTCACTCATCGGCGTCAGAAGTATGAGCGCCAGATTGTCTGATCCCGGCAGGGCCTTCAGTTCATTCGCCAGCAGGAAGGCATCCATGTCGCGCATGTCGGTGTCGAGCAGGGCAACGTCAAATACACTTCCTTCTTCGATCAACCCAAGTGCTTCGGCACCGGAAGGAACTACCGTCACTTTCATACCCCAGGATTCCATCTGCTCCTGAAGCATCATTCGATTGGTCAGGTTGTGCTCAACCAACAATACACGCGATTCCTTCAGTTCAGTCAGGAATCCAGACAGTGAAGGCAGGTTGCCATTGTGTGATATTTCTGACGCGGAAATGGTGAAGTGGAACTTCGATCCCACGCCGGGTACGCTCTCAACCCAGATCTCGCCACCCATCAATTCAGCAAACTCCTTGCTGATCGTGAGCCCCAGCCCGGTGCCGCCATACTTACGTGTTGTCGACGAATCGGCCTGTTCAAACGACTCAAACATGCGTTCGACGCGCTCAGAAGGAATACCAATCCCCGTGTCGGATACCACAAAGTGAAGTTTGCAATCTTCGACCCCGTCAAAGACGTTATTCCCGCTTGTTGCGGGCTGAACGCGAACGGAAATCTCTCCAGTCTCGGTGAACTTGACGGCGTTTGAAATCAGATTGACCAGAATCTGGCGGAGGCGAGTCGCATCGCCCGAGACAAATTCAGGTACCCGCTGATCGATCAAATGCGTTAGAGCGAGGTCCTTTTCCTCGGCCCTCATGGTCATCAGCTCCAGTGCTTCTTCCACACACTCTCGAACGGAAACTGGTTCGTCCTCGAGCTCAATTTTTCCTGCCTCGATCTTGGACAGATCCAGAATGTGATTAATGACCTTGAGCAGCGACTCTCCGCTGGTTCTAATAATATTTACGTACTCGCGCTGGACACGACCCAGATTTTCATCGAGCAATAGATTGGTGAATCCGATCACACCGTTCATGGGAGTGCGGATTTCATGGCTCATGTTGGCCAGAAACTCGCTTTTTGCCCGAGTGGCGCCCAGGGCTTCTTCTTTGGCTTCTACCAGAGCGTGATTGGTCTTGCGCAACTCCGCAGTCCTGGCAGTAACGGTTTGTTCGAGCTCTTCTTTGCGCTTCTTGAGTGTGTGTGTCTGGAACTTGATGTATCCATAAAACGCACATCCCGCACTGGCCCCACATAGCAACAAGAACCACCATGTGAGCCAGAATGGCCCCATTATTTCAAACTGGTAGGCCGCTGCCCTTCCGTTCCAGACACCATCGCTGTTCTTTGCCCTGACCAGAAAGGTGTACGTGCCAGAAGGCAGATTGGAATAAGTAGCACTTGTCAGGTCGGTTTCGGGAGACCAGCTTTCGTCAAATCCATCGAGCATATACTGGTAACGCACCCCTTGCGGTGAGGTGTGACTGACTGCGTTGAAGTGGAAGGTCAGATAGTTTTTATTATGGGGAAGACAGAGGTTCAATGGCAGTCCGCTCCATTTACTGAACCCTTCGGAATAAGCATCCCAATTGCCCTCCTCCAGAAAGAGCTGCAACCCTGTTATGCGCGTTTGAGGCTCTATTTCGTTTACGCTGTCTTCGGTCGGATCGAATTTGGTGAGTCCTTCGATAGTGCCAAACCAGAGGCTTCCATCATCTGCCATGTACGCTGCATGATGATTGGTTTCAATTCCGACAAATCCCTGGGCCCTTCCATATGACCGCACACGCTTTTTACCGGTTCGCTTGTACAGCGGGACATCAATCCTGTTGACGCCCCGATTTGTACCTACCCAGAGGTCTCCTAAATCGTCGAACATCAGGAAGTAGGTCATCTCGTCATTCATTCCTTCGGGTATTCCGAAGTAGTCGAACGAGGATTCAATGTCTCTGGCATGGCGATCGAGAACGTACAGACCGGTTTCGGTCCCGATCCACATATCCCCATCGGAGTCGACTTTGATGTCCGAGATCCAGACCTCATCAAGTGCCTCACCCGATTCAAATGGAACGAATTCATTTCCGTCATAAAGGTCAATTCCTGTCGACGTACCAAGCCATAACACACCCGATTCGTCCGGGAAGACCGCCTGAATCGTTCCGTCATCAGGATTCGCCGTGTTTTCCAGAAGAGTGTAGTCTGCACCATCATACTTGATCAGACCTTCCCCGGTACCGGCCCAGATCGTACCATTTTTATCCTCAGCGATATGAAAAATGGTCCAGATGGGCTCGCCATCGACTTCGCCAGTCAGTTCGTACGAATTGCCTTCGTGTCTTGCAAGACCTGACTCTGTTCCCATCCAGAGAACACCCGTACTTGAACGCAGAAGAGCGTACGTCTCCTCTTCCATCACGTCGTGGTCTGGGCCAGATACAGATGTGAATTGTTCACCGTCGAAGCGATTCAATCCATTCCCGAGGCCGATCACATACTCACCACGCTTGTTCTGCGTCACTCCCCACACCATATCGCCGGTCATTCCATCCTCAACCGTATAGTGCGTGAACGCAGAAGGAACGTGCTTGAGCAGTCCTTTTCCATCCGTCGCTATCCAGATATTTCCTTCTCGATCTTCGAGGAATGATCGGATCGAGACATTTTCGAGGGTTGAGCCAGCGAACTCTGATAAGTCGTATCCCTCCATTCGGGTAACACCGTGATCCGTGCCGATCCAGATTACTCCGTCACTCGCGGTCATGAGGGTTTCAATCCAATCTGATGACAATCCTGATTCCGTAGAAAATCCCATAAAGTCGGCACCATCGAAGCGATGTAGACCATTATCTGTCCCGATCCAGACGTGACCATCGAGTCCGATTGTGATAGCAAATACTGTTGATGTGCCCAGCTTCGAAGATTCGCTCCATTGAGTGAGTTCCTCCCCGTCCATGCGAAACAGTCCGCCTTCAGTTGTTCCGATCCAGATTCTTCCAGCGTCATCGATTTCCAGCGCTCCAAAACTCACATCGCCGATCCGGGGATCATCTACAGGATCGAATTTCATACCATCGAATGAAACCAGGCCATCGCTGGTACCCAGCCACAAAAGACCGTTTTCGTCCTGCGTGATGGCTTTCACGTTATTGTGTAGAAGCCCGTCGTCTATGGTGTACATCTGACTCGTCAGTCCATCGTAGCGAAGGAGTCCTTTTCGTGTACCAAACCAGAGAACCCCGTCACGATCTTCGAACAATTCCTGCGTCTGAATGACTTCCCTGGCCAGTTCTTTTCCAACGTCAAACTTTTCGAATGAGTAGCCATCAAACCGACTGATTCCACCCGCAAAAAGGGCCAACCACAGATCACCACGCTCATCCTGAAGGACGTCAAACACCTGGGATTGTTGAAGGCCCTCTTCGAGAGAGTAGGATTCGAGACTGTAATTTTGCGCCGACGCACCGGAAATCCTCAGAGACAAAACCGCTATCAACCCAAGCAAAACGTACTTGGGAGAAGCTGTCACGGACCGTAAAGGCGCGGAGGAATCCATTTTGAAGTTCTGTGCTCGCTAAAAGCGAGCGAACAGAGAGTCTCACTATTGAGGTTTATTCATCTCCTCGGGTATCGTCCGCGTTTGGCGGTAATTAACCCCTGAAACACCCACAATCAGGATTATTATTGCTTCTCTCCCATCACGTTAGCTCATATTGGACTTGCACCACGTGGGATGCCTTCCACATCAAGCCTCTTGAACCTAGTTTCTCAGCGCGGGAAGAATCACACTTGTGAGCGCCATGAACGTCGATTTTTGGGCTCCACCGTGGATATTCCAACCGTTGAATACGGCCACGATGTCGTGTTCGGGAACGACAAAGACAAACTGCCCTCCATAACCGTTTCCGGCGAAAATGCTTGTTTTTCCTTCTTCCTGGGCTACCACCCACCACTGATAGCCATACCCTTGGTCGGGGCGACCGTTGTTGGGACGAATATCGGGTACGATCGGACTTGTAGCCGCTTCTACCCATTCTTTGGATACGATCTGTTCACCGTTCCAGACTCCATTTCGTAGAAACAGGTACCCGAATCGGGCCAGATCTTCAGTCTTCAGATACAATCCTCCTTCTGTGTCGGCTTCACCATCCGGGGAGATCTTCCAGTAGAAGTCCTTGATCCCGATTGGCTCGAAAAGACGCTCGCGCGCCCATTCGTCTGCTCGCTTACCCGTTGCTTCACGAATAATCTTGCCGAGCAGCACGCTCACGCCGTCATTGTACTGGTAATGAGTCCCGGGATTTCGATCCATGGGGCGCTCCAGCACGTACCGAATCCACTCGTCACTGAGTTCCATCTGAATGGTGTCGTGTTGATCGCCGGAGTATCCTCCTGTTTCGATCCATTTGATTCCACTGCGCATTGTCAGGAAATCCTCCAGTGTCGTGGATTGTTTGCGTTCATCCGTCTGGTAGGGCTCATAATCATCGAACCAGGGCATGACGGGCGAGGCGACGCCTCCGATAAGTCCATCATCCATGGCAATGCCCAGTGCTGTCGACATCACACTTTTGGTGACCGATTGAAGGGAATGCAACTCAGTGCCTTCGAGGTACGGATGCCAGTCCGGATGGTCGTAGTTATACATGTGTTTGGTCGTGTCGTACCGGGCCATAACCGACCAGTAATCTTGTTCGAATCGATAATCGGCGACCACCTTTCCGTTGCGAATCAGCATGAATGCATCTACCAGGCCGTACACACCATTGGACATTTCATTCACGAGTGTCTGAATGGCCACCGGGTCTATTCCCTCTTGTTCAGGGGTTGATACCGGCCACTCTTCTCCTGGCCATGGCCGTCCTTTTTCGTCAACGGCTATGGCCTGTCCCGAGGCCGAGGGAACGAGAATTAGAAGTAAAAGAACCGCGCAAATAGTGCGTCCTGAAAAAACTTTCATGAGTCTCACGGGGCCTGAGTTACAAAATTTGCTGAAATGATAAACCCCTCAGCACCTCGATGCGATGCCGAAGGGTTTACCTCTTCTGATTCAATGAAGGTCACTTTTGAGCCGGAAGCCATCTCGGATTGCTGTCCGATGTTTCATGATTGGTCAGATTCGTTTCGTCGGAGCCATCTGGCCGTATCACGAACACCTCAAAAGCGCCGAGGCGGGCTGAAACGAAAGCAATCCACTCGCCATCGGGAGACCAGGCCGGGGCCAGATCGTCACCTTCCGAAAACGTAAGACGAACCCAGTCCGAGCCATCCGTCGAATTCATCGTGTAAATCTCTGCATCTCCGCTGCTGGTCGAACTGAACGCGATGCGTGATCCGTCCGGTGACCAGGACGGATACCGTTCATCCCCCGGATCGTCGGTGAGACGCCTGACCTTAAAGCCACCGGCATCCGTCACGTACACATCCATCGAATCACTGTCTGGATTCGCGCGATTCGAATAGAAGGCAATCTCGTCCGCCACTGGAGAGAAAAACGGATGGCTGTCCGTGGAAGGATTCTGAGTAATGTTTTCGGGCATCCCTCCAAGAGTTGAAATCACGTAGATCTCAGCATTGCCATCCTCCTCTTCTGCATCGAATGCAATCCAGTTCCCAGCCGCCGAAAACGAAGGGTCGATGCTGTGTCCTTCGCTGTCTGTCACCTGCCGTTGATTGGATCCATCGCGATCAGACATCCACACCTCCCTGCTTCCGCTTCGATTGCTGACCCAGGCGAGTTTTGAGCCGTCGATTGATCCGACGGGGTGATAATCCAGCGAATCGTGATTGGACACATTGACAAGACCGGAACCATCTGGGCTCATCAGGTAAATTTCTCCATTCCCATCGCGACTTGTCTGGAAGGCGATCAAATGACCTGCATCCTCAGCGTATTTCTGCTCATCTCCCGAAAAATCAAGAAATAACAAAAGACCGACCAGCAGCAACGCTGCCGCCAGCGCAATTTTTCCAAGTCCACTCATATCGTGCCTCCCGGATTCAATTCTGTCTCAACATATTGCCGCGGGGCTGTTTACGGCGCGGATTGTTCAGTACGCGGGGGGTCTCCCAGGTAAAACGTCCATCCTGCTTGTAGACATCACCATCCTTCATTACAAAACTCACATCCCTTAGCGCTTCGATGTCGTCGAGCGGATTATGGGGCATCGCAATGATGTCCGCATTCTTACCCACTTTCACTTCGCCGGAATTGGCACCGAGCAGATCCGCAGCGTTCATCGTAACCATCTGCAGGATGTAGGAATTTGGAAATTCTGCGTCAACGTAGCTGTTCAGAAAATCGAGCGTCTGTTCGCCCCGGGTCCGGCCTTCTTCGTAGTAAACAGCGTCGGAGCCAAAGGCCAGTTTCACACCTTTGGCATACGCTCGTTTGTTTCTCTCGACGTTTGCCCAGTAGCGAGTCTCGCCCAAGCGGGCCGCCGGAAAGTCTGTACCGACCAGATACGTGCCGTAAGCAACCATCAGGTCCAACGTCGCATCTGAAGGATTGAATCCGTGTTCAATCGAATCCACGCCGCCCAGAACGGCATTGCGAATTCCTTCATCGCTCGTCGCATGTGACATGACTTTTACACCCATATCGTGAGCTTCTTCGACCGCCACAGCGACATCTTCCTGAGAATAGATATACGGCTGGTTGTCAATGATGAGCTTGATGACGGTTGCCCCGTAGTGTACGTTTTCGCGAATGCCGCGAACGAGTTCTTCATGGGAATCGGCGTACAGGTATTCAGGATTCCCGAGTCCGGGTTTTTCCGGCTGCATCTGGAACTGCCCGCCAAAAGGAGCAATCATGCGGCCCGCAGCCACCATGTTCGGTCCGGGAATCCATCCTCCGTCGATGGCTCTTCGGAGAGTCACATCGCCGTAGAGTCCGTTGTTTCCCGTATCGCGAACCCATACGAATCCGCTTTCCAGCATCGAGCGGGTCATCTGGGTGCCCTGTGCGACGCGCATCGACGTATCCTCGATGAGACTCGCATAGTAGTATGATCCGTGATCATCAATGTCTGAACCATCCATTTCCATCAGAGCCAGATGGGTGTGTGCATCGATGAGTCCCGGCATCACATAGCTGTCAGAAAGATCGATAACCTTAGTGCCATCAGCTGCCCTGACCCTGTCTCCAATGGCCGTAATTTTCCCATCTTCTATGAGAATGGATTGATTGTCAGTCATCGTTCCGCTGGCCACATCGATCAGATGACCGGCTCTGATAACGACGGTCTGGGAATGGGCGGAAAAGGTCGCGAGGCTCGAGGCAAACAGCAGGGCTAGGAACGGCAGCAGTCGTCGCATGGCAGGTCTCCAATAATGGTGGGAAACCTGATTTAAGCGATTCTTGCCGGATTGTCAATCAAAACAGTCCAGAAGCGTTCCAAAGTCCGATTCTAGTGCTTCTTACGCTTGCGGTTTCTGGCACTGGAAGCGTGCTTTCGCTTTCCGCTCGACTTTTTGAACGACTGCTTCTTCGTATGGTTGGATCGGGAAGGAGCTTTCACGTAAGAAATGCTGAATCTCTGCTCACCCAGTTTCGCTTTTTTCAGATCCCGAAAGACCTCTTTGGGCATTCCCGCGGGGAGGTCGATTAGGCTGTATGCCGGAAAGATTTCAATGTGCCCGATGTGCTCCGTATCGAGTCCGGCTTCAGACGATATGACACCCAGGATGTCCTTCGGACCCGCTTTGTGGTCGTGACCAATTTCGATGCGATAGCGCTTCATGCCGCGAGGAAGACGTCTGCGCGATGGATGCGTGTGGGGCAGTTCTACCGGGCGCTCTTGAGCGTCGCTCGGCTTTTCATCTTTCGATTTACGCGGACTTCTACCCTCGCGTTCATCTTCTACAGCCTTAGCCAGTCCTTTCTTGCGAACGGCGGCTTCGCTCGGCGCTTTGTCAACCGGTCCCAAAAGTGCTTCCCTTTCGCCAATAAGTTTTTTTGCCAGCGCGGCTGCAATTTCGATGGCCGGAACGTTGTGTTCCTGCTGATATTGTTCCAACAGGCTCTGCATGAATTCCAGTTCTTCGTTGGCCAGCGTGTCGGAGATGCTCTGCTGAAAATCGGCGATGCGTTTGCTGTGCACCATTTCGACGGTCGGAAGTACCAGCGGTTCGATTTTTTTGCGCGTGGCTTTTTCGATCGCGTGCAGCATTCGTCGTTCACGGGGAGCTACAAAGAGAATAGCTTCGCCTTTCCGTCCAGCCCGTCCTGTTCGACCGATCCGGTGGATGTAGGCCTCCGTACCACTGGGTATGTCGTAGTTGATGACGTGTGAGATTCGCTCAACGTCAAGCCCGCGAGCCGCAACGTCGGTAGCTACGACGATGTCCAAGCGGCCTTTCTTGAGTCGATTCACCATCTGCTCGCGCTGCTTCTGCGGCATATCTCCATTCAGCGCTGCGGCAGAATGACCACGAGCTTCGAGTTTTTCTGCCAGCCTCGTGGTCGCCACTCTCGTGCGAACGAAAATCAACATGCCGTCAAACTCTTCAACTTCCAGGATGCGTGTCAAGGCATCTAGCTTATGCAGACCGCTGACCTTCCAGTATCGCTGGCGGATCGTTTCTGCTGTTGCAGTCTTGCCCTTGATCGCGATCTCTGAGGCGTCTTTGAGGTACTTGTGCGCGATGCGCTTGATCTGCGTCGGCATGGTCGCCGAAAAAAGCGCCATCTGACGCTCCTGATTCGTCTGCTCCAGGATCCACTCCACATCGTCAATGAATCCCATCCGAAGCATTTCGTCAGCTTCATCGAGGACAAGAGCCTTCAACCCACCCAGTTTCAGGCGCCCTTTGCTCATGTGGTCCATGATTCGGCCTGGCGTGCCGACGACGGCTTGTACCCCACGCTTGAGTCCGCGGATCTGCCCTGAATAATCCTGACCACCATAAATGGGAAGGACATGAAAACCCTTGATGTGAGAGGCGTAGCGCTGAAACGCCTCTGCCACCTGGATGGCCAGTTCACGGGTGGGTGTCAGGACAAGAATCTGAACACTCGGATTCTGAATTTCGACTCGAGCGAGCAGCGGTAGTGCAAAAGCTGCCGTCTTTCCCGTCCCCGTTGGAGCACGCCCGATCAGATCAGCGCCTTCAAGCAAAACAGGGATGGCCTGGGCCTGAATGGCAGATGGTGCTTCGTATCCCACCTCATCGACTGCAGCCATCAAGGATGCGGGGAGATTCAGATCGTGAAACGTTGTGATTTCGGAAGAAGGCTTCGACATACTAACTGCAGTGGGTTGGGCGCATTTTTGAGCGCGGTACGGCCGCAAAGTATAGAAAATGAATGTGCATACCCTGCATAGAGCCTGTTTAGACGCGAAGAATTATCTGTCCGTGACCGTGGCATTGCGCTTAAAGCAGTCGGGAGACCCACCACGCCAGTATTGCGAGAGGGATCATGTAAAGGTGTCCGGCCAACCAACCCATGAAATGCGGCCGAACCAGGGTGTAATAATCGGTTTCAGGTACGATTAGCCATCGGGGCCGAAATCGAATGAGAAGAGCCCAGTCAATCACAACAAGATCCCACAGATTGACGATCCAGAGAACCAGATATGCCGCCGCTATTTGAGGCATTACGCCCGCTCCCGGAGACAATTCTGCAAGTCGGATCACTCCCAGCGAAGAAGCGCCGACAAGCAGAGTAATTATGGCGATCATTTCGACGATGACCAATGTCCGGTACTCACGAGGAATCTGCTTCTTTCCTCTCTCATCGCGAACGTCCGGTCCGGGACCAAAGAAATGATGGACCAGCAACAATCCCGTGAAAAGCAGCGAAGCGATCAACCCCAAAAGCCATGAAGCATCGAGAAGTGTTAGAATCATGAGGACGCCAGGCCGGATTTTGATTGAGCAGCCGTACAGCGCAAAGGTAAGTGATCCCTGCCTTCTATGATTGTTGCATTTCCGCAGTTAGAGCAGTTGTTTCAGCCGTGCCATTTGTTCAGAACGGAAATATCAGCATTTACTACGAAGTGACCGGATCAGGCCCTGCACTGATTCTGGGGCACAGCTTCCTCTGCTCGACGAAAATGTGGGCCCCTCAGATCAGATCGCTCTCAACCGGTCACACGGTGATAAACGTTGATTTCCGGGGACACGGAAAATCCGAGTTGGGAGATGAGCGCTTCACGATTTATGATCTCAAGAACGATATGCTGTCCGTTCTCGACGATATCGGGGTCCGTGAAGCTATCTGGGGCGGACTGTCCATGGGAGGATTTGCCTCTCTTCGAGCAGCTCTGGAAAATCCCGGAAGGGTTCGAGGACTGATGATTCTGGACTCGGCCGCCCGAGTGGAATCACGCATGAGAATCCTCAAACTGAAGTCAATGCTGAGCGCGGCACGTGTAGTCGGAATGAAGCCGTTTATGCCGCAGGTCGTCCGCGAAATGTTTTCTCGACACACTATCAGGCAAAACCCTGAGCTTGTGGCCGAGTGGAAACCTCGTTTTATGGAGGTGACGCT
>Ga0114933_10002836_pt1 | contig 17464 bp, 14 predicted proteins | sample 4SBtaG_FD_89691 | JGI IMG/M metagenome (GOLD analysis project Ga0114933, IMG submission 89691) | Deep subsurface microbial communities from Kolumbo volcano to uncover new lineages of life (NeLLi) - 4SBTROV12_W25 metaG | ecosystem: Environmental > Aquatic > Marine > Volcanic | place: Kolumbo... | reverse complement strand
GGTCGGAGTAAAGCATCCCCTAAATTATAGCGACCTTAAATTATCATTCATTAATAACCCATATTGATATCTAATTAATTTTGAAGGTTGCTTATAAAAGATAAATTTTCTTTGATATTTAGGGCATGCTTAATGATATTCACAGCAGTTCTAGATTTATTGGTTGCCTTATACACAAGCTTGTAAATAATCAGTTCAGCTATTTCTTCATTGCCAACAAAACTGAGTGAAACCAAGGCTCATTCATGAATATAACCTTCAGGCAGTGTGTAGGCTAAAAGTTTACCGCTAAAATTTTCTTCTAAACTAGATTGAATATTTCGGAACCTTCTATCGCTTGTTCCGCTAACAGCTAATACTACATATTGTTTTCCATCTAGCATGTAGGTCATTGGTGCACCGGTTTGTGGAGCTGACATATAGACCGCACCAACTTCATTGCCATTGGTTTTATTATAAGCCCTCAACATCGCACCTCTTCCATTAGGAGTAGTTACAAAGCCATGTTCACCGGATATTAAAAGGGTGGAGGTTGTCAACACACCTCCACGACCTGGTCTACCAGTTCGTGGGATATTAATTCCCTCAAGTGCTGGATGATTAAGGATTTCATCTGGTGTCGCGCCATGGGGTATTTGCCAGGCGATATTGCCAGTGTTCATATCGAATGCTGTGATACGTCCATATGGTGGTTTGGTGATAGGTAGTCCCTGCACTGTAGGTACCTGACGTCCATTGTCTGGTGGACCACCAAGAGCTGGATCAGTAACCATTCCTCGGATCCAATCCATATCCGATTGATCTCCACCAGGTACTAAGCCTAAAGGAGATACAGCAGTAGAAGATTGGATATAAAACATATTAGTTTCTGGGTCGAATGAGCCACCCGCCCAATTTGCTCCTCCAACTGTTGATGGCATCATTAGTGTTGCCAGTGGTCCTTCCCATTTACTTACTACTGGAGGGGTAAACAGCGGGCCAATTTTATATCGAGAGATAATGTCTATTGCTTGTGCTCTAAGCTCTGGGGTGAAATCTATAAGGTCGTCATGGGATACGCCTTGAACATCAAACGGTGGAGGCCAGGTTACGAAAGGTTGGGTTGGACTTGATACTTCTCCAGGCACATTGGATTTTTCAACGGGGCGCTCTTCAATGGGCCATACAGGTTCGCCCGTAACTCGATCAAATACATAAAGCCAGCCCTGTTTTGAAGGCTGTATCAAGGCCTGAATTTGACGACCATCTACTTCAATATCTGCAATGACCGGAGCACTTGGAATATCAAAATCCCAGATTCCATGATGAACAAGCTGGTAGTGCCATCGTCGTTCACCAGTGTAGAGGTCAACGGCTACAATGCTTTCCCCAAACAGACCATCACCGAGACGATGACCGCCATAATAATCATTTGTTGGTTGTTCGACCGGCAGATAAACTAGTCCTAGTTCCTCATCAACACTTATTTGTGTCCATACACCAGTATTACCGGTATAGGAGGCTGAATCTCCTTCCCAAGTATCTGCTCCAAACTCATTTGATAGGGGAATAGTGTGGAAGATCCATAGCCGCTCACCAGTTCTTACGTCATAGCCTCGAATATAGCCTTTTTCATTTCTTCTGCTGGCAGGTTGTGATCCCCCAAGATGAGCAGCACCAATAATAATTACGTCTTTGGTAACAATAGGTGTGGCATGTAAACCTATTGACCCAGTAATCAGGTCCATTTCCTGGTCTGATTCTAGCTTGAGATCCGCTACTCCATTCTCAGCAAAGTCTGAAACGGGTCTTCCTGTTACCGCATCCAGAGAAATCAAACGATAGCCCTGTGTTATGTAGATGATTCGTGCATCATTCCCATCATTCCAGTACGCAAGGCCTCGTCCTGATAAACGTCGGGGAGATGCTGCAGCCCGTTCTCCCTCATTTTCACGGTGCATCCATAGAAGTTCTCCGGTTCCTGCATCTAAGGCCACAACGGCACGACGGCTGCCAACCGTTGAGTAAATTACACCATTCACCATTAAAGGGGTCGATTGAAAGTTATATTCAGGTGTAGGGCCAAAAGCAGTCGTATCAAAACTCCAGGCTAGTTCAAGATCGTTAAAGTTCTCATTGTTAATTTGGTCTAGGGGAGCATAACGTGTATTGGAAAGGTCGCCAGCAAAAGTACGCCACTCACCATTTATTGCGCCACTTTCTGCACTATAAGCTGCTCCATATGAGGTAAATATGGTGGCAACGAAAATAACTATTTTATTTTTCATTTGAATAGCACCTTAATGTTTTGAGATCTTTATTTATTCTGAAGATGGGGCGACATTAGCCCAATCTTACTTGCAAAGGAAGATCGAATTATTATTGACACGCTCCTTGGAGTCTCTAAGCTAAACTATAGAACAAATTTTGGAGAAAACTTGTGGTGCTGCTGTCGGATTGACAGAAAGTATTATAAGAATTTGAAAACCTTTGACTGATACTTTTACACAAGCTTTGGCGCACTTATTTACTCTGCAGTCGCTGAGCTACCTCACGCTGGGTACCGGAATAGGACTTCTATTTGGTGCAATTCCAGGTCTTGGTGGAACTACTGCACTGGCATTATTAATCCCAATGACATTTGGTATGCAACCAGATTCTGCGATTGTATTGGTAGGCGGGATCATGGGTGGCGTTCCATTTGGCGGGTCAGTCTCTGCGATTCTTCTAAATACACCTGGTATTGCGCCTAATGCAGCCACCTGTTTTGATGGTTATCCGCTGGCCCGACAGGGTAAGGCTGGTATGGCAATTGGTGCTGCTGCAACAGCTTCGGCATTGGGTGGCCTAGTCGGAGTTGGAGTAATGCTAGCGGTGATTCCAATTGCTAAGGCGATAGTTCTCTTATTTGGTCCGCCTGAATTTTTTATGTTGGGTGTGCTTGGGCTAAGCGCTATTGCTGTGTCTACAGGTGGAAAGTTAATCCGTGGGCTTATCAGTGGTGGTTTCGGGTTGATACTAGCGTTTGTTGGTTTTGATGAGGTAGGTGGTGGTCTTCGTTACACAGCTGGCATTGAATATTTATGGGATGGTGTGCAACTTGTCCCTGTTTTAATAGGACTTTTTGCTATTGCGGAAATGATTAAGCTTATGACTATGGGAGGGCAAGTTGCTACTGGGGCAAGTGCTTCATCTCTCGGGAATGTTATGGCAGGGGTAAAGGCGGTTTTTAAAAATATAACGACGTTACTGAGGGGGTCAGCAATAGGAGCATCTATTGGAGCGGTGCCGGGCATTGGTGGCACAGTTGCGTCATTCCTTTCTTATACTTTTACCCGACAGATATCTAAAGAGCCAGAGTCCTTTGGACAAGGGAATATACAAGGCGTTATCGCATCTGAAGCTGCAAATAATGCCAAAGATGGTGGTTCTCTTATCCCAACCTTAGCTTTCGGTATTCCGGGTAGCGCAGAAATGGCTGTATTTTTAGGCGTGCTTGTACTACATGGTTTTGAGCCAGGACCACGTTTGTTACTTGATCATGAAGATATAATTTATGGGTTAATTATGGCCTTATCCCTATCTTGCGTGCTTGCTTCGATAGTGGGTCTTAGTATCTCACGCTACCTTGTGATGGTTACTAGAGTAGATGTCCATTATTTAGCTCCCGTGGTCATATCAATAGCTTTAATTGGTGCTTATGCATTGCAGTCAAGTTTTGGTGATGTTGTTGTAGCAATGGTTTTTGGGATTATTGGTTATTTTATGGTTCGTTTTGATTACCCACGCATAACTTTAGTGATTGCCCTTGTTTTGGGAGGGATTGTAGAACGTAGTTACCATCAATCACTCATGATGTCTGGAGGTAGTCATGGTATTTTTTTTACGCGGCCCGTTGCAGATTTTTTATTAGTTCTGATTGCTATAAGTTTGATATTGCCTCTACTGAGATTGTTACTACATAGATTTAGGGCTTAATTTTAAGGTTTTCATTATTAATATTAATCTTCTACATCAGGTTCGTGCTCCCCTTTTTCTTCTTCTGATAATGGTGGGTGTTTTAATCGGATCATATGTTTACGAACCTAACGTTAGAGCCTTGCCTGTTTTAGTTGCATGGTCAACGATTGTTTTGTTGTTTCTAGAACTTTTGGTGCAAGCTAAAACATCTATAGGGGTTCGTATCAAAAGTCTTCTTCAAAATGAGGAAGACAATAATGAATTTGGTAATGTGCCAATTAGCCGCGCATTAATTTATGCAGTAGGTTGGCCTGGATTCCTTGTAGCACTTACGGCTTTAATTGGTATTTTGCCAGCAGTATTAATCTATATCTTTTTATCTCTCAAAATTGTTGCTGGTAAAAAGGCACAGCGAGCATTGATTTTTGCTTTAGTTGTGACGGCTTTATCTTGGCTATTCTTCGAGTGGATTATGTCTTATCAGTTGTACCGCGGCATGCTGATAAATAGTTTGAGCTTATAGCCGCCATGATATGGAGATTTAGATGATTCAGACGGATCTAAGGGAATTCCTGGCAGCCGTTGATTCTGCGGGTCAGCTTAAAACAGTTAAAGGGGCTCATTGGGATAAAGAAATAGGTGCTGTAACTGAGGTGTTGTATCGACAAAAGGTTGATCAAGCGCCAGCACTCATCTTCGATGACATTCCAGGTTATCCAAATGGTATGCGATGCCTCTATGGCATGTTGGGGTCACCCGCGCGTTTGGCGCTAGCACTTGGAATGGATGCTAAAGTTGGAGATGACAGGATGTCTATGCTTAATAGTGTTCGCCGCACAATGGCAACGCATAAGCCAATCCCTCCAAGAATAGTCAGTAATGCTGCAGTGCTTGAGAATATTATCGAAGGTGATGATGTCGATATGTTTAAGTTTCCTGTTCCTATTCACCATGAGGCTGATGGTGGACGTTACATTGGGACGGCTTGTGGCGTTATCACTAGGGACCCTGATAGTGGACGTGTAAATATGGGCACTTATCGCGTGCAAGCTATTGGCCCTAATAAAGCAACTTCTTATATATCCAATGGTAAACAAGGATTAATTCAACGAGACAAATATCTTTCAACTGGTAAGCCCTGTCCAATGATAATTGTTATTGGAATAGACCCTGTTAGTTTTCTTGCTGCTCGTTACACGTTACCAGATTCTGTATGTGAGCTTGATTGGGCTGGAGCGCTCACTGGACAACCTTTGGATGTGCTGGAGGGTGAGTTGACAGGATTACCATTTCCAGCTGGTTCAGAAATAGTTTTGGAGGGAGAGGTAAGCCCTAATGAGACAACCGAGGAAGGACCTTTTGGCGAATGGCATGGTTACTATGCCGGTGGTGCCCGTCCTGAACCCGTTATAACAATTAAACGTATATATCATCGATCTGATCCTATTTTGACATGTGCGGCTAGCCAGAAACCTCCACATTCGCATCTTTTTGAACGGTGCTTTCTACGTTCTGCAGCACTATGGGACTCTCTCGATAATGCCTCTGTTCCAGATGTGCGAGGTATTTGGGTGCACCAGGGTGGTGCTGGACGCACATTTGTTGTTGTTTCTATAAAGCAGAGATATTTTGGGCATGCAACTCAGGCAGGACTAATTGCCTCACAGATTAATCCAACTGGGTATTGTGGAAGATATGTCGTAGTTGTAGATGATGATATAGATCCTAGTGATATACAGGATGTTCTTTGGGCAATGGGTACAAGGTCTGATCCTAAAAGTGATATCACACTATTAGATAAGTGTTGGTCATCTCGAATTGATCCAATGGTCCAGTCACCAGATGCCCTCTATAACACACGGTGTGTTATCAATGCTTGTATTCCTTATGAAAGAATTAATGATTTTCCCCCTGTAGCCCAAACTTCACGAGAGTTAGCGCAAGAGGTTAGAGAAAAGTTTCCAGATGTATATGATTGACAGTTAATACTGAGTTTTCTGTTGCCATGCTCACTAAAATAGTATCGGTAAATTTATAGTTTTTTTAGCGTTTAACAGACTTATGTTTCCAATCAGAGACGATAATCCCCAAGTTTTTACTCCACTAGCCACATATGGACTAATCGGTATTAATGTCATTGTTTGGATTGTTATACAGGGTATTGGATCTAATCCTTCTCTAGCTAGCTCGATTTGCACGTTAGGCCTTATACCTGGAGAGCTATTACAGAATGTACCTGCTGGAACACGTTTTCAGGTTGGTCCAGGTACTTTGTGTGTGCTTGGTGATACCTCAGCTTGGCATACAACCATTACATCAATGTTTCTTCATGGTGGTTGGTTACACCTTATTGGGAACATGTGGTTTTTATGGATTTTTGGTGGCAATGTTGAGGACTCTATGGGACCTAGGCGATTCGTAGCTTTTTACTTGCTATGTGGTTTGGTCGCTGCAGTTGCGCAGATTATTTCTAATCCAGCTTCAGCCATACCTATGGTTGGCGCATCTGGTGCAATTGGTGGGGTTATGGGCGCATATATACTGCTTTACCCAAGAATTCGTGTTCATATGGTTGTTTTTCTTGGTTTTTTTGTGACAACATTTGCTGTTCCAGCAGTATTTATGCTGGGATATTGGTTATTGATACAGGTGTTTAGCGGCGTGGCTTCTCTGGGGGCTCAGGGAGGTGGTGTGGCATTTTGGGCGCATGTGGGTGGTTTTATGTCAGGAGCTATACTAATACTATTCTTTCGAGATAAAACTCTGCTTGCATTGCATCCATATCATGGGTGGCAAAAGCAAAGTGGGCCAACCAAGAATTGGCAAAGAGTTAGTCGGCGCTAGAACAATGTTCAGAATTTAACCGTAGACTTTTCAGCTAACTGCTGCAGAATTACTTTTTTAGGGGGAAGGTTTATATGGCTATTAAACAAAAGCAACTATTATCAGAAATGCCTATAGCACAAACCAACATAAAACCTTATTGGTTGCCATTTAGTAGTAACCGTAAGTTTAAGGATAATCCTCGAGTCATAGTGTCTGCAGAGGGTTGTTATTATCTTGATGCAGATGGCAGAAAAATATTTGATGGATTATCAGGTTTATGGTGTTGTGCATTTGGACATAATCGTCCTGAAATTGCAGAGGCTGTTAATCGTCAACTTTTAGAGCTTGATTATTCCCCCGCATTCCAATTTGTTCACCCGCTTGTAATTGAATTGGCAAACCGAATTAAAGATATAACCCCCGCAGGTCTTGATCATGTGTTCTTTACGACTTCTGGATCAGAGTCAGTAGAGACTGCTTTAAAGATGGCAAGAGCCTATTGGCATCATAAAGGTAAGCCAGAAAAGACTCGATTGATTGGTAGGGTTAGGGGTTATCATGGCGCTAATTTTGGCGGTATTTCTGTTGGTAGAATTGAACCAAACCGTTTGCCTTATGGTGAGCTGATAACGGCTGATCATTTGCCACATAATATATTGCCAGAAAATGCTTTTTCTCGTGGGATTCCAGAGCATGGAATTGAGCTTGCTGATGTTTTAGAAGAATTGATTGATCAACATGGTGCTTCAAACATAGCTGCCGTAGTTGTTGAACCTTTTGCTGGTTCTGGTGGCGTTATCGTTCCACCTCATGGATATCTTCAGCAGTTGCGTGAAAGCTGCAATAAACATGATATTTTGCTTATTTTTGATGAAGTAATTAGTGGCTTCGGTCGAACAGGAAGTACCTTTGGAGCGGAGCATTTTGGGGTTTTTCCAGATATTATGTGCTTGGCAAAGACTCTTACTAATGGAACTATCCCAATGGGGGCGGTTGTTGCAAGTGCGATGATTTATGAAGGTTTCATGGAGACTGATACCCCAGAGCATACCGTTGAATTTACACATGGCTATACTTACTCCGGACATCCGGTTGCTTGTGCAGCGGGTCTTGCGGCTATGGACATCTTCGAACAGGAGAAGCTTACAGATAGAGTGCATGAGCTTGCGCCTTATTTTGAAGAGTTAATACATGGATTACGTGGGACCAAGCATGTTACTGATATTCGTAACATTGGTTTGGCTGGGGCGGTGCAGATAGAACCAGTTTCGAATGATCTGGTTCGTAGGCCATTTGATATTGGTGTGGCGTGTTGGGAAAAGGGGCTTTATGTCCGTTGGGCAGGTGATACATTACAAATTGCTCCTCCATATGTTTGCGAAAAAGAACAACTGGATGAGGCGTTTAACATCTTAAGTGATTGTATTGGTGAGGTAGCATAATTCATGTCTTCTGTATCTAGAAAAAATTCAGGCGAACAACCTTTAATTGGTCATTTCATAAATGGGCAAAGAGTCCTTGACTCAGGGAATCCCTTGCCAGTGTATAACCCAGCTACTGGCCAGATTATTCGACAAGTAGTGCTTGCAGAACCCAGTACTGTTGAAGATGCTATAACTGCGGCTGAAAAGGCCTTTCCTGAGTGGCGTAATACAACTCCATTAAGTCGAGCTCGAGTGATGTTCCGATTTAAGGAGCTTATCGAAAAGAATACAGAAACAATTGTATCCCTGATTACGGAAGAACATGGGAAAGTGTTGGATGATGCTCGTGGGGAATTGCAACGGGGCATTGAGAATATTGAATATGCATGTGGAGCTCCAGAGCTATTAAAGGGAGAGCACAGCAGAAATGTTGGTCGAGGTATAGATAGCTGGTCAGAAAATCAGCCATTGGGCGTAGTAGTCGGTATTACCCCTTCTAACTTTCCAGCGATGGTGCCTCTATGGATGTACCCTCTAGCATTAATTTGTGGCAATACCTTTATCCTTAAACCATCAGAGAGAGATCCTAGCGCAACACTTTTTATTGGTGAATTATTAAAGGAAGCGGGTCTTCCGGATGGGGTATTCAATCTGATCAACGGTGATAAACAAGCAGTTGATATTTTATTGACAGATGAACGTGTTCAGGCTGTGAGCTTTGTAGGTTCCTCTGCTGTAGCTGAATCTGTTTATAGGAAAGGTACGGAGAATGGTAAGCGAGTACAAGCTTTAGGAAGCGCAAAAAATCATGCAGTCATCATGCCTGACGCAGATCTTGATAATGCAGTCAGTGCTTTATTGGGTGCAGCATATGGATCATGCGGTGAGAGATGTATGGCTATTTCTGTTGCAGTGACCGTTGATGACCAGACAGCAGATTCTCTTGTGAGTTCTTTAGCTGAACGCCTAGAAACATTAACTCTAGGCGATGGGAAGGATTCATCAAGCCAGTTGGGTCCCCTGATAACAGGGGAGCACAGAGATAGGGTAAAGAGCTATGTAGACCTGGGTGTAGAAGAAGGGGCAAAACTAATTGTTGATGGTCGTTCTAAACTATCCGAAGAAACAGGTTTTTTTCTTGGGCCCTGTTTGTTTGATGATGTAAGACAGAACATGCGTATATATCAGGAAGAAATTTTTGGTCCGGTTCTTTGCGTAGTTCGTGCTAATAGTCTTGAAGAGGCTGTAGAGCTTATTGATGAGCATGACTATGGTAATGGTACCTGTATCTTTACCAGAGATGGGGAAGCTGCTCGTTACTTCAGTGATTATATTCAGGTTGGAATGGTAGGGGTAAATGTCCCTTTACCTGTTCCGGTAGCCTATTTTAGCTTTGGTGGTTGGAAACGGTCTCTATTTGGAGATATGCATATATATGGCCCAGAGGCTGTGCGGTTCTACACACGATCAAAGGTAATTACCCAGCGGTGGCCATCAGGTGGAGTTCGTGAGAAAGTTAAGTTTTCTTTTCCAGGGAGTGATTAGCTAAATAGTAGGATTCCCTAACACAATAAGTCACACGATCAATTAGGTATGAATATCCCAAGAATTAACTAGCAATTGTAAAATCTTCACTTCTTAAGTCATCATTTTAGGTTACGTATAAATTTTTGAGTAATGTTTATTAGTGAAAGCTATATTTAAAGAGCACTTCTGCTCATTTCATAAACCTCAATTGCTGCTTCAAATCTATCACTGGAACTGTATTCTTCGTTTACTATTTGATTAAGCCAGTATTCACCATAATCATTAGCTGGGTCTCTCACTATCGTATGAATATGATTAGGCCTTTGTACTAATTCAATTAAAATTCGTTCGCCCTGAACCCTATAAAATAGTGGTTCTTTAGGATTTTCTGCTTGTCCTTGCCACTCAAACCAAAGCTCTTCCCAACCCGCTTCTTCTATTGCTGCTAGTTGTGCTTCTGCGGCATCAAAATCTGAATTTCGAACATATTCCTCAACGAGAATTTGCAGTAAACGTTGTTGTTGATCTGACATGTTAGCTGCATGTAAACCTTGGTTTGTAGCAATATTGTCTTTATTTCCAACTCCAGCCGACAGTCCGTCTGGAGGACTCTCGCTCTTAATAGCTATGGCGCGTTGTGCGCTATTAAGGGACTGCACTAGTTCAAAACCTCTTGTTACTTCATGTGACATTGCAGACCATCCAGCTAACACGCCTTCTTCTAACACTAATGGTGTTGCTCCTAGAAAAAGCGGGGTAAAACCGGTGTGGCCATCAGATACTGTAAAACTTGCACCCATATGGTGTCCTTGAATAACCCAGCCCCAATCACGGTCTGAGCTTGGGTTTCCAAATATTGCTATGACGTAATTGCCCGCACCAAAGCTTTCTGCTTCTTCCCGAACATATATGCGGTCATCTTCAGCAGGACCATTACGATCTAATTCTGCAAGTGAGCGAGCACCATGAATATTATCTAGACGCATCACCCCGGTTATTTTTTGATAACCCTGGCTAGACAGTGACGCACGTAGTAGTTCATGTGCCAATTGTCTTTGGGAATTTGTAAGAGAGGCAAGTCTTAATCCTGGTCTTTTGTGAACGAAAGGAGGCGTATTGGACCAGTTAGTACGGTTTTCTGGAGTAAATTCATAAATGATTGCGTCCTGCTGAGGCCTGGTTAAAGAATTTATAAAAACCGAGGCTGTTTTTTTCATCTGATGAGCGCTAGTGGATTCTTCAGGTATATTAGATGAATTTCCTTGTTGCCCAAATGCTATTGATAGGCATCCTACAAGGATAAATGCAGCGACTAAGACTCGCATATGTATGTTTAATGTGTTCATGATGCTTCCCCCACATTCTTATTTAAAACGTATTAGATGAATATATCTCTTATATCTGAAGTTTAGTAGGAGTTTGCCTCTTAGCTGAGATGCTTATGAACTTATTTTCAAGCTGGATGCGACTAAAAGTTCAATGATTTTCTTCATGCATTTGAATTGAGGGTTGAAAAAGAAGTTTAATATTGCAAGTTTAGACTTAGTCCAATAAAAAAATTACTAAGAATGTTCCAAAAATGAGTTAAATTGGATTCATGGTGGAGTCTAGAAGGAGGGGGAAATGAAAAATAGTCAATCATCTTTGAATATTCTTTTGCTAGATAGGTTATTTGGTTTCACGGTAATAGCTGTATTTATAACTTGGTCAGGCTTATCGCTCGCGCATCATTCTTTTCCTGCAAAACTGACAGAAGATGGGGAAGAGGCTATTGAGGTTCTTAATGGTACCGTACGTGTTTTTAGAATCTTGAATCCTCATGGTGCTTTAATTGTGAACGTACCAAACGAGGCTGGAGAGGAGGAGGGTTGGTTGCTGGAACTTAGTCCCGCCGCTCAATTAGCACGTGAGGGCTGGACAGATGATACGGTTAATCCTGGAGATAGGGTCAGCATTGCTGCATTTATATCTACTACGCCTAATCGTGGTCGTTTACGTGCCATGCTTATACATGGGCAAACCGAAACTGAGGCAGCCCGTTTGCTTGTCTCATATGGTATTAGAGGTGATACCCCAACAATGATCCGATTAAGAGAGCGTTTGCCAACTTGTGGAACCATTGATCAGAGTTACAATCGGACTGAATGTTTTCTTATTGATTCTGATGCAATGATTTCACTAAATGAAGAGTTTCCTGGTGAAATGGGGTATGCCATGCCTTGAGAGTAAAACCTTCTTAAAGGTTAGATCGCCAGCTTTGAAAGATTAGAACTTTCTTGGATTAAGAGGGTTTTTTTTGAGGCTATATTTTTATAGTTAAACCGGATTGTTGAGGTAATACCGATGAAAAATCAAATTTTACGAAGAGTTGTTCTTTTTTTCATAATAATCGGTTTACCGGTTATTGTTTTTGGACAGGAATCTACTAATGATCCTCATATAATAGTCGTCTCAGGCGCTACAGGAACTCAGGGAGGAGCTGTCGCACGGTCACTGTTAGACCGAGGATTCATAGTGCGTGGACTTACACGCAATCCAAATAGTGAAGCTTCAATAGCCCTAAGTGAACTAGGCGCTCATATGGTTCAAGGTGATTTTGATAACACTAGCTCACTTGATTCAGCATTGAATGGAGCCTACGGAGCATTTTCTGTGCAACAGTATCGAGGAGTTGGTGTGGAAGGGGAAATTCGGCAAAGTATGGCATTTGCTGATGCGGCCAAGAAAGCAGGCATCCAACATTTTATATATACCTCGGTTCTTTATGCTCGACTAGGAACTGGTGTTCCTCAGTTTGAGAGTAAACGTCAGATTGAAGACTATATTCGTGATTTAGGTATGTCTTATTCTATTGTTAGGCCTCCAAGTTTTATGGTAAATCTTGAAGGTGCTTGGGAGGCGGCCAACGAAAGCATATACCGGACAGTATTCCCAGCTGATATGGCTAGACATCATATAGCCCCCGCCGACATTGGTCGTATAGTGGCTGAGGCATTTAGTAACCCAGACATGTGGATCAATAGAGAATTAGACATTGCTGGACAACAGATTTCTTATGCTGATATCGCAGCATCTATGAGTCGACAGCTTGGAAAATTGGTGGTTTATGAGCAAATACCTTGGGAGGAATTTTCCTCTAGCGCGACACCAACTGCTATCTCACGTGATGCATGGTATCTATCAAATCCGGTGCAAGTAGATATGGGTGCTTTAAATGAGGAGTTCCCGGGACTTATGACCGTAGAGGATTATTTGATTAGTGCGGGCTGGAATGAACGATAGTAGAAAAAAGTTGACTAGATTTTTACTATGATGAATATGAATATAGATTATTCTCATACTAAAAAAATTAATAGATCCAGTAATGCGTGGGGATTGGTTTTTTTGTGCCTGTTTATGACAGTTTTCTCTACTGTTAGAGCACAAGAGTATCAGTATGAATTAGATCCAGCACACACCACTATAGGTTTTTTTGTTGAGCACATTGGTTTCGCAAAAGTTTTTGGTTTTTTTCGTGAGTTTGTAGGTTCATATAAATTTGATGAAGAAACTGGTGAAGTGTCAAGTGTGATTATCAATGTAGAGACTGACAGTGTATTTACCAACCATAGAAGACGCGATGCTCATTTAAGGAGTGCAGATTTTTTTAATAGCCGTAAATTCCCATCCCTAATTTTTTCAGGTGAAATGACAAAAGTAATTAATGAAGAAACTTTTGAAATAACTGGTGACTTACAGTTGCTTGGAGTAGAAAGACCTTTGACTTTGGTTGCCACTTGGAATAAGAGCGGGGTTTACCCTTTTGGGGATAAAAACTACGTGATGGGTGTTTCAGCCCGTGGTAGTTTTAAACGTTCAGATTTTGGTATGAATTACAGCGTAGAGAATGGTTGGGTAGGAGATACGGTAGAGATTATGATTGAGTTTGAGGCTATAAGGCTTTAAGCCTTGGCAGCATTATTATGAGAAGTGGGTACTGGAAAGACTTGGCGACTACTGACTTTTCAGCTATAGATCCTTTAAAAACTGTAGCACTCTTGCCAGTAGCAGCTATCGAACAACATGGACCTCATCTGCCATTATCCACTGATGCTTTAATTAATGAGGCTATTATTTCAGCAACATTACCGATTCTGCCAGACAATTCCACAGTATTGGTTTTACCGGAGATGACAATTGGTAGTAGCCTTGAACACATAGACTTTCCTGGAACTCTAACTGTAAGTGTCGAAGAACTTCTCGCATTATGGAAGGCTATAGGTTCAAGCGTACGCAGAGCAGGTGTTCGTAAGCTTGTTATATTTAATAGCCATGGTGGTCAATCAGCATTGGTTGATATAGCAGCTCTTCATCTGAGAGTCGAAATGCAGATGCTAGTGGTTCGCACTAATTATTTCTCTTTTGGCTCGCCTGCAGGATTATTTGATAAAGAGGAAGTTCTTCATGGATTGCATGGTGGTGAAGTAGAAACATCTTTAATAATGCATTTGAGACCTGATTTGGTGCGCGAGAATGCTCTAAAGGATTTTTCAAGTTTATCGTCTACGCTTAAATCTCAAAATGAGTTTCTTCACGTTGAGTCGCCTATTGGATTTGGCTGGATGAGTCAGGACCTTAATTCAGCTGGAGTATGTGGTAATGCCGCTAATGCTGATCCAATACGCGGAGCAACCTATTTGAAGTATCTTGCTGATTGTTTGGCAAAACTATTAACGGAGGTTATCGATACACCATTAAGTATTATCGAAAAAGAACCTAAAAAGTAATGCTTTTTTTGTGCTTTATATCACTCGGCGAGATGACCAGCCCTATCAAGTTTTGCTTTAAGATAACGCTGATTATGTGAATTAACAGGGGCTACTAGTGGTAGTCGTCCGACAACATCAATACCATATTCTTTCAATGCGTTTATTTTTGATGGATTATTTGTCAGTAAGTTGATTTTGTTTATGCCAAGACCCTTAAGCATGGATGCCGCAACTTCATATGTGCGTTCGTCTGGTAAAAAACCTAAATGTTGATCTGCATCAAGTGTATCTAGCCCCATATCCTGAAGAGCATAAGCACGTAATTTATTGGCAAGGCCAATGCCACGTCCTTCTTGATCAAGATATAACAATACTCCACTGCCAAATGAAGCAATGTTGCTGACAGCACTTTTTAATTGATCTCCACAATCACAACGGAGACTTCCAAGCAGATCTCCTGTTAAACACGCAGAGTGCAAACGAACGGGTATGATAGGTTGTGAGTCCAGAGAACCAATTATTATTGCCAAATGTTCACCAAACCCACGTTGTTGTCTAAAAAGCACCATTTCACAAGATTCTGTTTCAATGAGAGGTACACGAGCTTTACTGATAAGTTTTAAGTTATGACATGTCGATTCGGAATTATCTATGTCTGAAATATTTATGCTTATGACATTTGAATCGAATGTTTCTTTGCTGGGCATGCTCAGAAGAGCAGGTAATAGCCTAGCTATCTTGGCTAGCTGGAACGCTGCTGTCGTAGAATTCAGTTTTTGAGAAGGTTTTATTTTCAGAATTTTTTCTTGAGAAATAATAGGCCTAAGCCCAGCTAATGACCTAATGTCTTCTAGGTTTAGGTCATTTTTAAATTCAATCTCTACAGGGGCATCTGAGTTTTTTGATAATCCAGCTGCTTCAGCTCGCTGCGCTGTAATAAGTAACTTTATTTTATCGTTATATAACGATTTCAATTGTTTAAGAAGAGAGGGTTCGAGAGTTTCCACAGCGGCGATAACCCAACTTTTAGAGCCTTCAATGAGTTCAATAGCTCGTCCACGCCGTAATTCTTCCACAGCTCGATCAGTTTTTAATGCTTCCATGCATCCATTTAATTCTCTAGAGCTCATTGTTTCTGCCTGGTCCTTGGTTCTGCCTAATCCTTGTTGAGTGCTAGGATAACAGTTAGTGACTTATCCTGAATAATGGTTGATTTTCCTATATGGCTCTACTAAATCCAGCACATACATATATTGTAACGGTACTGATATGAATATTGATGACATATGGCACACTTTGCTTCTAGCTAGACTTTGGGTCAAGCAAGGTAAAAAGCCAGATAATGGTAGAGGTTATGGCCTAAATGATTCTAGAAAGCTATCTGCCTTATCAAATGGTGATAGACGTACTTTACTCTCATGGAAGCAGTCTATAGGTTGGGTGAGTCATTCAGGAATTAACCCTGATATTCAAGATTTCTTAGATTTATATCTACCTATCTGTAATGTTCTTCCAGAAAAACCATTTTTTTTGGGGCATTTAGGGCAAGGGCTAGATGGGTATATTGCTACTAGATCAGGTCATTCTCATTATGTAACAGGCCCAGAAAATATTTTACATCTCCACAGAATGAGAGCAATGTGTGATGCAGTACTAGTAGGTGCTGGAACTGTACTTCAGGATAATCCTCAGCTTACAACACGAGAGGTTGAGGGTGAAAACCCAACTCGGATCGTGTTTGATCCAAAACTCAGATTACCTCTGAATTTAAATGTTTTTTCCGATAAACAGGCAAAAACGCTGGTTTTTTATGATGAGACTCAAGTTTCTGATGTCCCTAATAAAATTGAAGGCATTAAAACAATTGCCATTCCCATGAAAAATGAGCGCTTTGCTTTTGATGAATTAACAAGTGTATTACATAAACATAAATTGATGACTATATTTGTTGAGGGAGGTGGCAAAACTGTATCTGGTTTTCTAGAAGCTGGTTTGCTTAATAGACTACAAGTTGCTATTGCTCCATTAGTTTTGGGCGAGGGAATACCTGGTATAAGTTTATCTGGTAGGCAAAGGATTAAGGATTGCCTAAGATTACCTCATCGAGTTTTTCGAATGGGGGGTGATGTGCTTTTTGACTGTGATTTAAGTCATCCTGACGGACAAACTGAGGCAGATCACAGAAAGTTTTCTGGAATTAGCAGGGTTCTTTAAGACGCTGGTGATCATTTTGATATCCATCCAAGAATGTCAGTATGACCAATTTCTAGTTCAGAGTTTTTTGAAATAACATGGTATTGCCGTTTTTTTCTCCAGTTTTTTAACCTATTTTTTTGTTCTGGAGAACCCTCAATAGCAGCGTCTAACCACATATCTAGAAGCATTGTCTGTAGTTCATTGTCATTAGACTTAATTTTCCAATTACTGTATTGGCTGCGTATGTTGTAGCCAATCTCGCTAAAAACTTGTACGGCCATATGCCCAGCTTTAGGTCCCATTGCATTACCAAATCCTTTGTTTTTAAGCTGATGTTTATTAATCAGTGATCGTACTAGTTTGTCATCTTCCTCACATGGTTTAAATTTTATATGACCATCATAGTTGAGCGTAAAAAGTATAGTAGCTTTAATGCGCATACATTTTTTTGCTAAGGTTTTTATCCAGTTTTTGGAAACCAGATCTAGTAATGCAGAGCAACTAACCAAAGCTTTTTCTGGAATCCTTATATCTGTTAAATCAGATAAGTTTTTTTGTTGTATGTAAGCATGGCATTCGATGTTCTCACCTTTGATTAGAAACTCATTACCAAGTTCTTTTACTAAAAGTTTATTTTTAATTGCCCATTTTTTTGTATATGCAGGGATGGTTTTTAGTAGTTTCTCATCGTTATCAATTAACTGCCATATCTGATTTCCTTTAAGCTCTTTGCATAAGTATCGAAGATTAGAGCCGGTCCCTGTGCCTAGGTCTATGACGTGAATGGGTCTATCAGGAAGCACT
>Ga0114933_10002835_pt1 | contig 17465 bp, 10 predicted proteins | sample 4SBtaG_FD_89691 | JGI IMG/M metagenome (GOLD analysis project Ga0114933, IMG submission 89691) | Deep subsurface microbial communities from Kolumbo volcano to uncover new lineages of life (NeLLi) - 4SBTROV12_W25 metaG | ecosystem: Environmental > Aquatic > Marine > Volcanic | place: Kolumbo... | reverse complement strand
TGGTCCATCGCACCGCGACCGGTTTACGGACATGGAATGGTCTATACAACGGTTGATCGTGACCATCCGGAGTTGTGGGCGATACGACTTGATGGCAGTGGCGATATTACAGAGAGTCACGTTTCCTGGAAGGTCACTCAGGCCATGCCGCCTCGTTGTTCTCCTCTGCTGATTGACGACTTACTGTATTTAATTAACCGTCAGGGCATCGCATCTTGTCTCAATGCAAAGACAGGAGAGATTGTCTGGAAGCAAAGGCTTAACGGAATGTATTCCGCATCACCCATCTATGCCAATGGACTGATTTATTGCTTCAATGAGGATTCGACCTGCACTGTGATCAAGCCCGGAAGTCGTCTCGAAGTCGTGGCCACAAACAAGCTGGAAGAAGACATTCTAATGGCGACGCCGGCAGTCTCGGATCACTCGCTGTTTATCAGAACGGAGAAGCATTTGTATCGTATCGGACGTTAGCTATATAGACTCTGTCGTACTGATCTCAAGACGACTCGATCGAGTTTGGGTATGGAAGATTTGTTAGCACAGTTTGTCGTTTAATATAAATAAGTCGTAAATGAAATCTCTCATCAAGCAAAACACCCGTATCTGATGTTCATCTTCATCGAGAAGCCATCGATGGATATTCGACGCGCCGAATGGGTTAAGCGATTTCATGGTAGTTAGGAATGGATGAAGTGTTGTCCATCGGGCCACCGCGCACCGTAGGGTTCGTAGGGCACGTAGCTAGCTAGCTTGCTTTCGTGGCCCGCAGTTTGTGAGATTAGAGTTTTCACTGACTGCTGTCTATTAGATTAAACGTGGCGGCGTCCATTACATCCCAGTCCACTTCGACCCCCAGACCAGGTTTATCAGGTGCATAAACGAACCCATCATTCTCGGTTTGAATGACGTCCTTCATGCCGTATTGGTAGGAATCATAGGGGACAGCCTGTTCATAATATGTGCAGGAGTTTCTCGCGAGCATGAAGTGTAGATTTGCAGCCGAAACAAGTGTAAATCCCCATGCCATGATTTCACATCGCATTTGCGCTGCATCAACCAGATCTAACCATTTTATGCCTTCGGTAAATCCACCCGTCATGGTCACGTCGGTACGTGCGACGCTCCATGCTTTGGTATCAAGCGCATTTGCAAATGCTTGCCGATCCTGAATCCAGTTACCTGATGGCAGTATGGATAGATCAACTGCTGATGTAATCTCGCGATAGCCATCCAGATCGCAATCAAACAGTGGTGCTTCGAACCATTCAAAGTCTAGCTGTTCTAGCTCTTTCGCCGCTGCCATTGCCTGGTCTCGCGTGTAGTTGTTTTCTACATCGAGCATGAATCTCAAGTCGGTATTTCCAAATTCCTTGTGTACAGCTCGTGCTAACTCGAGGTCACGTACAGGATCGCACCAACAATGAAACTTTACAGCTTTGAATCCTCGTTGTGCCATATCTGAAACAAACTCCAGATAAGCCGGCACGCTATCAAACATTGGGGTGCTGGCGTATGCCGGGATTCTGTCACGTGTTCCGCCAAGTAACTTATAAATCGGTTGACGTTCGATCTTGCCGAATATGTCCCAAAGAGCGATGTCGACTGCTGCGATAGACCCGGGAGGTAACGGAAAAACTCTTGGCCACATAGATGTCCAGATCGTCTCACGATCAAGCGGGTTGTTTCCAATCAGTTTGGGAATCAGGTGTCGAATGCATTCTCCGGTGTAGCGGTCATGACAATACGAGGTGTAATTAGATGTGGCACCAATTCCCTGAACACCATCGTCTGTGTCGATGATCACGATAGTGTTCGTCATATATTGTTCGGGGAGATCATGGCTCCACGTGTATCGGGTGATTTCCGGACCAACACACTGCACACGTACGCGGGTAATTTTCATGATGACTTGTATTCAACAGATTTGAAGATTCGGGGAGCTTGTCATTAAACTCTCGTTGCTGATCTTTCGTTATTGTACTGCCAACGGGTTCTATTTGGCGGTGATGTCTTAATTGAGTTCCTGAAAGAGCTTTGCCCAGGTCATAAACCGGCGGTCTTTCTCTGCGATAATCTCGTCGACCTCTTGATCGGAGAAATCAAAGAATCCTTTTCCAGTTTTTAGTCCGTACTCCCCACGGCTAACCATTTCGCGAAGTACTTCCGGCACCTCATGGTTGCTTCGCATTTGTGGTGCAAGCACTTCGTAGATTTTTGCCAAGACGTCCCAACCACCAAAGTCACCGACTTTCATTGGCCCTTCGGCAGCCCACCGTATCGCCAGACTTCCCATCATCGCTGTATCTAAATCCGCCGCACTAATCACACCTTGTTCAATGAGATCGAGCATTTCGCGAAACAGAGCAACTTGTAATCGATTTAGAACAAACCCAGGTCTCTCCTTGCGAATATGAACGGGATGTTTGCCAAGGGAATGGAATAGTGCCAATACGGCCTCTGTGGTTTCGCAAGATGTATGTTCACCCGGAATGATCTCAACAACAGGAATGATATGTGGAGGATTAAACCAGTGTGTATTGATCGCTCGCTCTGGTCGAGTGAGTTTAGTTGCAATCGAGGTCATGGGAAAGCTGGAGGTATTACTCGCAAGAATCGTCTCATTACTCACGATTTCCTCACAGCGGGCAAAGAATTCTTGCTTGACCAGTAGATCTTCAGCGATCGCTTCGGTGACGAATTGGCTATCGGCTAACGCCTCTGACTCAGATTCAAAAACAATCACACGCGATAGAATATTATCGATGTCACAACCATCCAATAGCCCGTTACTTTGCATCACCAGCAAATTGGAACGGATTTTGTCGTGAAGTGCTTCTCTGGCACCGGTATTGTTATCAAATGCCGAAACACGCATGCCCCCCAACGCCAACGTTTGCGCAATTCCGTGTCCCATCGTGCCGAGACCAATTACCGAAGCGGATCGAATTGTCATATTGAAAGGCTGCTTACTTCTTGGGAGACAATAATTCACCTAACTCGAACGTCGCCGCTCGAATCTCTGAATGACCCGGTTCATAGACCACGATTAACTTGCCATCTGCGAGGATGTCTAACTCAGAATAGGCTGATGGACCGGAGTCGATCACACTGCCAGCACTCCAGGTGTCTCCATTGTCCTTGCTAAAACGAACGGAGAGGTTCTTACGTCCGGAATTTGAGGCGGCATTACAGAATAATAGTAACTCACTCTCGTTTCCGTGCAGACCAGCAGGGTATCGAATAATGGATGCATTGCAACGCGGGTCACAAAGTGAGAAGTCGGCTTCAGTACTCCAGGTCTTACCACCGTCTTGTGAACGATGCACATTTCGGCGGCCGGGGGCGATTCGGGAATTAATCATGAGTGAACCATCAGCTAACTCGACAAGCTTCGATTCATCACCATGTGGTACATCGACAACCGCGGACCATGATTTCCCATGGTCAGTGCTGGCAATAACGGTAACTCCTTTTCCAACTTGCACATAGTTATGCAATAGCGTGCCATCACTTGTCTGAATGCCACGACCCGAGGTGATGAACTTAAAGCTGTTCTTCAACTCCGGCCCGGCTACCTGCTCGGTAAAGTCTATTGGCTTGCCCCAAGTTTTACCGTGATCGATACTTTTTTGAAGAATGAAACGATATTCATTTATGGATTTGTCACTCGACATGTAGTTATAGAAGCAGAAAAGCTCACCCGTTTCTCTATCCAATACCAAGGACGGGTCACTACATCCCCCGTCCGTGATCGGATCCATGACTTCCATTGCCGACCAGGTGATTCCATTATCCGTGCTCCTTCGAAACACTATATCGATCGTGCGTTGTTTACCTAGATCAGCACTGTTTTTTCTGCGAGCATCGCATGCCGCGACAATATCTCCATTCTTTGCAGTAATGACTGCGGGAATGCGATAGGTGTGCGTGTCATTGGTTCCGGATTTAAACAGAGTTTGACTGCTGGCCAACTTTAACGGTTTGGTTGGAAACGACTCACTGGGAATTGCCGTAGGCCTGTCCGGTGGGGAATTGAGTAGCGATAAGTCATCTATTAACAGTCCTGCTTTTGAGGCAGCGGCGACCCGAAATCGAATCGCACTGATCTTAGATTCTTCCTTGATGGCCAATTGAATATGTGAAAGAAAGCGCGCACCAACCACGGTCACCTGATCCAGTTTCGCAATCCCCTTCCATTTTCCATTTGCGTTGACATCAACTGAAAATGCAAATGGGTCTCGCGATGTCCACCGTTCAGCGTGAAAGGAAATCCCCTTCACATCTTGCATCGTAGCCGGCAAGTCGAGTGTGATGACATTACCTTCGTCACCAAGTAAATGTAAGCACTGTTTTCCGGTGCGTGAATAATTGTTTGTGATGTTACACGTACCGGAGGTCGTGAATCTTAATCCGTTGATGACAGCGGTATCGAATTGGCCTGAAGTTATGTCCTCAAATGAGGTTGTATAAAGCGGCTTTTCCGCCACGCAGTTACTTGATATGAGTAACGGAACAAAACAGGCAATTAGAAAGGATTTTAACATCGGTGAAGGTGTCATTAGGATCTCCTGGTAGCAATGCAACTCCGTACGCACTAACACATCATAAGAGGTTTTACCGGAGAAGTGATGAAGATCCGGTCTGAGTTAATAGCTTATACTTCAACTGTCGAAACTATATATAGTAGACATATGTACTATATGTGAAGATATGGCGGATTTGGACGTAAGTAGGATTTCGTCCTAATCCCTGGAGCAAGGATACATGATCACATTAAGCGGTGAAAAAGCGCAATTCTGCGATGGCATGAGTCGACGAAACTTACTGCATGCAGGATTCCTTGGTGGAGTCGGTTTATCGCTTTCAAGTATCTTGAAACTCCAGGCTGAGACAGCTTCGAAGAACAAGAAAGCAGTCATATTTGTTGAACTTGCTGGTGGCCCGACGCAATTTGAGACGTATGATCCCAAGCCCAGTGCCCCGATAGAGATTCGTGGTGCCTACGAGCCGATATCGACCAGTGTCGCAGGTACGTACTTTAGTGAGTGGATGCCTCAACAGGCAAAGATCGCTGACAAACTCTCAATCATCCGCTCCGTTTGGCATCCAAGTAACAGTCATGATCCGTCTAGTCATCTTACGCAAACGGGTTACTACAAGTCCGGTCCGAAAGGTGGACCAAACCAGTTTCCGGCCTTTGGATCGGTGATATCAAGAACGATTGGCCCGAATCATCCAGCTCTTCCATCGTATGTAGCTGTGCCGAGTGTCATGCGTAATGGTCGTGCTGCCTATCTTGGACAGTCTCACAATCCGTTTGAATCCACAGGCGATCCCAATAAGGCAGGATTCGAAGTACCTAATTTGCAATTGGCCAAGAACATCAGCGTTGACAGGTTGTCGAGTCGTAGAGATTTGCTAAACAATCTGGATAAACAACGACGCGTACAAGACGTGCAGGGTGCGTCCGACGCACTGGACGAATTTTCACAACAGGCATTTGATCTCGTCCATGGATCGCGAGCACGAGACGCCTTTAATATTGAAGCTGAGTCGGATGCTATCCGCGAGCAGTACGGTCGTAATACCGTCGGACAAAGTATGCTACTTGCACGACGACTGGTTGAAGCCGGAGTAACGTGTGTTACGGTTCGCAGCACGGGATGGGACGACCATAATAAAATTGCAAACGGGCTTGCGAACCATGCTGTCCCATATGATCAAGGCGTTGCAGCATTGATTAGTGACTTGCATGCCAGGGGAATGCAAGATGATGTACTCGTAATTGCAATGGGTGAATTCGGTCGCACGCCACGGGTAAACGGTAACGCTGGACGTGATCACTGGGGCGCTGTAATGAGCGTGATGTTATCCGGTGGCGGTCTAAGTCCGGGTATCGTTGGATCATCTAATCGAAAAGGCGAAGTGCCGGCAGATACTCCCTATCGCCCTGAAAGTGTGTTGGCAATGATGTATCGCCATCTGGGAATTGATGCATCGATGACGTTCAACGATCCAACCGGGCGACCGCGGTATCTACTTGAAGAGCGCGAGTTGATCAAAGAAATTCTGTAGGCATCTCGACTTATGCCCAGCCCTGCGGTTGGCAATGGAAATCTACCTTAGGCCAATAAGAGTTTGCGCCAGCGGGCATGAATTACGGCACGGTATCCGCATTGCTCTATGCCAACAGTCCTTTGACGACCTGGGCGCCTTCTACACCTGTTAGCCGTACATCGAGCCCCTGATACTTCACGCTGAATCGCTCATGATCAATTCCCAGATTGTGAAGGATCGTAGCATTCAGATCGTTTACGTGCACTGGATCTTCAACAATGTTGTAGCCAAAGTCATCGGTTTTGCCGTAATCGATACCAGGCTTGAAGCCACCACCGGCAATCCAGGTACTGAAGCATCGACCGTGATGATCTCGTCCGTAATTATCGTTGGTGAGCTTTCCCTGGCTGTAAATTGTACGTCCAAATTCACCGCCAAAGATGACAACGGTATCGTCAAGCATTCCACGTTGCTTAAGGTCCTTGAGCAATGCGGCAGCGGGTTGGTCGGTGCCCTTTCCGTTCTTCCTGATATTAGCTGGCAGTCCGCCGTGCTGATCCCAACCACGGTGGAACAGTTGAACAAACGGTACGCCGCGTTCGGCGAGGCGTCGCGCAAGAATGCAGTTTGCGGCAAAGGTTCCCGGCTTTTTTGCTTCTTCGCCATACATGTTCAACGTGTCTTCTGTTTCGTCGGAAATATCCATTAAATCTGGAATCGAAGTTTGCATGCGAAATGCGAGTTCATACTGAGAGATTCGTGTTTGAATTTCAGGGTCACCCGTGCGGTCGTAATTCTGTTGATTCAGTTTCGCGATACCATCAAGCATTTTACGACGTGCTTTAGAATTCACACCCGGCGGGTTGGATAAATACAGTACGGGATCACCACCGCCTCTGAATTGAACGCCTTGGTGTCTGGATGGGAGGAAACCACTTCCCCACAGTCGTGAGTAGAGCGCTTGGCCGGGCATTGCTCCGACTGAAACAAATACCACGTAGGCTGGCAAGTTCTTGTTCTCCGATCCGAGTCCATAACTAATCCATGATCCGAAACTAGGTCGTCCAGGTTGTTGGCGGCCAGTGTTTATGTATGTAATGGCCGGATCGTGATTAATGGCCTCCGTGTTCATTGAACGAATGATTGCGATTTCGTCAGCTATCTTTGATGTATGTGGAAGTACCTCTGGATTGATCCATGTACCACGTTCACCGAATTTTTCAAACTTAAACATCGGCGACACACAGGTGAATTTGGCCTGACCGCTGGTCATGGTAGTTAATCGCTGACCCTTGCGAATTGACTCTGGAAGTTCAATGCCGTGGATCTTTTCCATTTCCGGTTTGTAGTCAAACAGATCAATGTGACTAGGTCCACCAGCCATGAACAGCGAAATAACACGCTTTGCCTTTGGTGTGAAGTGAGGCAGTCCGGGGATACCGGATGGACGCGCCGCCGCAGCTTGTTGCTTGGGTATGACGCCGTCAAGTGTGGCCAGTGCGGCCATGCCAACACAGTTACGCAGTGGAGATAACCACTGCCGGCGAGTTAGTAATTCTTGTTGTTCTGCTATTGGATTCATACTGTTATCAATTCCTTGTAACTGCTTCGTCAAGGTTCATGACCATGCTGCAAAGCATCGTCCATGCGGCGTGCGTGGACACTTCAATAGATTCATCGCGATCTGATTCACCGAAGCTCACCAGATTTTTGGCGCTCTCCATGTCAGCTGCAAAGTCCGATAGGTATTCGGAAAGTATGTCATTAAGTAATTCGACTTCTTCTATTCGTGCCGGTCGGGAAAGGACACGCATGTAAAGATCGTTGATTTGTTGATCGATCGTTGCAGGCGGTGCCATTAATATCTGCTGTGCAAGATTTCTGGCGGCTTCCACGTATTGCACATCGTTAAGTAACACGAGTGCTTGAAGAGGTGTATTTGTTCGAGACCGTTGGAGGATACACCTTTCACGTGTTGGAGCATCAAACAGCTGCATATTTGGAGGAGGCGAACTTCGCTTCCAATACGTATAGATGCTACGACGGTATAGTTTCAAACCATGGTCCTGTACGAATTTCGGATTTCCGCCTAATCCGACTTCGGCCCACAATCCGGGCGGTTGATAGACTTTGCCACCCGGGCCGCCTAAATCCGCGATTAACAAACCGCTAACCGCCAGCGCGTTATCTCTGATAAACTCGGCCTGCAGTCTGAATCGTGGTCCACGCGCCAGGTACAAGTTGTCAGGGTCTGCCTCCAATAACTCGTCGCTTACAGCTGATGTCTGTCGATACGTCGACGACATCAGCATCATTTTCAACATGCGTTTGATATCCCAATTGCTCTCCCGGAAGTCGACAGCAAGCCAATCGAGCAATTCCGGGTGACTTGGGTACTGGCCCTGCGATCCAAAATCTTCGAGTGTTGCAACAATGCCACGCCCAAACAACAAAGTCCAGTATCGATTTACCGCTACACGTGATGTGAGCGGGTGCTTGTCGTGGAACAGCCACTTGGCCAGCCCGAGTCGGTTCTCCGGACTTTCATTGCCGGGATTTGTGAGACTCAGCAACGGAGTGGGGGAAACTTTGGTTTCACTTGGCTGGTCATATTGGCCACGTGTCAGGATGAATGTGTCACGAGGCGTAGCAACATCCTGCATCACCATCACAGTTGAAGCCGGCAAGGTAAGCGACGCGATTCGGTCCTTTGTTTTTCTTAATTCGCCAGCAATCTTCTTATACTCGTCATCATGCTTTTTTAAGTAATATTCTCGCAGGAGTTTTGTTTGGTCTGCTGTTAGCGATTCTGCCTTGAGTAATGGTGACACACGATCTTCGCCAGCGAGTGCTGCGACTTCTGTTTGAGATAACAGGCGATCGTAAATGCGCACATCATCAATTAGTCCTTTAAACGGTGACCCTTTATCCCCGCCGTAACGACGACCTATCAGAAGCGGCTGAAGATTGTGAATCGTGGATGTAAGGCAATCAGCAATGACAGCAAGTTTGCGCGGTTCGCCATTCACATAAACGTTTACTCCGGCAGCCTTACTTGACCCGTCATACGTTACAAAAACATGTTGCCATTGATCAGGTGTAAGTTTCTCGGCCGTATGGACCATGATCGAATTTAAAGGCCATTCGTTAGAAATCATTACCTGAAGTGTGCCACCGGATGAATCGAGTATGAAACCACGATTGTTTTTGTTTTCAGCCATTTTTCCGATCGGTGACCCTGATGCATCACCTGTCGGCTTTATCCAACAACCAAAAGAAAAACGATCCTGACGATCAAAATTTGTTGTTTTACCGAGGTCGATAAAACTGGCACCGTCAGTCTTAAAGGCCTTGCCTTCAACTCCTTCATCCCATAATTCCGGGCCTTTTAGATTGCCTTTGCGGTCCTTTTTCGCGGAATCCGCTGCAGTCTTACCTTTCCCTTCATCTAACGGCAAATGAACGATTGGATCCGTTGGTCGAGCATCAATCGCCGCTGTTTCAGGATTCAAAATCGCTTCCTTGAGCCATGATTGAAACTGCTCCTCACCTGCCTGATGGCGGGCTTGCTGATTAGCCTCAGATTTTGGAATGTCAGCTCTAAGTGCATTGGCTTCAGCCAATCGTACCGGATCGTAATAGTCGGTAACGGGAGATTGATTGCCGCTTCGTGTTTGTTTTCCCGGATCAGCAGCCTGATTAAAGTAAGCGAAGATCTGATAGTAGTCCTTCATCGTAAATGGATCATACTTATGGTCATGACATTGGGCGCATTCAAGGCTCAAGCCTAGCCATACCATGGACGTCGTACGCACACGGTCCACAATGTACTCCACACGATATTCTTCTTCGATTAATCCACCTTCGTCCGTCGTTGCGTTGTTACGGACGAATCCGGTTGCGATCTTCTGATCAGTTGTTGCATCTGGAAGCAAGTCACCCGCAAGTTGTTCAATGCTGAAGTCCTTAAACGACTTGTTGTTGTTATATGCACGTACAACCCAGTCGCGCCAGGCCCACATGTCTCTGGGACCGTCAGCATGAAATACGCTTGTGTCGCCATAGCGTGCAGCGTCCAACCATGCGATCGCCATGCGTTCGCCGAAGTGACGTGAGCTAAGCACTTTGTCTACGTAAGTTTCGTATGCGTTATCAGAAGAGTCGGTCACGAATTCCCGTACATCAGCAGGACTTGGTGGCAAACCTGTGAGATCTAGGCTAACTCTGCGAGCCAGCGTGTAGCGATCAGCTTCTGCAGATGGACGTAGCCCTCGCTCACGCAGATTATCGAGAATAAACAGGTCAATTTCGTTGGTAGCCCAGCGAGATCGTGGCGGCCTTGGTACATCTGGTTTGCCAGGTGCTTCAAACGCCCAATGATCGGTCCACTTTGCACCTTGTTGAATCCAACGGCGAATCAAGTCGATTTGCTCACTTGTCAGACTCTTTGTGGAATCAGCCGGCGGCATTCGTTGATCTACATCGTTGTGGATTAAACGCTGAAATAAAGAGCTGCGGCGAATATCTCCCGGCGTAACTGCTGGATTACCATCGCGCGTCTCAAACATTGCTTCTTCTATATCCAGTCTCAGGTCACCCTGGCGATTTCCTTCGTCCGGTCCGTGACATTGAAAGCACGTGTCAGAAAGAATGGGTCGGATGTCACGATCGAATCGAATGTTTTGATCGCGTTTTGCCGCAATGCTAATAGAGTTTAAGCATGTTACGGTGGTTATGACCGTGAATAAGACAACTGCTTTGTTTTTCATAGCTTTAGTAGAGGGCTTCGTGCTGGTGGGGTAGTTGGTTTCTGCCCAAATTATCAATGGGTAGATATCTAATGCTAATCGAAATTAGCGAGTAGTTGTATCACGAACAACGTTTACAAATTTCCGCTACATTCAATACAAACGAATCCATGACGCATGTTGGGGGTTTTAGTTGATCTAAACACTGCTGCCCAATGATGGGGATCTTATGAAGACGTATAACGAATCAAATCTGTCCACGTCACTCTCAATGTATGATCGAGCGCAATCAGTGCTTGCCGGATCTGTGGGACATGACTTGCGCTATGCATTGCCGGCACCGATCTATACAGCACGCGGAAAGGGCGGGAGAAAGTGGGACGTTGATTCCAACGAGTACATTGACTTTCTTGTAGGGAATGCCGCCTTATTACTTGGCCATGCTGACCAGGAAGTTGTTGCTGCCGTTCAGTCTGTCGTTGCAGATGGTACGCACTTCGGAAATGATCATCCTCTGCAACTGGAATGGTCAGAGCTCATTCAGCAAATGGTGCCATCAGCTGACCGCGTACGATTCACGAATTCCGGTACGGAATCCACATTGCTGGCTATTCGGCTCGCCCGAGCGTTTACGGGAAGACCGGGACTCTTGAGGCTCGAAGGGCACTTTCATGGATGGCATGATGATGTGGTTCACGGTTTTGATATGCCGTTTCAAGAGCCGACTTGCCTGGGTGCGACATCAAATGATCAGCGAAACGTGGTGTGCCTGTCGGATCGTCAAGTTGATCAAATCGATGACCTTCTCAGCCAGAAACAAACAGCAGCCATTATTGTTGAATCTACCGGTGCTTCCTGGGGCAGGGCACCGCTCCCTGACCAGTTCTTGCAAGCTATCAACGAGATTACTAAAAGAACGGGAACGGTCTTTATTCTCGACGAAGTGATAAGCGGATTTCGTTTTGGCGCTTCGGGAATCCAGGGTCTTGAAGGAGTGGATCCGGATCTTACGACCTTTGCCAAAGTGGTAGCAGGTGGAATGCCCGGTGGCGCGGTCGTCGGCCGTGAGGACATCATGGCGCTTATGCAAAAAAACGGCGATCCTCACCATGACCGTCATCAACGTGTTGTCCACTTTGGAACCTATAATGCCTGCCCACCTTCCGCCGCGGCCGCTATCGTCACTTTAAAGCGGATCCAGTCCGCCGATGTGACGAATCGCGTAAACGCGTTGGGAGAAAAGTTAAGACGAGAGTTGCAGAATCTAATAACGTCGCTTGGGATAGCAGCACACGTTTACGGTCAGGCATCACTATTTCATGTCTACTTTGAAACAGATCCAAATCGCTTGTCCGATATAAGTGAACAAGCGGATGTTTGGATTGATGACCCGGCCCGACTTAAGGGTATGCCAGGCCGTCTGGTGGCCAGATACCAGCAACTGCTGCGTTTCTATGGTGTTGACCTGATGAGTGGCACCGGTGGTGCACTTTGTGCAGCACATACAGATGAGGATATCCGTCTAGCTATCGAAGCATTTAAGAAAACATTTGTCACACTCTTAGATGAAGAACAGGTCTTTCAATTCTGATGTCGTTGTGCGGGCTTGTGTTGTAAACTGACTTGCAGTTGAGGTAGTGCCAAACAGGTGTGACCATTCGTTAAGCAACGATTCAATACGTCAATTTAAAGAAATGCGGATGCCGTGAAGAACAATGTTTTACAAAGACTACATTGGTGCGTGATTCTCCTGTGCATCCAATCGTCATTGGATGCACACGATTACTGGATGTCTCCGCTTGAATATCACGTTGATGCCGGCGCTGAAGTACCAGTACGCCTTTTTGTAGGGGATCACTTTAATCCGGAAATAGAGCGGCCACTTCAAAAGAATATGACAGTCGCCTTCGCGCTACATCGAAAGGCAACCAAACCGGTTAGCCTTGTTGATCCTGCGAATTTCGACATGAAACCCGTTGCAGGCTTACATCTCAAACATAGCGGAGTGCACCTGCTTTCAATGCAACGTGACTGGGCTGTGATCGAGATGACGGGTCCAAAGTTTCATCAATATCTGGAGCATGAAGGACTGATCAGCGTAATTGAGCAACGCAAGAAAGCGGGAGAAGCTGATAAAACTGCCACGGAACGATACCGTCGGTATTTGAAATCACTGTTAGTCGTCGGAAACGAAATGGACGATACATGGAAAAGACAACTCGGCCATAAGCTAGAAATTATCCCGCTGAGCAATCCATTGGCTGCCAAGCCAGGTGATAAAGTTGCCTTTAAGGTTTTGTTAGATGGCAAAGCACTCGTGAATGTACAAACTGCTGCGATGGGACGTGATGGTGAAAAAGTCACAGATGTACATGCGAAGACTGATAACAAAGGAGTCGTTACCTATCAGTTAAGTCACTCCGGCGAATGGGTGGTGCGACTAGTGCATCTTCGGAAATGCAAGGTTCAAGACGAGATTGATTATGAGAGCTTTTGGTCAGCAATCACCTTTGGAGTTAAGTAGTTTGGCAACTGACAATTGAGCCACTGAGAAATACAACAAGCCACGTAGAACAAACAGATGATTCAAATTGAAAATGTGCCCGAAAGCGACGAATTACTCGATCGAATTAATACGATGTGGGAGTTGTCCGCCAGTAAGATTCTCTCGATTGAAAATGATCGTCAGGAATCGGCGACCCCCGTATTTACCGTTAACGGAAAGTATGTGGCGCAAGGCTGGACGGAATGGACTCAAGGGTTCCAGTTTGGCTCATCGATTTTGCAATTTGATGGTACTGGTGATGAGCAGTTTCTGGATATTGGACGCACTAAGACACTCGAAGAGATGGCATCGCATGTTACGCATGTTGGTGTTCACGATCACGGCTTTAACAATGTCAGCACATACGGCGCTATTCGCCGGTTGATACTAGAAGGCAAAATATCCGCCGATCCCTGGCAGCTTCACTTTTGTGAATTGGCGCTTAAGTCCAGCGGTGCGGTGCAAGCATCGCGGTGGTCTGAAACGATAGATGGTGACGGTTATATTTGTTCCTTCAACGGGCCGCATTCGCTCTTTTGCGATACCATTCGTTCCTTACGTTCATTGGCACTTGGCCATCAACTCGGGCATCGTCTCATGGGTGAGAATGATGAGAGCTACTGCTTGCTTGATCGACTTGTGCAGCATGCAAGGTCGACCGCTCGCTACAACGTTTACTACGGCGAAGGTCGAGATGTTTACGATATGCGCGGTCGTGTGGCACATGAATCGGTGTTTAATTGCAACGATGGCAGATATCGGTGTCCTAGCACACAGCAAGGTTACTCTCCATTCACCACTTGGACGCGGGGGCTAGCGTGGATTATGACCGGCTATCCCGAGCAATTAGAATGGCTGAACACCACGTCCGATGAAGAGTTAGACGGAATGGGTGGACGGGCAGAAATTGAATCAATAATGCTCAACGCAGCGCGTGCTGCATGTGATTTTTATATCGAGTTCACGCCGACTGACGGTGTGCCGTATTGGGATACCGGTGCACCGGGACTGGCACAGTTAGGGGACTATTTAGGCCAGCGGTCAGATCCATTCAATGCATTTGAGCCAATCGATAGCAGTGCTGCTGCAATTGGCGCACAGGGATTATTGCGGCTCGGCAAGTATTTGCTGACTCGCGGTGACTCGGATGGACAACGGTATTGGGATGCAGGTTTAGTGACTGCAGCCTCGTTGCTGACAGAACCATATCTATCAAGTGATACAGAACATCAGGGATTGCTTCTGCACTCCGTATATCATCGTCCGCGTGGTTGGGACAACGTCACAAATGAGCATCGGGTTCCGACTGGAGAATCATGTATGTGGGGTGATTATCATCTACGCGAATTAGCACTGTATTTACAGAGAGTTCTTAGGAATGAAACGTATTACACGTTCTTTGGTCCGGTTGGCACGAATTAAGTGCATCATTGCATTTGCTGCGGCGCTTTGGTGTAGCAATGCAGTTGCTGAAGTCGAGCGTTTTGAAATCATGACGCGCGAACCGTTTGCCAATGGGGCAGAATTTGGAGATGTAGGCGCCTATGAACGAATTGTCGGCAAAGTGCACTTTACAATCGATCCGACCGCGAGCCAAAACAAGTCGGTTGTCGACTTGCAGTTTGCAAAACCAGATGCTGACGGATTAGTACGGTACTCTGCCGACCTGTTTATATTAGCGCCGGTAGATACAGCACGCAGTAACGGTGCGGCCATTTACGATGTAAACAACCGTGGGCGAAAGCGTTTGTTGAAATACTTCAACTACGCAAATGGTATCAATGATCCGAAAACTCCTGAGGATGCTGGAGATGGATTTCTGTTTCGACATGGATTTACCATTGTCTGGAGTGGCTGGGATGGCGAATTGATCCCGGGTGATAATCTCATGCAACTTCATGCACCGGTTGCAAGGCGTGATGACGGTTCAATTAAAGGGCTCGTCCGTTGCGAGTTTGAACCGGGAGCGGTGACGAGATCAAATGCTCAACGAGCGAATCATGGTGGTTACTTCCCATCCCAATCCAATGCAAACCGTGCCGCGTTGACGAAGCGGCCGACTGCCCGAGGGGAACGCGTATTGGTGCCGGCGGATCAGTGGCAACTCCACGTGACAGAACAAACCAGTGAGAATCAGGGGCAGTTACCGCTGGTCGAAGTGGAAATGAAAGATGGGTTTGAGGATGGTCAGATCTATGAACTGATTTATGAAGCGAAAGATCCAATTGTGCATGGGCTTTGCTTTACATCTGTTCGTGACTTAATGAGTGCTATTAAGTTTGGGGACGGGTTAGATAATCCTCTGACCGTAGATGGCCGGCCTTTCATTCAACGTGCGCTTGGTTGGGGAATCTCTCAAAGCGGGCGGTTCTTGCGAGAGTTAGTTTATTGGGGGCTTAATCAGGACGAACAGGGTCGGCAGGCGTTTGATGCGGTTATGCCACATGTATCCGGCGGTGGACTTGGATCCTTCAATCAGCGATTTGCACAGCCAACGCGCTTTTCAACTCAACGACATCAACATGATTACCCGATCGACAGGTTTCCATTCTCGTATTCGATGCAACGTGATCCATACAGCGGTTGGAAGACGAGCTTGACGACAGCGAGTGATCGAACGAATACGACGCCGCTGATCATGCACACGCAATCGACCGCGGAGTACTGGACACGCGCAGGCTCGCTTCCCCATACGGATCCTATGGGTGTCAGGGATGCGCGTGTGCCGAAAAGTGTGCGGTTCTACACATTTGGTGGTACCCAACATGGCCCGAGTAATTATCCGCCGACTCATGGGAAAGGGCAGGCATTAGCAAACCCGGGAGACTACGTGGTGTTCCTTCGAGTGCTCATGTTACATATGGATAACTGGGTTAAAGGAGTGAAGCCTCCGCCGAGTGTCTATCCGATGATTAAGGATGGAACGCTTGTAACTTGGGATCAGGCATCGACTGGATTTCCGGATCTTGCTGGAATTAGATATGCGAAGAAGATTCATACTCCCGCTTACTACGACTTTGGCCCGAAGTTTTTATCTCACGGAATTGTCGAATACCAACCACCATCTACGTGGGGAGACTACGTGGTCTTAGTACCTGTATGCGATGAAGATGGAAATGAACTCGGATGCTTAAGTCCACCAGAGGTGATGGTGCCGATCGCCACTTATACCGGATGGAATATGTATGCAGAAGATTCCGCGAGCCCGGATTCACTTGTTGGACTAACTGGTTCGTATATTCCATTTCCTGTTGCAACGGCAGATAAAGGTGAGGATCCTCGACAGTCGCTGCAGCAGCGTTATGGAAGCCTGCAACACTACTTAGAGAAGTTATCCGCGGCGTGTGACAGATTGGTTGATGATGGGTACTTGCTCGAAGAAGATGCTAAGCGGACGATAGAAGTACAGGAGACGCGGCTCAAGCCGATTTTCCAAGCTCTCTCTGAATAAGCCGTGTAAACCTCTGCTTTTTCATCTTCTCCACTTCTATATATATAGATGCTGTTTTTAGCCGGATGATTGACACACTCTTTGATCGGCATCGCACGCGATTGATAGTCTTTGTACTTCTGTTTTCAATGGTTGCGCTCATTGGTTGGACTCGCATCGAGTTTGATAATGAAGCCAAGGCGCTATTTCGGAATTCCAGTGAGGAGTTCTCTGAGCTAGAGATGCTCTTTAGAGATTTTCGACCGGATGAAAACGACTGCATGCTACTGATAAAGTCGCCGGAGCTGCTGTCGGTTGATCGAATCAATGCGATGAAAACGTTGCATGATGATGTTACCGCAGTTCAAGGTGTGGAACAGGTGATTAGCCTCGTTTCGCCGCTGTTGGTATTAAGTGATCCGTTGCCACGCCGAGTCATCCCCGATGAAATAGACCGCGAGAGTATTGGAAAAGTACGAGATGATCTAACTCAACATCCACTGGCATCTCGGCTGCTGCTATCAAAAAATGCAGACCATGCACTGTTGATAGCTCAGCTTGGTGATGCTGATCTACTGGTGAGCGATTACACGGACACTGTTCAATCCCTGCACGAAATTGTCGATTCGCATAATCAAGATCAGTCATGGGAAATACTCCTTACTGGACTGCCGCCGTTAAG
>Ga0114933_10002833_pt1 | contig 17472 bp, 12 predicted proteins | sample 4SBtaG_FD_89691 | JGI IMG/M metagenome (GOLD analysis project Ga0114933, IMG submission 89691) | Deep subsurface microbial communities from Kolumbo volcano to uncover new lineages of life (NeLLi) - 4SBTROV12_W25 metaG | ecosystem: Environmental > Aquatic > Marine > Volcanic | place: Kolumbo... | reverse complement strand
TATGACCTGTGCTATGTGTTAATTCGTGGCATAATACGGCGTAGTATGCATCATCACTTTTAAAGCTGTTTTTCTTTGGCATATGTACCCTATCCTCAGAGGGGCTATAATATGCTCTCCCGTTGCCGTCATGGTGTACACTTGGCTTGTCTGCAAAGCCTTTTACTATGGCTTCGGCTTCCTCTATAATATTAAATTCTATATGCTCTGTTGATGGTGTTTCGATACCTTCTATTAAATCTAAATTATAGACTGTGTGTACGTGTACTATTGGCTTTGTTGGTGTCTCTGTTGGGCATTCGCATTTACCTCTATCGGCTTCCTTCCACCAACCATACATATTAAATTCTATTTTGCACTCTCTACATTGGATACCCCATTTTGTAACGGGGATACCTTTCTTTGTACCGTCATAGTCTTTGAATTTTGCATTTTTGTTAAACTTTACTGCATTATATGTAACGTAATAATTCGATTCAAAGCCATTAATCCATTTATCAATAGCTATTGTTACTAAATTACTACCTTTATAAAATGTTTTTGTGGTTGCATTTTGTGCATATGCAGGTGTTCTATCAATTAAGTCATTCCATGTTGCATTTTCAGGTAATGATTCAATTGCACTTATCCAAAATTCAGCAGTCTGTGTAGCTTTAGGCATTGTTTTTCTCCTATATATTATTTATTTATAACCTAATAGAGTAGCTAGAAATTATTTATAATTTCTTAAATTGTTTCGATATATGCAATTTCTAAATTATCTAATATTTCTACTTCGATAATTTCGGATTCAATTTCATATTCAGCATATGGATTACCAACAGTTGAATAATCCTCAAAATTTAAGTCTACAACGGGTTCATTGAATCCTTCGTTAACATCTCCCATAATGTCGAACAGTTCATCAATTCTCTGTTCTAGTGTTGGGCTTGGTAAATTTGTTAATTCTTTGGCTTGCTCTACTTGTCTTTGAATTATTTGTTCTAATGTATTCATAGCTAAATTACTCCTAAAGTTTGTACTCTAGCCACTCTATTAGATTATAAAATTTAATATTAGTTTGATAAAAATAATATTACCCTCGAATAGGCATCTAGTTGTCAAAATTTTATTACCACGATTAGCCACTATTTACGATTAGGCTACAATCTTTTTTGTGAATTTAATATTATTTCTCACTTGTTATCGTAGGACTACTTAACGAATTTTCGATTATTGCCAGTGCTCCCATATTGTCACAATTCAAACACTTATAAAGATTTTATTATCTGATACTTAGATTAATATTATTTTTTACTTTTTGTCTTAGCTAACAAACTTGCTTGCTAAGGTAGAGGTCAGACACTGTCACTGTCCTGTACTGAGAGGTATACCTCTCTCACCTAATGAGTTTCCGCTAGGAAGATTTTAATCTTCTACTATGGGGCTTCCGCCAGTCGATTTTATTTGTTTATTGTCAGGTTTTCCCATTCTGAACCTGAATCTTTAATTGATAATAGACTCTATCTGTTTGCTTTTTTCTGAAAGTTTGTAGCTTGAAGCCTAATCCACTTTTAGTATGTCTATATACACGGGCTTATATCTAAGATATTTGTGTATGTTTATTTAGTTATTAATCAACTCCTAATGTATTTATTTATTTGATGTCTACAGATTAGTTGATGTTTTTGTTAATGTCAACACTTAATATTTGTGACTACTCAGGCACAAACTAATAAATGAGAATGATTCCCAATGTCGTTGTTTTTGACCAAAACATAGGAAAAACGGTGAAAATAGGGTAAAAATAGGGTAATTTGTAGCTAATTCTTACCACTACATTAATAGATAAGTAATAAATACATAATATATATATGTGATTCTAGTAACTAGATAGCTATAAGCTTTAAACAGTACATTAATAGGTTACTTGGCACCCTAGGAGTACCCTAGGAGTAGAAATAACCTATATATAGTTATGTCCCCTGTATAAAAAGCAGTAACTATCAACTTTGCTAGTGGTAACGGGTACCCGAGAAAGAAAGCCACTTTTTATCCTGAATTCTGATGTTACTTCGTAACATAGTTACAACGTGTGCGAAGAAGCTATTAACAAACCTAGTAACTGTAATCAGTTGCTAGGTGCAGTTAATGGTTTCTTGGTATTAGGTAACAGGGGGTATGTCTTGTGGAATGTGTGATTAGAGGGAGTATACCTGTAGAAATTTAATTTTTCTAAAAAGAGGTGTTTAGTGTCTAGTTACTAGTAACAGTAACAAGTAACTAGTTACTACTTTCTTTACACTGGAGGATATAAAACTAATGACTTATTACTAGTAAATATATTAAATAGAATAGAAATAGTTACTTGTTACTTTCTATTATAATTTATTTGTCAAGGACTAACAAGTACTAAAAACATAATAATTATAAGAAGAGTTAGAGAGTTTAGTGCTGTTATTACTAGTGAGTAGTAGCTAATTTTAGATAATTCTTCTATTTTGGTTACTCTTTTGGACAGGTCACTTACTTTATTAGTTAGACCTTGTAGTTCGTGTATGTTCATTTTAGTTTCCTTATGTGAGAGGACCACGAATTAGTTCAGACAACGTATCGTAGGCTGGTCGATAGCATGGCAGATGCTAGTCTGATTAACCCCTCTCGTTGTGTATATTAACATTTGTATGGTATAAATTAGATATGGCACCTAAGAAAGATTCTAAATTAAAGAATGCTGGAGTTAGTGGGTATAATAAACCTAAAAGAACTCCTAGTCACCCCAAAAAGTCACACGTTGTTGTGGCTAAAGTGGGTGATAAGACTAAGACTATAAGGTTTGGTCAACAGGGTAAGACTGGTGACAAGACCATGACTCCTCGTGCTAAGTCATTTAAGGCTAGACACGCTAAGAATATTGCTAAAGGCAAGATGTCTGCAGCGTATTGGGCTAATAAAGTGAAGTGGTAATGGCTAAGAAGAAAGGCTTGTATGCTAATATTCATGCTAAAAGGAAGAGGATTAAAGCTGGGAGTGGTGAGACTATGAGGAAGAAGGGGCAGAAGGGTAGACCTACTACAGCACAATTTAAAAAAGCAGCGAAAACTGCTAAAAGGAGATAGATATGCCACAAGGAAAAGGCACTTACGGTAGTAAGATGGGTAGACCTCCGAAGAAAAAGAAGAAGATGGGAAGGAAAAAGAAGTAATGGCAGCCACTAATTCATGGATTGAGGGTTCTCAACCTGAAGATATTAAGGCTAGACAAGATGCTTTCCTTGCTTTGTATGCAGAGGTGGGCAGTATTCGTGCTGCTTCTAAGGAGTTAGGCGTTAATAGACGTACTCCTATGAGGTGGGTAGAGAATAATGTTCAGGGATTTAAAGAAAGATTTGAAGATGCAAAGCATAATTTCCGAGAAATGCTACAGGATTTGGCAGTATCTAGGGTGAAAGACCAAGGTCCTAAAGATAATCCTGTATTGTTGATTACTTTATTGAACGCTCATTGGGCTGATAAGTATCGACCTCAGACAACTGTGGTAGATGATACGGCTAAAGAAGTTCTTAGTGAGATGCGTAAACGCTTTAAGGATAGTAAAAGTCCTGAAAGTGAGGACACATCAACTGAGTTAACTGCACATGAGCAGGTCGAAAATATTTTAAAAGGAAAAAAAGGTGATTGATTCTGAAGATAGGTTGTATTTAGGTGGGGATTCCCTAGAAAGAGATAAGTTTTCTTCTGCGATACTAGGGATAAATGCGAAAGATAACACGATTGTTTACTCGGTAGATAAGATTATTGAGATATTTGTGTTAGAAGATGACATGACAGCAGAAGAAGCAAATGAATTTTTTGAATATAATGTTTTAGGAAGTCATATGGGAGAGGGCACACCAACTTATGTGTCCGAAGTTTACAATGGCGATTGCGAATATTAATGAAATTGCTGATTACATATACGAGAAAATAAATTTCTCTCCTACTGAACTCCAAAAACCTATACTGTCCTCCCGAAAAAGATTTATCCTAGTAGCTGGTGGTGAACAAGCTGGCAAATCTATGGTAGCTTCTAAGTATTTACTTGCTAGATTCCTAGAAAATGACGAGCCCGGTCTCTATTGGCTGGTCGCTGCAGACTACGAAAGGACTAGAGCAGAGTTTGAATACCTAGTACAAGACTTTTCTGAGTTAGGACTACTGGCAGAATCCACTAAACGTGTAGACCCCGGCAGAATAATACTTGCAGACGGCACTCGTATAGAAACTAAATCTGCAAAAGACCCTAGAACTCTAGCTATGAGAGCACCTAATGGAATAATTGGTTGCGAAGCTAGTCAGTTAGACCTAGAAACTTTTAATAGATTGCGTGGAAGATGTGCACCTAAACGTGGTTGGCTGTTTTTAGCTGGTACGTTTGAAGGTTCACTAGGCTGGTACCCACAAATGTATCAGGCATGGCAACATACTTCAGGTAAAGATGAACAAGCGTTCTCATTACCAAGCTATTCCAACCAGTATTTGTACCCCGGTGGCAGGGAAGACCCTGAAATACTAGCACTGGAACAAGCTGCTTCTGACGATTTCTTTATGGAACGTATAGAAGGTATACCCTCACCACCACAAGGTCTTGTGTTTAGTGAGATAAGACCTGACATTCACATACAAGATGTTGAGTATGAGCCCGATATCCCTGTGCATATTTGGATTGACCCCGGATATTCCGAAGCGTATGCTTGCGAAATAGTTCAGATTGTAAATGACCAAATAAGAGTCATTGATGAGATATATGAGCGTAACTTAGTTACAGATGACATTATAGATATCGCTCAGAGCAGACCTTGGTGGAAGGATGCGCAGTTTGGAGTGATAGATATTGCAGGTTATCAGCATCAGGCTATGGCTGCACCTGCAGAAGTGTGGTTAGAGAAGACTGGAATTTATTTTGATTCACAAAAAATTAGAATAAATGAAGGAACTGAAAGACTAAAAGCCTTTTTAAAGACTGACCCCGTAGAACAAAGAGATGCTAGAATAGTCTTTAACCCTAAATGTGAGGGAATTTTATCTGAGTTAGGTGTACATCCTAATCCTTTTGACGGGCAAAGCCGTGCTTACAAGTGGAAAACAGATAGAGATGGTAATATTGTAGGGAATACTCCGGAGGATAGATACAACCACGGTGTAAAAGCTGTAATATATGGCATAATAAATCGGTATGGTTACGGATACGTGACTGAAAATAAGACAATCAGTGTAAGGCGTTGGTAAATGGCTAACTACAAACCTGAAGAAATAACGGCTTTAGTCGATAATCACTATGAATTGACTGAACCTTTACGTACAAGAATGGATGATGACCACAAACTGTACAGACTTGAAGAGTTTGATGCAGGAGAAGGCTATCAATCTTACACATCTAACGAACCACAAGTATACGCAGACAAACTAATTTCTTGGATGACTACATCTGAGATGGTTGTGCGTGTTCCCTACAACAATGCTGAAAGAGAGCAAAGGGAAAATAATGATGCTAAAGAAAAATTCCTTATAGGATTACTTAAAAATGCTGACGATAGAGTAACAGCTAGGTTTCAACCTACTGTAAAAGCACAGTTAGCTTGGTACATTACTTTACGTGGTTGGTATGCAGTAAGGTCAACACTTGTAAAGAATAAAGAAGGCGATACTTATGTAGATATACAGCCTTGGGACCCACTCCACACATACTGGGGAGAAGGACCTAACGGTTTAGCTTGGGCTTGTTACAAGACTAAGAAAACTCCTACAGAGATTAAAGCTATATATGGTGTAGAGGTGGAAGGCGAAGGCATGGGTCCTGATGATGATGACGGTATAGATATATATGACTTCTTTGATTCTGAAGATAATATAGTTTGTACCGATACAGCTATTTTAAAGAAAAGAACTAAACATGGTTCTGACAAAGTACCTGTAGTTATTGGACCTGTAGGAGCACAACCTCTAGTACAGGCAATATCAGAGTCAGGAAACTTAGATACTGTAGAAGACTATGGCGAATCTTGCTATAAGTCTTCCCGTGATTTGTTTGAAAAGCACAACTTTATGATGAGTGTGATGCTTGAACTTACAGCACGTTCACGTAGACAAGGACTTAAAGTCAGGTCACGTGATGGAACTAAAACGTTGGAAGAAGACCCATACAAGGAAGGTTCTGAGATTGCATTAGGACAAGGCGAAGACGTAGAGCCACTAGGATTACTGGAAATGGCTAGAGAGTCAGGCGTGTTTATGGGATTAATCTCAGGCGAAATGCAAAGAGGTGGATTACCACACTCTATATACGGGCAATTAGAATTTCAATTATCAGGATTCGCAATAAATACTTTGCGTCAAGGTGTTGAAACTGTACTTGCTCCTAGACTAATTGCATTAGAAAAATGTTATAGAAGTATGTTCCACCACTTATGTGACCAGTATGTTACTGGTGCATTTAAAGCTATGGAACTTAGTGGTCAGGATAAAAACAGAATGTATTTCTCAGAAGAAATTACTCCTGAAACTATACGTGATGCCGGTGATGTCGAAGTAGACTTTATCGGACAACTACCACAAGACGATATGTCAAAGATGAGCATGGCTCAGATAGCACGTGAAGGTGAAACTCCACTACTACCTGACATATTTATACGAGATAAAATACTTGGTTTGCAATCAGCAGACTCTATGGAAGACTCTATCAGAGTACAACTTGCCGAAAAAGTTCTGCCTGAAGCACAGTTATGGACACTGTTACAGGCAGCACAAAGACAAGGCAGGGAAGATTTGGTAGAATTTTACAGGGGCGAGTTGATGAATGTGTTTATGATGAAGAGCATGGAACGTGCTCAACTAATGGCACAAAGCCAACAACCACAGGGAATGGGTCAGGGAGCACCAATGCCACCTCAAGGTGGTGGACCTCCCGGATTACCACCTCAAGTAATGCCTGATGCAGCACTTGGGGTACCACCAGTTCCTCCAACGGCTCCAGTAGGTCCTTCAGTTCCTCCCGGAACTCCAAGACCCGGAGGTCAAAGTACGCAAAGTAGATTAGAAAATATAGGATTAGTTCCACCTACAGGAGGTGCATAAATGCCACATCATTATTATGACGATACACAATTAAATGAAATACCATTTATGTACTCTCAAAGTGCAGCATTTTCTGCACTACCAGTTGACCAACAAAGAGCATTAATTATTCAATTTACTAATATGACAGGGGGAAGACCTACTGACTCTAATGCTTTTGCTAGTTTTATTAATCAACAATTAGGAATAGGTCAACCTGTAGGATTGCAATCTGAAGAGGGAGTTTTTTCAGGACCTCCACCAGTTTCAGGTTTAGATTTAAGTGGTATCCCAGTAGGGGGCTCTACTCCGTTTTATCAAGAACAATATGGTCCACAAGGTTATATTCCTAATGTAGCAACAGCACAAGCAGCACAAAATGTTTATGATGACGTTATGATTGATACAACTCGTCAATCATTAAACCCTGACCTTATTTTTAATCCTGAAATAGGAACATATACATCAAGAACAGGAACAGATATTATTCGGGATAGGGAAAGTTTTTATAACCCTAATCTTTTTAATCCTAATGCTGAAATTCCAGTAAATCGAGAAATAAGTGCTGCTTTTACAGATTATGATGACCCTATGTTTGATTCTGCTACAGGAATTGAATTTCCTCGTGCTATGAAATTAGGCGCTGCTCCATTCACAGGTAAAGCAAGAGCATCAGAAATGGAACAGTTTTATGAATACCTTGACCGACAAGGTGGACTTAGTGATATTAATTTAAAAGATTCTAGAGTAGTAGATTTTCAACGAGGGAATGTAGTTATTCCTGATAATTATATTAATACTAATAGTAATGCGTTTAGAGAATTAGCTAATTTTGTTACTAATAATCCTAATTTATCTTCAATACAAGTTAACAATATTATTGAAGGATATGTAAATAGGCAATTTTCTCCTATAAAAATTGATGAGAACTTGACTGAATATCAAATAAAATTAAGGCAAGACACACAGCAAAAACAAATTAATAATATTATAGCTGACGTAACATCAAATTTAAAAAATCTTGGCGTTACTCCTGCTAGACTTGTATCTGAAGCAGACATAATAAAAGGTAAAACATTAACTGAAACCCCTGAATCTACCGGAGCAACAGACGCTACAATAGGTGTTTCAGGAACAGGAACTACTGGTGTTAATGTAGGTGGTTTTACATCAGCCGACATAGAACAATCGGCATCAGAATTTGATGCTGAAGGTGTTACGCCTGATAGAGTTATAGAAAATATTGAACAACAAGACCAAATAGAAGTAAATTTAGCTAATACAGAATTTCAAAGAATGGAAAGAGGGCAAGGAGGAGTAATTCCTCCCGGTTTTCAATTTCGTAATGGTAAAATAGTTAAAGTTAAACCTGATGGTAGAGTAATAGAACCTACTGTACCTGCTGCACCAAAAATATCAACAGAAGCTGGAACAGCAAAAGCACAACAAGATTCTGCTGTTACTCCAGTTACCCCAGTTACCCCAGTTGCTCCAGTTGCTCCAGTTACTCCAACTACTCCAGCTGTTCCACAAATATCAGGAGAGCCTACAGATTTACAAGCTGAAGAAGGAGTATTTGCAACACAACCTATTCCTCCTGTTTCAAGTGCTACAGGCATTACAGGTGCTGGCACTGTAGCAAACATTCCTAGTATGTATGAAGGTGGATTAGGAAGTACAGGGGCTATGACAGGATTAGGTCAACAAGCATATGATTTAAGTTTAGAACCGGCAGACGCTTTTAGGCGTTACAGGTCAAGACAAATGGGAGAAGTTCCAATAGGTGTTTTGGCAGGTGCTAATTTATATGGTGGGTACCAACCTGCTTATGGTAGATATTTATTAAATCAAGCTAGTGGTAATTTACCAATGGTTACTGGAATGGGTACGCAAGGTGGAGGATTTGGAGAATACTTACAAAGTGGTCAACGAAGAGGACTAGAAGATATAAGAAGTTCTTTTGGTGGATTACAAAACTATTTAACTTCTTTAGGTGGGCAAACTCTTTCTGACCCACAATATGCAGCAACATTTGGACTTGCTCCAAGAAGAGATGAAATAGTTTCTGCATCATTAGCTGCGTTAGGAAACAGAGCGTTAGGTGATAGAGGTACCGGAAACTTACGAAACATATTTGATATGTATCAAACTCAATATGGACCACAAGGTGCTAGTCGATTTGCTGACTTTATAGGTACAGCATTTAATCCAGTAGCTATGGGAGGAATGTAATATGGCAAATGGAATGAACGCATTTGATGATTACTATCAAACTATGCTAGAAACTGACCCACAAACTGCTTACTTAGGAGCAGTAGGTCAGGCTTTTGGAACGGGAGACCGTGCTAGTCAAGCACCACGTGATTATTTTGCTGGGCAATTTGGTAATGTTTATGACCAATACTTAGGGGTTAAAGGTAGAGAGTTAATGAACAGAACTGACCCGTCAAAAATGACTACGTTTACAGACTTCTTATCTAGGCAACCTTTTACTGAAAGATACGGCAGATTAACTCCTGCACAAAAAGGTATGTCAACAAGAAGATATGCTCCTAGTACAAGGTTTATTTATTTCTAATGCCCCACGCATGGTGGCATCAATGGGATTATCTTCCTGACACTCAAGAACCTGCAGCAGACCCCACTGTATTCCAAGAGTATTTATTTCCTGCTGCCCGAGCAGCAGGTAGTGGAATTGCTCAAGTTCCCGGAGTTATGCCTACATTACAAGGCTTGGGGGCTGGTTTAAATTTTGTTCATGGGCGTGTAGTTCAACCGTTTGTAAATCAAGCTATAGAACCTATTCCTTTTAATTGGCAATTAAATGAAGGAGTAACTGAACAGTCTCCTTGGTATAGACCAATTAGTAGGTTTACTGAAGGAAGAATAGTTCCTAATGTTGACCAATATGTAACGCCTGAAGGAGACTTTTCTCCGGCTGGTGCATTTGACCAATTTATGAATATTAATCCTGTAGGAGCAGTAGCAGGAACTGTATTAGAAGGTCTTAATATTCCTGAACCGTGGCAAGCAAAAACTAGAAGAAGTGAAGCTACAGATAGAGAAGTTGCACAAATAGAAAGAGAAACAGGTGAAATTGTTTCTGAGCAACAACGTAGAGAAATAGGACAAGATTTATACCCTACTCTTCCTTACGCTAGAGGAATAGCAGAAGAGTTACCATACTTTGCAATACCATCTGCTGGAGCAATACGTGGAGCAGCAGGAGCAGCAAGAGTTGGTGCAACAGCAGCTAACAACCCAGCATTACGAGCAGGATTGCGTGGAGTAGAACTTGGATTAACTCCAATAGCTGCAGCAGAAAGAGCAGCAGAAAGAGCAATTACAGCACCATTTCGTGCACTAGGAGGTCGTAGAAGTCCAACAACTCAAGCAACTCCTACAGACCCATCTGAATTAACACCTGATGTAATTGCAGAAGTTCAAGCTGCTGACCCAAGGTTTAATCAAAATTATCAAGGCAGAATTTATGATGATGTAATAAGAGAAAAAGAAATTCAAGAAATGGACCGACCCGGTGGTTACATGGACCAGCAATATGCTGAACAACAAATGCAACTTCCAAATGCAGGTCGTGACATACCTGTTTCTGTTAAGACTTTTGAAATAGAAGCAGGGAAAAATTTTCGGAGTGCAAACATAAATAGACCGGGTTCTGAAGTACGTGTTAAGCCAACTGCTGAACAAAAACTAAGAATGGCTATAATGGATGAACCTGCACCTGCCCCTATTCCTGAACAATTATATAGAGTAGTAGATGCTGCAGAGTACAGGCGTGGATTAGAATACGGATATTTAGACCCTAGATGGAATGCTGAACAAAGAATTAATGCTTCAGGAAAACCTTGGTTTAGTGCTGTAAATAATTTAGATGATACTTATTTACTTGCAATTAAGTTTGATGATGCAGATGGTTGGTATACTAGAGAAGCAGGTCAAGAAATTGTTGCTGCAACTGACCAAAGAATTCCTATAGAAAAAGTTTCAGTAATATCTAGTGGCAATATTAGAAAAGTAGTTGATGATTTTGAAGCATTACAGGCAGTTGATGAAATTCCAGTAGAAACCATTGCTGCTAATACATACCCTATTAATACGACTATTCCATTTGCTCCTAATTATGGAGACATTTACGAATTTGGAGACCAATTAAATCCTAGACCTAGATTTGACTTAGACCAACCTGATGTTAATAGAGTTCCTAGTCAGGCAGAAATGAAGCCTGAAGTGTATGAACAAATTAAATCAGAAATTCCTGATGATGATGGTTTGTTTAATGTAGAAAAAGATATATCTAAAGGGGAAGTTAATGCAACTACAAATAAATTAGGTTCTGATGGACCTAACATACTTGCTAGAACTATAAGAGCATTATTTCCTAATACTTTAGGACCTACTGCAGACTCTTACCTTAAAGGTATTAGTAAGTATTGGAACCAAGGTGAAATGATTAGACAATATGTAAATAATTTATATAGGTCTAGTTTGTCAGGAGGTCAATTAGCATTAAAAGAATTTGTTAATGTTGCTGACAATCTTCACAGATGGGCAGATAAAGCAGGAATAAAAGCAAACAATAGAGTTATAAATTTATATAAAACTGACATACTTCTTGTAGCAAAAAAAGCTAATGTTAATATTGAAGCAGTAAATCAATATGTAATGGTTAAAACATTAAAAAATATTAAAGATGCTTTTAACAGAAAAGAACTTGCTAGACAAAAACTTGCAGAAGAATCAGGGAAAAAATTTGTACCCGGTAAACGAGAAAACCCTAATATGCAAAACCCTGAAACAGGTGAGTTTGATATTCAAATTACAGATGACAACTTGTATCAATTTGATGACCGTACATGGATTAAAAATACTTATAACTATACTGATGAGCAAGTAGATGCAATAGAAAAAATGGCTAGAAGTGTTCAAGGATTTTATGCTGAACAAAGAACTAGGCTTGCAAATGCAGGAATTATTAGTCAAGAACAATTAAAACATTGGGAAGAATTTTATGATTGGTATACTCCTACTGAGTACATAGAGTTTGCTGGAACTCAAAGATATAATGTAAAACCTAATTTAAAAGATACTTCTGTATTAGATGATGGAGTTATGGCTCTTTCAGATAATATAAAAACTGCTTTAGGCAGACGTAATCCTTTAGATTTTGATTCTTTAACATTACAGGCAATACGGGCAGAATACAGAGCAGAATCTAACAAAACAACAAAAACAATAGTTGAATTACTTAACTATGATGCAGACAGACAACTTCTTAAAGATTTAACTGATATTTATATTGATGAAGACGGTGCTCTTCTTAAAGCAATTCCTGAACCTGCAGAGGGTACTGGGTATTTTGTTTACTATGAAAATGGTAAACGAAAAGTATTTGGTGGGTTAGGAGATAATCAACCTGTACCTAAAGATATTTGGCAAGAAGTTAACGGCAGACATGGATATTTAGCAGTTGGAGAAAATGCATTCTTAGCTAAGATTGCTGCTAGCAATGGTTGGTTTAGGTCTGTGTTTACTACTTATAGTCCATTGTTTTGGGTTCGTAACGCAGTTATAGATATGTTTACTGTTCAATTTAGAGCAGGTGTTACTCCTGATAAAGTAGTTGGAGAGTTAGGTCGTAGTTTTAACAAAATTCTTTTTAACAAAGAAGATAACTTTGTCGAGTTAATGGAACGGTTAGGTGGATGGTCTTCAGGTACACAAGGATATATAAATTTAAATTCTGTACAAAGACGTATGATAAAAGAATTTAGAGATGCAGGACAATCAGATGGTGCAATACTAATTACAGGTGGCACCAATCAAATAGAAAAAGAATTAAAAAATAGTTTAACTAATCAATTTAAAAACTTTATGCCTACAGTAGGTGGGGCATTTGAAGCTGCACCACGTTTAGCTGTAGCTAGAAAATCATTTATAAAACAATTAAATGAATTAGGAATAAACGGTAAAGCAGAAATGAACCGTTTAATGAAGTTATCAAAAGAAGATTTTTACAAAGAACTTACTCAAGAATGGAAAGGTGGAATTTCAGGAGACACTCCTAAGGGATTAATGGATTGGGATTTTGCACAAAGGGCTGCAGATAACAGTATTGATGCTACTTTAGATTTTTATAAAGGTGGCTGGCAAATCAGAGATTGGAATAATTATATTTTATTTTTAAATGCTGCTGCTGAAGGTTTTAAAGTTCCTTTTAGAACATTAGGTATTGATTTACATCCTGTAGTTAGACCAGTTAAAGACCCAGTGCCTAATGGACCATTGTTTGAATTTGGTAGCGTAGATGAACAAATTAAAAAATATGCTAAATCTGTTAACAATGGAACCGTATCTCCTTTAACATTTGGATTAGGGTATAGGGAAGCTAGAGGTGCTACAGGTCGAGGACTTAAAGAAGTTATGGGTCCTAAACAAGCATCAATGTATATAGGGGGAGCAATATACAGTTACTGGGCTATTCAAGAAGGTTGGAATAAACAATTTGAATACGAAGGGAAAGCACTGTATTACGATATTCCTGAATACATTAGATACAACGGTCTTATTTTTATGCTTCCACCTAAAAGAGATGAAGCAGGAGAACACATATTAGACCCTGTTACTCAAAGACCTAAACCACAATATATAGTAATTCCTCACAGATTACGTGAGTGGAACACTGTATTTGGTGCAGTAACTTTTTTATCAGAAAACAGTGACGAAGATGCTAATTTTAGTAAAGCTGCATGGGGTAAAGAAGTTTGGAAGTCAACATTCCCAATTAATGAATTACCTATGCCTGAAGTATTTAACGTAGCTGGTGAACAGTTAACTGGCTTTGATACATGGAGACAATCTCAAATAGTAGAAGATGAAGATGCTCCATTAGAAGAGCAGTACACTAGAAGAACTAGTAAAACTATTAGAGAACTTGCAGGAGTTATAGAAGAACTTCCTGTTGAAGATGTTCCTATAGGTGGAGAGTTAATAGATAACATAGTTTCTAGTCCTGATAGATTAAACCACTTATATGACAGTATATTTGGAAGTGTAGGGCAATTAGTTTCAGATATAACTGATTGGACATATCAAACCTTTGAAGAACTTAGAGGATTAGAAGATAGACCTATGGCTCAGAAAGTTGCTGAGTTTAGAAATATGAGTAGATTAGACCGTGCTGAGTTTAGGTTGTCTTTAACTCCTGAAGAATACGAAGAGTTTCAAAAAGAATTAAGAGAACCTGACAAAAAACAATTACCTTTTATTGAAGGATTAAAAAATTCTTTCTATCCTGAACGTGGAGGAGCATTATTACAAGCTGGTCGTAGAAGAGCAGAGCAAACATTCCCTGAAATTTCAGTAAAACAAACTAAGCAAGCAGGTATTGTTGCTTCTAAAGTTAGACAAGAGTTACTTTTTGACCAACAAAAATCAGACTCTAAACTATTAGCTTGGTATGAAGGGAACAAAAAAGATGGTATTACTCCTAAAGAATGGAGAGAAGAGCGTTCTAAAAAGTATTTAAAATATGAAGGTGCTAAATTAAGTATAGGAGAAGTTTATGAATATTCTATACAAAACGCTGAAGACAGTATTAGGGAAGCGTATTATGCAAAAATGTATAATGATGCAGGTCAAATAGATGATATTAGAAACAAAGTAGACTTGTTATTAGCAGGTTATTACGAAATAAAAATTGATGCAGAAAATCCTGATTCTGCAAATTGGGATGCTTTTTTTAATGCACGAAATGAATACGTAGAAGCACTTAGAGTAAACTCTGAAACTTTAAATGATGGAGTTTATGCAGCTTTTAGTGCTGAGTTAAGTAAAAATGATACAGCTACAGAAAAGTCGTATATTAAATCAAGCCAATACATGAAAGAGTATTGGGATGCTGGTAAAGATTTAAGTCAACTATATCCTGCTGCAGCCAACAATCCTCAAATGTCGGCTATTTGGAATGAATATATAAACGGGTCTACACAAGATAGGTATAATTTAGAAAAACAATATCCGTATTTAAAAACTTTAAATACATTGCGTAACAATCAACGTAAACAAGTTGTAATAAATGATGCTAGAGAAGGTGGCAACTTAGATTTTATTTTAGCTTATTGGTACGGAGATTTTTATAGAGGTGTAACACCTCAAGCTAAAGCCTACCATGCTTCTTTATATGGACCTCCTAATGTGTTTATGCCTACTGGTGTTGCAGTACCTTAAATCTTAAGGGTATACTAAGGGTTATTTAAAATAACGAGAGGTATACCTATGGTCAATCAGGCAGAACAACCGGAAAGTGCACCTTCTGAGGATTTCTCAGGTGGAACCACTACAGATATTACAGAAGAGTTTGCAGGTGTTAACACATTTGAAGACACTCCTACAGAAGCAGTTGACGAAACACCTTCAGAATCACCTGAAGCTGAAACTCTTGCACAACCCACACCTGAACCGGAAGTGCTTAACCAAGAAGCAGAAACTCCTGTTGTATCTGAGACTCCTGTTCCTGATGTAAATCCTGCTGTAGATGATTTACAAAAACGTATGCAAGAAATAGAAGAACAAAACTTGCAATATAGAAATCAGCAACAACAAAGTCAGTTAAAACAACAGACTGATGGCTATAGGCAACAACTAGAACAGGCAGGATATTTGCCTGACCAAGCAGCACAGATATCACAGAATTGGGCTGCTCAACAATCTCAAGTAGTACAGATGCAACAACAAGCTGAACAGCAAGCTAGGTTTTTACAAGGTCAAGCTAATGCTGCTGAACACTTTGCAACTAAATACAATCTTGAGTTAAAAGACCTTGCTGAATTACGTAAATTTCCTGACCCTCAACAGATGGAAGATGCTGCAAAACGTCTTAAAGGTGACAGAGACAAAGATGCAGAGATAGCTAGGCTGAAGGCACAGCTAGTTCCGGCTCAAGAGTTTGACAATAGTCAAAGTACACCGGCTCCTTCCAGTGATGAGGACAGGTGGCTTGATAGGTATAACCAAGGCGATAGGTCTCCTCAAGCATCAGCTGCAGCACGAAGGGCTGCTGGCTTAGGTTAAAACTTAATACATATATAAAGAGGTAATCCCATGGCACAAACAGCCACAACGGGTAATTTAGAAAATGCCCAAAAAATTATTATTAGTTCTGCTCGATACACAGAAGAGCACAACGCCCCTGCTTTAGCCCTTATCGAACAATTTAGTTTGCCAAAAGGTGCTAAGACAGTAACTGTTCCTAAAGTAGGACAGATGTCAATGAGTGACTTAGTAGACGGTCAAGACATTATTGACGAAGAAGAAATTGGAATGACTACTGTAGACCTTACAGCCAGTGAGGTTGGTGCAAAAGTTATTCTTACAGACAAACTTGTAAGGCAATCAGCTAATAACGTCTTTTCAATTATTGGAAGACAGTTAGGTGATGGTATGGCTCGAAAGAAAGATACTGATGTTATTGCTCTTTACACAGGTTTGAATGAAGGAGTAACTCTTGGAGCAGACGGTAGAAGCATGACTTCTGCTAACGTACACGCAATTATTTCTAATGCGAAAGCAGGTAAGTTTGGTTCTCAGTTGTACATTCTTCATCACCCAAATGCTATAGCAGCTTTATCTAAAGAAGCAGCAACAACTGCAGGAAACAATGCTGAAATTACATCAGGTTGGTCAGCAGATTTGTTGTCTAACTTCTATAGTGGATTGCGACCAATTAATGGTGTTCCAATTTTTGAAGATGGAAACATTGCAATAGATACATCTGTTGGTGATGCTTCAGGTTATGGTGTTATTGCTGATAAGACTGCGTTAGCAGCACTTACTAGTGTTGACACTAGAACTGAGCGACAAAGAGATGCATCACTTAGAGCAACAGAAATAGTAATGACAGCAGACTATGGTGTTTTTGAATTAGATGACACTAAAGGTGCTCCAGTATTATTTGAAATCGGTGACTTAGCAACTTCATAATAGTCGAGGTATAAATGGCAAATATAACTGAGCGTAACAAACAAAAAGTAGACTTAGCTAACATTGGGTTTTCTATGAAATACATAGATGAGTGGCAACCTAAAACTACTTTATATAGACACAATCCTACTTACAATGACAGTGGTGAAATTGTAGGTAAAGTAGGTAGTCCTGTAAGAGGAGTTCCGGGTAATCCTGATTATGTATTAAGAAAAGCTAAGATAGGTATGTTTCCTTGGGAGCCAAGTGAAAGTTGTACTTGTCAATGGTGTGATACACCTACCGAAACTATTCAGATAGTAGAGGAAACATCATCTTCTACTAAAACCTGTGACGTTTGTGGCTTTGTAGCAGAAGCTGCAAACGCTGCAGGTGCATCATCTAAAGTAACTTTTCATAAACG
>Ga0114933_10002832_pt1 | contig 17477 bp, 14 predicted proteins | sample 4SBtaG_FD_89691 | JGI IMG/M metagenome (GOLD analysis project Ga0114933, IMG submission 89691) | Deep subsurface microbial communities from Kolumbo volcano to uncover new lineages of life (NeLLi) - 4SBTROV12_W25 metaG | ecosystem: Environmental > Aquatic > Marine > Volcanic | place: Kolumbo... | reverse complement strand
GATCCTTTTGCGATCTGCTCAACGACTTCAAATGGACCAATCGTTTTGCCAATCATCTCAGCGGCGGATGTTTAAAGATCATGATGTCACTTTCAGCTTTTGGCTGACGAGGGATCAATGCCTGCTTACCATCTAAAGAAAGATCAATGTTGTGATAAAGGTCTGGCAGATTACGTATGACCGAAATCTGCAACGGATTTTCGGAGTTCGGATCCATGGTCATCAGAGGCTTGTCTATCTTTTGGGTGTCATTCTCATCCCAGCCAAGCCAAAACAACTTGTTTTCTCTGGTATAGAACGTTTGCGGCATTTGCATCCTGATATCTGCATGTACGAGTTTACCCAGATCATACGGATCAAGATTATCCGTTGGTTTCTCATAGAGTAGCCATCCCTCAGATGATCCGATGACTATGTTTGAGTGATAAAGTGTATTGCCATCGGTCGATTCGTGTCCGATCCAACTACCATTCGCTACAAGCGTACTCTTATTGCTCGCCAATTCCAATTTAAAGAGACTGAAGTCTTTACTGTAGTAAATGAAATGTCCATCAGCCGACCATGTCCCGATCATACAACCTGATACATCTGGCGTGGCATCTATCATAGGTCCTCCGTCGGCACTCACCTTGAAAACATCAAAGTCGCCCTCATGACTAGATGTCACTAAAATCTTTGTGCCGTCAGGAGACCACTGTGGAAACAGAAGATAGCCGCTGTCCAGTTGAGTTACTTTTCGAGGAGATGTGCCGTCCGCATTACAGACCCATAATTGATGATTACCATCACGCTCACTGACAAATGCAATTCGTTTGCCGTCCGGCGACCATTTAGCATCGAAGTCTGAAACGGTAGATGAAATCACTGACGTTGTACGTTCATTCATTGATTCAACGTCATATAGCCAGATATTTGATTGGATCTGCTCTGCCGTGTAAAGGAGCGTATTACTCTTCGCGTGGAATCTTGGATGGTAGGCCTTGGCACCAACTCCATTTATCGCAGAAACTCGTCTCGACTTGATCTCTACCTCCCAAAGCAGTCGCCGCCCGGTTCGATTGGATGAAAACACGATTGAATTGGCGTCTTTACCCCAGCAAATCCCCTGAATGTTCTTGCCGTCATTTGTTAGTTGAGAAATCTCTTGAGTTTCCAGGTCTAGGATCATGATCTCGCCCGCGGCCAGACTCGATTGACGCAAAAAAGCGAGTTTCTTGAAATCAGGAGAATACACTGGAGCAATATCCTGCTTACCTTCTGCACCTTTGGTGACCTTGGTTATTTTTTTGTCTTCCAGATTTAGCGATGCTAAATGCGCCAATCGTTGATCATTCCATTCATCAAATACGATTGATTTGCCGTCCTCTGCAAAACAGGTTTCTCCGTGAAACAATAACTTATTGGTACGGTAAACTTCTTGTTCATGGCCTGTGGCCACGTCCACCAGCATGAGTTGGTTTAATGCAGTACTTCTTCTTAGAAATAGTATGGACTGTCCATCTGGTGACCACGTGGCTCGCACGTCCCTATCTGGGTGACTGGTAAGGCGTCGGGGGACCGGGTTACCGATATTGATCACATATAGATCGGTATTACCTTGTTCCGGGCCATCCCAACTGAAAGCCATCATATTGCCAGCGGGGTTGATATCCGCGTATGTTTCTCTGCCTCTTAAGCTCGTTGCAGGAAACTGCTCTGGTGGTTCTACCGTTTCGATGTCTTCAGTTACTGAAACATTACCGGTGGTTTCCGATTGCGGGTTATCTGTTCCTGCACCCTCCTGAGAGAGGAATAGGAATCCAAGCGACACGACTGCCAATAGAGTAGAAACTGCTAACCAAAGTCGCGTGAGACTCACCTGACGATTCATAATCGCATCTGGTTGCAAATCGTCAGGATGAATGATCCGCCAAATTGCCTTTTGTAATTCAACTGCAGTTTGGTAACGGAGCGATTCTTTTTTCTCAAGCAGCTTTAGGATGATGTCATCAAGCAGACCGACCTCCGCGCCAGCGACAGTTGATGGTGCGGGTGGTTCGCGATTCAGGATGCCGTCAAACACGAGTGCCGAAGTCTCACCGGGAAACGGCTTTATTCCGGTTACCATTTCGTAAATCACCGAACCGAGTGAAAACAGGTCACTCCGTTCGTCTAGCTCCTGTCCCTTGGCCTGCTCAGGTGACATATAAAGCACTGTACCCAGTGCAACGCCCTTCTCGGTAATTTCAAACGAGTGCTGTGTTCGCGTGTCAGCGTTAATGTCGGTGGACTGACTGTCACTTAATAAATCGAGCGTGACTTTAGCCAATCCAAAGTCCAGGAGCTTGGCGTAGCCGCGATTCGTAATAAATATATTTGCCGGCTTGATGTCGCGGTGGATGACACCGTGCTTGTGAGCATATATCAGAGCGCTTGTTAGTTGTTCGGCGATCTCAAGCACTTCAACCGGTGAGAAGCTGCGTTCAAGCAATAGGTTGCGTAACGTCGTACCTTCCAGGTACTCCATCACCATGTATGGTGCTCCATCCTCCTTGCCGACATCGAAAATCGTGCATATGGATGGGTGGTTTAGCTGGCCAGCTGCCAGGATTTCTCGTTCGAATCGTGCAAGCGCTTCTCCATCAGAGACGAGCTCATCAGGCAGTAACTTGATGGCCACCGGTCGGTTGATACGCAGATCCATTGCCTGATAGACCACCCCCATACCGCCCTGCCCAATCTGGCGGGTAATCTTGTAGTGCCCAATTGTTGATCCGATTTCAGCCACGATCTTATCGGTAATGGGGTGGGAGTGGAGTGGTAAGCGTATTGGAGGACTTAGGCGACCAATAGCCAGAAAACCAACAGCGATGATCCTATCCCCTACGGGGACTGTTATCCACGGGGACTATTATCGTTGGAAAACAACATTCGGTCAAATATGACAAGCCGGCGGGCACAGGATATGCAAAGCTGTCAGCATTCGCTGCGATCCATGTACCTGTCAAATTCCGATGCCGGGGCCGGTAAGTGCACTTGTGCCTACACTGCCATCATGGATTTCGAACATGCCGGGATACTGCGGAACCCACGCTTCATTGCCAGCTGGGCAATACTGACGGCCATTTCCTTCAATTGCTGCAATCGTCGGCAAACGGGCCGCGAGTGACGCAGAGTGCAGAAAGGAGAATCCAATGCATGTCAAATCCTGCACGCAAAGGAACAGGCCATAGTGAATGGCTGCTGCTCCCATGATCATGGCTTCGCCATGTCCTTTGCAGGTCTTTAATGCAACGCCACTGTAGCCTTGTTCACGCGCCAACAGCAGCGATTCAAAATCAACGAGCGATTCATCGATGACCACAGGTTTGATCTTTGCTGCTTCGTGCATTCGATTTTCCGGATTACTCTTCAGGTCCCGATGGGTTGGCTGTTCAATGTACTGGACTCGCCCAAGAGCATCCGGAGCGACTTCTTCGAGCTTGGCCATGAAATCAATCAGGTACTGCACATTCGCACACTTCTCATTGAAGTCGAGCGAGTAAACCCATGCATTACATCCTTTTGCCGACTGCGTTTCAGCAGAGACACGGTCGATGGCAGCTACGCGATCGACATCCCACTGAAGATCATCGCCTGCCAGTTTGATTTTCAGGTTGGTAAGGCCATCTGCATTTATCCACTCGCCAAGGGTTTCGGGGATTCCATCGTTTAGGCGTGTGTCGATGTCGCCATCAGTTAATGGATCAAGTGCACCGACCAGGTGATACAGCGGCATGGAGGCTTTCGGCGTTCTTAAGGTGAATTCATCCAGAAAGCGTCCGTCAAAATCACTATTCAGGTAATACGCCAGATCGTGGTTCATAAATTCTGAACCAAGCAGGTTATAGATATTCTCGTTGTGTACTTTTCCGTAGGCGTCATGTACAGCGGCATCAATCGGGCTAGATGAAACCAATTGCGCTAGGCGTGGCATGGATTCGGCCAATTGTAAATCCGAAGTGACCTCCGCCGCGAGTTTGTCATATCCCTTGGATAGCTCGTGCATGATTTCGACGGCGTGACCTGTCAGGCCGCTAACCGCAAGCGAGTCGGCAACAGCATCGCCCAGCTTGATCATGGACGCAAGCGTTTGTGTTCCGTCTACAACCTGGCTCGGCCATCCCCAGGCGTTACCAACAGGCATGCTACCGTGTCCGGTTGCTTGCTTCCCATCGGATGTTTCGACGGTGACGTCCACATCAAACAGAGTAACATCGACGACAACGCGTCCCCCGAATTTCATTGGAGTGCGGTAATCAGTACGGTTAACGGATGTCTGTACATCCACAATTCTAATATCAGTTGCTTTTGTCATAAGCGATATGTTACCGCGTGCAGCTTGCGGTGTCAGCTAAGCAAAATGCGTTCTGCAGCTAATAAAAAAGCGATGGCCACTGTCGACAAGTGACCATCGCTTGAACGTTGTCGTTGAATTGCTGGTAAGTCTATGCAGCACGTTTGAGTGCTGGGACATGGGTATGAGCAAGTTTACGCTGTATCATGCCGTCAATTACCGATTGCATGGTCAACTCCAACAGGCGGGAATGTCGCGAGGGCTTGACTTCGTTGTGCTGGGCAGCGATGCTCACCTGACGGCGAACAATAATGCCAGCCCGGCCACGAACGTATCCACGAGTTTCTGGTGTGGACATATTTTCAATGCCACCTTCAACTCTAGTCCAGATGGCGTCACCACAGGATTGTGCAACCGTCTGAGCCAACTCGCGTAGGCGATTTTCCCCAGTAATTCGTTCTATGACATTTCTAATCAACATGGTTGATAACCTTCAAATCTCAAATGTGTTTGATGGTTTCAATGAAGACGTTAGAGACACTGAAACCAGTATCAGCATCGAACCAAATTGCACGAGAAATCCACAATTCCTGTCGCCATGCACAACATGCCGCATGGGAAAGATATGCCGGTGGAGTCCGGTCGTTAGGGATATATCAATGGTGCGTAGACTTACAGAGTCCGTTTTGCTGACGTCCGTTATTCTCACTGGTACAATGGGAATAAGCGTTACAGCTTGACATGCAGCTGTGTGGATTCACAGGCAATCGGAAAACCACTTACGCGGTATGGTTGTCGATTTTGACGTCCTGATTTAGAGTTGCAGTTATCGGCGCCGTGGCCAAGTGGCTAAGGCAGCGGATTGCAAATCCGCCATCACCGGTTCGAATCCGGTCGGCGCCTCTTAACCTGCTGTGAGTGTGAGCACGCACGGCACAGTAAAAGCACGCTGATTTACGCAACTAAAATCAGCGTGCTTTTTTATTGGATGTGGTTTCAATAAATCCTGGCTGCCGGATGGGCTGTCAGGTGCGAGTTGAAGTGAAATGAACACAATGCTTATCGGAAATCGGTATGACACAGGCGAAAGCGTCGAGGTCGCGATCACTGACGGCACGATCAGCGGGATCCAATCGTGCGCCGAATCAGACCCAACGCTCGCAATGATTGCACCGGGGTTCGTGGATCTCCAAATAAATGGGTATGGTGGTCAGGAGTTTAACGATCTGGAGTTGTCAGTAGATGACGTGCGACGCGTAAGTGTACAGATGGATGCAGATGGTGTAACTAACTATCTGCCCACGCTTACTTCTCAAAGTTATGAAATGATGCATCATGCCTTTAGCGTGATGCATGAAGCGCTGTGCACCGATGTGGATGTTCAACGTCGAGTGGTTGGATTCCATATGGAAGGGCCATACATGTCTGCCGAAGATGGGCCAAGAGGTGCGCATCCGGTGCAACACATGAGACCACCGCAATGGGATGAGTTTTGTCGATTGCAGGAGGCAGCCGGAGGTAACATCCGAATTCTAACGATGTCACCTGAGTACGACGGCTCTGCTGACTTTATTTCCAAGGTTACGAATTCAGGTGTGTTGGTTTCGATCGGTCACACGAGCGCAAACTCCGATCAAATTAAAACGGCGGTGGATGCGGGAGCCCGCATGAGTACTCATTTGGGAAATGGCGCACACCGGCAGATTCGAAGGCACCCGAACTACCTGTGGGACCAGTTAGCGGATGATCGGTTGGTCGCGAGCCTCATCGTAGATGGTCATCATCTGCCCGCCGAAGTGGTAAAAGTATTCATGCGATGTAAGGGGGTGGATGGTGCCGTGCTGGTAAGCGATATCACGGGCATGGCCGGAATGCCTCCAGGTTTGTATGAAAATAACAGCATCGGAGGAGTGGAAGTCCTCGAAGACGGTCGACTGGTCGTGCCAGGCCAACGTCAACTGCTGGCTGGCGCATCGCTGCCCATTGGAGTTGGAATTGCAAAAATAATGGAATATGCCGGACTGTCACTTAAGGACGCGGTTGAGATGGCCAGTACGCGACCTGCTGCACTCATCGATATCGAGTGTGGTGCTTTGCAGATCGGTGCCCCCGCAGACCTGTGCATGTTTACGCTTCATGATCGAATTCTCGAAGTGCAATCGACCATTAACGGGGGTGAGATTGTATTTCAGCGCTGACCCACGGCAATTCTGTGGTGATTACGCCCAATTGATGGAATAGAATTCGAGGGTTAAAATCGCCATAAACAGCACTGCTAATAACAGTTCGGGGCGTTTTCGTTCACCGTTTGAAGCACGCAGTGCTCGTATCGTACAGATTCCATAGCGGATACCTCGCTCCGACTCTGACCGTTAGAACCCGACAACTCCATCTGTAAATGTGGAAATACGCGAATGTCGCAGCCAATGAACCTTGTTGTTGCCCAAAGCGGCGGCCCAAGCCCCGTCATAAATAACACGCTTCGCGGAATCGTAGAAGCAGCACGTGATCTTCCTGAAATTGGAACCGTGTACGGTGCACGGCACGGTATCGAAGGTGTATTAAAGGAAGAGCTTCTGGATCTAACTTCACAGTGTCCGGATGAAATCTCACTTCTCCGCTATACACCTGCAGCCGGTTCCATCGGAACGTGCAGGTACAAGCTCAAAGATGGTCAGGATGAAGATTTTGATCGCGTAATCGAAGTGTTACGCGCACACAACGTTGGGTATTTCATCTACATCGGCGGCAACGACTCAATGGATACCGCCAATAAGATCGCCCTGCTTGGACAGGAGCGGGGTTTGGATCTCGTTGGAATTGGCGGTCCAAAGACCATCGATAATGACGTTGGAGACAACGAATTTAAGCTGATTGACCATACACCTGGTTACGGCTCGACAGCAAAATACTGGGTACATGCCGTTCAAAACGCCAACGAAGAGAATATGGGAAGCTGTCCGGCAGATCCTGTACTGGTCTTACAGGCTATGGGTCGTAAGATCGGCTATATCCCTGCAGCGGCTCGCCTGGCGGATCCGAATCGCGAAATGCCACTGCAAATCTATCTGGCCGAAAGTCCGTGTAGCTTGCAGGAAATGGCGGACAATATAAATGACCAACTGAAAAGTGACGGACGCTGCATCGTCGTTGTAAGCGAAGGGTTTGACGTTGGCGACTTAGGCGCTGTGAAGGATTCATTTGGTCACACCAGCTTCAGTGCATCACAAATAACCGTTGCTCAAACGGTCGTAAATTATCTAAACGCAAATGGTCTCGCAGCACATGGTGCAGCGCGTGCCAACGTACCTGGCACCGACCAACGGCACAGTATGGCGTATGCATCGACCGTGGATCTGGAGGAAGCATATTATGCGGGTCGTAAAGCCGTGACGCTGGCCGCCAATAAAGAGAGTGGCTACATGGCAACGATCTTGCGAAACCCAGGTGACATTTACAGTGTCTATTACGACAAGGCGCCACTTAGTGAAGTTGCCAATAGTGAACGCACATTCCCGGCCGAGTGGATCACGGAAAACGGCTTCGACGTTACAGACGAATTCGTCAAATATGCTCAACCGCTAATCGGTGAAGGCATGGTTAGCTTGCCGATGATCGGTGGGCGACAGCGGCTTACACGGCTTGAACCGATTTATGCAGATCAAAAACTTGATGCATATGTTCCACAGGCAAAGCGAAACTGATTTTGAAATCCAGTAATTTGCTGGTAACCATTTATGGAATTGTTTTAGGACTCCTATTACGGAAAAGCAATGTACGAGATTACTCCTACGAAAGATTTTTTTGTTGGTGTCGATTCAGACGGTTGTGCATTTGACACGATGGAATTGAAGCATAAAGAATGCTTCATTCCGAACACGATCAGTTACTACAACTTGCAGTCCGTCAGTAAATATGCACGAGAGGCTGCCGAGTTTGTAAACCTGTATTCAAAGAGCCGTGGTATTAACAGATTCCCAGCTTTGGTCGAATCGCTTGAGTGGTTACAACGGCGACCGGAAGTTGCCGCTCGTAACATCGAGATTAACGTACCAGCAGTACTCAAACAGTGGATCGAAGAAGAGACGAAACTCGGCAACCCGACGCTCGAAGCGAAAGTGGCAGAGACAGGAGACGCTGATCTTCAGCTCGCATTGGATTGGTCCGTCAAGGTGAATGACACAGTGGCTGATATGGTACACGGCGTTGCTCCGTTTCCGAATGTCAGAGAGAGTCTGCAGCTTTTAAATGAAAAGGCAGACGTCCTGGTTTGTTCTGCGACACCTAATACAGCGCTGAAACAGGAGTGGAGCGAAAACGATATTGAGCAGTATGTTGTTGAAATCTGCGGTCAGGAATCCGGCAGCAAAAAAGAAACGCTCAGCAATGCGACAAAATACGGTGAAGATAAATCGCTGATGATTGGCGATGCCCCGGGTGACTTCAGAGCGGCCGTTGCAAACAACGTGCTCTTTTATCCAATCAACCCGGGTGATGAAGAACGAAGTTGGCAGCGATTTGTGGATGAAAGTGTTCACAAATTCTTCGCCGGCGAATTTGCCGGAGAATATCAGCAAATGCTGTTGGATGAATTTGATAGTTATCTGCCAGAACAACCCTCGTGGGACTTAATGGACGCTTAAGGTTCCATTCATTTGAAGTAATACAATTCAGTGTGCAGTCGCCTACGATTGCGAACGAAGCGCTGAAGTCTAAACAGACAACATAGAAAGAAGCGAAATGTCAGAGTTAGCAGATTTTGGTCTTATTGGACTGGCTGTAATGGGTGAAAACCTGGCTCTTAACGTTGAGAGCCGCGGCTACAAAATGGCCGTGTTCAATCGCACCACTGAAAAGGTGGATAACCTCATTAACGGTCGCGCTGCAGGCAAAAACTTTATTGGATGCCATAGTGTTGAGCAGTTAGTTCAAAGCCTGGCGCGTCCTCGCAAGGTAATGATGCTTGTGAAAGCTGGCCCGGCCGTCGATGCCTTGATCGATCAATTGATTCCATTACTGGAAGAAGGCGATATCATTATTGATGGTGGTAATACGCATTTCACCGATACCGAACGTCGCACAACCTATGTCGAAGAGCAAGGTCTTTTGTACGTTGGCACGGGTGTTTCCGGTGGTGAGGAGGGCGCATTAAAAGGCCCTAGCATGATGCCCGGCGGCAGCAAAGAAGGATGGTCGCATGTTGAACCCATCTTCAAGGCGATCGCTGCAAAAGTCGGGCCGGAAAATGACATTCCGTGTTGCGAATGGGTTGGACCTCGTGGCGCCGGCCATTATGTGAAAATGGTTCATAATGGTATCGAATATGGCGATATGCAGCTCATCTGCGAAGCGTACCAAATGCTTAAGGACGCAGTTGGACTCAATAATGATGAACTTTACGAGGTATTTGCCGAATGGAATCGTGGTGAGCTGCAAAGCTACCTGATTGAAATCACACGCGATATCTTTAGCGTGAAAGATGACGCATCGGACGGTTTTCTTGTGGATCAAATCCTTGATCGAGCCGGTGCAAAGGGTACGGGCAAATGGATGAGCCAGTTGGCGTTGGATCTCGGTGTCCCAAGTACTCTGGTTACCACAGCTGTTTACGCACGAAGCTTGTCGTCCCTGAAAGATTCCCGAGTTAAAGCGTCGACTATCTTAGAAGGGCCGGGCGATGCTGAACAAAGTATTTCAGAAGAAGATAAGGCTCAATTGGTTGAAGATATTCGACAGGCATTCTATGCATCGAAGATCTGTAGCTATGCACAAGGCTTTGTGCAGTTACAACATGCTGCTGCTGAACATAATTGGCCATTGAATTACGGTGAGTGTGCTTTGCTGTGGAGAGGCGGTTGTATTATCCGTGCTCAATTCCTTGACCGAATTAAAGAGGCCTTTGATGCACAGCCAGATCTGGAAAACCTGTTGTTGTATCCGTACTTCACTGAAGCGGTACATGCGGCACAAGCGTCATGGAGACGCGTCGTAATTCTTGCGACAGAACTGGGGATTCCGGTGCCGGCATTTAGTACTGCCTTGGCTTACTATGACAGCATTCGGCGCGAAGTACTTCCAGCGAACTTGCTACAGGCTCAACGGGACTATTTTGGTGCACATACCTTCGAACGAACGGATCAAGAAGGCTGGTTCCATGCAGAGTGGATTCAGCGCCGTCGTGAACCTCAAGACTAGAAGACTCAATCGGTTTGAGAAAAAGTCAGGGGCACTGAAACACAACACTTGGAGATACCAACAATGTCAAATCAATATATTCAGTCCATGTTTGGCTATGACGGTCAGGTGGTTGTAGTGATTGGAGGTACCGGAGTTCTCGGCGGTGCCATTTGCGAAGGATTCGCTCATGCCGGAGCAACGGTTGTTGTTGCAGGTCGTAGTGAAGAACGTGGGCAAGAACGTGCCCAGGCAATTACGTCAGAAGGAGGCTCCGCCTCGTTTATTTCGGTAAACGCGACAGACCGCGTGAGTGTGCAATCACTGTGTGAGCAAACGGTCGAACAATTCGGACGGGTGGATGTACTGGTGAATTGTGCCGGTGTTAACTCCGCCGCACCGTATGAAGAAATTACCGACGAGGATTGGGATAAAGTTATTTCCACAAACCTGACAGCTACCCAACTTGGTTGTCAGATCTTTGCGACACATATGAGCCGAACCGAGGAAGGTGGCAGCATCCTGAATATCGGAAGTGTCACCAGTGATCGACCGCTGTCGCGAGTTTATGCATACTCGGCATCCAAGGCTGCTGTACTGAGCCTCACCAAAAATGTCGGTCGCGAATATGCTACCAAGGGCGTGCGGGTAAACGCGCTCTGCCCCGGATTCTTTCCCGCAGAGCAAAATCGAAAAATCCTACAGCCGGAACGTGTTGCAAAAATTATGGATCAAACACCCATGACACGATTCGGTGAACCTCATGAACTGGTTGGAGCATGTTTGCTATTGTGCTCGCGTAATGCGGGTAGCTTTATCACGAGTGCCGAAATCTATGTCGATGGTGGATTCACCGGTAGTCGACTGTAAGTCCAGACTTCATGCGGTATAGCTGGTTGCCAACCTCGTATTCAGAATATGGCGAGATAGACTTTGAACGATTCGTTGTGCAACAATGGCGTGTATTGTCGTTACGGTTTGTTTTTGGATGTGCCATGGCTCAGAAAACCCCTAAGCGTCGTGCGGTTAAGCCAAAACCGTACCTAAGTTCGGATATGAAAAACCGTATCCAAATCCTTGGAATTCTTAGCATTATATTTGGGTCGTTTACGCTTGTATTGTCCAACATTCCCTGCATGGATCATTTCACCGGCGGTTTTTATACGGCATTCATATTGGTGTCTATCGGATTAGGTAGCGTTGGTGCTTATTATGGAATTCGATTCCGAGCAGGCTGGATTGTGCCTGTGATTGGTGTCGTTATTTCTCTAATTGCTTGGCTGAACCAAGGACGGGTTAACACTCTGGTAGATGATCGATTACGTCAAATTAGTGATGAAATCAAAAAGGATGTAGTGGAAAATGTGAATAGCGAGAGTGACCCATAATCTAGAGTTAGTTGTTGATACATTCGAATTCTGGATCAGTGCGGTATGTCGCTTGCTCGATGGTTGAGCTACCAATGAGCTAATCAGTCACACTATTGATGGTTTCTGACCAGTTCTCGCAAATAATCTCCGTATTGGTTCTGCATCGGCTTAGCAAGTCTATCGAGTTGTTCTAAATCGATGAATCCCTTGTTGTATGCTACTTCTTCGATGCAGGCGATTTTGAGTCCTTGTCGCTGCTCGATCGTTTGTACAAAATCGGCTGCCTGAATGAGCGATTCATGCGTGCCGGTGTCCAGCCATGCAAAGCCACGCGTAAAACATTCAACAGCCAGTTGATTGCGGTGCAGATACTCTTTATTTACATCGGTGATTTCCAGTTCACCTCGAGGAGACGGTTTCAGAGACTCCGCGATGCTGACAACCTGATTGTCATAGAAATACAATCCGGGGACGGCAAAGCTTGAGCGTGGATGTTCCGGTTTCTCTTCAAGCGAGATCGCCTTGCGGTCTTTGTCAAACTCCACAACACCGTATCGCTCAGGATCCTTAACAGGATATCCAAAAATCGTGGCCCCTGCGGATCGACTGGTGGCACGCTTCAGCATCGTCTGAAAGCCCTGTCCATAAAACACATTGTCACCAAGAACCAGTGCTACGTTGTCATCGCCGATGAATTCCTTGCCAACAATAAACGATTGCGCTAGTCCTTCGGGTTTTGGCTGCACGGCGTATTGGATTTCGATACCCAGTTGGCTACCGTCTCCTAATAATGACTCGAATCCTCCAATATCTCGCGGCGATGAGATGATTAGTAACTCTCGCAGACCAGCGAGCATGAGAGTGGACAGCGGATAGTAAATCATCGGCTTGTCATAGATCGGCAATAGCTGCTTACTGATCACATGAGTCAGTGGATATAAACGTGATCCTGTACCGCCGGCCAGAATGATTCCTTTTTTGAATACCGTGTCACTCATTCGGCGTCACCTCTGTGTTCTCTGATAGTCCAAGACGGTTTCCGCGATATGATCCATCAGTTACCTGATTAATCCATGCCTGATTCTCGAGATACCAGTTTACGGTGTCCCGGAGTCCGCTTTCGAATGTATGAATCGGATCCCAACCTAATTCGGTAGCAATTTTTGACGTATCAACGGCGTATCGTTGATCATGACCTGGACGGTCTTTAACAAAGGTAATTAGATTCGAAATTGGGGAAACCGGGATTTGGACATCTGTTTGTTCCAGGGCAGCGCAAATGCAATGGACGACGTCGAGATTCGTCATTTCACAGTTACCGCCTATATTGTACGTCTCGCCAATCCGCCCGGCTTTATAGACGCTCCAAAGCGCTCGACAATGGTCCTCTACATGTAACCAATCCCTAATATTAGAACCGTCTCCGTAAACTGGGAGTGATTCTCCCCTGAGTGCTTTTTGAATCATCAATGGAATCAGCTTTTCAGGGAACTGGTAGGGTCCGTAGTTGTTGGAGCAATTGGTCGTTATTACCGGTAGCCCAAACGTCTGATGGTAGGCTCGGACAAAGTGATCTGACGATGCTTTGCTTGCGGCATATGGGCTGTTCGGTTCGAATGGATGATCTTCCGAGAACAAACCGGTGGGACCTAATGAACCATACACTTCATCGGTAGAAACATGCACAAACCGAAAGTCACTTTGTGACACCTCATCGAGGTGATTGAAGTATTCCAAGGATGCTTCTAGCAGGGATGTCGTACCAACCACATTTGTTTGAATGAACTCAGCAGGTCTATCGATCGATCGGTCGACGTGCGACTCTGCTGCCAGATTAAAGACTGCCTTGGGTTTAGCGGAAGCCAAAATATCCAAAACGGCAACTCTGTCGCCAATATCGGCATGGTGGAACGTGACACTCTGCTCCTCAACAAGTGAAGATATCGAGTTTAAATTCCCGGCGTAAGTCAGTCGATCCAGAACGATGATTGGATTCGTTTGGTGTTCGTGCAGAAAGTGCACGAGGTTACTTCCAATAAACCCTGCACCGCCGGTAACTAGAATTGGACGTGTCATCTGTTTGGGGGATACGAATGATCAGAGATATGAAACAGGCAACTCAATTGCTGTTTATCGGTGTGTTTCTTATACGTAGAAACGCATTACCGGTTCATTCTAAAGTCGACTTATAAAGTCTAGATAAGCAATGTAAGGGAACCGTTGTGTGGTGGCAGAATAGCTGTCCGGATGGACGGGTCGTAACGTCTGTGAGGTTACTTGATATGCAGATCTTCTGGCGGATGGCACCCCAGGCCGTCATCGGTGTACCACTGTGCAATGACATCCATCCATTGTTTATGACTCTTACAACGGGCGAATTTCTCGCGGAGTTCATGATGACTTGGATGAAGTGCGGAGTACTTGATTCCAAATTTTCGCATGACGATGGATGCCCGCTGTTCCCCGTATATTTCAACAGCCAGTGAAAAATGTTCTCTAAGTACATCACGCTGTTGTGCCTGGGTAGGTGGGTCAGGAAGTGGCTTCCCTTCCGATAGTGCACGAGCCTGCGAGAAGATCCACGGGTTACCAATGGCGCCGCGTGCTACGGTGACCCCGTCCACACCCGTTTGCTGGATCATGTCCAGACAGTCCATGGGGGTAAACAGATCGCCGCTTCCGAGGATCACCTTCTCTGGAAACCGCTCTTTAACCAGGCTTAGGAATTCCCATCTGCTCGGGCCATCATATCGTTGTACGACGCTTCGTCCGTGAACCGTTGCAGCCGCCAGACCGATGTCGAATCCACCTTCGAGAATTCGAAAAAAGTTGTCTTCACTTTCCTGGGTGTCATCAATGCCGCGTCGCATTTTTACGGTTACCGGAATATCATCCGGAACGACGTCACGTGTTCGGCGGATAATATCGAGTGCGACTTTCGGCTGGCTTAAATGAAATCCGCCACGACACCTTCCAAGTACTTTCTTCACGGGACAGCCAAAGTTTATGTCGATGATGTCGAAGCCGGCGTCCACCAGTCGTTTGGCACCTTCGGAAAACTGTTCGGGCTCGGCACCCATTAATTGCCCACCGACAGGTCGTTCTTCTGCAGAGAGATGAAGAAAGTGACGGTTTTTCTTTCGTTCTTTTACCTGCACGAGAAACTGGTCCAGCATGACTTCGCAAATCGTGTACGGTGCACCGAGGCGGCGTGCGATAAGCCGCATCGGCCAGTCACTGTAACCGGATAGTGCGGCTTGAACGACGGGGAATCCAATATGGATGTTTCCAATCGTCAAAGGCCGTAGTTTAGTGATTTGCGTAGACATTTGGGGATTTGGACTAAACGATTTCCAGTGAACGCGGGAAAAACTCGTCTACGACATTATAGAACTCTTGTGAAGATTCGACTTTGGCAACGTGTGTTCGGAAATGACGGGCACCGTGTTTTCCCTGAGCGTAACAGCAAGCATACTTTCGCATTAGAATAGTTCCCCGCTGTTCACCAAATCGATCCACAACCTTTCGGTAGTGCTCCAGCATGCACTCTTTCTGTTCTTCAAGTGACGGGTCAGGTGGTACGATCTCCCCGCGTAGTGCAGCGGCTGCCTGACTGAACAGCCAAGGCCGACCTAGGCAAGCGCGTGCAATCATGACTCCATCTACATCATAGTTTTGAAATGCAGCAACAACGGCTGCTGGGCTGTCAAGATCGCCGTTTCCGATTAATGGAATGGAGTTCAAATAGGGTTTGATATCTGAAATGCGATCCCAATCTGCGCTACCACGGAACATGTCCTGTGCCGTGCGACCGTGAACGGTTAATGCCGCTGCGCCCGCTGCCTCGACCGTTTGTGCGACATCAATGAAGTTCATTTGATCACGCGTGCAACCTAATCGAATTTTGGCTGTTACAGGGACAGGTGCACAGGCTTTTACAACCTTTTCGATAATTCGGCCCATCTTGTCCGGTTCACTAAGCAGATACGAACCACTCTTGGCACGTTCTGTGACACGCTTTACCGGGCAACCAAAATTGATATCTACAATGCTCACCTTGTAGCCATGGGCAAGTTGACGCGCGACTTCAGCCATGGCTTCCTCGTCGTTATCCCAGATTTGTACGGCGAGAGGGCGGAATTCATCCTGCACACCCCAAAGTCGTTCCGGGTGTTCACCCTTGTGCTCGTTCATGTAAACGAAACCACGCGCATGTACCATCTCAGTTGCCTGTAGTCCCGTACCGCCGAATCCATGAACAATTTGACGGAAGGCATAGTTAGTGAATCCAGCCATCGGCGCCTGCAGAATCGGCGGATCGATAAGCACATCGCCGATGTAAAACGGCTCTATACCTGAGATGTAATTGGAAGCATGAGGGGCCATGAAGAACACGCCTGTTGAGTGACGAATATCCGTACTCAATCATACTCAGCGTGTGCAGATTAACGAAGATAGGATGCCAAATAGCGGCCGTTATCCATGATCCACTGCAAGATGGCAACGGTTTCCTCTTCTGATTGAGGTGATGCGCCAAAGAGCCAGCCTATGAGCCAGAATCCGGCATAATATATAAACAGATATGATAACGAAAATAGTATACCTTGGGCGAAATCCAAGTCGTTGATCATGCATGCTAGTACGATTGTCGGGACCCAAAAGCCAAAAAATAGACCAACCAATCCTAAAAACGCAAAAATTGAGGCGCCCACCAACGCAGATAGGATTGATGCGACAGGGCCGACAATGGTAAATATCAAAGCTTGAATCATTGTTCCCTTCAATTGGCCACGTTTGAATGGATTCGCACGCGGCGGTGCAAAAAGCCATGTGCAGAACATCGCCGCGAGCCAACCAACGAATACCTGAATAAATAGAACTATTATGATGGTTGTTACAACTAAACCACCCAAGATGTTATCAGTTATGAGTTCCATTTGTGAGTGCTTCTAGTGAGAGTATTGATGGCGTATTACTGGTACTGTTAATTGAACATATATGAAACGATTATACAGAGTAAACAATCATTAATCACTTTGCCCTCGTGAAGTCCAGGCTTCGTCATCAGAATTATTCTGAATCACAGCTTCCGGGGAAATAGTCGACTCCAAATTAGTGACAGTCCCAGTTGTATTATCCGTCCCAAGACGAACGGGAATTCGAATTACTCCGTTGCTATTGCTCGATTCGGAAGATGAATGTGTGTTGGATACGTCCTGCTGATACGACATAGGCTGAATTGTGGGCTCGGTGGCTACGCGAATTGAATCTCTGGCACGCGGTGACCAGGAATCAGAACCAGTAACCTGTTGTGGAGTAGTTGCTGTACTACCGATCCGATCTTGCTGCTGTTGGTAGTACACTGTTTCCCCATTTGTTGTGCCTGGCGCTGGGACTGTCGTATTGCCGATTGGACCAAAGGCACCCTGACATCCTAACGCCATTAAGGCAAACAGCGATAATGTAACTGATAACTGTTTGTTTGTTTTCATCTTGGAGATCACTAATGACTTATGACACGAATCTTGCATGAGTAGCTACGCTCATTCACAGACTTCGTAAATCTATATTTGATAAAGTGTCGGTAGATTAGCGAAAACAGGCAGTTTGGCCAAGAG
>Ga0114933_10002831_pt1 | contig 17479 bp, 13 predicted proteins | sample 4SBtaG_FD_89691 | JGI IMG/M metagenome (GOLD analysis project Ga0114933, IMG submission 89691) | Deep subsurface microbial communities from Kolumbo volcano to uncover new lineages of life (NeLLi) - 4SBTROV12_W25 metaG | ecosystem: Environmental > Aquatic > Marine > Volcanic | place: Kolumbo... | reverse complement strand
TTCAAGGTCGCAAACCCTGACATCGTCGAAGAAGGACAGACGTTCGTCGATCATCTCAATCCGGATTCGATCCGAACGGTAGAGGCCGTTATTGAGCCCAGTGCGGCAAACGACACGCCCGAATCCCGGTACCAGTTTGAGCGCCGCGGATATTTTTATCTGGACCCGGTCGACTTTGAGGCCGGCCACAGGGTCTGGAACATGACCGTCCCTCTTCGAGATACGTGGGGAAAGAAGAAATCAGACACACCTTCCAAAAAGTCAGCTCCGAAGGTGAAACAAAAGGCACCCGTTGTTAAAACAGATCCACTCGACGGTCTGGACGATGCGACGCTTGCGCTTGTGCATTCACTGGAAAAGAAATATGGACTCGCTGTCGACGACAGTGCGTTTCTTGCGCAGAGGACCGCGGTGCTTGGCTTCTTTGAAGATGCCGCGGGAGACAATCCCAAGGCCGTTGCCAACTGGCTCATTCACGAACTTCGGCCTCTTCTGCCAGATGGCGGTCTCGACGCTGTAGCATTTTCGACATCGCAGTTCACCGAACTGGTGGCGCTACACTCGGATGGCACACTGAGCAGCAGAATGGCCCGGGAGGTACTTGAAGAAATGATCTCTTCCGGTGCATCGGCTTCGGAGATCGTCGAATCCCGTGGACTCAAACAGATTTCAGATTCGGGAGAATTGGACCAGATTGCTCAGGGTGTTCTCGATGCTCATCCGGACAGAGTCGAAGCATATCGTGGTGGCAAGAAGGGCCTCATCGGCTTCTTCATGGGACAGGTCATGCAAAAAACCGGCGGTGCTGCCAATCCCCAGGCGGTAAAAGCCATTCTGGAAGAAAAACTGGTCTGATCAAAAGCCGTTTTAGCGTGGCGCCGCTTAAGCGCGGCGCCGTCCAAGCAGGGCGCCGTCTAAGCAGGGCGCCGTTTAAGGACGGCTTCCATCCGGGGTAAATTATCTCCAGGCCGCCAGAATGGTTGCTCCAAGAGGGACAGATGTCACGTTCGCTCCACCGAAATGGACCAGCTCGCTCTCGCCGCCATCTGTCAGGATGAGGCCCGTGTCATCGTCGACCCAGCTCAATTGACCTGACTGACGAACGGCTTCCGAATTAATCACCTGGGAAAACTGAGATCCAGTTGTCTTGACCATCCAGTCGTGTGTGCCGTCACTCTCGGTACTGCGGTAAACCACGTGTCTTCCGTTGGGCGAAAATGAGGCATGGGACAGCGAGGCGACACCATCGGTCGGCGCGATGAGGTAGGATGATCGCGCAGAGGCCAGCGTGTATACGGAGACCGCGCGTCTATCCGTATCATCCTGCAGTCCGACATCGAACAGAATTTCAGAGCCGTCCGGTGACCAGGACATGTTTCGCGGCGCATACTTGTCTCCAACAACCTTGACCGGATCCGATCCTGTCGTCAGCTCCATATACAGCGTTGAATCCGGTTCGTACTGCCTCGAGTCCCTGTTATACACCAGATCGCGCAGGACATAGGCCAGATGGGATCCGTCTGGCGAAACCGTGACGTGATACATCTTTCTTGCGTCGACTGTGCGAAGTGTATCGCAACCGTCGGCAGAAACCTGATACATGTTGTCTGTGTTGCGCACCAGCAATGAGCCGTCCCGAAGTACTGCCAGTACGGCCTTGGATGCCGAACATCCCACGCGACCACTCGCTCCCGTGACGGCATTTACCCAGCGAATGTCGCCAGCTCCCATCCTGTTTCCTTCCGGTGCGTAGAACCCGAAGTAGAAACGAGATCCATCTGCCGTCCAGACTCCTGAAAAGACCAGGTCAGGACCGCCCTCGTGAAGCGTCTGCGTCGAACCGTTTGTCGTGCCAATGAGCGTCAGCACGGATCCCGATGCACTCTTTGTCGCCATCGCCAAATGGGATCGATCTGAAGAGACAACTGACAAAACTGTTGAACCGCTTTCCCCCATTGAGGTCGTACCAGAATCTGAATGGGTCAACGCAACGCTACCGTTCTGAACAGATACGTAATTGAGACCATCGAGCGGACTGACGGGAGCCGCATCGGGTGTGTCTTCTACCACAGCAACAGGCTCACTCGTAGCACACGCTCCAAGAAATAACATGCCTGAGACAATCAAATAGGGGAAAAGTCGATTCATGAGAAAACGAAGTGGAAAATGGTCCGGGTATGTCCTGAAGAGGAGGTTCTGTCAAGACGTAACATGAACCACTGGCTTTACGTTACATCGACATCATCAAGGCACCGTCTACCCCTCCGAAAACGGAATGTTCAGAAACCACTTCTCAATCGCACTTCGCACGATAAAAGCGAAGCCTGCGTACGCATTTATCAATATTTTCGGCCTTGCGGTCGGAATGGCAGCATTTTTCATGATTACGCTGTTCGTCTGGGATGAGCTTTCCTACGACACGCACCATGAAAATGCTGATGACATTTACCGTGTCGCGCTGGAGGGCTCCTTCAGAACAGGTGAAGTAAACAGTGCGATGTCCTCACCCAGTTGGGGACCACTGATTCAGGAAGAAATTCCGGAAATCATGAGTGCCGTGAGGCTTCGACCTCCAAATCAAATGTGGCTGGTGGCCAAAGACGACCTGAAGTTTCTTGAAAAGGGTTTCGTCTTCATTGATTCGACTGCATTCAGCACATTCAGTTTTGAGATGGTACTCGGATCAGAACGGGACGCTCTCGCCGTTCCTTTCTCGGTCATTATAACCGAGTCCATGGCGAGTAAATATTTCCCGGGCGAAGACCCCTTGGGTGGGCGCCTGCGTCTGGACAATACCTACGAGTTTACGGTTTCTGGTGTCATGAAAGACCTGCCGGAACAGTCCCATTTCAAGGCAGATTTTCTGGCCTCACTTTCCACGCTACGCACTCCCATTTACGGGCCTGGATTCCTCGATCAGGACCTGAACCCTTCGATTTACACCTACGTTCGGCTTGTACCTGGAGCCAATCCCGATGTGGTCGCCTCGAAGATTGACGACTTTGTACAGCGGCTGGTCGGTGAACAGTTGGTGGCCATCGGGGCTGAGCTGAGGATGTTTCTCCAGCCGATGCGCTCCATCCATCTCGACTCGCATCTGGACAACGAAATTCTGCCAAACGGTAGCCGCGGGACGGTCATTTCCCTGAGCGCCATCGCTCTGTTCATTCTTTTGATTGCCTGTATCAATTACATGAACCTGGCAACTGCGCGTTCGGCATCGCGAGCCCGCGAAGTTGGAATCCGGAAAACCATGGGAGCGGAAAGGGGTCAGTTGATCAGGCAGTTCATGGGAGAATCTGCGATTTTGTCCTTTATCTCAATGTTCTTCGCGATCGGCCTGGTTTACCTTGCTCTTCCAACCTTTAACAATGCAGCGGAAAAGAGCCTGACCCTTCTTTCCGGTGGCCTGGCTTCCGCAGCATTGATCTTCATCGGTGTTACACTTGTTTGTGGGGTTGTAGCGGGGAGCTATCCCGCTCTTTTCCTTTCGCGTTTTCAACCTGCGACAGTGCTCAAGGGATCGCCTGGTTCCGTGGCATCCGGGGGAGCACTTCGCCGGAGTCTGGTTGTGTTTCAATTCGCCATTTCCATCATCTTGATGATCGCGACTACGGTCGTTTTCAGGCAGCTGAATTTCACACGGGACATGGACCTTGGTTTTGACCGAGAGCAGGTCATTGTCGTGCAGTTGACAGATCCGCAGGTTCGAACCCAGTACAAAAATTTCAGAGACCGCGTCCGGCAATTGCCATCTGTGGCCTCCATGACCGCGTCTTCATCCGCTCCCGGTTTCTTTATCGGCAACCAGCCTATTCTTCCCGATGATGGCACGCCGGACGATCAGTTCTTCGTCCAGGCGTTCACGAGCGATTTTGACTTTGTAGAAACACTCGACATCAACCTGATTGCAGGCCGCACTCCGTCACGAGATCATCCATCCGATACACTGGGTGCTTTTCTCATAAACGAAAAAGCGGTAGCAGATTTCGGATGGGAATCAGCAGAAGAAGCACTCAATCACAGCATTTCGTTTGGAGGTGGTCCGTTCGGAGGACAGATTATCGGGGTGATTGAAAATTTCCACTCGGAATCGCTTCATGAGCCCATCGAACCAGCCGTTATTACGATGTTGAACGAACAGACATTTTTCTACGCGATGATCCGTGCGCGTGGCGGTCAGGTTCGGGAAGCTATTCAGGGCGTCCGGCAGATTTGGGAAGACACCTACCCGGCCTACATCTATCAGTATTCGTTTCTGGAGGATGATGTAGACGCTCTTTACGCTGCAGACATGAGCCTGGGACGGTTGTTCGGAGGCTTCGCCTTTCTGACCATTTTCATTGCCTGCCTCGGCCTCTTCGGTCTTGCCTCCTTCACGGCTGAACGACGGGTCAAAGAGATTGGAGTTCGCAAAGTTATGGGGGCAAGTACTCCTGTTATCATGACCTTGCTCGCCAAAGACTTCACCAAATTTGTTCTTGCGGCGTTTGTTTTGGGAAGTCCGATTGCATGGATAGCCATGAATCGGTGGCTCGATTCCTTCCAGTACAGGGTATCCTTCGGTATTGGGACCATGTTGATCGTCGGAGCCGCAGTGCTCCTTATATCATTGAGCACCGTCGGCTACCAAACGATTCGCGCATCGCTCGCCAATCCTGTTGATGCTCTCAAGCATGAGTAGTAATCTGGCACTCCAGGATACTTTTATTCCTTTTTCGGGATTCTGTCCCACTATCATCACTTGATTCCATGATTCGCCTCGAAAAAATCACCAAATCATATCTACACGGTTTCAATCGCTCATTCATATTGCGAAACATCAATATGGAGATAGGAGAGGGTGAATTCGTTTCCATCATGGGACCTTCAGGGTCGGGAAAATCAACCATTCTGCACATCCTGGGAATGCTGGATGAACCCTCTACGGGGGAATATTACTTCTTCGATCAACCTGTCCACAAGATCAGTGAGCGCAAGCGGACAGACCTGCACCGACAGTACATCGGCTTCGTTTTTCAGGCGTACCATCTGATCGACGACCTGACCGTTTACGAGAATCTTGAGACTCCGCTGCTCTACAAAAAAATCAAGTCGAGCGAGCGCAAGAGTATGGTCGCGGAAATGTTGGACCGCTTCAACATGGTCGCCAAGGCTGACCTGTTTCCAAGCCAGCTATCCGGTGGGCAGCAGCAGCTCGTCGGTGTAGCTCGCGCTCTGATCATGCAGCCCAAGTTGATCCTGGCAGATGAACCGACAGGGAACCTGCATACGAGTCAGGGCGAAGTCGTAATGGATTGGTTCAGGCGACTGAACAAAGAGGAAGGTGTTACCATCATCCAGGTAACCCACTCCGATCACTGGGCCTCTTACAGCGATCGCGTGATCGAACTGGTTGATGGCCGCGTCGAAAAGGATGTGATGAACGCTGGTCAGGCTGTTTCCTGATAAAACCGTCGGTGAGCGCATCCACAACCGTGGCTGCGTCCGTAACAAAATCTCGGGTCAGCGCGTTTTGCCGACTGAAAGCTATTTGATCTTCCATATCAAAGACCTCCCCACAATGCGTTATCTGCTGCTTTTTACAGGGTTTCTGTTTGTTGCACAGTCTTCTTCGGCACAGGATGAGTTCGGAATCGGAATCATCGTCGGTGAGCCCACAGGCATCACGGCCAAACAATGGCTGAGCAAACAACATGCGATAGATGCCGGAGTCGCCTGGTCATTTTCGCACGACACCACCGTTCAGATCCACGGTGACTATCTCTATCATCGCGTCTATTTCTTCAACGCTGACGACTACAATGGCAGGATTCCCGTCTACTTCGGAATCGGTGGGCGGACAGTGCTCAGCGACGAGACACAGGTTGGAGTTCGATTTCCGGTAGGTATCGGAAGATCGATGAAAGACTATCCAATGGAATTTTTCTTCGAACTCGTTCCGATCCTCGACGTCGCACCCGACACCGATTTCGACTTCAACGCTGCCATCGGATTCAGATACTATCTGAACCAGTAAGCTCGCGTAGGCGGGCTGCCCCGGAGCGGCTGGCAATGAGGATTTCGTCGTCGTTCATTGTGACCTCATATCGGCCGTTCCCGCAACTGGCCATTTCCCGGACAAAGTTCAAATTGACGATTGAACTGCGATGAATCCGTACAAAAATGGAAGGATCCAGTCGTTTTTCGAGCATTTTCATCCTGCAAGATATCAGATGATTTGAAGAGGCCGTGTACACGTCTGCATAGTCGTCAGCTGCTTCGATGCGTCTGATTTCATTCACCGGGACCTGCCTGACCTTTCCTCTTTCACGTACGAACAGGCGTTGAAGCGGCTTGTCGTCCAATACGGAGCGGACCCGATCGACGAGTTCGTCAGCGTTGTTCGTTAGCCGACCCACTGCCCGTTCAAATCGGCGCCGTCCAAAAGGCTTCAACAGATAGTCCAGCGCCTGAAGCTCAAAAGCCACAACAGCGAATTCTTCGTAGGCTGTAGTAAAAATGATGTGCGGCTTGTGCGACAGCTGCTCAACGACTTCCAGACCCGTTCTGCCGGGCATTCTGATATCAAGAAAGACGAGATCAGGTTTAACGTCATCGATAATCTCCACAGCCTTAAGACCATCAGAAGCTTCTCCGACCAACTCCAGCCAGTCATGATTCTGAACCAAACCCCGTAGTTGCTGTCGAGCCAGAGGCTCATCGTCGACGATAATCGTCCTGAATTGAGTCATTCTTCTTCGTGAGGAATAATGATCAGTGCGCAGGTGCCTCCTCCATTGCGGTTCGACAATTCGACAAGACTCTCCTCCCCATAGAGTGCCTTCAGTCGCGCCGTGAGATTGTTGACTCCGCTTCCTTCTCCGGGAGAATCGGTTGAATGATTAAGACCCGATCCGTCGTCTAACACCTGAAGTCTGATATGGCCAGCATCGAATGCCGCGGAGATCTGGATATTTCCACCTTCCGGATTTGCGCCAAACCCGTGAACGAATGCGTTTTCGACCAGCGGTTGGAGGACGAAAGCCGGCACACGGGCGGTCGTGATCGAATCGTCGATCTTCATATCGATGTGGACCCTCTCACCGAACCGAAGACGCTGAAGCTCGACATAATCCTGGACAAACTCCCACTCCTCGGAGAGAGAAACGCTTGCCGAATTCCGGTCCCGAATAGCATATCGAAGCAAATCACCCAATTTCTCCATCGCATCCGTGGCTGTTTCTGCGTCTGTTTCGATGAGCGCCGATACAGAATGAAGGGCATTGAACAGGAAATGCGGATGCAGCCTGGATCGCATGGCATCCAGACTCGCCTGTGCTGCGAGTGCTTCTGCGCGAGCAGCCACCTGCTGCTGTTGGCGAAGTCGACCACTGATGCGAGCGGCATAGGAAAGGCCCGCCACAATGAAATAGAGCCATGTACCCATGAACATGCGCCATGTGTAAATCTGCATGTCCCAATCCATATCAGAAATCGAGCCTCCTTCCCACAGGACGCCGATGATCGGGGCCATCCCGGTCCACAAGCCAGAGAACAGAAACGCCGACACAAGGTGAATCAGAAAAAATCGAATCTGTACGGATTGAGGCCAGGCTAGGACCGCACTCATTCTCCAGACCAGATAGCCCAGAATTGCGGCGGATACAGTGGTGAAGATGCCGGACATGGCGGCGTCTGCGAGCGTCACCTCTCCCCTGCCCCAGCCAAGGATGAACAGGGTCCAGAGTACAAAAAACAGACTCCACCCTAGCAGAACAATCAAAACTGCCTGACGGGATGAGACGACCGGGGGTGGTGTGTTTGAAACCGGGTGAATCATGAATGATAAATAGTGACGTTGCAGACAAAAACCTACAGCATGAGGGTCCGGCCTGCGGCCGGACCCTCATCCCTCCCTCTGCCATGCACCACGTGCGTTTCCGATGACACGAACAGCGGGGCTACTTGTCCCGGATCTTGGCCATCATGTCCCGCGCGTTCTGGTTTGCAGGATTCAGCGCAAGCGACTTCTCATAGTTGGCAATCGCTTTGTCGTCCATGTCAGAGTTCATGTACGATTCGGCGAGACTGTCCCAGGCGTTGAATGAATTGGGGTAGGACTCGGCATTCAACTCAAAGACCCGGACCGCAGCTGGAAGTAGACCTTGATTCATGATGGCATAGCCGAAGCCGTTTACCTCCCTCTCGGTGAACAGAGCGCTGGTCGATGGGTCAGTTTTATATTTCCTGTAGGCATCCTCAAGGCCCTGTGCGCCACCACCTTGAAGACCCGCAGTAAGGACATCTGATATCGATTCAAGCTTCAGCATCCTCACATTGGCCAAAGGCACCGGAGGAAAATCGACACCTTGTGGTGTGCGGTTGATGTAGTCGTTCACGTACAGACGATCACCCACCCCGGGGCGAACAGCGATACCGTTCGGAAAGACGAATGCCGCCTCGAGTGGCGCACCGTCTACTTCCCCAAATGCTCCCGTGCCTGCCAGATGGGTAACCTCGCCTTCCATGGTCACCTTGTAAATTCGATTCGTTTGAAACGCCGTCACATAGAAGTCCCCCCGCGCAACGGCGATATGACCATTGCCTGCTCCCGGAATGGAAGCAAACAAACTTGCCGTTCCGGATTCATCGATTCGGATTACGTTGGTATCACTGAAGTTTACCACGTACAGGGCCCCGTCCGGACCTGTGGTTATGCCATTGGGACAGTTGAACAATTCACTCACCGAAAATGGTTGAGCTACCTTGTTTTCGTCTATTCGACTGAGCGTATTCGAGGAGCAGTTCACCACGAATACGTCACCGTCGTTATTGATCGTGATTCCAACGGGGCCGTTCAGACCTTCGTCGACCCAAACTTCATGTTGACCGTGACGGTCGATCTTTGAGATGTAATTACCAAAGAAGTTGGCCTGAAGCAGGTTGCCGCGACTGTCGAAAAAATTGCCCGATGGCCCGTAGAGACCAGTAGCGAATTTTGAAACACGACCGTCGGGCTTGATCCGCCAGACAGTATCCATGAAGTCTGCGGAATAGACATTTCCCAGCCTGTCTACAGCCACACCACCCACTCCCCCGACCAGGGAATCAGCGAGCGTAAGGACACGTGCGATCTGAGCGTTTGACGGGTATACAAGTGCGAGAAATAGAAAGACGGCCAGTAGTTTTTTCATCAATCCTGAGAGTCCGGTGCATACAAATTTCAGTACGCCCCAAGAAAGGAATGACGGTTCATCCAAAGCCGTTGGTCTACCGGGTCAGAATGTCGACTGGCCGAGAAACGGCCACAACACATCTATTCCTGATTCAAATCGGCTGCTTTACCCAGAACCCACCGGCCGGGAGTCCTTGATTCCGCAACGCTGTAAACATCCATGGCCTCGGCTACATTCCCGGTCTCAACCAGCGCTTCAGCAAGCAATTCATGAGTCGGCTTGGGAATACGCGGCGGACCAAACTCCAACGGTAGGGACGCTTCTTGAGCAGCAGCCTGTCGGAGGGTAGCCAACCCCTGCTCCACATTTCCGGCTACTACGTCGCGATACCCCTCGAACATTGAAACGACCATTTGAGCGGGCGGAAAGTCACCGACGGTAATCCAGGGTGCCCATTCATTCGCCTCTTCGACTCTTCCCGACTTCAGATGGGCCAGCGCATTGGTGAATGCGACAAAGAGTGGAGATTCTCCTTCGGGAAGACTTGAAAAATCGACCATCCAGCGCTCGGTCGTATCGAACATCTCTCTGCTGAGAATGTGATGTGCCCGCATTCCGACAAAGTAAAACCATTCACTCCTTGTGTGATCCTGCATTACCCGTTCATGACACGCATCCATCATGGCTTCCGCTTCGTCCATTTCGCCGAGCTGCAAATGACCATAATGTCTCCAGGACGAGTAATGGCCACAGACTCCCGGAGGTCGGCCCCGAAGAGCACCCTGTTCGTCGGATACGTTCATCGCACGAATGTTATTGTCGATAACACGCCTCCAGTTTCCCTGGGCCAGGAAAATGTGTGTGGTCATGTGCTGCGCATGAGCCGCACCGGGCGCGATATCTGAATACGCATTCGCCGCTTCCAGCCCGAGATGGGCGTGCTCAGGATCGTCATAGGAGTGGATCAGATAATGCGCGGCTCCCGGGTGATTCGGGTTTCGCTCAAATAACGGCTTCGCGATAGAAGCCGCCCTTTCGTACACATCGAAATCCCGGTTTCCATCGGTCGAGCCGAGAACGGAAAGGGAATAGAAGGCTCGTGCCTCGTCGTCATACGGATTGGATTCGGACAGGGCCTGCATCTGGTTCATGTAAGCAAGATCCTGATCTTCTTTACTGCCTTCCCCATAGAGAGCCCGCACGGCTTCCAGATAGCCATTCTCTCGATCTGTAGCGCCGAGGGCACCTACAGAATCCATTCTCGCGAGCGCGGCCAATCCGGCGTTGACATCTTTTTGCTGCCAGAGAGGAAAATTGTAAGACATTGCTTCTCCCCAGTAAGCCAGCGCAAAAGTTGGATCAGCCTGCTGAGCTTCCTGAAATGCTTCTCCAGCCGGAGTAAACTCGAAGGAATGCAACAGCAACACCCCCCTGTAAAATGGCTCCTGGGCATCCTCATTTCCGGAATTCGGGAAATCAATACTCCCGAGCCCGTCCACGTGGGTAAGACTTGATTCGGGTGAACAACCAGGTGAAAGAATAATCAGGAACGCCGTCAAGACGGCGAAAAGCGTGCATTTCATGGCTCTTTGGAAAAGGTGTTCAAAAATATCCGGTATTTCGGTTGAAACTCCTATCCTTATACTTCGTATTTGTTATGTTGTTACCAATATAACTGCTAATAGTGCGATTCAATGGGAAAAAGGGAGATTACACGTTCTCAAACCGGCTTCCGAATGGAGTCCGGCATGTTGAAGGTTCTGAAAGGACTCGCCGAGTATCTGAACATCACACTCGGAGATCTGATGGAAGGTATTGTTCTTCATGCATTCGACGGAAAAACCCCGTTTTCGAACGAAACGCTCGATCGAATTGAAATGCTGAGAAAGGTGTACGGTCTTGAACTCACGGCAGAAGACAGCCATAAGCTGACTGAATCGTCATGAACCATGCCCAATTCAGGAAGTCGTTCGAGGACTGCTCCCTATTGCCCGAGCAGTTCGGGCATGGAGCCCACATCCGCATGGCCTGGATCTATGTCACCGCCCATCCGCTGAGCGAGGCGATTAAACGCTTCTGCGCTGATCTTCGGCGATACGTGACGCATGTTGGCGCCGAAGGCAAGTATCACGAGACCATCACCTGGTTTTACATGGTGCTGGTAAACGAAAGGACGAGCCTTCTCGACTCTCAGCATTCCTGGGAAGAATTCAGAAATGCGAACTCCGACCTTTTTGAACCCGGAGGATTCCTGCTCAAACAACACTATCGCAGCGAGACGCTGGGTTCTGCCAAGGCCAAAACGACTTTTGTACTTCCCGATACGATCGTCGCCTGAAGAGGTAACATCGAGGCCAGATCTTCCGTAGTCTTGGCATCGTCCTCCCTAATCCGACACGACTCCCTCCATGTTCGGCTCCTACTTGATCGCGGCTTTCCGGAATCTCAAGAAGAATCTCGGATATTCCGCAATCAACCTGTTCGGCCTGGCTTTCGGCCTCGGCCTTTCTCTTTTAATCCTGCTGTTCGTTCGGCATGAAACGAGCTACGACTCGTATCATGACAACCCCGAGGATATCTATCGGATCGTCCTCGATGGTTCGTTCGGGGGCTCAAGTCTCAATGCCCCAGTGGCGCCGGCACCAATGGGCGCTACGCTGGTCAAGGACTACCCGGAAGTCCTTCAGGCAGCCCGTGTATTCGGTTTTGGTGGGGAGCGCATCATTCGAAAGGATGAGCTGACATTCAGCGAAAATCAGATCGTGCTGGCCGATTCGACGCTCTTCGACCTGTTTTCTTTCGAGTTCCTGAGGGGAGATCCTTCAAACGCGTTGACCCGGCCGGGGACAATCGTTCTGACGGAGTCGATGGCTACGAAGTTGTTTGGCGACGAAGATGCCTACGGCCAGACCGTCATCATGGGAGACTCGACAGAGGTAGAGGTTGACGGGGTCATCGCAGATCCACCATCGAACTCAAACTTCAAGTTCGTGGCATACCAGACATTGCTCGATTCGGGTCAGGCGAATGCGGATCAGTGGATCGCAAACAACTTTGTAACCTACCTGAGACTGAATCCGGGTTCTGATCCCAACAGCCTGGTGGCCAAGCTTCCCGTGATGTTTGAGACGTACGCTGGACCCCAATTGAATCAGGCCCTTGGCATCAGCTACGCAGACTTCCTGGCGGGTGGAAATAATCTTGCCTATACACTTCAGCCGCTGCTCGATGTCCACCTGAAATCTGATTTCGAAATTGACATCATCACGCCAGGCAGCATGACGTACGTCATTCTGTTCTCCGCCATCGCGGTATTTATTCTGCTTTTGGCCTGCATCAATTTCATGAACCTCGCCACAGCTCGATCCGCGACCCGGGCTCGCGAGGTCGGTGTCCGCAAAGCGGTCGGATCGGACAGAAGGCAGCTCATGGTACAATTCCTGAGCGAATCTGCAGTGATGACGTTTTTGTCCCTTGGACTGGCTCTATTGTTCGTCTGGCTGGCGATGCCCACTTTTAATCAAATGACCGGACAGAGCCTCGGAATGGGGTCGGTCATGTCGCCGAGCTTCATGGGTATGATTCTACTTGGAGCGGTGGCGGTGAGTTTGCTCGCAGGGACCTATCCGGCGCTTTTCCTGTCCTCGTTTGATCCGGCGATCGTGCTGAAGTCAGAGACTTTTTCGGCAGGAAGCAAATCTACTCTGCGCAATGTGTTGGTTGTGTTTCAGTTCTGTATCTCAATCAGTCTGTTGATCGGAACCTTTGTCGTGCAAAACCAACTTTCTTTCATTCAGAAGAAGCAACTTGGATTTGACCGGGAACAGCTCGTTGTCCTCAATAGAACGTTTTTTCTGGGAGAGCAGTACGATGCCTTCAAGAATACTCTTCTGGAGCACTCGGGCATTTCGGCGGTGGGTGGAGCTTCGAGCCTCCCCGGCGGCATTCACGGTGGAAACGGCTACGTTCCTGAAGGAGGGACCGTTGACCAGCCAATCATGTTCGCCCCTGTATTCGTAGACAACGATTTCGTGGAGGCGATGGGAATAACCATGGCTTCGGGGAGAGATTTCTCGGAGGAATTTCCCAGCGATTCTGACGCCGTGTTTATCAACAGGGCAGCTATGATCAAGATGGGTTGGGACGAAGCTGTCGGAAAAACTATTTCTGACTTCAGTTCATCAGGCCCCGGCAATCCACCCGAAAACAGAGAAATCCTCGGTGTCATCGAAGATTATCATTTCCTCTCCTTCAGGAGCGAGATCGGAGGTGCCGTATTTCATCTGGGCAACTTTACGCCGCCCAATACTGTGATCCGCGTAAACGGATCAGACATGACAGCGACACTCGATCACATTCGCAGTACATGGACGGAATTCAGGCCAGATGAGCCAATAAATATGAGTTTCATGAACGACTCGTTCAACAATCTGGCAGCATCCGATGAGCGCCTCGGAAGGCTGTTTACGGGTTTTTCCATCTTCGCCATCTTCATCGCGAGCCTTGGTTTGTTCGGACTGGGATTTTTCGTCACTGAGCAACGCACCAAGGAAATCGGGATTCGTAAAGCTCTGGGTGCGACAGTAGGCGAGGTTGTTATACTGCTCTCAAAAGACTTTACGCGCCTGGTTCTCGTAGCACTCGTCCTTGCGATTCCTATCGGTTACTTCGGAATGTCCAAATGGTTGGATGGCTTCGTATATCACACGGATATCGGCTATGGCGTGTTCGTTCTGGCCGGCATAATGGCTATTGCGATCGCTTGGTTCACCGTCAGCTATCAGTCCATCAGGGCCGCTCGCGCGAATCCGATCAAGGCGCTGCGCCACGGGTAAGCTGGTGTTGGGCAGAAAAAGTTTTGTTGGGCGGCTGAAAGCCGCCCAACAACATCCTATTCGCTTCGCATTACGTCGACGGGATTCGACATGGCAGCTTTCATTGTCTGAGATCCGATCGTGGCGATCGCCAGGAACAGGATCGGAAGAACACCCAACAGAATGGTACCGAATCCGATATCAATGCTGTTCTCGAAATTGGAAAGGATCAACGTGTTAAAGATCCAGGAAACCGGGGCGGCAATGAGGATGGCAATGGCGATAAGTCGGACATACTCCGCCGAAAGTAAGCGGGTCAGCTGAAAGGTGTCTGCACCCAGTGTTTTACGAATGCTCACTTCTTTGAGCCGTATCTCCGCACTGAACATGGCCATACCAAGCAGTCCGAGGCAGGCGATGATGATGATCATGAAACTGAAGAAGCCAAAAATTGTCGTGTCGGCTTTGCGAAGTTCAATCTTCGCCTGAATGGCATCATCCAGGAATTGATATGATGCTGGAAGCCCTGGTGCATGCTGATTCCAGATTCTCTCTATCTCGGCTAGCGCAGGTCGCGGATCTCCAGGCGCCAATCTGATCGTAGCCATGGCGTAAAAGTCTGGTTCAAATGCCAACGAAACCGGGATATAGCCGTTTTCAAATCCATTGGAGTAAAAATTCCGCACCACGCCAATCACTTGCACTCGCTCATCATAGCTGTACGTATCGAAGATCAGTTCTCTGCCGATAGCGTCTTCGTTTGAACCCAAACCAAGCAGCGCAACTCCTTTCTCATTCAGAATCACAGCGTTTTTTCTATCCGTTCCGAAATCGGGAGAGAAATTCCTCCCCGCCAGAAGCTCGATATCGTATTGTTCGAGGAAGTGCTCGTCGACACCGAATCGCTGGATCAAAAGCTCTGATTCCATTTCTGGGGTCATAATGTCTGTGGACGTATTTGAATCCCCTGAAGGTGCATGGCTCGTGGCCGCTACTCCCACAACGCCTGGAATCCTGCGCAATTCGGTGGCCAGCTCGGAATAGGATACTCCGGCGAGATTGAGATGGAGAATCTCTTCCTGATTCAAACCCAACTCGGCATTGAGAAGGAAATTGGACTGTCGAAACAGGACAATAACTGTGATGATTGTAATGGCAGAAAGGGCGAACTGAAATACGACCAGAATCTTGCGTCCCAAAAATCTTCCCGATCCAGTAGCTGTCGCCAACCCACGGAAAGCGCGAACAGGAGAAACACCCGATACTCGCAGCGCCGGAACGATGCCAGCCGCCGTTCCCACAAATGCGGCGAAGAGAAGAAATTTCGCCAGCAAAGTCACATTCAGGGATGAAAATGAAAGGGCCATTCCCTCCTCAGCGATGGTTCCGATTCCATTAAAACCGGTTATCAGCCAGTACAGCATTCCTATCGCAAGGAGCAAGGACAACACGCTTGTTACAATTGACTCAGATACATACTGGTGAATCAACTGGCGGCGATGAGCGCCCATTACTTTCCGAACGCCGATCTCACCAGTCCTCTTCAGAGCCCTGGATATGGTCAGGTTGACGTAATTGAACACCGCCGTTCCGATCAAAATGAAGGCGAAGATGGACAAAACCCAAACGACGGTCGCTGGAATAACCGGTCCGATTTCATTGGATAGCTCTTTGCCGAGATTGATGTCCTTAACAGCTTGAAGGTGATACCGGGTGGGTGAGGCGTCGGCGCCGTTGTTGAATTGGCTTTCGTATCCGTTTGCAACGTCTTCAACCGTCGACAAGCTGGCATTGGGAGACAGGCGCACATAGTTGTAGAACGCACTGTTGACGTCCCATCGTTCCATTGGAAAGGTATCGTCTCCTTCGAATAGGATCGGGAGCGTTGAGAACGAGACAATAGCGTCAAATCTGATATGGGTCCTCGGAGAGGTCTCTGAAAAGACACCGGTAACTTCAAACTCACCCGAATCTCTCGTCACTATCTGCCCAATCGGATCTGTGTCAGGAAACAGCTTTTCCGCGAGCTCTGACGTGATAACCATCGAAAATGGCGCATTCAGGGCTGTCTGAGAATTTCCCTGTCGCAATTCAAAGCCAAATAAGTCAAAAAATGTTGGCTCTGCATACAGGCCCATGAACGACGCCATGCGGCCGTCATAACGCGTAAGTTTTCCTCCCGTTTTACGCAGTTGAACAAGACTTTCCACCTCATCCAGGTCACGCAGCAATTCCGGTCCCACCATCACGGATGATGTTGCCATATTAGCCGGGCCCCAGGTAAACTCTGCTTCAGATGTTATCCTGTACAGCTGATCGATCTCCGGGTGGAATTCGTCATATGACTTGTAGTCTTCCACCAGCGTGAGCATCAACAAACAAACGGACATGCTTAATGCGAGGCCAAAAACATTCACCGTCGAAAACGCGAGGTACTTTTTGAGCTGTCGAAAGGCGACTTTCAGATAATTTTGAAGCATTGTTTGTTGCCATGCCATGTCCCTGAAAAACAGTCTCGGGACGAGTGTGATTGATGCCCACCAAAGCCATGCGGTGGCTGAAACGCGGCCCCTTTCATCAACAAGCGCTCGGTAAGTCCACTCGATGTCTCCAATGAGACAGTGGTGATCTTCGCTGAGGATGCGTTCGACGACGCGCAGTATGTAGGGCATCCGATGATTCATCCTTTCAACAACTGAGCGCTCGTCACTGTTGACCAACCATCCCAGGCCTTTTTCTGGACAGCATCGATCGCGGCCAGTGCTGCCTGCCCTTTGGCCGATACTTCGTAGAACCGTTTGCGGCGTCCACCGCGTTTGTCGGTCGGTTCGCCTTCTCTTGTTTTCAGGAGACCGTGCTTCGCCAGGCGCTCAAGAGGGATGTACACAGCTCCAATCGACACTGGTTTGTCGAGAAGATGGGACATCGCTTCCTGAATGGTCAGACTGTACGCATCGTCGCGTAGTCGCCAGACGGTAAGGAGCAAAAGCTCCTCTGTTCGAGTGAGCAGTTTCACGTGATTGAATTCTGGGGAGAAATTGTCAGAATGATTTCTTTTATCGAATAAAAGAAAAAAGAGTTACGCCCCGGGAGAAATAAATCTGGAAGGCCTGAAATCGCTACTTGAACGTCTCCAGTACCTATTTCAAGCCCAGATGACGTTTCAGCAGGTCATCGGCATGCCTGGTCGAACGCATATAAAAATCCGATCTCAGCCTTTCCATGTTTTCGTCCGAGAGATCGCCATTCTGCCCGAAGGCGTTGAGCCTTGCAGCGTGGGCTGCGTAGAGCGTCATCGCCGCCGCGACCGAGATATTGTAACTCTGGATGAATCCTGGCGAAGGGATGACACAGACCACATCTGCTTCGGATAGCATCTCCTCGCTCACTCCTGATCGCTCGTTTCCAAATACGATGGCTGACTTGCGAGTCAGATCCAGTTCACTCAGTGGGACGGCATTTTCATCAAGGCGAGTCACAACAATCTGATACCCATTTTCTCGCAGC
>Ga0114933_10002827_pt1 | contig 17486 bp, 14 predicted proteins | sample 4SBtaG_FD_89691 | JGI IMG/M metagenome (GOLD analysis project Ga0114933, IMG submission 89691) | Deep subsurface microbial communities from Kolumbo volcano to uncover new lineages of life (NeLLi) - 4SBTROV12_W25 metaG | ecosystem: Environmental > Aquatic > Marine > Volcanic | place: Kolumbo... | reverse complement strand
GACGGCCGCGCGATCCTCGTGCACGTGACGGACCGACGCCATTCGCTCGGCGCCGAAGACTCCCTGCGTGAGCTCGACGAGCTCGCGCGGACCGCCGGCGTCGATGTCGCGGACACCGTGCTCCAGGTCCGCCACCGGATCGATCCCAAGTTCGTGCTCGGCCGCGGCAAGGTCGACGAGGTGGTGCTCCGCGCGATGCAGCTCGACGTCGAGGTGCTCATCTTCGACTCCAACCTGACGCCAGCTCAGTCGGCGGCGCTCGCTCGCGTCACCGACCTCAAGATCATCGACCGCTCACAGCTCATCCTCGACATCTTCGCCCAGCGAGCGGAGAGCCGAGACGGCAAGCTGCAGGTGGAGCTCGCACAGATGAAGTACCTGCTGCCGAGGCTGGGTAGCCGGGACGACTCGCTCTCCCGACTGACCGGTGGCATCGGTGGGCGCGGCCCCGGCGAGACGAAGCTGGAGATCGGCCGACGACGCGCACGAGAGCGGATCACCCGCCTGGAGTCCCAGCTCAAGAAGCTCGGCAAGCAGCGCAAGCAGCGGCGGCAGCGACGGGCCCGTCGCGGCGTGCCCATCGTCTCGATCGTAGGCTATACAAACGCCGGCAAGAGCACCCTCTTGAACGCGCTGACGAACTCGGATGTGGTGGCCGAAGACAAGCTCTTCGCCACGCTGGACACCCGCTCCCGGCGCATTCGTTTCCCGCGCGAGCGTGAAGTCATCATCACCGACACCGTCGGTTTCATCCGGGCGCTGCCCAAAGATCTCTTCGCTGCGTTTCGCGCCACCTTCGAAGAGGCCGAAGACGCCGACCTGCTCCTGCACGTCGTCGACGTCTCCGACCCATCGCTCTCGGAGCACATCCGAGCTACGGATGAAATCTTGTCAAAGCTCAAGCTCGCGACCAAGCCGCGGCTGACGATCTTCAACAAGGCTGACCTGCTCCTCGAGCACGAGGCAGATCGGATCGCTGCCGGGCGGGGCGTGGCGGTCAGCTCTCTGGACCGAAAGAGCCTGCGACCCCTGCTCGAAGAAATCGAGCGCAGGCTCTACCCGGACGGTGAGCAGCGCCTCCTCGAAGACGATCACGAGGTAACGCCTCCGGTCGACGACGCCGAGGGAGCGACGCTCGCCTGATCGATCTGGTCACGGGACCGGATCGACCACACAGGTTCGCGCGGGCCGAAAGGCCAAGGGCCCGGCGCGCCCCAGCTCACGGTTGTCATTGCGCCCCCAGCAATAGACGGCGTGCTCGCAGGTCACCGCGCAGGCGTGCCGGCCGCGCGCGGAGAAGCGCGTGAAGAGAGGACGCGGGGACACCATCACCGGAGCAGGACCTCGAAAGAGCATCTCGGCCGTCCCGGTGCCCACGACGCCGTTCTGCTCCGCCCCCATGCACACGAGCACGCCATCGGTGCGGAGGCCGCAGACGGTGTCGACCCCGGCTTCGAGCGCGACCCACTCCGTTCCGGGGCTCACCTCGGTCGCGCTCAGCAGATCGGCGCTCGGGGCCCCAGGCCGGAGGCCGGCGCTCCCGGCGTGTCCCCAGCACGAGCCCCGCGTTCCCTGCAGCCCACAAGCGACTCGCTCTCCCACGGAGACAGCCGTCCACCCGGTGGCTCCCCCGATGATCTGCTGAGGCACGGGGTGGGGTTCAGCGTCGAAGGTCGAAGAACCCAGCCCCCCCTCCTCGTTGCTGCCCCAGCACTCCATGCCGCCGCTCGGGGTGACCCCGCATGCGCCGTCTCCCCCGGCCGACACCGCCGTCCAAACCACGCCTCCGTCCACGCTCGAGATCCGCCGCGGCATCGCGACCACCGCGCTTCCCCCGTCGGGTGGGTCCATGCCGATTTGGCCGCGGTGGTTCCGGCCCCAGCAGTACACGTGAGACTCGGCGTTTCGTGCGCAGCTGAACCTGGGTGCGACGTGCACGGAGACCCAGGCGGCTGCGCTGAAACGGGGCAGCGCCATGGGGGAGTTTGCCTCGAGGCCTACTTCACCGCCGACCCCCAACGCCCCATCGAGGTTGGACCCCCAGCAGTAGAGATCGCCGACAGTCGAGATCCCGCAGGCGTGCGCGAGCCCTGCGCCCACGTCCGCCCAGGTCCCGCCACCGGGCGGGACCCCCGCATTGCTCGGCGGAAGATCACCGCTGCGGAAACCGACGCCGAGCTGCCCTTGGGTGTTGTCTCCCCAGGCCCACCGAAGGCCATCGACGATCACGTGCGTGTGGGGCGTTCGAGTCGAGAAGCTGTCCTCGGCGCTCGTGGTGATCCCCGTGATGGTGCCGCGAGAGCAGTCGCCCAGGACGGGGCAATCTGGGCCGGCATCGGTGCCCCCGTCGGTGCCTGCGTCGGTGCCTCCGTCAGGGATCCCGGCGTCCTCTGAGGAGGCGTCGAGGCCTGCGTCTCGACCCGCATCGCCCACGCCACCGTCCGTCGCTCCGCCACCCGTGAGAAGAACCCGAACCAAGCCGCCCTCGAGGGGCTGATCGGTGAGCGCGCCGGTGGCCACGACGCGCGCTCCGATTCGGGCCACCGCGCTGACCGAAAACAGGCCGCTTCGACCGGCCAGCGGCAGACCCAGGCTCGCCTCTCGGTCCTCGAACGCGCCTTCCACGACGACCGTCCGAGTGAGCGTTCCGTCCGGCAGATCGAGGGTGACCTCGATGGTCTCGACGGCGCTTGCGTCTTCCATGGACACGTTTCCATCGAGCACGAATCGGATCTCGACCGTGCCGTCACGCGCACACCCGAGGAGCGCGAGCAGGCAAGTCGCCAGCCACATCGCCCACACCCCACCGACCTGCGCGTGGCCCCCCACGCCTCCATGCTACCAGCCCTGCCGTGGCAGACCTCCGCGTCGACTCACAAGGGCGGTGGACCGATCGTGGCCACGCACCGACCGAGGCAGCAGTGGGCCTCCTCTTCGCAATCGGCGGGCTGCGGGCAACTCGGGTTGGTGAGCGCGAGGTGACGGCGTGATTCGATCTGGGCGCAGCCGCAGAGCACACAATCTGCGTCCGAGCGACACTCATACCGACTGAGCGCACCATACGCCCCTGGCCGGCAACCCGTGAGCTCGGCGCCCAGCGCAGGCGGCGGCGGCTGCGCGTAGCAGCCACCGAGCACCAAGAGGCAGAAGGAGAGCGCCCGTGGGAACCCATGCATCGGTCGGGGAGACTCCCACGAAGCGCCCACCGGGAACATCACGACGACGCGGTTCGTATCTTGTGCTGATGAGCACACGCGCCAGCCGGATCTTGCTCGGACTCTACGGCGCCGTGATCCTCGCCATCATTGGAGTCGCAAACGTCGGCGGGACGAACGCCATCTTTCACTTCATCACCGTGATCCCCTTCGGCGACAAGCTCGGGCACTTCGGCCTCTTTGGCGTCTTGGCGCTGCTCGTCGACCTGGCGACCCGCCATCGGGACACGCGGCTCTGGCGGCTGCGCATCCCGACCGGACCCGCGGTCCTCTTTGGGCTCGTGTTCCTGGAGGAGTTGAGTCAGCGATGGATGAGCACGCGCACCTTTGATCTCGGCGACCTCAGCGCGGACATCGTCGGCATGACGCTCTTTGTCGGCCTCGGGCGATGGCTCGCGGGTCGCCGGCGCCCCGAGCGCGAGCCCGAGTGCCTGCCGAGTCCCGACAGCCCCGCGCTCTGAGTCCGGGTGGCGCCCCCGTCGCCGCGGGGACGCGTCAGGGAAAACCCGTCCCCTCGAGACTCCGGAGTCCATGCTGAGGGGTGTTTGACGCGACCGTCACCGGGTTAGGACACAGAAGAGCACATGTAGGGACATGTGCTTGACCAGCCCTCGGAATCAGCTAGGCGGGGCCCTGGGTTGCCTACTTTGGAGGCTTGGGTGCGTACGTTTTTTTTGGTTTTGAGTGTGGCGCTGCTCGCGGGTTGCGCGGCCGATATTGGCTCGAGTGAGGACGCGGTCCGTGAAGTGATCACGTGCGGCGGCTTCGCAGGGTTTCCCTGCCCGTCGGGGTATCAGTGTGTCGACGATCGGAGCGACAGCTGTGATCCGGAGTCGGGCGGCGCGGACTGCATCGGCATCTGCCAGCGTGAGCGCGGTCCCCGCGACTGCGACCGAGGGCGCGGCGTGAACTACGTTTCCCGCGACGCCAACCAGTGCGCGGCGATCCGGTTCCTCTGCGCGGACGGCAACGAGCCGTTCTTCAACGAGTGCGGCTGCGGCTGCCGCCCCACTCCGGGCGAGGCCTGTGGGCCCGTGGAGTGCGGAAGCGGCGAAGTCTGCTGCAACTCGAGTTGTGGCATCTGCACCGCCCCCGACGGTTTCTGCACGCAGCAGATCTGCGAGGGCACAGCGCTCTGATCTGACTCCGTCAGCGATCGCAACGGGGTGTCGGCGTGAGCCGGCGCCCCGTTTTTGTTGGAGCGGCTAGCGCCGACGGCGAGATGAGGCGGCGAGCGCGAACATGAAAATCGCCGGCAACGAGAGCGGCGCGCGCCGGCCGCTCGAGACGCTGCAGCCGCTGCCGGCCGCGGGCCCCGAGCCACCATCGGGGAGGCCGGCGTCCGTGCCGGCGCTCGCGCCGAACTGGAGGCGAAGGGTGAACGCTCCCATCTGCTCTCGGCTGAACGAGTCCAGGACGAGGTAGTAGTCGCCCGCCTCGAGCATCTGCGAGAAGGCCGAGCCGCTGCCGCGGCGCCCGTCGTCATTACACGCGAGCTCGCTCATCGGGTCTTCGCAGGTCGATCGCAGGTGGAGCACGGTGTCGAAGCCGTCGACCGCAGCGAGGAAGAGCTCCCGCCGCTCGAGTCGGAAGTGATAGACACGATCGCGCCCTTCGCCGCCGCAGCTGCCAACCGCGGAGTTACCGAATGCGCCGGCCTCGAGCCTCCCACTGATGACCTGAGTCACCGCGTCGACGGTCTCCGCGTCCGCGCACGCGTTGCCCGGTTGCGCCGGCGCGCAGGCCGCGTCCAGACAGACCTCCGCCGGCTCACACTCGGCCCGCACCGTCACTCTTCGACCGCAGACGTCCCGCTCCCAGACGCTGCCCGCGGCACAGAGGAGACCGGTCGTCGGATGGCAGCGCCCGTCAGCACACGCGTGCCCCGCAGAGCAGTCGGCGTCCGCGCTGCACGGCGCCGCACAGTGTGAGACGTGCTCGTTGAGCGCGTTCTGAAGACAGAGCGCCTCCGCAGGGCAGTCCGCGTCGACCGCGCACGCCCGACACGAGCCCGTCGTGTCGCCGCAGAGCTCGGAGGGCACCTCGCCCTCACACACCCCCTCGATCGCCCGGGCGACATACGTGATGTTCTCAGCGTCTCCGGCGCCGTCTTCCCCCGACATCGGCAACACGTTCACGCGGTTGCAGCCGCCGCTGAGCACGTAGTCGCTCTTCCCGCGCACGAGGATGCCGACGACCTCGCCCGCCGCGTTGAAGACGCTAGAGCCCGAGTTGCTGTTGAAGGTGTCGGTCGAAGCCTCGAAGAAGTCCAACGTGTCTGCCCGCGGAAGGAGCACCTCGCCTCCGCTGTCGATCTTCATCGGGAGGCCGCGACCAAAGCCGATGACCGTGACGGGCGCACTGCGCGCCAAGGCCTCGTCCCCTGGCACGACGCTCACGGGCTCGTGGGGCGGGGGCACGGGTCGATCCAGTCGAATGACAGCGTAATCGAGACCACCGCTGTCCACCTGGCTCACGATGCTCTCGCAACGGTAGAGGTCATCGGTGGTCATGGTCGCCAGGGTGTCGGGCGCCTCGTAGTAGTAGTTGAACGCGTAGACGTAGCGTTGGCACTCGGCCAGGTCCTCGACGCAGTGGCCGGCGGTGAGAAGCATGTCGCGGGCGATCAGCGTGGCGGAGCAGCGCGCGCCCGTCGGCTGTGTGGCGAAGCGCTCTCCAGGGCAGAGGTTGTCGTCTTCCATCAAGGTCTCGGCCACGACCTGCACGTCGGCGGCATCGCTGATGTCGAGATGGTCCATCGAGATCTGAGCCGCGATCGAGTTACGCGCGATCTGCTGGAAGCGTTCGCTCGGGTGTTCGTAGACGTCGAGCCGATCGTCGGTTCCGTAGACGACCGGTTCGCTGCGGGAGATCGCGGGTTCCGCGCAGGCGACGGCGAGGAGGCCGGCCAGGAAGATCGAAGCCCTGAGCATTCTCGGAGCATGACACGACTCGGCACGCGCTGATGCTAGGCTCGTCGGGTGCGAATCTCGTGGGTGTCAGCCCTCACGACAGCGCTCCTTGCCACCCTGCCCGTCGCTGAGGCACAGCTGCCGGACCGTTGGCCTCGCGCGCCGCTGACAGAAGTGGCGCGCGCTCAGGTAGGCGCGGACGCGGCTTTCGAGCGGTTCGGTCTGCGCGGGAGCGGGAGCACGCTCTGCCTGGTCGACACGGGCGTCGAGCACGCCTTCGCCCCGGGACGACTGCACGCCGTGTGGTCGGCTTCCGGCACGCCCCGCGGACACGCCCTCGAGTCCCTCGTCGGTGGGGCGGTCTTCCCTGCTGACGCCCTCGCCGAGGCGCCGCCGGACCGACACGGGCACGGCACCGCGATGGCTTCGATCGCCGTAGGCGCGGAGGGCCTCGCCCCGGGCGCGAGGTTGCTCGTGGCGGCCGCGTGGGACACGGAACGCCGGGGGTTCCCAGACGACGACGTGGTGCGAGGCGTCACGTTCTGTCGTCAGTTGGCGGCGAGCGACGACGCGATCGACGAGCGCTCGATGGTGATCCTGCTCAGTCTGGGCGGTCACGACGGTGACCACGGAGGCGCGGGTGCGTTCGAGCGGTCCATCGTCGAGGCGGCCGGGCCCGTGCCCGTGGTCGTCGCCGCCGGGAACGATGGCGAACGTGCCGTGCATGCTACAGGCAGGGTATTCGCCGGCGAGACCGCGCTCGTACAACTTCGCGTCCCCCGCTCGACCCTCGCGGACGCGGCCGTGGGTCTGACGCTCGAGCTCTCCCCGTGGGGCCCCGATGCTCGGGTGAGACTCGTCGGCCCGGACTCTTCCCGCTCTGAGGCGATCGGCGCAGCCGAGCGGTTCACGCTCTCCGGAGCGACGGTGACGGTCGTCGCGCGCGACGACGCCTCGAGCCTGACCTTGGAGGCGCTGGGAGGCACGCTCCCATCCGGCACATGGACGCTCGAGATCACGGGCAGCGCGAGCTTCGACGTCTGGTTGGCCGGCGTTCGCCTCGGGACGACGTTCTTCCCTGCATCGCTCGGCGGCCCTCACGTCGTCGCGGACGAGACGATCACCATCCCGGCGACCAGCCCGCGCTTGATCGCGGTCGGGGCCTCGATCTCTCGCTCGAGTGTGGGGCCGCTGACCATGAACGGAGAACCGGGAGACGTCGCCTCGTTCTCGTCGCGAGGACCGACCTCCTCGGGGGTGCCCAAGCCTGACATCGTGGCGCCGGGTGGCTGGATCCTCGCGCGCCTCTCCTCGGACGTTCGCCCCGGAGACGCCGACAACTTGATCGGCGGCCGATCGAGCTACCTCATCGAAGAGAGCGTGGCTGTGCGCGGCAGCTCCGCGTCTGCGGCTGTGGTCGCCGGCGCGCTCCTGCTGGCGCTCGAGCTCGACCCGAGCTTGGGCCGGCAAGCGCGAGAGCGGTTGGTGTCGAGCACGGAGGCGTCCGGGTGGACCCCAGAGCGCGGGTTCGGCGCGCTGAACGTGGAGCGGCTCCTCGCCCACTGGAGCGGCGCGCCCATCGACCACCGCGAGCTCAGCTCACCACGGCCCCGTCTCGGGTTGGCCGACCCGGGCGTCTGGGTGAGCGCGCGCGGGACGGGTGAAGAGCTCGTGATCTCGCTCGACGGTCGGCGGCTGAGTGCGCCGATGAGCGCCGGCAGCGCGCAGCTCTTCTTGCACCCAGGTCTCGTGAGCGCCGGCGATCTCCTGCGTATCGAGGGTACGATCGACGGCGTCGCGCTGCCTCCGCTCGAAGTCCTGGTCGTTCCCGACCGCCGTGGGGACTTCGGGCTGCGCGGCGGCGGCCACCCTGCAGGCTGCACCGTCGGCCCCCCAGGGGCTCAGAGCGGACCGTGGTCGGCTCTCCTCTTGGTCTTCTTGCTCGTGCGACGCCGGGCCGCTGACCGCAGCTACTGAGGTCCGCGATCGAGGATCAGCCGGAAGGACCGCACCTGGTCGTCTGGATCGTCGGCGTCGACCAGCCGGCCTCCCATGTTGGTCACCACGATCACCACCTTGTGGGTCTCGTCGTCGGTGAGCTCGACAGGGATGTAGCTGCGGGGGTGGCGGCGCACCGGCGCCCGCACCCGGCCACGCTCGACCCCATCGGCGCCGAGGCGAACCGCGCTGAGCGCCCACCCGACGCCGAGCTCACCGCTGAGCCAGATGCGCAGCTGGCTGCCGGCCGGCGCCTCACTCGTGTCCAGCTCGAGATAGGCCGAACCGTAGGGCTCGAGCTCCAGCCCGTGGGGCTCAAAACGGCGGGGCAGATCTCCGAACGCGGCTCGGCCTTGGATCGGAACGGCGGCGTCCTCGGGAAGCCCGCGCAGCAATCGCAATGGAGCTTGCTCACTCCGCGAGGATGGCCCAGAGAAATAGCGGCTGATCGCGACCTCCTCGAGGAAGCGCTGAAGGGGGTCTTGGCCGACCTCCATGACCGCGTTTACGACCTGCCACATGTCCGGCGCAGCGCGCAGCCGGTCGTCGTTCCAAGAGCGCTGCGGCGCCGCGGTCCAGAGGTCTCGAATGAAGTCACCCGTCAGGCCGTCGGTGCGGGCCGAGAGCATCGCGAGGAAGAGCGCGCCGCCCTCGCCGCTCGCCTCCCCGCTCCCGATCCAGGTGCGCCAGCTCTGCTGCTGCTGCTCGACGACTCCCTCGTCGCCGCAGCCGAAGTGCCCGGTGAGCAGCCACGCCAAGAAGTCGCCGGTCGCCACGCGCCACGACCTGGCTTCCGCGGGATCGGCTCCGAGCAGCGCAGCCTGCACGTACGCCGAGACCACGCAGCCCTCGATCCGAGAGTCGACCATTTGATGGTCGTCAACCGTGACAAACGGCACGACTGCGTCGAACCCGTCGTGCACATGCGGGACGTCGTGAGAGGGACGGACGGTCGGGCCCGTGGGCGTGGCTCCGGGGAGCAGGTAGAGATCGAAGCCGGCCGTGCCGCCGCGGCCTCCATCGGGCGTCGGGACCGGCCACGCGTGTTCGGCGAGGTAGTCGTGGGCCAGCTCGAGCGCTGAAAGAGCGCGGGCCGCGCGCTCCGCAGAGACCCGCCCACCGACGTGCACGTTGACCGGCCGCTCGAACGAACGCAGCACGCCCGCGGCGTCCGGTCGGCTCGAGGGCATGGGCCATTCGACCTCCGGCCCACCCCAGCGAGGCGCCATGCTCTGAGCCATCGCCTCGGCCCACGCGTCGATCGATCCCTGCGCGGTCTCTTCTTCGTCGTCCTGAGCGCACACGCTCGAAGAAACGAGAGGCACCGAGACGGTGAACAACGCAAGAGCCAGCCGGAAAAAGCGCCTCATCGACCGAACCTCCTTACCAGGCCGGACCCCGGCCAGCGACTGCAAAGGATTTGACACCGATCGGAGATCCCGAATACACCAGCAATCACGCGTCGATCCATTACTTTCAGGGGTTCGCCGCGCGGAGCTGAGCATGGCTGCAGCATCGAGTTCGTCATTCGATCCAGGTGGTTTCTTCGAGTTTGATCTCGCCAACGGTGCCGTGCGCGCCAGGGGCGCTGGTCGGGTTCTCATTCTCTCGGACACCGTGGTAGCCCCTTTGGTTTCCGCGGCCGTCGGAAACGGGGATCTTACCTCGGTGCGCAAGCTGGGCCGTCAGCTCGGTGAGGCCGTCGCCGACTCGCTCGAGGGCGACGCGTCCGGGAGCTCTGCAGAGACCGTCCTGGAGGCGGCAGCTGGCGTGCTCTCGGTGATGGGCTGGGGCCGACTCCAGATGGACCGGTGGGGCGACGCACTCGTCGTGACGCTCGCCCAGATCCCGCAACTCGACGACGACCACCTCGGGGTGGCCGCGCTCCTCGGCGGACTCTTCTCCAGCCTCGCGCAGCGCGAGATCGCGTGTGTACCGGTCTCGGCGAGCGGATCGTTCTTCGTGGTCGACCCTGGGGTCGCTCAGATGGTCTGGAAGTGGTCGCGTGGCGGAGACGATGTCGCCGCGATCGTAGGTCGCCTCGCGGCGCCGGAGGCCTCGTGAACGCCGAGCAGAAAGTCGCCCGTCTCGAGTCTCTTCTCGAGCGTATCCAGCAGAACCGCACCGCCGCGCCCGTGAGCTTGCGGGCCGTCTCCTCCGACGCCTCGCACGCCGAAGCGGCGGAGCCAACGGCGGCCGAGAGGCCGACGCCCGTGCCCAGCGCCGCGCCGACGCCTGTCCCGGTCGCCGCACCCACACCGGTACCCGCGCCACAGGCGGCGAGCGCCGCGATCATCGAGCCTCAGGCGCCGGCGCCCACGCCGACCCCCGCGACTCCGATGGAACAGGCGATGGCCGAGAGCGGCGAGATCGACCTGCGCGACCAGAGCGATCCCGAGCTCGAAATCACCTACCCGGACGACGACGACGAGCCGGAGATCACCTTCGACGAGCCGACGCCGGTGCCCGAAGCTGCGCCGACCGCGCCCGTTCACACACGGTCGCCCGAGCCGGCCGAGCCGCGGCGGATTCAGACGTCCGCTGCAAGAGCCTCGTCACCCATCGCGAGGGTGATCTCGCGGCACGAGCCCAAGACGTTCGGCGAGCTCCTCGACCGCGCGCTGGCGCTCCGGCCCCGCTGAGTCGCTGATGCTACTCGTCGGCGACGTCGGCAATACGCAGACCGTGCTCGGCCTCTACGAGGGCGACTCGCTCGTGCATGACTTCCGTATCGAGTCCAACCAGGGACGCACGCTCGACGAATGTCACGTGCTCCTCCGTTCGCTCTTGGACGTCGCTGAGGTGAGTCGCGGGGAGGTAGAGGCCGCCATCTTGGCGTCCGTCGTGCCCGCGGTCACCGAGACGATGGAGCGGGCGATCTCACTCGCCTTTGGCGTCGAGCCGCTCGTGGTTGGTCCGGGCATCAAGACGGGCATGCCCATCCTCTATGAGAACCCGCGGGAGGTCGGTGCGGACCGCATCGTCAACGCGGTGGCTGCTTATGCGATCGTCGACGCCGCGGTCGTGGTTGTCGACTTCGGCACCGCGACCACCTTCGATGTCGTCTCGGGAAAGGGTGAGTACCTCGGCGGCGTGATCGCGCCGGGCATTCGCATCAGCGCCGACGCCCTCTTCGCTCGGGCGGCGAAGCTCCCGCGCGTAGAGGTGGCGAAGCCGCCGCGCGTCATTGGGAGGAACACCATCAACTCCATGCAGTCCGGCATCGTCTACGGCTACGTCGGTCTCGTGGACGGGATGGTCGACCGGATCCGCAAGGAGCTCGGCGTCGAGTGTGCGGTCATCGCGACCGGCGGCCTGGCGCGACTGGTCCGCGAGGAGAGCCGGACGATCGGGCGCGTCGAGGAGTTCCTCACGCTCGATGGGCTGAGGATCCTCTTCGAGCGCAACCGGCCGTAGGAGCGAGCTCCTCGGCGCCCGCGTCAGCTAGAGCCCGTCGCGCTCGGCGCTCAGCTCCCAGAGCTCGCGGCCGAGCGCCTCGTCGTGCACGACTGAGGCCGGAGTCGCCCTTTTTGCGTTCGCGAAGTAGCGGCCGCTGACGCCGCGCAGAGAGGGGTCGCTGGCGACGTAGACGCTCGTTCGCGCACCTTGTGCCGGCGTCTTCAAGATGCGTCGACTGAGCGGCTCGAGGAGCCGGAGAACCGCGCTCTCACGCGTGACGTCGGTGGCGACCGACCCCGGGTGCACGGCGTTGGAGGAGACGTCGGTCTGGCGTCGCGCGAGCTCGTTCGAGAAGAGGATCTGCGCGAGTTTGCTCCGCGCGTAGGCCTCGAGCCCGCGAAAGCCCTCGCGCCGGTCGAGCCGATCCCACTCGAAGCGAGCCTGGGCACCTCCGACCCGGAGACCGATGACGTTGAGCAAGTGAATCGCCCTGCCCACAGGGGTGCCGGTCTGCCCGGCTTGCAGGTGCAGCCTCGAGCTCACGTGTACGACCCGTGGGTCCCCTCCCGACTCCCGAAGGCGGGGCAGGAGCAAGCGGGTGAGCAAGTACGGCGCCAGGTGGTTGACCGCAAACGTCTGCTCGAAGCCATCCTCGGTGGTCTGGAAATCCGGCAGCCAGATGCCCGCGTTGTTGATCAACACGTGCAGTGGTTCGTCGCGAGCGAGCAACGCCGAGGCGAGCTCCCGGACCGAGGCGAGCGAAGCGAAGTCCGCGCGAAACGACACCGAGTCCAGCTCGCGCGCCGCCCGAGCGAGCTTCTCTCGGTTGCGACCGACGATGTGAACCGTCGCCCCCTGCGCCTTGAGCGCCTTGGCCGTCGCGAGACCGATTCCACCGCTGCCGCCGGTGACCAGACAGACCCTTCCACGCATCGAGTGGCTCATCGCGACGCAATATGCCGCGTGCGGCGACGAGACAGAAGCCCGACGACGCGAACCTCCATCGGTGAGTTTACTCACGCCAGTTACCTGACAAATCGTCGGAAAATGATACCTGACACATCGTCAGCTAATGGAGGACGTCATGACGGGTCGAGCATTTCCGGATCAGGGTAAGAGTCGCGCAGAAGTTCTGGCCGCACTGGGCGACCAGCGCGCGCGGGATCTGAAGGCCGACGGTCGCGCCTTCGCGTTTGTGTACGACGCCGGCGAAGAGACCCGCGAGCTGGCGCGCGAGGCCTTCGCCTCCTGCATGGGCATCAACGGGCTCGACCCGACGGTCTACCCGTCCGCTCGCAAGATCGAGAACCAGGTCGTCGGCGCCTGCCTCGAGCTCCTGAACGCCCCCGAGGGCGCCGTGGGTACGGCCACCGCTGGCGGCACCGAGAGCGTGATGCTCGCGGTCAAGAGCGCCCGGGACTTTGCGCGCAAGACGCGCCCCGAGATCACCAACCCGAAGATGCTCCTGCCGGAGACGGCCCACGCCTGCTTCCACAAGGCGGCCCACTACTTCGGGATCGAGATCGTCGTGGTCGACATCGACGACTCCTACCGAGCGATCGTCGAGGATGCCCGGGCCAAGATGACGAGCGACGTCATCCTCGTCGTCGGCTCCGCGCCCTCGTACGCCCACGGCGTGATCGACCCGATCGCCGAGCTCGCCGCTCTCGCCAAGGAGCACGGCACGCTCATGCACGTCGACGCCTGCGTCGGTGGTTGCGTGCTGCCGTTCATGGTGGAGAACGGTGAGCCCATCACGCCCTTCGCCCTCTCGGTCGACGGGGTGACCAGCCTCTCGATGGATCTGCACAAGTACGGCTTCGCCCCCAAGGGCATCTCGGTGCTGCTCCAGGCCCGGCGAGAGCTCCGCGACGCGCAGTACTTCGCGTGCGCCAACTGGAGCGGCTACGCGATCGTGAACGCGACGATGCTCGGCTCGAAGTCGGTCGCCGCGATGGGCGCCGCGTTTGTGCTCCTCCACCACCTCGGCCGAGAGGGCTACCGAGAGCGCGCGACGCTCATGTGGAATGGTGCCAAGACCGTGCTCGAGACGATCGAGGCGACCGACGGCCTCGAGCTGCTGGCGAAGCCGGACATGGGGCTCTTCGCCTTTCGTCCCACCGAAGGCGACGTCTTCGAGCTGGCCGACCGCCTCACGGCGCGCGGCTGGCACATCCAGCCGACCTACCAATACGGCAAGTCTCCCGCGCACATCCACTTGACCATGGATCCGGGCAACGCCGCCAACGCCGCCGCGTTCAGCGAAGATCTGGTGAAGTGCATGCGCGACCTGCCCGAGACCATCGAGCCTCCGGCCCAGGTGGTCGGCATGCTCGAGATGCTCGGCACGGAAGCGGCCGAGGGTTTGGATGCCGGCATGCTCATGGATCAGCTCGGGGTCAAAGACGGACAGATGCCCTCGCAATCCGCGCTGATTCACCGCCTCATCAACGCCACCTCGGCGAGCAGCCGCGAGAAGTTGCTCGTGCTCTTCATCGGCGAGCTCTTCTCATGATTCGGCTCGGGCGAGGAGGTCGGAAGCTGCGCATCGCCTACGGGCGCATCTTCCACGAGGCGTGTGCACACTCGCCTCTGCTGACGACCCGCGCGGACTTCGAGTGTATGCACCGCCTCGAAGGCGCGGCGCTGGCTCGAGCCTGTCGGCTCCGACGCTCGGAGTTCGAGGGCTACCTGCCCGCCGCCGAGCTCACCGGCTTCGTCTCTGCGGCCCGCGCCGCCAGGGACGTCGAGACCGTGCCGCTCGCCTCCTCGCTCGCGGTTCCCAACGGCCCCCTCGAGGCCGAGTGTTTCTCCTGGCTCGTCGATGACCTCATCGAACGGCTCGAGGGCGCTGGCGAGCTGGACGGCGTCTATCTCGCGCTCCACGGTTCGATGCAGGTGCAGGGGCTGAACGAGGCGCCCGAGGCCGTCATCATCCGCCGGGTCCGAGCGGTCGTGGGCGACGACATCAAGATCGCCGTCAGCTATGATCTGCACGCCAACCTGTCGTCGGGTCTCATCGATCCGGTCGACATTCTCATCGGCTACCGCAGCAACCCCCACTGGGATCTCGCGCCGACCGGCTTCCGGGCGGGCAACCGTCTCATCCGCGCGCTCCGAGGCCAGGTCGAGCCCACGCACGCGTGGCGCAAGATGCCCATGGTGCTCGGCGGTGGCACCTCCATCGACTTCCTGCCCCCCATGCGGGACATCTTCCGCTGGATGAAGCGGCTCGAGCGTCGAGACAAGCGCGTGCTCAGCGCGAGCCTCTTCATGGTTCACCCCTTCACGGCGGCTGATGATCTGGGTTGGGCAGTGCACATCTGCACCGACGGCGACCCTGCGCTCGCCGCTCGACTCGCCGACGAGCTCGCCGATCGGGCGTGGGCGAAACGAAAGGTCCCGATGCCCGAGTTCGTCGATCCGCCGACGGCGATCGCCCAGGCCGAGGCCAGCCCGATGCGGCGGCTGGGTCCCGTGACGCTGGTGGACTGTGATGACATCGTGGGCGCCGGCGCGCCGGGCGGAAACACGCACCTGGCCAAGGCGCTGCTCGAGCGCTCCGCCGACCTGAAGAGCTACGTGCCCGTGCACGACCCCGCCGCCGTCGAGCTCGCATGGACCCAACCGATCGGTACCGAGCTGGCGGTCACACTGCGCGGGACCCCCGGATACGGCATGCCTGAGGTTGAGATCCCCAGAGCGACCATCGCGGCGCGGACCGTCGGAGACAGCGGACGCGTCGTCAGGCTCGACGTGGGCAAGGTGAGCGTCGTCGTGTGTGAGCGACCGCCGCTACCGATCCACCCGAAGTTCTTCGCCGCGCTCGACCTGAAGGCGCGTGACGCCGACATCATCGTGCAAAAGAACTTCTTCCACTACCGCATGTTCTATGTCGCGACGTCGTTCGCGCACATCCCGGTCGAGAGTGAGGGGGCCACCAGCATGCGGCGGGTCAAGACCCGAGCCTACGACGTGCCGACCTTCCCTTCGGCGGACCCGAAGGGGTGGCGCGACTCAGATCCGGCGCTCCGCAACGCAGGCCACTGGTCCGCCCCCGCACCCCGCGTCACCGCCTGATCGTGGTACGGCTCGGGCACCGTGTCCGAGCAAACCCTCCCTCCGCTGATCTTCGGCTCGATGGCGCACCACGGCGCCGGGGACGACGCCACCCGCATCGCGCTGATGCAGGTGGCGGTCGACGCCGGCTTCTCTGCCTTCGACACCGCGCCCCTCTACGACTTCGGCGCGTCTGAGCGTCGGTTGGGGAGAGCGCTGCGAGGGCGCGATGACGTGCTCGTCCTCAGCAAGGTGGGCCTCACGTGGGACGACGACCACGGCGATGTGCTCTTCGCGACGCCCAGCCACACCGTTCGCAAGGACTCGCGCCCCGCGTCGATCCTCAGGGAAATCGACCAGAGCCTCGAGCGGCTCGGCCGAGACCGGATCGACGTTCTTCACCTGCATCACCCGGACACGCACGTGCCCATCGGTGAGACCGTCGACGCGGTGCTCGAGGCCCGAGGCGCGGGCAAGGTCGGCGAGGTCGGCGTTTCGAACTTCTCGCCGGACCAGATCCGCGCGGCCGCCTCCGCCTTGGGGGATGTCCCGCTCTTCAGCGTGCAAGACGGCTACAACCTGCTGGAGCGCGACGCCGAGCGGGTCCAGCTGCCGGTCTGCCGCGATCTCGATTGCGCATTCCTCGCCTTTTCACCGCTCGCTCAAGGAGTGTTGGCGGGCAAGCGCCGGTCAGGTCTCTCGGAGGGCGACTGGCGGGCGAGCGATCCAAAGTTCTCGCCGGACAACCGAGCTGCGATCTCCACTGCGATAGAGATCATGAAACGCGTCGCCGCATCGCACGACGCCTCCCTTTCGCAGACGGCCCTCGCCTGGCTGCTCGCCCAACCGACCGTCACCTCGGTGATCGCCGGCGCGCGCACCGAAGCGCACGTTCGAGCGAACGCCGGAGGCGCGACGCTCGCCCTCCACCCCACAGACGTCGCGGCCCTGAGCGCCGCCTTCGACGCGGTCCGGCTGAAGGACGGCCGAGGGACGCGTGGGCAAGCCAGAGATCTCGCCAAGCGCGGGCTGAGGAAGCTGCGCGGGCTGTTCAAGCGCGGTGAGTGAGTGCGCGCGCGTTCCGTATCATTGCAATAAAGCCTGCACCCGTTCGAGGAAGTCCTCGACCTCCGAGTCGGCGGCGGGGAGCTCGATTCCGTCGATCGGGTCGGGGAGCCGAAGCGCGATCGAGGCCAGCACGGTGGGCCGTACGCTCAAGACGGTCAGGGGCTGGACGTCGAGCGCATCGAGCACCGTCGGCCAGTGCCCCTGCTCTGCGGCCTCTCTTCGACCGGCCTCGATGAAGCAAACGTCCCCCGGCTCTTCGAGCGCCCAGCGCCTCGCCGTCTGCCAGCCGACCTCGACGAAGCCCCAGTTGCACAGGTCGGCGTCGTCCGAGAGGCGAGCGAGGGCCTCGCGCCGGTCGGTCGAAGGGTCACGGACGTCATAACCGACGTGTTCTTCGCCCGCGTACACGGGGGCCTGGACGAACCCCCGCACCCTCGCTCGGGAAGCCGCGAGCTTCTCCCAAAGCCGGAGCGTGACTTGCTCGCGTCCATCTTCACGACGCCCGACGATCGCTACCCAGGGACTCATCGTGATCACGTAGACACGGCGGGACGGGTCGCTAGCCCGTCCGCGCGATCAGCCGCGGCGCCTGAACCCACCCGGCCTCAGTCGTCTGTGCGGGAGAAGATCTGGTAATGGTAGGAGCCCTGCCCGCTCGCCGCGGTGATCTGGATCGTGTGACGGCCCGCCGCCTGCGCGCAGTGACGAACCGAGGGGAAGGCGTTGGCGCTCCCGAAGTCGCTCGCGAGCTGGGTGTTTCCGCGTGAGAGCGTGACGTCGAGGTCGCTGATCCCTTCCCCACCCACGGCGACGATCGCGTAGCACTGCCCCTGGG
>Ga0114933_10002825_pt1 | contig 17506 bp, 8 predicted proteins | sample 4SBtaG_FD_89691 | JGI IMG/M metagenome (GOLD analysis project Ga0114933, IMG submission 89691) | Deep subsurface microbial communities from Kolumbo volcano to uncover new lineages of life (NeLLi) - 4SBTROV12_W25 metaG | ecosystem: Environmental > Aquatic > Marine > Volcanic | place: Kolumbo... | reverse complement strand
TCTTCGGCTACGCCAAAGGCTCCTTCACGGGGGCGGGTAGTGACCGGGCGGGCCTTTTCGAGGAGGCCGACGGCGGCACCCTCTTGCTCGACGAGATCGGTGATCTTCGTCTGTCCCTGCAGGCGAAGCTCACGCGGGTGCTCGAGGAGCGCGCTGTCCGCCGCGTGGGTGAGTCCAGGGAGCGCAAGGTCGACGTGCGGGTGATCGCGGCGACGCATCGGCACCTCGATCGCATGGTCGCGGCTGGCAAGTTCAGAGAAGACCTCTGGTACCGCCTGAACGTTGCGGCGATCCACGTGCCGCCGCTGCGCGATCGGCCGGAAGACGTCGAGTTGCTGGCCCGGCACTTCCTCAAGGAGGTCGTCGAGCCAGGGCGCGTCGTCCGCCAGCTGAGCGCTGCGACGCTGGAGACGCTGCGGGCGCATCGCTGGCCTGGCAACGTTCGGCAGCTGCGGGCGGCGATCGAGCGAGCGGCGATCGTGGCGCGGGATGCACGCATCGAGGTGGATGATCTGCCGCCCGAGATCCACGGCGGGTCAGCCACAGATGAGCCCGTAGACCTCACCCATCTAGACTGGTCCAAAGCCATGGAGGCTGCCAAGGCGCGCTTCGGCCGGCAGTACCTCCGCAGCTTGCTGCGCAAACACGGCGGGCGCGTCTCGGACGCAGCCGCCGCCGCGGGGGTGGAGCGCGAGAGCTTCTACCGCCTCATGCGCCGGCACGACGTGAGTGGTGAGGACTTCAAGGGTGACTGACCACCGCAGGCATCGAACGGCGCGGTGTCTATTTGCATGTCCAAGGGCATGATGGATTCAGGAAGCGCCACAAACGACCTTCAAGAGGATCCTGTCTGTGGGATGGGCGTAGGCCCCGGGGGTGCGCACCGCTATCGCTACGATGGCCGGGAGCACCGTTTCTGCAGCGCAGGCTGCCTGAAGAAGTTCTCCGCCAATCCGGATGAGTACCTGAATCCGCGCTCGCTCGGCGGGTCCGAGCACGACACGGGTTCTCGTCTGACCGTCGCTCACGTGTGCCCGATGCACCCCGAAGTGCGCCAGGTGGGTCCAGGAGACTGCGACCAGTGCGGCATGGCGCTGGAGCCCGAGTCGACGGGCTTCGAGCAGACTCGATGGACCTGTCCGATGCACCCGGAGGTCATCGAGGACTCGCCCGGAGACTGCCCGTTTTGTGGCATGGCGCTGGAGCCCATGACGGTTCTGTCCGCCGAGGATCCCGTGGAGGATCCAGAGCTTCGAGACATGACGCGACGGTTCTGGGCGAGCGCGACTCTGGCGCTGCCCCTCTTCGTGATCGCGATGGGCGACATGATCCCCGGCGAGCCCTTCACCGCGATGCTCGGAACACGCGGGCGCGTTCTGACCGAGCTGGCGCTGGCAACTCCGATTGCCATCTGGGCAGCCTGGCCTTTCTACGTCCGTGCCCTCAAGTCGGTGCTCAACCGTCACCTCAACATGTTTACGCTGATCGGGCTCGGGGTTGGCGTCGCCTACGGGTACAGCATCGTCGCGACGTTGATGCCCAGCGTCTTTCCAGATTCGTTCCGCGGAGAGAACGGGGAGGTCGGGGTGTACTTCGAGGCGGCCGGCGTGATCGTGACGCTGATCCTGCTCGGTCAGGTGCTGGAGTTGCGCGCACGGGGTGCCACCAGCAACGCCATCCGAAAGCTGCTCGGGCTCGCGCCGAAGACGGCGCGGCGGATCGCCGAAGACGGCACGGAGGTCGACGTGCCGCTCGATCAGGTCCGGGTCGGGGACCGACTACGCGTGCGGCCGGGCGAGAAGATCCCAGTGGACGGGCGTGTGATCGACGGCAGATCGTCGGTCGATGAGGCCATGATCACGGGGGAGCCGATCCCAGCGCCGAAACAAGATGGCGATCAGGTGATCGGCGCGACGGTGAACGGCACCGGTGGACTCGTGATCGAGGCGGCGGCGGTCGGTGGCGACACGCTTCTAGCGCGCATCGTGCGCATGGTCGCGGACGCCCAACGGAGCCGCGCGCCGATTCAGAAGCTGGTCGACGTCGTCAGCGGTTGGTTCGTTCCCACGGTCATCTTTGTGTCGATGGTGACATTTGTCGTCTGGTCGCTGGTCGGTCCCGAGCCGTCCATGAGCTATGCGATCGTCAACGCGGTCGCGGTGCTCATCATCGCTTGCCCCTGCGCGCTCGGCTTGGCCACCCCGATGTCCATCATGGTCGCGACCGGCAAGGCCGCGAACATGGGCGTCCTCTTTCGGGACGCCGAGGCGATCGAGGTCATGCGGTCCGTCGACACCCTGATCGTCGACAAGACCGGAACGTTGACCGAGGGAAAGCCGGGCCTCGTCGGTGTGCAAGCGCTCGAGGGCTTCGATGAGGCGGTGGTCTTGAGACGGGCGGCGACGCTCGAGCAGGGCAGCGAGCATCCTCTCGCGGAGGCGATTGTGCGCGGCGCCCACGAACGCGAGATCGAGCTCTCTGCGGCCAGCGACTTCGCGTCCATCACCGGGAAAGGCGTGACGGGCGAGGTGGATGGCGTCTCGGTGGCGCTCGGCAACGCGCGCCTCATGGCTGCCCTCGACATCGCCATCCCGCGATCGACCGCGCACGACGTCGATGAGGCGCGTGCGAAAGGTCAGACGGTGATGTTTGTTGCGTTGGAGCGTTCGCTGGCTGGCTACATCGCCGTCGCTGACCCGATCAAGGAGAGCACGCCGGCCGCGCTGGCCGCGCTTCGCGCCGAGGGACTTCGCATCGTCATGCTCACCGGAGACGCGGAGGGCACAGCCAACGCCGTCGCCGCGCAGCTCGGCATCGATGAGGTAACTGCAGGGGTGCTCCCCGAGGGCAAGGTGGCGACGGTCGAGGCGCTTCAGGAGGCGGGTCGAGTCGTGGCGATGGCCGGAGATGGCATCAATGACGCGCCCGCTCTCGCCAGAGCCCAGGTCGGCATCGCCATGGGCACGGGCACGGACGTGGCGATGGAGAGCGCGGGGGTCACTTTGGTGAAAGGCGACCTGATGGGGATCGTCCGTGCGCGTCGTTTGAGCCGCGCGACGATGGCCAACATCCGCCAGAACCTCTTCTTCGCGTTTGCCTACAACTCAGCTGGCGTGCCGATCGCGGCCGGGCTGCTCTACCCGTTTGTCGGCGTGTTGCTGAGTCCGATGATCGCTGCCGCGGCGATGAGCCTGAGCTCGGTGTCGGTGATCACCAACGCGCTTCGGCTTCGTCGAGTGCGCGTCTGACGCTCGAGACCCATCGGGGCTCGGCTCAGGGCAGCTCGACGTCGAGCTTGGCGAGGTCACGCTCGGCGGCGGCGACCCAGCCGCGGTTTGCGGCGGGGCTCGCGGGACTCGGGTGCAAGACCCGGCCGATGCGCGGACCGTTCTTGCCGAGCACCTTCTTCGCCTGGTCTTCCGCGAACTTGCCGACCCCGATCACGAGCTCCGGCTGAAGCTGCTCCATGCACGCGATCAGCGCTTCGCTGCACGCCTCGAAGAGCGGCTCTCGCTCCGCCTTGGGCAGCTTCTCGGGGACTCGGTTCCGGCCCCCCTCTTCCATGAAGACGAGCGGGATGTAGTTCACCACGAAGAAGCGCGAGAAGAAGGCTTCGGCGGTACCGAAGCGGTCCTTGGCCCAGCCCCACATGCGCGTCCCGCTGACCTCTGACCGAGGCGAATCCAACCCAACGATCTTGCGCTTGGGGTGCTCCTTGGGAGGCTTGCCGACCTCGCCGCTCAGCCCCATCCAATCGCGCACGAAGGTCGGGTCGCCGAAGGGCACGCCGGTCTGCGCCATGCCGAAGGGCCCCGGGTTCATGCCGACGAGCACGATCTCTCGCTGGCCGTTCCCGAACCGCTCGAGATAGGCCTCGTGGGGCTCTCGAGCGTAGTCGAGCGGGTTGTAGACGAAGGCCGTCGGTGGCTCGAAGCTCAGGGCGTCGACCCGGTCCGAGAGCCGACGGCTGATGGCGACGAGCTCGTTCACCCGGCTCTGCTCAGCGCGCCTGGTAGAGGCTGAGCCCACCGACGTAGAGGAAGCCGACCATGAAGAACACCAGGAAAGGGATGCTCATCCAGGCGCCGATGCCGACGGCGAGTCCGATCGTGGCCACGAAGTAGAGGCCGAAGAGACACTCGAGGATGGCGAAGATGTTCTTGCCAGCCTTGTAGCGCTTCTTCACCCAGGTCTCTTCGTTGCGGACGACGCCGTGCTTGGGCGTGCGGACGAACTCGCTCTCCTTGCCGACGAGGCCTTCGGCGACCGCGCGAGCGTTGTTCAGCGAGAGCCCGATGCCGAGCGCCATCATCAAGGGCAAGCGACGAATCGCCTCCCAGAGGTTGCTGTAGAGCGCACGGTGCGTGGTCAGGTAGAAGAGCACGATCGAGCCGCTGGTCGCGGCGAAGAGCGGCACGTCGAGGAGCAAGAGCTCGGGCGTCGTCATCGACTGACGGAGCAGCATGTTGGGCAGCTGCAGGAGCGCGAGCACGATCAGGAAGACGTACGCGAAGTTGTTCGTGAGGTGGAAGATCGCCTCGAGCTTCACGTGGAAGGGGAGCTTCGCCTTGAGCATGATGGGCAGCAGCTTCTTGGCCGTCTGCGCGGAGCCCTTGGCCCAACGGAACTGCTGGGTCTTGAAGCTGTTCATCTCGCACGGGATCTCGGCGGGCACGACAGCGTCAGGCACGTAGACGAAGCGCCAGCCCTTGAGCTGCGCGCGGAAGCTGAGGTCCATGTCCTCGGTCAGCGTGTCGTGCTGCCAGCCGCCGGCGTCGATGATGGTCGCCTTGCGCCACATGCCGGCGGTGCCGTTGAAGTTGAAGAAGCGGCCCGAGCGGTTGCGGGCGATGTGCTCGATCACGAAGTGACCGTCGAGCATCATCGACTGCACGCGAGTCAGCATCGAGTAGTCACGGTTCAGGTGGCCCCAACGCGCTTGCGTCATGCCGACCTTCGGGTCCGTGAAGTAGTGAATCAGGTCCGTGATGATCGACGCGGTCGGAACGAAGTCGGCATCGAACACGAGAACGAAGTCGCCCTTGGCGTCGTGGAGACCCTCCTCGAGGGCTCCGGCCTTGTAGCCCGTCCGGTCCGTTCGGTGCCGATAGACCGCATCAAAGCCGCGCTCGATGAGCTCCTCGACCTTGGCCTTGGCGATCTCCACCGTCTCGTCGGTCGAGTCGTCGAGCACCTGAATCTCGAGCTTGTCCTTTGGATACTCGAGCGTCGTGATGCTCTCGATCAGCCGATCAGCGACGTAGAGCTCGTTGAACATCGGCAGCTGGACGGTGACCAGCGGCAACGTCTCGAACTGCTTGACGGGCTTGAGCGCTCGCTTCTTGTGCTTCCAGTACAGGAAGACCAGTTGTGCGCGGTGAAACCCATAAACAGCAAGAATGCCGAGGGTCATCATGTAGAGGCCGATGACGAATGCTTCCATCGTGGACCAGCTATACGCGACGGAATGTCATCGAAATGTATTCCTTCGTATTACATCTTCAGATGGTGTCGTTGGAGATCCCGTCAGAGATCTGGCCACCACTGATCAGGCAATCCGGTGGTCTGCATCAGGGCGGCGAGGTCCATGCTGATGGCAACGGAAACATGAATGAGAAAGCCGGCCCAGATCGATCGGGTGCGAAGCGCCAGGGTCCCCAAAACCACGCCCGCAATGATCGCTCCGTTCGTCTCCAGGTAGGGCTTGCCGAAGTGGATCATGCAGTAGGGCACGACCATCGCGTAGATCGCGTGACTGCCCATTTGCGTCTTGCCCGCTTTGACCCAGAAGCCGCGAAAGAAGAACTCCAGCGAGAAGAACTGAACCGCGTAGATCGCTTCCCAGGCCCAGAAGTCGTACCAGCTGCGTGAAGCGTCACTGTAGAACGGGTAGTAGGTCGAGAACGTGTCTTCGTAGGAGACGACGATGACGGTGCCGAGCACGAGCGTGTAGAAGCCGAGATAGATCCAGGCGTGCTGGGCGAACCCGCGGGTCTGGAGGCCGTAGCTCGACACCCGCTCCCGCATGAGCATCAGCACCAGCGCCGGCACGAGGAAGAAGCCGAAGAGGCGCCAGCCGGACCACCAGATGAACTCGATCAGCCGTCGAAACGGCGAGTCGCGGATGACGCCGAAGATGCTCTCCGGCTCTCCCATGCGCCCGATGGGGTCGAAGTGATCGATCAGGTCGCGCAGCGCCGGCGCGTGACCGTAGTACTCCATCAATCCGAGCAGCACGGCGCCGATGGTGAAGACCACCAGCGGCCGCCAGTCGTAGCCCTTGCCTGCCGCCTTGCGCTCCGCCCGTTCCCGCTCCGCCTCGGCGTCGATCTCTTTCCAAGACTCGTGCAGGTACGACCAGATGTAGATGAACGGCAGTAAACAGATGCCGAGGCGCCGCGTGAGCGACGGTTCGGGAAGCCGAAACGGCGGGTCAGCTGGCGCCGGCCGGTCCAGGTAGTCGATCAGCATCGCGATGCCGGAGAACCCGAGGCAGACCGAGACGAGCGGGCCATACGGGAACTCAGCGACCAGCTGCCGAAACTCGATCCTCGAGATGAACGCAGGGTAGAGGAGTGAGCCGAAGGCCAAGAGCATCAGAAGCACGCCGAGGGGGAACGCGATCGGCGCGGGGCGCGTCGGCAGCCCCGCGGCGCGAGCCACCCGGTCTCGGTAGAAGCGTCCCGTCACCGAGAGCAGGGTGCCCCCCAGGAGCACGGCGGCACCGTACGCGCCGAAAAGCGATCCGCCTTCGTACCCAACCACCGCGACGCCCGCCGCGAAGAGGGCCCAGCCGATCTTCGACGCCAGGTTGGCCCCAGGCTCCGTCTCCGGTTCTGTGCCTTCGGACTTCGGGGCTTTGGGAGTCACGCTTGCGCTGGCCACGGTTCTCCTCTTCAGGACGCGTCTGTTTCCATCGCCGCGATGCGCTCGATGCTCTTGTCCAGGCGCGTAAGACAGCGCTCTTTTCCGAGCACCTCCATGACCTCGAAGAGGCCAGGGGTGGCGCTGCGGCCGCTGAGCGCGACGCGGAGAGCCTGCGCGTAGTGCTTGAAGCCGATGTCGTTGGCCTCCATCCACGCCTTGACCGCGACCTCGAGGGCCTCTCGGTTGAACGCGTCGACCGAGCCGAGCAGCGCTCGCACGCTCTGGAGGTTGGCCAGGAACTTGGGCTTGAAGAACTTACGGACGGCCTTGTCGTTGTCGATGGGCGTCTCGCGGAAGTAGTAGTCGATCATGTCGGCCACGTCGGCGAGGGTGCTCGCGCGCTGCCGCACCGTCTCGACGGCCGGCACCAAGCGCGGATCATCCGCGGCGATGCTCAGACCGTTCTTCTCGGCGAAGGGCAGGGCGGCCGCCGCCAGCTCCGGGCCAGGGATCTCTCGAAGGTGATGCGCCTGCACGTGCAGGAACTTTTTCTCGTCGTAACCAGCGCCCTCTTTGCCACAGCCTGACCAGTCGAACGCTTCGATGAGGGCTTCCCGCGAGAAGAGCTCGTCATCGCCGTGGCTCCAGCCCAGCCGCGCCAAATAGTTGATCACGCCGTCCGGCACGAAGCCGCGCTCTCGGTAGACTTCCACCGAGCCCGCGTCGTCCCGCTTGCTCATCTTCTTGCGCCGCTCATCGAGGATCATCGGCAGGTGCGCAAACTGAGGCGGCTCTTCTCCGAGTGCCTCCCAGAGCAAGATCTGCATCGGCGTGTTGATCAGGTGGTCATCGCCGCGCGCGACCAACGTGATCTTCATCGAGAGGTCATCGACCACACAGCCGAAGTTGTAGAGCGGCACGCCGTCGCCCCTCATGAGCACGTCGTCCTGCATCTCGCGGTGGCCGATCTCGATGCGGCCTTTAACCAGATCGTCCCAGGCCGTCGAGCCCTCCTTGGGCGTCTTGAAGCGATAGACGAAGGGCTTGTCCGCGGGCCAATCGGCGGGGCCCTTGTCGCGCCACCAGCCCGGGTACTTGAAGCCGCGCTGCCCGTGCTCGGCCTGATACGCCGCGCGAGCCTCGGCCAGCTCTTCCTTGGTCGCGTAGCAGCGGTAGGCCTTGCCAGCGTCGACCAGCTCTTCGATGTACTTCTGGTAGAGCGGCAACCGCTCGCCCTGGAAGTACGGGCCGTTCTCGCCGCCGACGCGCGGGCCTTCGTCCCAGTCGAGGCCGAGCCAATCCATCGCCGTGAAGATCGCCTGCACGCTCTCGTCGGTGCTGCGCGCCTGGTCCGTGTCTTCGACCCGCAGCACGAGGGTGCCGCCTGTCTTCTTGGCCCAGAGCCAGTTGTACAGGGCTGTGCGGGCACCGCCGATGTGGAGGTAGCCCGTGGGGGAAGGAGCGAACCGGACGCGGACAGACGACATCGCGTGCGCCGATAGCACAGAGGGCCGGACGAAACCGCCGGAAACTCGTGGTCCGCGTCGCGGTGGTGGTGGGTGCGCCACCCTGGCTCGTCCGAACCGGCAGCGTGTTCACCCAGAGTCACCGACTTTGAGTGGCACGCGATCATTTCGGCCTACACTCCGCCCCGATGAGCAAAGGCTTCAAATCAGAGGGCGTCGTCCCGTTCGGCGCGACGCTCGAGGTCGAGCGCTGGCGGCTGCACAACGAACTCGCGGTCCTGCTGCTGCGGGACGAGAGCGCGCCCGTGATCAGCTACCACACATGGTTCCGCGTCGGCTCGCGCTACGAGGAGGAGGGCAAGACCGGTCTCGCGCACTTCTTCGAACACATGATGTTCAACGAGACGGAGAACCTCCCGTGGGGCGAGTTCGACCGCAAGATGGAGGCCGCTGGCGGCGACACCAACGCGGCGACCTGGATCGACTGGACCTACTACTACGAGAGCTTGCCGTCCGAAGAGTTGCCGCTGGCCATCGAGCTGGAGGCAGATCGCATGTCGAACCTGCTCGTCCGGAAGAAGCAGGTCGAGTCGGAGCGGGAGGTGGTCGCGAACGAGCGGCGCATGGCCGTTGAGGACGACGTGCGCGGCAAGGCCGATGAGCTCCTCCACAGCCTCGCGTATGGCGAACGGCACCCGCACAGCTGGCCCACGCTCGGCTGGATGAAGGACATCCAGGGCTATCGGGTGGCTGACTGCCGCTCGTTTTACAAGACCTGGTACGCGCCCAACAACGCCACCGTCGTGATCGTCGGCGACCTCGATCGGGACGAGACGCTGGCCCGGCTGGAGAAGGCGTATGGCCACCTGCGGGCTTCCAAGCTGCCGGCGCGCCCGACGCCCAAGCGGAGCCGTCAGCGCAAAGAGCGCCGGGCGACCCTCCGTTGGCCGACGCCTTCCGAGAAGCTGCTCGTCGGCTGGCATTCACCGGCCCAGGCAGAGCGTGACCAGGCGGTAGCGGAGATCGTGCACGACCTCCTTCTCGGTGGCCGAAGCGCACGGCTTCGACGCCGCCTCGTCGATGAACTCGAGCTGGCCACGCGCCTGCGCGGGCACGTCGGCGGCCTCCAGCACGCAGGGCTCTTCGACCTCTGGGTCGGCATGCGTGAGGGGGTCGCGGCCGATCGAGCGCTCGCCGTGATCGAGGAGGAGCTCGCTCGGCTTCGGGACGAGCCCGTGCCGTTGGCAGAGCTCGAGAAGGTGAAGGCGCGCTCGGAGCTCTTCACGATCAGCTCGGTCGAGACGATGGGCGAGAAGGCCTACCAGATCGGCTACGGCGAGACCGTGCTCGGAGACCCAGCCCACGTGTTTGCCCGGCTCGACGAGCTGCGCGCAGTGTCCCCGGCAGATGTGCAGCGCGTCGCCGCGAAGATCTTCCGTCCGGCTCGTCGCTCGATCGTGCACGTCGTCCCGGAGGCCGCATGAGCCAGCCAGCGTTCCGGACGCCCCAGGGCGTGCCCGTGTTCATGGAGGTCTCGCACACGCTTCCCGTCGTCGATGTCGATGTGATCGTGATGCGGGGCTCGCTCCTCGATCCTCGAGGAAAAGAGGGGCTCACTCGCCTGACGGCGCGCCTTATGCGGAGAGGCCCGAAGGGGACCTCTCGAGAGGTCTTCGATGAGCGACTCGACGCCCTCGGCGCGACCCTGACAATCTCGGTCGGGCACGAGTCGATGCGGATTCAGGGGTCGGTGATCCGCCGCAACCTCGAGCCCTTCCTTCGGCAGATCGCCGCGGTCGCGAAGCGCCCCGGCCTGCGCCAAAAGGACTTCGTTCGGCTCAAGCGCACGGCAGAGGCGGAGCTGATTCAGCTGCGCGACCACGATGGCGCTCTCGCAGCTCGCGCCTTTCGTAAGACCCTCTTCGGGCGTCACGCCTATGCGCGGCCGGTCTCGGGCACGCTGGCCTCGGTCGGGAAGGTGGAGCTCGCCGACGTTCGGGCTCAGCACGAGCGCCTGATGCGGGCTCCTCATCTGCTGATCGGCATGGCCGGCGACGTCACGCCAGAAGACGCCGAAAGATATGTAAACGCTAGCTTTTCCGACCTCCTCGGCGGTTCCACACGGCGCCCTCAGGCGCGGGAGCCGCGCATGAAGAGCGGGCGGCACGTCGTGCTCGTCGACAAGCCCAAGCGCACGCAGTCGCAGGTTTACATCGGCACGCTCGGCCTGGTCGTCGGAGACCCGGAGCGGCACGCGATGATCGTCGGGAACACGGCCTTCGGTGGGACCTTCACCGCGCGGTTGATGAAGGAGGTCCGCAGCAAGCGGGGCTGGAGCTACGGCGCCTACAGCAAGCTCGGTGCGGACCGACAGCGGGAGGCCTGGTCGATGTGGACCCATCCCGGCGCCGACCAGCTCGTCGACTGTGTCCGGCTGCAGCTCTCGCTCTACGAGAAGTGGCTCGACAAGGGCCTCACCGGCGCCGAGGTGAAGCGCGCAAAGCGCTACCTGATCAAGAGTCACCCCTTCGATCTCGAGACGGCTGGCAAGCGCCTCGAACCCAAGCTGCACGGCTACAAACACGGGCTGCCGGACGACTGGTTCGACGACTACCCGCAGCGCGTCCGAGCGCTCGGCCGGGCCGACGTCAACGACGCCGTCCGAGGCCACTTGAGCCGTGACGATCTGAGCATCGCCGTGCTCGCTACGGCCACCCCCGAACTCCAGGACGCTCTGCGATCGAGTGCCGGAGTTCGATCCCTGACCGTGATTCCGTTCGACCTCTTGTGAGGGTGCGCACGGTGGATCTGACCCCCAGAGGGTGTCAGACGCTCCCGCAAAGCTCCCCCAGACCGGCGTTACCATTCTTACGGTTCAGCCCTTGCGCAGTAGCACTAACTACTCGTGTTTATTGATGAAAACCTTGAATCTGGCGCCGCCAAGTGACCCGACTGTGACACGCTGTCACGAGCGTGTAGCGATCACCCCGGATCAGGCCGATCCCAATTATTCCCGGTGATCTCAACCATTTGGCCTAGATCGCTCATTGTTGGCATGGCGGTTGCCTAGACGAAGTCCGCACGAGTGCCATTGGGGCTTCCCGCACTGCGGGATCGAGCAGTAGGTCAGGTGTGACCGCTGTTTGACAGTGCGGTGTCCATGCGCTCCACTCCGCGCCTTCCCGCCGGGAAGACGACGGAATTGGGGGTCTGCACTTGGCCACCGCGTTGGGACCGTCGGGGTTCTCGAGCTGCTTGTTCGAGACGGAACACGGAGAAACGTTCGGTGAAGAACGCTACGCTTTCAGTGCTGCTGCTCCTCACACTCGGGTTGTCCTGGGTTGGGGTTGCTGCCGCCCAGGCCGACGAGCCGGAGGGCGACACGTCCTCCGAACCTTCCGACTCCACGGAGTCTGCTGACGAGGCACCCGCCGAAGCGCCCCCTGTGGAGGACGCCGCCGAGGCTGCTCCCGCCGAGGACGCGACCGAGGCTGCCGGCGTTTCCGCGGAAGAAGCCATCGAGGGAGGCGACCCGGTCGAGGCCGTCGAGGCCGTCGAGGCTGTCGTGGAGGAAGAGCCCGAGCCCGAGGTCTCCCAGCCGGACCCGGTCGAGGTCGCAGAGGCCGCCGAGGCGCCCGTAGAGGAGGAGCCTGGCTCCGACCTCGCGGCCCCTGACGCCGAGGCCGAAGCGCCCGCGGAGGCCGCCGAGGAGCCTGCCGCGGCGCCCCCCGAGCCGCCGCCGTGGAGAAACACCTTCTTCAACTTCAGCAACCAGGTGACGACCAACACCTTCTGGCAGGGGGGGCAGCTCAGCTACAACCCGACCTACCAGCAGGCCTACTCGATCTCGCCGCGGTGGTACCCCGGAACCGGCGGCTTCATCCGCGGCAACATGGGCTTTACGCTGGAGCTGACGGATGCCAACAGCGGCGTGCGCAACCGCGAGCCGCTCCTGAACGACCTCCTGCTCGACTACGTGCACCCGTTCATGCTCGGTGAGGGTTTCATCCTCATGACGATGGCGCGGGTCACCGTGCCGCTCTCTCGCGCGAGCCTGGCGGCGCAGCGCTACCTGCAGGCGGCTGGTCAGCTGACGCTCATCAAGATCATCCCCGAGGCGGGTAACCTCACCCTGGCCGTGCTCGGCCGCTACGGCCACTGGTTCGCGGGCAGCAACGTCGTTCAGACGGACACGCCGCAGCCCTGCACCACGACGAACGTGCCCAGCGCCAACGTCGGCGGCACCGGCGTCGGCGACATCGACGACACCTGCGGCCAGTTCGGCTCCGCGACCACGGGTCGCCACGTCATCCTCGCGGGCGTCTCGGCCACGATGACGCCCATCGGCGCCTTCTCGATCAACCTCTCGGCGTTCATCTTCAACAGCTACGGCCACGACCTGGCCGCGGCCGAGATCAACGTCGCCTCCTCGGAAGAGCCGCTCATCCTGCAGGACGGCAGCCCGTCCCACTGGCGCAACTTCACCTACTTCGCGCTCTCCGTCGCCTACCAGTTCCTGCCGTGGCTCAACATGTCCCTCGGCATCCAGAACTCGGGCGTCGTGGCGTCGGCCTACCAGCCGAACGGCGACCTCTACAACCCGCTCTTCACCCCGAACACGCAGGTCTTCCTGAGCGCGACGATCGGCCTCGACCAGCTCTTCCTCGAGATCACGGGCGGCGGCGAAGAGGACCTCACTCCTGAGGAGCGTCAGCGTCGTCAGCAGGGTCTGGCGAGCGGCCCGAGCGTCGGAGGGTCTTTCTGATGAATCGCACCCCGACCGAAACCATTTCTGCAGCCGAGCGTATGCGGCTGCACTTTGCCCCGAAGACTGTCTGCCCCGATCGGCGGACCCAGGGGAAGACAGTCTTGAGGACTAAGACAGGCTCGTTGGAGGCCCGGAACATGAGGCGAATTTTCAGCTCGATCGCGCTCCTGTCAGCGTTCGCGATCTTCGGGATGGGCTGCGGCGACCCGCAGGCTCCCATCAACCGCGTCGGCGTGAACGTCGTGGAGAAGACAGCGCTCACTGGCTCTTGGTACATGAACACCACGATCATCGACATGGAGTACGAAGGTGCTCCGGTCGGGTTCGTGGGTGCGAACTCGGGCGACGGCTCCGGAGGCTTCCTCGGGTTCAGCGTCCCCCGCGTCCGCTGGGTGATCGACGAGAACTTCCTCTACGCGTACCGCGACTACGAGCTCGTCGGCGACCCCGATGACCCCTTCGCGATCGCCGGTGACGAGGACGAGGACTTCCTCGGCCAGCCCGTCGCCGCGTACCGGATCTCCAGCCACTTCGACATCCGTCGCACGTACAACACGGTGACCGGCGAAGAGCAGAACGTCGTGGTCGAGAACACGACCGACCGTCACTGGTATGAGCGTCAGTTCATGCGCGTCGATTGGTCGCAGAACCTCGTCGACGGCATGTTCCAAGGCGCTGGCGGCTTCGTGACCGCCGAGTCCGCTGCCCTCTACGTGCAGGACGAGTCGGTCTTCCCCGAGTCGTACCGCCCGCAGTTCCACTTCATGAGCTGCGACGGCGAGGGCGACGAAGCCTGCGACAACGACGACCAGGACTACGCGCACGACTACGACCAGGGCGAGCTCTACTCCATGAGCTTCGTCAACCAGATGCTCGTGGCGCCCGCGCCCGTGCCCGGTTTTGGTTTCCTCTGCCGCTTCAGCGAAGCCGTCGAGCAGTTCTTCCCCAGCGCGCCCGAGTGCGCGACGGTGCAGATCTACACGCGCACGAGCTTCCTCCGCGTCAGCGACCGCCGCGACTACGAGGCCGTGGGTTGGACCAACGACCGCTTCAACCGCGCCGGCTACTTCGCCCTCGACCGTCCCACGTACGACCGCTCGACGGACGGCGCGGACGAGAGCTACGGCTTCACCGACTTCACCAACCAGTCGGCCAACCGTCACAACATCTGGAACAACTGGTTCCAGCGTGACGCCGAGGGCGTCATCATGCGCGACGACTCCGGCAGCCGTTTGACGGTCCCCTACGCCGACCGTCAGACCCGCCAGATTCGCTGGTACATGAGCACGGAGATGCCGGCTCACTTGGTGAAGCCCAGCTACGAGCTGGTCAGCCAGTGGAACGTCACCCTGATGACCACGGTGCGCGAGCTCCGCGGCCAGTCCGCTCCTCAGTACCAGCCCACTTCGTGTCAGACCGAAGACCCGGGCGGCTACTGCTTCTGCCAGAACCACCCCGACACCGGCGCCGTGCTCAACCCGACCTGTGCGGGCCAGTACGACCCTTTCGAGTCTCCTGCCGATGCGGCTGGTCGTCTTCGCTCTGGCGAAGCCTTCGACTGCTATGTCGCCTCCGTCGACGCGGACGGGAACGTCACCGGCAACGCGCTCGAGAACGAGCCTGACTGGGCGGACTACGGTCTCACGGACTCCACCTTCAATGGCTGGTTCCAGACCCGCATGGTCGGCAGCGAGTGCATCAACACCATTCGTCCGAACACCTGCACCGTCGCCAACGAAGACGAGCACGCCTCGCTCAACTGCCAGGAGCGTGGCGACATCCGCTACAAGCTCCTCAGCTTCGTCGACCAGCCCGGCACGCCGTTCCTCGGCGTCGCTCAGCTCCGCGGCGACCCCCTCACGGGTGAGGTCATCACCGGCGACGCCAACATCGGCGGCCCGGCGATGGACTCGCAGCGCACGCGGGCGATGGAGGTCTACGACCTCATCAACGGCAACATCACGGACCAGGAGTACTACACCGGTGAGGACGTTCGCGCGTACCTCAACGCGCTCGAGCACGTGGAGCTTCCCGCTCCCCCGCGCATCGACTTCAGCGTTGCTAGTCGCGAAGGCTTCGGCATCGACACCGGCGTCCGCGCTGGCATCGCTGGTGTGATGAGCCGCGCCATGGAGCGAGCCGAGCTCCTCCAGGGTGTGGAGGGTCGCGCGGCGACCTTCATGGACCGTGGGCGCGAGCTCGCGGGCACGGACATCGAGCGTCGCCTCGTCTCTGGCATGGACGCCCTGAGCCTCGGTGGCTTCACCGCCCTGCCCGAGAACATGTCGCCCGACAGCCTCAGCGAGGCAGTCGTCGACCGGGTGTCGCCGTTCCGCGGCGCCCTCGAGGAGCAGATGTACCAGGGGCGCGACAACGAGCTGCGCATGGGCCTCTCGAACATGATCATGCCCAACGAGTTCGTGGACAACTCGGTGCTCTCTTTCGTCAACGAGCACCGCGACTGGTCGCGCGTGCACGTCGAGTTCGAGCTGAACCGCCGCCTCTACCGCGACACGCAGGTTCACGAGATGGGTCACTGTCTCGGCCTTCGTCACCACTTCGGTGGCACCGCTGACCCGGGCAACTACTTCGATGGCTACTACACCATCAACGAAGAGTTCCCCTTCCCCGACCCCAACGCCTTCAACACCGACGGCACCCCGGGCCTCAGCCCGGACGAGCAGACGGCGTTCGAGGATGCCTACGAAGAGGCACGTCGTCTCCGTGAGCTCGCTGGCATCGACCAGTGGGCCAACAGCTCGGTGATGGACTACACGCCCGAGTGGTACATGCGCATCCAGGGCGCCGGCTACCACGACTTCATGGCCATCTCGTACGGCTACGGCGACATCGTCGACATCTACGACAACAGCCAGTCCGCAGACGGCACGCCGCGCTCGGCGCTCGGCATCGCCAACCTGACGCCCATCAACACGATGCGTACGGGCATCAAGTGGTACCACGGCGGCGAGAGCTGCACGACGGACGCCGACTGCCCCTACTCGACCTCAGGGTCGCGTAGCGGTGAGCTGCTGCCCTCGAACACGGCTTCGGGCCTCACCCAGAGCTGCGTCTCACAGGGCCGCACCGATGGCCTGATGACCTGCTCGAACTTCGACACCGACTCAGCTGAGATGCTGGCCGGCGCGGGCGGAAGCCCGGCTTGGGTCCCCGTGCAGTACTTCTACTGCGAGGACATCCGCTCGAGCACACAGAGCCTCCCGGGCTGCTCGATCTTCGACGCTGGTGACAGCTTCCGCGAGATCGTGCGCACGCAGGCCCAGGCTTACGAGCGCGGCTACCTCTTCAACAACTTCCGCCGCTACCGTCGTCTCTTCTCGACCTTCGGCTACGGCGGCCGGCTGCAGCGCTACATCAACCCGCTGCTCGGCATCTACCAGAACCTCATCTACCGCTACGCCAGCGACCCGGAGTTCCGGGACGTCGACGGGCCGTTCGGCTTCGAGGACCAGTTCCTCGCCACCGCCGACACGATGAACTTCTTTGCCCGCCTGCTCTCGCAGCCCTCGGTCGGTTCGTACGAGTACGACGCCGGTTGGGACCGCTACGAGCTGGTCAGCTTCGACGCCGAGCCGGACGCCCAGGTGGCCGTGCCCTTCGGCCAGGGTCGCTACCTCAACTCGATTTACCAGACCGGTCTCACCGGCATCAATCGGGTCGAGCGTATCGGCAGCATCTACGACGCCATCTACGGGATGCTCTTCATGACCGCTCGCGGCATCGGGCCCTTCTACGGACCCGACGTGGCGTTCTTCACGAACTTCTCGGACATCTTCCCCAACGAGATCCAGCAGATCTTCACGGGCATGATCGCCGGTCGTCCCGAGGAGTACATGCCTCGCCTCGAATGTGAGAGCTCGGACACCTTCCCGAACTGCTCCGACCCGCGCGTCGTCTTCATGGACTTCTACCGCGGCGACTGCTCCATCGACCCGGCGACGGGCGACCCCCGCACGGACACCTGTCGGCCCAACCCGGCTGACGTCACCTACCGTGACCTCGAGGTGCTCAACGGCGGCACGCGCTTCTTCCTGCAGTCCTACGCTGCAATCTTCGCGCTGCAGAGCTTCCCGATTTACTACGACACCTCGTTCCAGAACCAGATGTTCATCTGTGTCGAGGGCCAGGGTGAGTGCTTCGCTCCGGACTCGGCTGCGGTCGAGGGTGTGGACTACGCACGGCACACCAGCCGTCGCTTCGGCAAGGCCTTCTTGGCCTGGCAGGTCGAAGCGACCGAGGGTGTCGCAGCGCAGACCTCCATCGCCTTCGCGATGGTCTCCGAGGCGCACGACAGCGACTTCATCGTCCGCATGCTCCAGCGCTACCGCGGTGACCACCTGCCCGGTGACCCACCGCCGGACATCGCCAACCTGACCCCCGCGGA
>Ga0114933_10002824_pt1 | contig 17516 bp, 10 predicted proteins | sample 4SBtaG_FD_89691 | JGI IMG/M metagenome (GOLD analysis project Ga0114933, IMG submission 89691) | Deep subsurface microbial communities from Kolumbo volcano to uncover new lineages of life (NeLLi) - 4SBTROV12_W25 metaG | ecosystem: Environmental > Aquatic > Marine > Volcanic | place: Kolumbo... | reverse complement strand
TGCACCAGTTACAATAAAACCTATAATGATAAAGCGTACTCTTACACTAATCTTTTCGTGTAATTGTCTCTGTTCTCTTAGATACATGAAATCTTTTTGTGCTTCGTATATCTCTTCAGAGTTTAGCCCCATCTTAGCCAAGGTTTGCTCCACAGTTTTTTCGACTATTTCTACTATTTCTTTTTGTTTTATTTCCACCATAATGGTCTCTTTAATTTTTGTCCCGTTGATTTTTCCCAAGAAAGAACAGATTCAGTAAGATTTTGTATCATATCATTTTTAATTATACTTAACTGTCTTGTTCTATCTAGCTTCTCTGTTTCTGTAAGATTTTTATCTGCTTGTATTCTTCTTATCTCTCGATTTATCTGTGTAATTTTTGTATTTATTTTGTTGTATGCACCACGCCATTGCAGTAAATTTTTGTTTTTTTCAGCTAATTCTAATGCCTTCTTATACTCACCACGTCTTTCATATAATCTCATAAGATTGCTTACCTCTTCCATTTTTCTACGCATATCGTAAAATTGTGTTTTATACTTAGATTGAAGAGATGGTAACCCTTTAAAAAAACCCATAGCCAAAGGACTGTCAAATCCTGTGGTAAAAAACTCTGAATATTTTCTAGGGTAATCTACAATACTTACAGCTGACACCACAGCAGACCCTACCCAACCAAAATACCCTTGCACTAAGTGCTCTATTTGCACTGGTGAAAATTGCACTTTTTCAAAAGGTATTAGCTCTAATATTTTAGAAGCACCTACATAAGCTGAACTTGTATACGCATATTTTCTTTCAGACGCTGGTAATCTTCTCATTCCTAGTGACTCTATGGGTCTGTCAGTAAAAGAGTCTTTGTTAGAATAAACCTCTAAAGCTGGTGTTATAAGCTGTGGTCTGATATCTACAGCAAAAGTTTCTGTTATAGTATGAAGTATTCTCTCTGCTAAAAGTTGACCATGAACATCATCATCGACCATTTGCTCTACCATTCTTTCAAAGATTACACCTACAGCACCAACTTCAAATGGTCTTGGTATTCTAAATACGCCAGCATCATTTGGTAATTTAAACCAGTGGTAGGTATCCCTATCCCACTGCTCTCTTTCTTTAAAGTCCTCATCATCTTTGTATGCAAGATACAATCCTATAGAAGCTAATGAGTATGTTCCAAGAACTGTTACCAGCTGTGCCCTTTGTTCTTTAGTCATAGCTCTACCAAGTTTATCTAAACCTTGAATACGAGCATTTAAAAATGGTATCGACTGTGTTAAAAATCTAACAAATGGATTAGCACCATGCCTACTAAAGTTTAATAAATCTCTGGCTTGGTAAGCAGCTTCAAAGTGACTTATGCCTTTTGCTCTTAACTGTTGATACAAAGCTGCACGGTTAACATTTTCAAAGAAAGAACCTGTCTCTTCCCACCACTTCAAACTGTTTTTTAGTTTTGAATTTAATACTCGTCTAGCACCTGCTGACCAACCGTCACGCTCCATCACAGTATTTACATCAATGGCTCTATCTAGCAACATTTTTGTGGCGTTAGGGTCATCACCGTAGATGTGTCCAAAGTGTATGCTACCACCACCAAATGCCATCCTAGCTCTTAGCTCTGATGCACCAAGTTGCTTGTTTTTCTTTAGTCCTTGTATACCCTCTAACACGTTTGCCATTGGATTGTATTTAAGTTTACCAACAGCTACAGAGTGTATTGAGTCACGAAGCAAGTTTCTAATTCTAAATGCTGGAGAAAATGTGACACCATAAGTGAGGTACCTTTTAAAGTTTCTCATAATATTCATCGCAGGGTTCTGCCAGCCATTCCAATTAAGTGCTGTAAGAGACTCTAGGACAAGTTTATTTTCTACTTCGTAGTGTTCCATCTTGCCTTTGTCTCTCACAAAGACTGATGTTTTTGTTTTGTTAGGGACTCTTCTTGCTACTCCCATTTCAGCAGCTTTTCTAAGAGTCTTTAAACCAGCTGCATTTTTTAATGATGCCTCTGTTAAGAAAGAATAATTTCTAATTATGTTTTGTAACAGGTCATTAACTGGTAAATCTGCACCTCTAAATCTTGGATAGTCTGGTTGATTAACAATATCAGCAGCAGCTCTTGGACCGCTGTTGCTATCTCTGTCCTCTAGTAATCTGTAAAAAGGTATATAAAAATTATATCCATTATCTTCTGTCCACACTTTTGCAGACGCAGGGTCTATGTATCCAGACTTTACACCAATATCTAAAAACGCTTTATTAAATTCTTGTAGGTCTTTGAGTGACTCGTTAAATTGTTTTTCTTTACCTTGTTGTAGTTCTTTTATAGCAGTGTTAATATCATTGATATTACCTAAACCACTTTCAAAACCTTTGTTTACTAAGTTTCTAGCTCTATTGGCAGCAACCCATGCCAGAAAGTCAGGTAAATCCTGACCAAGTCTTTCAAATCTTGTAAATAATCCAGTGCCAATTGTTTTGTCTTTTAAATCTATGGCTCCCATGTTGTCCATAAATGGAACACCATACAGTAACGCTGCCTCTGTTGCACCACTAGAGCCGTAAGTCATTGTTAAAGATTTGTATTCTTCTTCTCCGACAAACTTTTTTACTGAAATGTATTGGTCAGACAACCCTTGTTGAAACTTCACACCCCAGTTATCTGTAAAATCTTTCCAGTGTGCAGCAACAGTTTTTCTTGATTGTTTAGGGTTAATTGTATTTAAAACTCTTTGTGTGCCATCACTAAACTTTCTGGTGGATGCAGAAAATTCTAAATTAAATTTTCTTAATTGTTCTTTAGATAAAGTATCTGTCTCTAAAGGTTGGTCTGCTTTCTTCTCTGCTTCTGTTTCGTATTTGTATAATACCTGAGAATCATTATCTTTAGTTGCTATCTCAAGTTTTTCGCCTTGCTCTCTTGAATAATATTCTATTTCATCATTTGTATAGGCGGCACTATTAAAAACAGTAACTTCACCTTTGACAGATTTAACAGCGTTATCCGACCCATCAACAAACAAGTGATGTTTAAATGGATTAAAAAATAATCTTTTACCTTCTATAGGTTTATCAATTTTTTTCTGTACAATGCCACCTTTAACAGATGCCATAGGAGTTTTTTCTCCTTTTTCTACTACTTGAAATCTCTTTTTTTGATTAACATCAAAAGTAGGGTCTTTAACTATTATAGCCTTATCGTAACCTAGGGCATCTCCATCTGTATTTTTATCGTGTGCAGTTTGTAAAGTGCCAATTGATACCCCAGTTTCTATTGCTATTTCTTTTTTTCTCTTGTTTCTATATTTTATTTTTTCTTTTGATAATTTGTAACCTTCTTCATTTTTTATATTTGCAAATTTATTTTTTAGTTTCTTAATTTTTCCTGTGTCTTCATCATGAAATATTGTTGTATTTAGATTTAACCTAACCGCAACTGGTGTTCCTTCTTTAAGTTTTCTATTTTCAAATAATAATTCACCTACATTTGAAGGTATTTTTCCAACTCTATTATCTGTTTCACTAGATACTTTTGCTTCAGTAAAAAAATTATCAGTTTGTGGAGTGTTGTCACTCAAAGAATATTCAGAATAATTCATAGGGTCTTTGTAAAATGATTCTACATTAGATACAGAAAACTCTGCACTAATCGCTGATTGGTCTAGAAGTCTATCTGTTCTTCTTTGTACTTCTTTTCTAGCACCCGTGACTCTCAGACCAGCAAATTGTTTTACACCTAGTAATTTTGCTAATTGTTTGCCAACTCTTCTAAACCCAATAGGGGATAAGTATTCTTGACCTTCTCTGTATAAACCAACGTAATCAATAAATCCAATTTTACCTGTTATTGCTCCTTGTATAAATCCTACTGGAACATCGTCAACTTTTATACCAGCAACAAATATTGGAAGACCAGTATCCTCTATAACCTGCAAGTCTCCATAATCTTCGATTCCTCTAGAAAATAATTTGTCAGCCAGCAACTCTATTTCCTCAGATACGTTGTCAGTTGGTTCTATTCCAAAATTTTCTAAGGTTTCTAAATCTCTTGCTAAATCGACTGTAACTTTAGTTCCTGGAGGGTTTAATAATCTCTTGTCTTTAGATACAGATAACTCTGGTGTAAGTTCGTCTAGGTTTTGTGTGGTCTCTTTCTGCTTGGCTTCCAATGCGGAAACTTCAGCCACCATGTTTGTTTTTGGAACACCAGTATCTCTGCCTGCAAAACCTACTCTTTTAGTTCCACCAAAGTAGATAGAACCTAATTTAGCTTCTTTAAAACCTCTTCTGGCAAAAGCTGAAATCGACCTGTCACTTTTAATATCAGTTAAAACAATAGTGTCTAAGTTTTTAGATTTAGCAAAATTGATTGCTTCTTGCATTAAAGCCTCTGACGCTTTCATATTAAAGCTAGCACCAACGTCTATTTCTAATGCGTTTTTGTTATATTTAGGGTTTTGATTCCTAAAAAATTTTTGAGAATTATTTTGATAGAGGTCAGTAATTTTATCAGTAAATTCCGTAACTAAATCAGGGTCATAGCCATCTGGATTCTTTCTAGCATCCATTCGTAATTTTTCTTCTTTAGAATATTCCTTTAGCACTTTTCTTCTTGCTGAATCGTAGCTAACAATAATATTGTGAGCTTTTTCGAATGCTTTAGTGTTATCTGGAAAACTATTTATTTTAAATTGTTGAGCTGCTAGTATGTTGTCCTTGTCATCTGTGGCAAAGAAAAAATTTCTTTTACCTTCTTCGTCTACCCCAGATTTATGGACATACCCATTTGCTACTACCATACCTAGCATTTCACTTCTGTCACTGTCAGAACGAAATTCGTAAGATTCTTCTAAATTGTTAATAGCTGATTCAGCGATATTAGACAATTGTCTATCTTTTCTATCGTATCTCTTAAATTGTTTTGGAGTCATACCTATTTGTTCTTTTATTTGTTTTCTTAATTTTGTAGGTATTTGTTGAGATACTTTTATTGGACCTGCGTATGCTCCCACTCTGTTTGTTACGGAGAGTTCTGGCTCTATAAGTTTTGGCTTGTTTACATGAGATAAATATTTTTCTTCAAACTTTTTAAATCTGGGATTAAGAGCTTGGACACCCGCATCTCTTTTGTTTTCTTCTTTGCTCTTCTTTGGGTCAAATAATCCCCAGTTTTTTGTGCTTTTTTTTGATTTATCAATAAATTCTTTTGGAGGGGTTACTCCTTTGTTACCGTACTGCTCACCAGTAACGTCTATAAAAGTGCCGTCATCTAATTCGTTAAAATAGTGAGTCTCTCTTTTTGTATTATAGCCCTCTATAGGTGCAACCACCAGCTCCCTTACTTTACCACCAAAATATTTTTGAATTACATACACACAAGCAGCACAGTGTCCAAATAGAGGACCTCTAGTATCTACTGCTGATAAATATTCTTGTGGTTCAAATGCTGTAACGTCACTGCCAGATTTTTTAAATGCATTGGGGTCAAAATCTTTTACAGCTGTGCTTGCTGATGCAGAAAATTCTAACTCTTCTTTGACTCTTTGCTTTTGTCCGCTTGTTGAGAGTTCTGTTTCTTTTTCTGCCTCTCCCTCTCTAGTCTCAATTTGTGGAACCTGACGTATAGGTTCTGTCCTCGCTTCTCCATATTTTCCCTCTTTTATTTCTTTTACTACTCTAGTTGATGCTTTCTCAAAGTCAAGCGGTATGCTTTTTACTCCTAAATCAGTGTAAAGTCCTTGCTCATAGTACCAAGCTACAGCTTGTGCATCCCTCTTAGTTAAGCCTGTTTCATCTCTAACGGCATCCATAAATCTTTGCATAGCCGCTCTGTCAGATGGGTTCTTTGGTGCCTTTTTTATACCATCCTTATCTGATGCATCTAGTAATGTATCTGTAAAGTGTCTATAAAAAAATCTTGAGAACCAAACATCCTCAGTTGCTTTTATATCAGAACCAGTCAAATTTAAGAAAAAATTGTTTACTTTAGGTCCAAAAATAGCAGTATTATTAAGAATATTTTCTTCTACCTTGCCAGTATCTTTATTTCTTATTGTTTTTGTTTGACCAGATATCTCACCAGCACCTGTTTTATACAATCCACTTTTTCGTTTTATTTCAACTAATTGGTCGTATGTGCTTTCTCCAAAAATAAAATCTCTAAATCCCTCTACGCCTCTTTGTTGTAATAATTGATTTGCAAGAGATAAATTTGTTTTTGTATTTTGTCCAACTATACCACCAATTAAGTTGCCAGTGTCTGGGTTTACATTAGGTATCTGTCCAGTTTTTGCATACTCATTGGCTACGCTAGTAGAGTCTATAAAATTTCTGTATACTTTATTATTAGGTGATGTAATAGCTATTATTGCAGTAAATATATCTCTGAAAGCTGGGTCTTTAACCTCTGGTAATACCTCTTGCACATTTTTTAGTGCGTTCTGATATCTTTCATCATACCAACTTAAACCAGTATCAAGTAAATTTTTAGGGTCTAGTTGATAATTAATTTCTTTTACAGCATTTTTTACACCCGTATTAAAATCTTTTTTTACGTTATAGTCTAACGGCTTGCCTCTTTTTTTATCAAAAAATTTAGCTATCTGTAATACCGTAGTTTTTTCACTAATCTTTGGCGGTTTTTTTCTAAATTTAACAGTTGATAATGCAAATTCTGTAGGTGCTTTTCTAGTTTGTTGTATAGCCATTGCGTCTTTAAATGTTCTGGCTATTTGTGTTCGCTCTTGATTTGTGTAGTCTCTACTTGCGTTTCTTCCACCTGTCTGAACACCTATTCTATAGGTCTTGCCATCATCATCGGAAAGAATTAAGAATCCATTGTCGTCTATTAATTCTTTCTCTTGATAACCAAAATCAATAACAGCACTCATTGCAGTTCTCTGCTCTGGTCTAACCTGTTTAATATATTCTTGTTTTAGTTGAGGTTTTCTTGCTGCTTGATTATATATCTTTTCAAATATGTCTGTGCCATATACGTTGTCTAATGTAGGTAAAACTGTGCCAACATCTCTGCCTCTGTATTTTTTAGTTGTTATAGAATACTCAAACTTTGTAGGAACAACACCTTTGGCTGCTGCTTTTTCTGCTTGTGCCAGAGACTTAGTTCTGAGTGCATCTACATCTGGTTGTGTTTTGGCTCTTTTGCCAATGTCACCAAGTCTAGCTTTGTCAAAGATATCTTTAACATCATTAATCTTGTTTTTTCTGAATATGTTTCCTGCTCTTTTAATAAAATCAAATAGCTTTCTAAATGCTCTGATTACAGGATTAGGTGCAGATAATAATTTGTTATTGTTTCTAAGTGTAGCGTAAGCACCAAAGGCATAAGCCTGCATCTCTCTGTTGCTTATGTTTCTGTCTGCGTGTCTCTCACGCAGTGTATTCATGACATCATTACCCAATGCTTTCTGTACATTAGGTGTAATACTGTCAATTGTGCCACCAGGTAAAAGATTGTCTAGTGCAGTTTGCTCTTGCTCTGTAAATAAGTTTGGACTAACTCTGTCTGTAACTCTTTGCAACGCATGAAAGTTTTCGTGTGCTACTGTTTCTTTAGCTTTACCTAAATCTGACAGTGAGATGTAAGCTAGGTCACTAGTTCTGTCGTACCAACCATCAGCCACAGAACCTGCTGTACCACCAGAGTTCATGACATTTGTTAAATCACCCTGTGGTAACGCTAAATCTTTTCTATAGTAAACTTGTTTTGTGCCTGGTGATATTTTGGCACCTTGACTTTCTACCTCATCAATAATACTTCCTAAAGTAGGGTCCTGAGTTTTTATCTCATCCGCTGTAAAAAATGTTTGTTCTGGTAATTTGTTTTTTTGGTCTTGTATCTCTTGCTGCTTTGCTGTGGCTTCTGCTTCAGTATTAAATACACCTTGATTGTCAGTTTTAATTACGTTGTTATTTGCATCTAGCTCTTGACTTTTAACAACAAATTTATCACCCTCTTGTTGCACAGCAAAACTTGCAGGCTTTGCTTGTTCTTTAGCTGCCTCTTCTTTTGCTCTGTCTTTTTGTTGTTGAGGTTGTACTATGCCAGCTTTTACTGTTGGTGTCTCTACAGGTTTAGCTGTAGGTTGTGTGACGGGTGCATCGGTAGGTGTAGGTTGTACAGTTCTAGCTATTTCACCAGCAGTAGTTGTTGCACCACCAAATAAACCTCCTACAAAAGCTGCACCAGCAGCCGCCTCTTTATACTCATTAAGTGCATCTGGACTGTCTATTGGTAAACCAGCTTGATATCGTTCAATAGCCTGCTGACCGACTTCTGTGATTGCCTCTGTAACAGCACCAGTTGCTGAACCTTTTGCAACTCTACCTAGTGTAGCTCTACTTATTACATTAGAAAACTGTGTTCTACTTAAAGGTCCAAATAATTTACCTAATACAGGATATAACGCAGACTCTAAAATAGCTGATGGTAAGGCAGCACCGAAAGCTGCTGCTTCATTTACCTCATCAAGGTTACCACGCTCAACCTCTTCTACTTGTCTAGCTATATTAAATTGTGCTGTAGTAGGTAAGAAAGTTGCAGTTGCACCTGTCATTGTAGCTGCAGTTTTACCAATAGTTTGACCTAATAAAGCTCTACCAGCTATACCACCTACACCACCAAATAGTGTGTATGGTAAGGACATACCAGCTTGTTGTAATCCAAACTTTACAAATGTATCAATACCTGCATCTGGTCCTTTTGTTGCTTGCTCAAAAGTTACATATCCAGTTCTATTTAAAATTTCTTGGTCTTGTTCTCTAGCCTCTTGATATAATCTTTGTGCATTCTCTTCATCACCAAATAAACCTGCTATGCCGCCTTTAAGATAATTAACACCTGGACCCCAAGTCCTCTGCCACATAGATTTAAGACCAGATGTAAAAGCCTCACCATAACCAATATCTTGTGGGCTTGAGCCAACACCTATCGGTCTTCTTCCAGCTGTAGGTGACTCTACAGGCGATACAACAGCAGGTTCTTCTGCCATTAAGGATTGCCTATAAATCTCTGGGTCTAAATCACCTTGATATTCTAATAGTAATTTTTCTATTAATTCATCATCTGGTATTAAGCCTAAACTAGGATTTTCTAATCTAATCTGTTCTAAAACAGTCATTTAGTCTCCTCTACTATGTAAATTCACCAAATACATTTTTTAAGAAAGGTAAGAAATCAAATCCACCCCCCTCATCAACTTTCATGTTATCATTCACCACTAAATTAGTATTGTTGTATAAATTTAATAAAGCATTAATTTGTCTTCTTTGTTCCACTTCGTCTAGCTGCACAAAAGCTGGATTACTAGTTTGTAATATCTCTATAGCCTCTGCTTCCGATAAAGTTTGTTTTAATGCTTTACCAGTCCTAGAATCTATAACAGGAACAAACTGACCGTTTTTAATTTGTCCCACTACTCCATCTTGCACAATTGTTTTGCCTGCAGTTTGTCTACCTTCACCTCTATAATATGCTGCTTGTGCCTCTGATAACTCTCTGTCAGCTTTTGCATCTAATCTGTCTTGTTCAGCTTGTTTTTGAGCAGTAAGAGTTGCTATACCTTCTTGTCCAGCTTCACCTAGTGCTTGTAAAAAATTAGGGCTTTTAGATGCCATCATAGCAAAACCAGCTGACATTAAAGGTAAAGCCCAGGCAGGGGCATCTTTCTTACCCTCATTACCTGTTCCACCTTTAATAGTTTTTTGTAATTCTCTTTGTTCTTTTAAACTTAATTTATCTCCGCCTCCACGTCTGGTTCTACCTTGTATTGATGTTATACCGCTACCTGCTTTCTTTTCTTTTTCAGTAGGGTCAGCAGAAGTTATAGTAGTTGTGTCTTCTTTTTTTTCTTCTACCTTTGGTTGATTTTTAGCTTCATTTTGTTTTAAAAGTTCATCTAGTTGCGAGCCTATTTGTTCTCCAGACAAAGGAGGTGGTGCAGGAAAAAATTCTTCTTTTAAATTACCACCCAAATCAATGCCAAAATCTAATATATTACCTAATGCATCAGTAGATTTGTCTATAATATTTGGTTCATCAGGAAAACCTTCAGGTATTCTCATTTCACCAATGTCAGTTGTAATATTATCAGTTGCTGTTTCTGTAGGCATAGGAGGCTCTTTTTTTTGTGCACCCCCTATCGGAAAACCAGAGTCATATGCACCAGCTGATACCCCAGACCCAGTTTCGTTCTCAAATATTATTTTAATTTGGTCCGCAACCTGTTGACCTTGTGGTGAATTTGTAAAATCCTCAACTTGTTGGTCTGACGGCTCTACTCCCAATAAATCTCTAAGATAGTTTTTAATATTATTTCTTAAAAAACCATAAAATGATTGCATGGTTGTTTTGTCTGCTTCTCCACCATTATCAAAACCTAAAGCCATAGGTAAAAAACCTTGAGTAACATTCATATTACTACTAGGAACACCTCTTCTAACTGCTCCACCATTAGCATATCCAACAGGATTTGTGCCCATGAAAAAATTTAGGTGTTTTGTCTGTGGTAGTGTTGTGTTAAAGCCGTTTATATTAGCTTGTAATCCTAATCCCTTTTTCATTTATATCTCCTATGTGAACGCATTGTATGCACCTATTCCTGCCATGCCTAGCCCAGCTAGTTGTTGAGCCATGCTTGGACCTGGTTGCTGTGAGTATGCTGTTGTCATTTGTGCCGCTGGTACACCAGATAGTAGATTGCTAAATGTTGCAGCTTGTGTATATGGGAATTGTTGCTGTCTCAAGAAGTCTTGATATGCAATGTCCATACCTCTTTGTAATTGCTGCTGTCCTTGCATTCCAGCTTGATTTAATCCAGATATACCCTGTCTCTGTAAATCCATTTGTCTTCCAGCTAAATTAGCAAATTGCTGTCCCCCTGCTAACTGTTGTGCCCTTTGTGATTGTGCAGCACCTAGAGCCTGTTGATAATTTTGTCTTGCTAAATCAGATGCAGTTCTAGATTGTTGTTGTCTTAAATTTCTTAATCTCTCAGCCTCTTGAACACCAAATCTAGACCCACCAAAAGCACCAGCTCTTACGGCAGCGTCTGCTGTTCTCTGACCTTCTATATCACTTCTCCTACGCATTTCATCTAAAACATTACTTGTAACTTGCTGTTGGAACGGGTTCATAAAATAATTAATATCTTGACCTGTTATGGGAGAAACAGCTAAAGATGATAAACCACGAGCCTGCTGTAAATCAGGCTGAAATGCCTGTGCACCCTGAAATGCTAATTGTCTTGCAGCCTGTTGTTCTGTTGTTAGAGGTGCTAGTCTCTGACCGCCATAAGGCATATACTCCACGCTAGGGTCAGTTACTGCTGTAGCTCTTTGCGTGAGGTTCTTATATGCATCCTCTAAAAATTGTGGCAACTCATTTCTTTGAGTTGTCGTGTATACTGGTGTTCCAAAACACATTTATTTATACCTCCAAATGTTTCCCATATGTTTAAAGCCTAGTCTCTCGTACAAGGCTGGTTTGTCTTTACCAGAACTAACTGGTAGTAAAACTGTTAAATCTTTGTTTTTTGCGTATTCTTTCATTTTTTTTAATAAACCTCTTACTATTTTAAATGTTCTGTACTTAGGCAAAATATATAACCAAGTCTCTGCTAGAAATTTTTCTTTACTAAACCACCACTCTGTTTCCATAGCACCTACACTACCCACTAATTTACCATCTAGATATGCGTTACTTATAAACCCATTATCAAAATGTTGCTGTATTGCTATCGCAACCTTTGTTATATCTGCATTTGGATAAATATCAGAGAACTCTTCTCTAAACATCAGCAGTAGTCTGAGTGTGTCTTGTAATTCGTTAATGCTCGGTTTTTTAACTTGGAACATTCTTTTCAGCGGCATCCATCATATTATATAACTTCTTTGCTCCAGCTGCTCTACTGCCACCGCCCATACCTCTCACGGCTCTGGCTGTCATAACGAACTCCCCATCGCTTAACATTGCTGGAATATCATCTGATTTCTCAGTTCCTGGACCTAAGCTCATTCCGCCTTGTGCTCTTAAATCCATTATACCACCATCTTTTACTTTTGGTACCAAACTGCTTTGTACTTGCATATCTTCAAACCCTTCGTAATTAGTTGGTGCTTTTGCTATTTGTTTTAGTATTAAATCTTGTAATCTTTCATCACTTTCGTTTGGGTACATTTCTTTCATCTTTCTCATGTACTCATCCATCTGAAGTCTAGAGATTGTTGGCACTGCTGCTGCTGCTGCTGCTCCAACTGGTGCTGCAAATCTACCTAATACACCACCTAGTTTACCACCTAAAAATTTACCACCAGCTCCTGCAGTCAAACCTGTAGCTATAGCCTCTCCTGGTTTTGCACCAGTCAGTAAACTTCCTATACCACCACCTAAAGCAGATGCTAAAAACGGTGAACCAGGTGCTACTAAACTACCAATACCAGCTCCCAATATAGGTGCTGCTAATTTTGCAATATTTTTTAATGATTTGAATATACTCACTATGTCATCTCCAATATAGAGGCTACTACCTCTATGTCACTTCCTGTTGTTGTTGCCTTTAAAACCTCTGATGATTTTAAAATTAATGGTGTTGGTGAACTTACAGCAGAATCTGCAGAATCTCTGTCTATATTACCAGACGCTAAGATTTCTTGCGATGATTTTTTTTGTATAGTTCTATTCATTTCTATTTGAAAGTCTACAGAACTAGAATCAGTAATAAAAAATGACACTGTTCTGTCTGTTGTTTCATCTGTGTTTGTTACTCTTATAGATTTTATTATAGATATACCAGCTGTTGGTGCTGTGTATATGCTTTGTGTACCTCTTAGTTTTACTTTTGCATTTGTATAAGTGTTAGTTGACATTAATCTCCACCCATAAAAAACATAAATCTTTCCATTACAACTTTGTTTTCTTCAGCTGTGTAGCTAGTATTTAGTGTCAGCACTATAGTCTCTATAGCTCTTACTAATTCATTTTGTTGTTGTACATTATACTCTTGTGATGGAGAGGGTAGTCTAACATTTGTAATTTTACTCATCTTTTACCATCTGGTTGTACTTCATATCTAACTGTTCCTAATCTCCAGTCTTCGTCTAGAGCATCATTGTTGATATTATTATAACCATTACTTTCTAATCTTACAGCTATTTGTCTACCCCTAGTTCTAGTATTTATTTTAGTACTAGATGTAGAGTAGAAGAAAGGACCCTTTACTGTTTGTGTTTCAGAAGGGAAATATCTAGATTTTAGACTTACATTTACATTACCAACTTGGTCTTTAAAATCTGGAATAACCTTATTTATAAACATAATATCGTCACCATCGCCTATATCAAAGTCACCACTTTCTATAAATGATGTCATTGTAGAGCCGTCATCATTCTTACCACTTTCGTGTATGAATAATGTGGTGTTTGCTGAACCATCATACTTCGTTGCATAGGGTAGTGGGTATGTGCCAGAGTCTATCCATGTGCTTCTATCCAAGCTACCAGTATACCATAATCCCTCTTGGTAATTATATATGACATATCGGTCTATTTGGTTAGAGTCTTTAGAACAATAAAACCACCATATCTCACCATATGCTGAGTTAGAGCCAGTCCATACTTGTTCGTATTGTGTTGTATCTATATTGTTAAATACAAAATCCTCTACAGAACACGGTAATTTTCTAACAGTTCCGTCAAATAAAAAAAATGCATCAGAACTCATCCAGTAAGCTACACCACCAACGTCAATCATACAGTGTGGACTTATAGCTCCACAGTTAGAACCGAGTTGTTGAAAACCAAAAACAAATGGTGCACCAATAAATGACATACCATGTGCCGCTGTATCTGTTAAAACTAGTATTTGTCCTCTAGTTCTTACAGCTGTAACTATTTCACTACCTCCCACTATTCTCTGTGAGCCAGAGGAATTAGTAGCAGTGGGTGTCCAATCTGTTTCATCATCTTGTGAAGACCATCTAATAAACATTGGGTCTTGTGATGATGTATCTCCAATTGTTGTTTCTGTGCCCATACAGATAACGTGTCTATCTGGGTTAGATACAATCATAAACTTTGTTTTAGTAGGAGCATTTGATACTGCACTAGCTACATTAGATGCTGTCGCTATACCACCAGAGGTATCCCAAATAAAAAGACCACCATCAACATCCAGTGCTAACAAGTCTTCGCCCCAATTATCTAGTGCCCAAGAGCGTAAAGCTATCGTCACAGATGCAGAAGTGTTTGGGCTATCCCAAGTTTGTCCTGAGTTCCATGTTCCTGTGCCCCATCCATAACCTGATAAGGCTCTGTCTCTACCTGAGGTAATTTCATATTGTACAGTGCAATTACCAGTTGTAGATACGGAGGATGATGCGTTAGTTCCTATATCTATTGTGTAAGTATTTAGTGTAGGAACAGAAATAATTTCATATTCACCATTTACTGTGGATGCAGCTACGCCACCTATTGTTGCACTGGTGCTTGATAATGTAACGTAATCTCCCTCGCTAGCTCCGTGTGATGAGTGTGTCACTGTAAATATTGATGAGCCACTAGATGTTGTAAAACAAGAAGTTATATCAGCATTTAACCTTGTAGGTGTTGCATCAAAAAAATTACCCTCACTGTATACATACAATTTTTTATGGGTGCCAAACATATCATAGGCTGTCCCATCTAGAGAGTTCCAAGCTAATTGTGCTCTAGCAACTCCTATAAATGTTGTTTCAGATACTTTCTCCCAGCCACCTATTTTTTCTGGATATCCATATCTAAACCTAACTTTATCACCATCTATCCATTTACCTTTAGATGTAATTTCAGTATTTTGTTTATCAAATCCAGGTCCAAACTGTACTTTTTGGTACGGCATTATAATCCTGTTGCTATGAAGAAATTTACTACTGAGAAAGGTTGCATTAATGCATTACTAAAATCACTACCAGAACCAATATTACTACCACTTTGCATAGATTCAAAACCACCTGTTGCTCCTAAACTTCTAGAGGACAAGCCAGAACCAGAGCCAGAACCAATTGGTGTTCTACCCTGTAAGTCTGGTAAATTAAAAGTAGATGAGCCATCACCAGTTCCGTATGTTGTTCCGATAGCAGAAAATAGTGATGAGTATGTGGAACGACTTACAGCTTGTGCATTACATAATAAGTATCTTTTTGTAGAGCTATCTGATTTTGTTGGTTCGGTTGAAAAACCAGCCATAATAATACCGCCAGTAGGAACTGTGTCTTTTACATCTTGACCAGAACCGCTGAATAAATTACCTGTGATAGTAGTGGATGCTGTGATTGCTCCAGTTACATCTAAAGCTACTGATGGGCTAGAATTTAAAATACCAACTCTGTTGTTGCCTCCATCTACAAATAATGCGTGTGTATTACCGTTTGACTCTACTCTAAAATCTACATCAGCAGAACTCTCGTTGATTGTTACTGCCCCACCATCTAGTGAGACTGCTCCTGCAACGCTTAGTGTGCCTTTACAAACTAGGTTATTAATACCAGTGGCAAATACATCTTTAACAAATGTGCCGTTACTATACATCAAAGCATGGGAACCCTGTACAACAGCTGTGCCTGTGCCAGTGTTTCCTGTTGTTGCTACTGTTAGTGTTTGGCTTCCAGCTGTATTATTAAATACTATGTAATTAGACTCTGATGTTGGTAGTAAAACATTTATATCACCAGTTAATGTGCCAGTAAATTCTAATACCTTTTGTCTTGACTCATCTGATGTAGCGTTACTATTTGTTAAGGTTACATTAGATGAACCAGCTACGCTTTTAGCTGCATATCCATTAATGGACTCATCTATTAAATCAAAATTAGCATTGGTTTTATCACCCCAAGTGTTAGCGTTTTCGCCAGTGGCTTGTTTTTCTAATCTTAATCTACTCGTAAATGTTGAAGCCATATTTTCTCCTATTTATTCTTAGCCGACATACCACTTAGTGGATTGCTTAGTGCTTTGTTAATTTTTAAATCTAAATTTTCTTCCATAATTTTAAGCTCATCTAAAAGCTCTCTGTTATCTTCTTTTTGTCTATCTTCTACATCATTTACTATTTCTGTAATATGTCTAATATCACCCTCCATTTGACGCAAATCTGCTTTTAAATCATCTTTTAATTCTTTTGCAGTAGATGCAACTAAATTTACTTCATCTAATATTAGGTTTAGTTCATTTCTTACCGCCTCTACCTCTTGCTTTACAAGGTCAATTCTCTTATCAAACCCACTTAAATCTGGTTCGGTGTATGTAATAATTTTTTCTTTCATGTCTAAATAGTCTTGATAAAAAGTAAAACCTGTCCAAGCAGCACCACCTAAAGCAGATAAAAGAGTTATAATAGCAAATATTTTTCCTCCAGATACCTTCATACCTGCATACTCAATACTGGTCATTTATCATTTCCTCCATTGTTTGTCCCTGTGCCATATCAAATAACACACCATAGTTATCTTCTAATGTTTTGTTTAGATACTCGTTAACATTTGTGTCTTGTATTGTAGATTGTGCATCAAAAAATGTTTTTGTGTTACCTAGTATTTGCATCACAATTAATGTCTTCATTTGATTTGACTCATCATATCTAGCTTTATCGTCAATCTTTTTTACTATTTTTGTTGCAGCCTTTTCTTTTGCAGAAGGCTCTTTTACAGGTTTTTCTGGCTCTTCAGTTTCTTCCTGTTGTACCTCTTCTTGCTCTCCACTATCTTCTGGCTCCACAGCGGGTTCCTCAGTAGTTTCGCTATCGGGTTCTGATTCTTCTTGTGTTGGCTCTTCTTCATTCGTTTCTTCAACAACTACAGGCTCTTCTTTGACCTCTTCTATCTGAGGAGCAGATTCTTCTACCTCTGGTTCTGAGGGTGTTTCTAATTCTGTTGGTGGTGCCACTTCATCCATCTCAGGTGGTGGGGGCATATCATCAGCAGAAGCTACCATTTCTGGTGGAGGTAAATCATCCATCTCAGGCATTGGTATATCTAGCTGCATTTCCATTTCAATTTCAGCAGTCACAGTCTCTATGTTAACGGGCATTTCCATTTGCATATCAGTGGGTGCTAATAACTCCATAGGCGGAGGTGGTGTAAACTCCATGTCAAAGTTCATCTCAAACTCTATTTCTAGTTCTACTGTTTCAAATGTTACTTCTTCAGTCTCAGGCTCAATTGGTGCAAAATCCACCATACCGTCATCTATGCTAATATCATTATATTCAAAAACTTCTTCTACAAACTCTATTTCTGTGGGGTCAAATATGTTTAAATAGTAAATCTGTTCTAGCGTAGTTATCTGTTGCTCTATAATAGTGCTGATAACATTATAAAAAACATTAACAGTGACATCGTCAAATACTGGACCCACTGCGAGATTAATATCTCTGCCACCAACTTCTATAGTTAATCTATTTAAAACACCAGCGAAATCGAAAGACCCATTGTACGATTGATAGCCTGTTGCCACCCCAGATTCAG
>Ga0114933_10002823_pt1 | contig 17528 bp, 18 predicted proteins | sample 4SBtaG_FD_89691 | JGI IMG/M metagenome (GOLD analysis project Ga0114933, IMG submission 89691) | Deep subsurface microbial communities from Kolumbo volcano to uncover new lineages of life (NeLLi) - 4SBTROV12_W25 metaG | ecosystem: Environmental > Aquatic > Marine > Volcanic | place: Kolumbo... | reverse complement strand
TGTTTCTAATTCGTCAAAGCCGAGACTAGTAAATCAGATTTCAGCACCCCCCAATACACATAATACGAAACTGCAAATCTCAGGAGATTTGATGATCGTAAATAATGAGCAATGGGATGTGGGTGAAGAGGGTGCACATAGAGCAGGAATTGATGTGTATGATTTGTCAAATTTACCTGAATTAAAACATGTTTCTTTTTTTCCTGTTGGAGGAAAAGGGTGCCATCGAATGTGGTTTATTGACGGGAAATATGCATTCTTACCTGGAGATGATGATGAATATCTAGACCAATTTTTAAGAATTGTGGATTTGCAAGATCCAACAAAACCTGAAGAAGTTGGAAGATGGTGGGTCCCCGGAATGAAAAATGAGGAAGAAAGAGATTGGTATCATATGACCAATCATAGAAAAAATAAGAAGGGGGAATATATAAATACGCAAGGAATGCCTCAAGGAACTCATCCAAAACGTGTTGCACTCCATACTCCCTATGCTGTTGGAAATAGAGTTTATAATGCTTGGTGGGATTCAGGTCTCATTATCTTAGATATAGATGATATCTCTAATCCAAAATTTATCAGTCATCTAGATTTGCCTGATCATGAAAGTGCATCAACGCATTCAATTTTGACACTGCCAGAGAGGGATTTACTTGTAGTGGTTGATGAATTTATTTCTTATGACTGCGAAGATATGACTAAAAGAATTAGAGTGGTGGATATTAGTGATGAGAAGAATCCGAAAGTAATTTCAATGCTTCCAGTTCCAGAAGGAGATTATGTTGACCACGGAGGAAGATTTGGTCCTCACAATCTTCATGAAAACAGACCAGGTTCTCGAATAGAGACGAACCTTGTATTCCAATGTTATTTTAACGCAGGTCTTCGGGTCTTTGATATAAAAGATCCTTATAATCCTTCTGAAGTAGCACATTATGTGCCTGCTACCCCGAATAGGGCACCGGTTAGAATTTGGGATGATTTTCATGTGGTGCAAGTACAGGTGGACGATGTATATCTTGCACAGGATGGAAGAGTTTTTATAAGTGAAAGACTTGGTGCAGGAGTATGGATTTTAGAGCAAGAATTTAGTTAAAAAAAATTGACTTGAGACAAAAGATAAGTTGCATTAGCCGCAAATTTTTGAGGAGCAAATTATGAGAGCTACAGTTTTCTAGGTATTTTTGAATGTATTGGTCTTACTAATTTTCTATTGGAAATCCTACAATGCTGCCCCATTCAGTCCAGGAACCGTCATAAATTTTTACATTATCCATTCCAAGAATATATTTTAAACAGAACCATACAAGTGTAGCCCTATGGCTTAATCGGCAGTAAACGACAATTTCTTTATCAATTTCTTTATCTGAAGAGACGGAAATTCCTGTGCTATTCAAAATAGTTTCTAATTCTGTTGCATCTTTGAACGTGTCATTCTGGTTTAGAAGCTCTGCATAGAATAAATGTTTTGCTCCAGGAATACGTCCATGTCGTTCTGCTCCGTGGTCAATGCCTGGTTCTGGTTTGACTCTTCTCCCAGAAAATTCTTCTTCAGATCTTACATCTAATAGAATACGGTTGCTGTTAGTGAGATTCTCCTTCACATTATCTCTTCCAACTCTGCTAGTGAAATCTTCTTCTTGTTGAAGATATTCACATTTTGCAAAAGTACGAATTTCACTTGTAACCTGTAATTCTTTTTCGATCCAATTTGTACGAGAACCATCCAGCATGATTATATTTTTATGACCGCACATCGATAAAACCCAAAATGCATAAGTCCCATATTGGACTCTATCGCTATAAAGTATGATATTTTGATCTTGATTAATGCCATTTTCCCCTAATTGTTGAGCCATTTCAGAATTTGTCGTGAATTGTCTATCTGTTTTGTGCCATAGTGATTTTTTCCAAAACCAGACAATTGCCCCAGGGATATGTGCTTGTTTGTAATCTTTGCATTCTGGTTCAGAAGATATTTCGATAATTCTATTATTTGGGTCACTGATGCATTTTTCTAAAGATTCACTAGAAATTATTTTGTTAGTTTCCATATTTTTTTATCCTTATTTTGAATGAATAAGTTTTTCTTTTAACCATCGAAAGGATTCAGGAGCCCAATCTTGGAAATGTTTGAAAGCACAGTGTCCATCGTCAGGATAAATACGAGTTTCTTTTCCGGTTACAGGACCGTGCTCTAGCATAAAATAAATATTTCCTATCGGAGCAAGGTGATCTTGTTTTCCGTTAATCATTAGGAGCGGACAAACAATTTTATCTATCAATCCAAGTTCACTGAGGGCCCATTTTTTAAAATTTTGTTCTTCTTTTTCTTGTGTAGTTTCTGTGAAAGATGGTCCGTCGTCTGGTTTCCCAAAATTATAAGTTGCTCTTTTATTTCTATTTTCAATAAAATTACTCATTTCATCCTGAGTCATTTTATATCCAAATGGGTGTCCAGCGTTTGCAACAGCAGCTTTTACGCGACCAGGATCATTGCCTGCAAGGAGAAGTACGGAATGTCCTCCTCTGCTGATTCCAAATGCCCCGATTCTATCTGCATCTACTTCTGGTCTTTTAGCAAGATAGTCGATTGCAGACATCCAGGCTTTAACTGATGAAGGTTCGTAAGGAAAAGGATTCTCTCCTGTTCCGGGACCGTCCATTACTAGAGAGGCAAGGCCTTGTTCAAGAGCCATTTCACTAGCCCATCCACGGTCTTCTTTGAACATATCTCCACCGCACATAATTAAAACAGCAGGAACTGGATTTTTCTGATCTGCATCCTTTGGAGCTCTAAAATGTGAAGTTATAGTCTGTCCAGCACATTCCACTTCTACTATTTCAAGTGGCGGGTCGAGAAATTGACAATATCTTAAGTAGGTTCTAATACAGTCTTCATTTGCTTTTCGTTTTAACTCAGTTAAAGGAGCAGGAAATCGCGAGATACTATAAAATGACTTTGCCTGTAGTAATTTTTTTTTTCCTTCATTCAGGTTTCCTTTTTCTAGGAATGATTCAGCCTCATCTTCATATTGTTTTCCAACTGCACTCCAAAGTGGGACCCAATTATTATCTGTGGTTCCTTCCAAGGAAGCGACAGTTTTTTTTAAGATTTCGATATCATCAATCATGGAAAACCATCTTCTGTAAAATCCTCCGTGTTCAACTACAAAGGGGTTCTCACTTGGAGCAAAAGGTAGTTCTGTCGATTGATTATTTATATTCATTTTAAGTACTTTTCTCCATTAAATTTCTTTGGAACGATAAAAAATAATCTAACTAAATGTGCAGGCAAATATTTATTTTGTTCCTTTTTTAAATTAAGATTGAACTGAGTATAAATTTTTTAATAAAGATTTCTCATTCTAGTACATTAGGAGGGCAGGATGCCAACGATTATCAATCAAGATTCAGTTGATTTTAAAAGTCTGAGTGAGTTGAGCAAACATCAAATACTTCTCGATAATGAGACTACAGGAAGCGATCATGTTGTAGTTGAACGTTTGATTTTAGAAAATTCTGCGAAAGAAAAAATTGTTGTCTCTAATGAAGATTTAATTGGTATGCAAATTCTAAGTGGACAAGGAATTCTTAGTTCTTCTTCAATTTCAGAACAAAATATTGATAATTCTCATGTGCTTTTTTTCCCACCCGGATTTGAAGGAGAAATTTTCTCAGAAGATGGCTTAGAAATATTATGTTTTAGAGTCCCAAAGATAAAACGATTTGATGCGGATATTTTAGAGAAAGAACTTAAGTTTAAATGTGTTAATTGGAAGCAGGAACCAGTTCTAAATTCTGAGCATGATGCTAGGAAAAGAGTTTACTTGGTAACTCCTAGTTTGTTTGGCACAAAAGCGATTAAAGGAGAAATGATTATATATCCTCCAGGAACAGTAGCTTCGAATCATCATCATGAAGGAACAGAACATTTCATGTATGTAATTCAGGGTGAGGGAACACAGTATTCCAATGAAACTCCTCATAAGGTACGTGCCGGAGATATAATCTATCACTTTGATAAAGAACGTCACTATCTTGAAAATACTGGGAAAGAAGATTTTATTTTTAGTGAATTTTTTATCCCCGCAGAATACAATACTGTTTGGACAAATGAAGCTCTAATTTGTGCGTGGTTACCAACTGGGGAAAATATTGAAGGGGGAAAACCTAGCAGAGAAATTAAAGCACATACTTCAGCACATGTTGAGAACCCTTCTGATATCTAATTTTCTAGAATATAGGATAATGTTTTGGCCTTCGTATACAACACAAAAGATGGTCGGGAGTATATTTCACATCGACCACAACTGTTTGCCAGAGAAGCGATGGTATCTGCAGGTCATCATCTGGCAAGTCAGGCGGGGTTACGCATCTTAGAAAAAGGTGGAAATGCCATTGATGCTGGTGTAGCTACGGGTCTTTGTCTTTGTGTCTTGCAAAGTGATTTCATTTCATTTCTTGGTGTTGCTCCAATTATGATTCATTTAGCAAAGGAAAATAGAACGATTTCTATTAGTGGAGTAGGTCGCTGGCCCCAAAAGGCATCTATTCAATGGTTCAAGGATAATTGTAGTGGAGAAATCCCTTCAGGAGTCTCCAGAGCTGTTGTTCCGGCTGCTCCAGATTCTTGGTTATATGCACTTGAGCACTATGGGACAATGAAATTTTCTCAAGTGGCACAAGACGCAATAGTGATCGCTGAACAGGGATTTGCAATGTACCATTTAATGCATAATCATATTTTAGCTTCAATAGAAGATTTTTTAAGATGGGATGAAACACGAGCTCTTTTTTTCTCAAAGGATAAAGTCATTTCTGTAGGAAGTAGAGTTTTTAATAAGGATCTTGCAAAAACATTCAAAAGAATGATTAGGAAGGAAGAAAATTTTTCGAGTTCCTCTAGAGAATCAGGAATTAGAGCAGCGAGAGATGAGATTTATTCTGGTGAAATAGCTAAGGAAATAATAGATTTTGTTGAAGAAAATGGTGGGCTATTAAGTCTTTCTGACTTAAATAATTTTCATGTGCAGGAAGAGGAAGTCTCAAGAACAAAATTTCAAGAGTATGAAATATTTTCATGCGGTCCATGGTCTCAAGGACCCGTATTTCCACTTATAATGAATATTATAGAAAATCTTAATCTTTCTGAAAATTCGCATAATTCTACAGAATATATCCATAAGCTTTTTTCCTCTTTTGATCTTGCGTTTGCAGATAGAGAGGCTTTTATAGGAGATCCCGAATTTGTTGATGTCCCACTGAATGGGCTTTTATCTAAAGAATATGCGTCTTTTCGTGCTAAAGAAGTTTCTCTTCAAAATTGTTTCGGAAAAATTCCAGATCCAGGAAATCCTTGGAGTTTTAATAATACTTCTGAAGGGAAAAAAATAAATTTTTCAACACCAGAAGAAATTGAAGGTAAATTTCAATCAGATACATCTTTTTGTACTGTTATTGATTCTTCCGGAAATGTGTTTTCTGCAACTCCTTCAGATTCTGCTGGAGATATGCCTTTTGTTCCTGGCATTGGTGCTACGATATCCTCTCGTGGGTCTCAGAGTTGGTTAGAACCAGATCATCCGAGTGCAGTTGCACCGTTTAAGAGACCTAGACTTACACCTAACCCTGTTTTTGTTTTTAAAGATAATCGGTTTTATATGTCTCTTGGAACGCCTGGCGGAGATGTTCAACCACAAGCAATGGCGCAAGTTTTACTAAACCATGTTTTGTTTGGAATGGACTTACAAATGTCTGTAGAGGTTCCCAGAGTTGCATCTTTTAATTTCCCAAATTCTTTTTGGCCGCATGCTTATATTCCAGGGTCTGTTAAAATCGAACAAAGTATTTTTAAAGAGTCTGGTGTTTTATTAGAAGAGTTTGGATATAAAGTTTTAAAGTGGAGATGTTTAGATAGAGCCGCGGGAAGTGTTTGTTGTGTAATGAAAGATGACAATACCGGTTTTTTGTTGTCTGCCGCAGACCCAAGACGTGAATCTTATTCTGTAGGTTGGTGAAGTAGCGTTTCTAATTTTAGATTTTAAAATGGAGGATTTATAAATTGAATGATCTAGCAAACAAAGAATGTGTCCCTTGTAAAGGCGGAGTTCCACCTTTGAAGGGTGAAGATTTACAAAATTTGAGCAAGGAAATTTCTTCCGAATGGAATGTTGTTGATGAACATCATTTAGAGAGAGAATACTCTTTCAACGATTTTAAAGACGCTCTTAAGTATACAAATCTTGTAGGTGAAATGGCCGAAGAACAAGGACATCATCCAGATATTTATCTTGCGTGGGGAAAAGTGAAAATAGTAGTTTGGACTCACAAAATTGATGGTTTGACGGAAAGTGATTTTATCTTTGCGGCTAAGGCAGATAGTTTGTTTGTTTGATCATTCTTTGATGATTAGAAAATGAAGAAAAAAGAACGTTTGAAAATAGCATTTCTTGATTCTTGGTTCCTTGATCAGTCTAGAGGAAGCGGGACTACTGTTGCAATACGTGGATTGTCTGAAGCTCTTATTTCTATTGGTTGTAGTGTTGATATTATTTCTCCTTCTCTGAAAAATCGGTCCCATTTGCTGCGCAGACTTTTTTATAATTTTTTTCTGCGTTTTAGAATAAAGGAAGAAAAGTATGATGCGATTATAGGTTGTGATATTGATGGTTGTTTTTTTCATCCAAAAAAGAAAAATAATTTCTATGTCTTATTAAATGGTATTGCCGCAGAAGAAGCAAAATATGAATCTGGTTTTTCGAGGTTTGTCTTATGGTTTTTATCTATACTTGAGAAAAAGAATGTTTCAAAGGCAAAGAAGGTTTTTGTGCCAAGCTTGCATAGTCAAAATATTGCAATGAAATGTTATAAATTGTCCGAAGAAAAATTATCAGTGATTCCCATTGGCATCTCAGTTAGTTTGTGGGATGAAATTTTCACAAAGAAAGTTAATAGAAAAGTATCCCCACCCTACATTCTTTCTGTTGCTAGACAATATCCGAGAAAGAATACATCTTTCCTTATTTCTGCCATGAAAGATGTAGTGAAACACATACCAAATGCAAAGCTTTTTGTGATTGGTGGAGGTCCTATGGAAGAAATTTTGAGAGAGCAGGTTTTCAAACTCCAGTTATCAGAAAATATAGAAATTTTGGGAGAAATTTCTGATAATCAAGATGTAATAAAAGCGTATGAAGAAGCGAGTCTTTTTTGTTTGCCTAGTCTGCAGGAAGGATTTGGTATTGTATTTTTAGAGGCGATGTGCGCGGGTCTTCCAATTGTTGCGGTCAATATTTCTGCGGTTCCGGAAGTTTTAGGAGACTCGGCCCTGTTGGTTGAAGAGAACGATTTACAGGGACTTACTGATTCTATAGTTCGTATTTTGAAAGATGATGATTTTCATAGGACTTTACAACTCAAGGGTAGGAAACGAGTAGAAAATTTTGATTGGTCTGTGGTTGCAAAGCGTTTTTTAGAATCTCTGGTTGTTTGAAAAAACAAATCAAGAAAGATTATTGCGTTTCTTTTCATAGATGTATATTGTTCTTATTCTCTGTAGAATTTCTATAGGAAGGAAATTGCCTTGTCGCAAGAACTAAGTGATTTTCGGTCGGAAATTGATGCCTTGGATGAGAAAATCCTTGAGCTTATAAATAAACGTTTACGAGTTTGCTTGGAAGTAGGAAATTTCAAGAGCATTCATGGTATAGCAGTTCGAGATTCAAAAAGAGAAGAAGAATTAATTGGTAAACTTTTAGAAAATAATAAAGGACCCTGTCCACCGGATATTCTCGAAAAGATATATCGGATTTTGATAGAAACCGCTGTTTCTTTAGAAAATGACGAATCAATTTAAAATAATCAATTTCAAATGTTTTTTATAAGGAGTTTTGCATGTCATTGTCAGCAGCTATTAATACAAGTCGTGGGGAAATTAAAATTACTTTGTTCTCAGAACAAACTCCCATTACCGTTTCTAATTTTGTAAACTTAGCAGGACGTGGTTATTACGATGGATTAATGTTTCATCGTGTAATTGAAAGTTTTATGATTCAAGGAGGTTGCCCAGAAGGTACTGGAATGGGTGGTCCTGGATATAATTTTGAAGATGAGTGTACTCCAGAACTAAAGCACGATACTCCAGGGATTCTTTCAATGGCTAATGCTGGACCAGGTACAAATGGGTCTCAATTTTTTATTACACACGTAGAAACTTCTTGGTTGGATGGGAAACATACAGTTTTTGGAAAGGTTGATTCAGGACAAGATATCGTTGATGCTATTGAGCAAGGCGATGTTATCGAAACTATTAAGATAGAAGGTGATGTTCAGACTTTATTAGATGCAAACAGAGAACGTGTGGACGAATGGAATGGTATTTTAGATAATTAAAATTATTTTCGTTTCTATTAAGGATTTGCCACTTAATAGTTCCTTAAATATAATTCTGCGTTAGATTTGGAATTTTTTTAGTTTAGTAAAGATAGATTTCAGGGGGTAGTTTTCAGTGGGGAAGTTTTCTTTAGCAGTATTAGCTACTTTGTTATTTTTTGTACAGGGATGTGGTGAAATTGTGACTCCTGGAGTTGTGGTTGATACAGAACCCCCAGGTGCAACCGTTAGTGTAGGGTCTACTGTTATCGGAAAGACTCCAGTTTTAGTTCCTCGAAAATTCATAAAAGACCATTATTTGGAAACTTGGACAGTGGAAATTTCGAAAGATGGGTATAAGCCTTACCAGACTATTCTCAATCAGAAAAAAGGAACGATAAAAATTCCATTAGAAAAAAAATAATTGTTTGAGTAATTTTTTATTCGTATTTTTTTGTTTTCTTACTTCTTAAAATCTTGTTTTTTGCATTCATACTTCCTGAACCAATAAACCAAAAAGAGAAAATAACTAAGATAAGACTTAATTTATCCCAATTCTCAATTATTCCATTGAGTTGAAATATATCCGAAAATTTAAAAACTAAGATTGTTCCAAGAACTATCGAGGATGGTCTAGTAGCGATACCAATTAGAAAGGTAGTTCCACTTATAAATAGAAGGGGAGTTGCGAGAAATTGAAAAATTTCAAGGAGTGGGGAACTAAAAATCTTTTGAAAAAGTTCTAAGAAAACATCGGGATTTTCATTCCAATCCAGATAGCCTATATAGAGTATGATAATTCCAAACCATATTCTGAGAACTCCGATTCCCCACTCTCTTGAGAGCATGTGCAAATCCTATTACCGAGGAAACTTTGTGAAATCTGGATTCCTCTTTTCTTTAAACGCGTTCATTCCTTCAACGGATTGTTCATTATTCCAAACCGCATTAAGAAGTTCACTTCCGTGCATCCATGAAGGAAAGTGAAGATCCCCAAGGAAATTCAAACTAGTTTTCATATAGCGTAAAGTAGCGGGTGCATGTGAATTTATTTTATCGCACCACTCTTCAGTTGTTTTTTCGAGTTCATCATCAGGAGTAACTTCATTAATTAATCCTAGTTCTTTTGCTTCTTGTGCTTTGTAATGTTTTGCTAGAAATAGCATTTCTCTAGCTCTACGATCTCCCATTAGTAAAGGAAGATACTGCGTTGCACCAACAACGGGTAGTGCGCCTACTCTTGCGCCGGATTGGCCAAATCTTGAATTTTCACTTGCAATACAAAGATCACAATAAAGTTGCCATTCGTTTCCACCTCCGATGCACCACCCACGAACCATGGCTATTGTTGGTTTCCCGCAGTTACGAAGTAACATACAAAGCTGTCTCATTTTGTTATTCCAGATATGTCCGGTTCGATAATCTAAACCAAGCATCATGTCCATATCGCCGCCTGAAGAAAAATTTCCATTTAGACCATATACCACTCCGACACCTAAGTCGGTGTCTTCATCTAATATAGTAAATGCTTCTATTACTTCATTAATCATTTGAAAATTCATTGCATTCAGTGTTTTGGGACGATTGAGTCCAACCCAAAGAGTTTTATTCTTTTTTTCAACAACAATTGTTTCGTATGACATTATTTCCTCCTAATTTAAAAACTTTTATTCAATAAAAAATTATTCATTTTAATCAATTATAGAAACTGTTTATTCCTTGGTAAAGTAGACGACAGGCAATGATTCCAAGAAGTATGACGAAAATTTTCGTTATCATATCGGATTTGACTCTTTCTGATATTCTCGCTCCAATTTGTCCCCCTAGTACCGCACCAATTGCAAGTGGGATGAGTATTCCCACCATAGTGTTTGAATTGCCTTGGAAGGTATGAGCAATAACCGCTGTTGTAGAGGCTAAGAAGCATATAAACTGAGATGTGGCAGTCGCTATGTGAACAGGAATTCGTAAAAATCGGATCATAGTAGGAACGTAAAGAGGGCCTCCACCTATTCCGAAGAAAGAAGCAAGAAATCCCAGTCCAGAACTGACCCAAATGCCACGCTTAAAATAGAAAAAGTAGTGGTATTCCTTGCCATTTCTAGTGATTATTCTTTTTTCTTTCAAATTTTTATTGTTAGCTTGTTCTTCAGAATTTAACGCTATAGGTTTTGGTGGTCCCTGAAACAATGAAAGGCATAGAAGAAGTAAGGATGTCCCTAAGAACAAATCGTAAAAACTCCTATCTGTTTTGGCAGTTAAGATGGTGCCTAGGATAGCAAATGGGAAAGCAGCTAATCCATAAATCAAACCCGTTTTAACATCTATTCTTTTAAGTCTTAGATATGCAGTGGTACCAGAAATTGAATTAGTTGCCACTACAAATAAGGAAGTAGCTGCAATGATTTCGGAATTGTGTGAAGGAAATAGTAATAAGAGTACTGGGGTAAGAATAAAGCCTCCACCAGCACCTACCAATGATCCAAAAGTACTGACAGAAATTCCGATTAGAAAAAATTGCAAGAATTCAAGCATGACTCAACCTAAAAGCATAATTTGTAATATCCGACAAAATAACCATACTACAATTGAACTCAATTTGTGCGGTTGTAATTCTTTTTTTATTTGTTTGTTAAATATGGTATGTATTATGAGTGTATATTGTTTTTAAATTGATTGGGGCTGTAGCTCAGCTGGGAGAGCGCATGGCTGGCAGCCATGAGGTCAGGGGTTCGATCCCCCTCAGCTCCACCAACTTATTTTTCTCATTGTTTTCTAATAAAACTTTAGTAAAAGTGCTAATTAGATTGAAATCTTTTTGAGGAAATTAATGAAGAAAAAGCTTGTCCATGTTATCGAAGATGAGGAAGATATTAGTAAATTGATTGAATATAATCTTCTATCTCAAGGATTTAATGTTGTCTGTTCTGAAAATGGAGATGTTGCGTTAAAATCTATAAAAGAAGAAAAAGGAGACCTAGTTCTTCTTGATATAATGCTTCCTGGTATTGATGGGTATCGTGTTTGTGAAATAATTAAATCGAATGATTCCACTCGAGATTTGCCAATTATCATGTTAACCGCAAAGAGCCAAGAGGAGGAAATAGTCAAAGGCTTGGAGATGGGGGCAGATGACTACATCACGAAACCTTTTAGTCAGAAGGTTTTAATTGCTAGAGTTCAAAATGTATTGAGACGCTCAGCTAATCAACTAATCAGTGAAGATGAGATTATTGAAATTGGAGAAATAGTTATAGAACCCAAAAAACATAAAGTATTGCTTGCAGGCGAAGAAATTATGCTAACTCCCTCTGAATATGACATTCTATTCTTGCTAGCTAAAAGACGAGGATGGGTTTTTACTAGATCTCAAATAGTAGATTCGATACGAGGGGCCCACTATGAAGTTACTGATAGAACAATTGATTTTCAGATGGTTGGACTCAGAAAAAAATTACAAAAAATGGGAAAAGAAATACAAACAATTCGTGGTATAGGTTATCGTTTTCGTGAAGATTCTTAATAGAAGGCCCATGTTCTGGAGGTTATATCCTTCCTTAGTTTTAATTGCATTTATTTCTCTACTGGCTGTGGTGATTGTTTCTTGGTTCTCTTTTAGTAGTTTCTATTATAAACAGGTCGAATTAGAGCTAGAACTTAAAGCTAAACTTTTTTTGAGAGCAGTAAATCCTGTTATTCAAAAAAATAACTTTGTAATGATTCAAGATTTAACAAAACAATTTGGACAAAAGACAAACACACGTTATACCGTCGTAATGTTATCAGGCAAAGTAATTGGAGATAGCATGAAATCTCCAAGTAAAATGGATAATTACTCTGATAGACCAGAAATAATGGAGGCTTTAAAATCTGGCAGAGGTATCTCCGTAAGATTTGGATATACACTTCAAACTGATTCTATGTATTTTGCCATTCCTATTATAAAGTCGAATAGGTATATAGGAGTCGTTAGATCTTCAACCCCGCTTCTTAAAATCGAACAAGCCTTAGAGGATATTTTTTATAGAATTATAGCAACGTTTCTTGTCTTGATAATTTTAGTGTCGGTATTAGGTTGGTACATCTCTAAAAAAATAAGCGTTCCTTTAGAAAAGATAAAAAATCGTGCTAGAAAGATGGCTGAAGGTGATTTGTCTGGAAGGGTAGATTTAAAGCTTTCTGATCCTCTGGAATTAATACAGTTAGGTCATTCAATTAATGAAATAGCAACCCAACTTGATAATAGAATTGAAACTATCTTAACGCAAAGAAATGAACAAGAAGCAGTTTTTTTAAGTATGAATGAAGGCGTGATAGCAATAAATTCAAATCAAACTATTTTACGTATGAATAGGGCCTCTATCGAAATTTTAGATGTTGACAACAAAGAAGTTGTTGGAAAGACCGTCCCTGAAATTATCCGGAATTCAGAATTAGAGAAATTTATTCTTTCATCCTTGGTTATAGACGAAATATCTAGTCGAAGTATTGAGATTCAAAAAGGGAAGGATCGCTTCCTTTTGGTTGAATCTGCGCCACTTTTGGATAATGAAAGTAAAAAGTGCGGAATCGTACTAGTCATAAATGATATTAGTCAATTAAAAGCTCTTGAAAATTATAGAAAAGAGTTTGTTTCAAATGTTTCCCATGAATTAAAGACTCCTCTAACGATTATTCAAGGTTCAATAGAAACACTTATTAATTCCGAAAAAATAGATGAAAAGAAAAAAATAGAATTTTTAGACTCAATACAAAAACACTCAAAACGACTTGGAATGATCATTGACGATCTGCTTGATTTAGCCAGGATAGAAAAGGAAACAGAACTGAAAGAAATACAACTGATGGAGGAAGATATAAAGTTCTCAATTAAAAGTGCAATAGATTTATGTAAGGAAAGTGCAGAGCGTAAGAAAGTACATATTCTTTTAGATTGCGATGAAAACTGTATAGTCAGGCATAATCCTTCGTTAATAGAGCAAGCTATTTTTAATCTTATTGATAATGCAATTAAGTACAGTAAGGTTGGTGATAAAGTTGAAATTAAAATTTCTAATCAAACTGATACTCTGATTATAGAAGTACAAGACAGTGGTATAGGTATTCCACAGGAACATATTTCCCGTATTTTCGAGAGATTTTATAGAGTAGATCGGGCAAGAAGTAGAACATTAGGAGGTACTGGACTAGGACTTTCAATAGTAAAACATATTGTTCAAGTTCATGAAGGCAAAATTGACGTGAAAAGCAATGTTGGGAAAGGTACTACTTTTACCATTTGTTTAAATCTTTAAATATAATCCTAATCCTAATCAAAATCTAACAATCTTCTGTTGATATCCTCATAATAATTTAATTCTTTTCTAATAAAAAGTTTTTATCCTTTCAATAGGTTTTTTATATTTTTCTTTTATTAGTGAGGGGATTGTTTGATGAAAAGTTTGATTAGTAAAGTTTCAAAGATTTTTTTGATTTTAGTGTTTGCAGTGTTAATGAGTTCAGAAGCATTTGCTGCACTAAAAGGAACCATTAGGATTGATGGTTCAAGTACAGTTTTTCCAATTACTGAAGCAGTAGCTGAAGAATTTGGGAAAGTACATAGGAGAGTACGTGTGACAGTTGGAGTTTCTGGAACAGGTGGTGGTTTCAAAAAATTTCTAGCTGGCGAAACAGTTATTAATGATGCGTCTAGAAGAATTAAAGATAAAGAAATTAAAAAAGCAAAAAAAGAAGGAATTAAATATATTGAACTACCTGTAGCTTTTGATGGACTTTCAGTTGTTGTTAATAAAAAGAATAATTGGGCAGATTATTTAAGTGTAAAAGAACTGCATAAGATATGGAAACCAGGGAGTTTAGTGAAAAATTGGAATGAGGTACGTTCTTCGTTTCCAAATGTTAAAATGACTTTGTTTGGCCCTGGAACCGATTCTGGAACGTTTGATTATTTTACAAAAAAAATAAATGGGAAATCTCAGCGTAGTCGTTCGGACTTTACAAAAAGTGAAGATGATAACGTTCTGGTTCAAGGTGTTTCTGGTTCAAGGGGTGCACTAGGTTATTTTGGTTATGCCTATTACATCGAAAACAAAGATAAATTAAATGTAGTTCCAATCAAATACAAGAATAATGCCCCCGTTAAACCTACTATGGTTACTATTAACAACGGTTCTTATAAACCACTTGCTAGACCGATTTTCATTTATGTTCGTACTGATTCTTTAAAGAAAAAAGTGGTTTACGAATTTGTGAAATTTTATCTCAAAAATAGTGGAAGTCTTTCTAAAGAAGTAGGATATATTCCCCTTCCAAAGAGTCAGTATGAAGATGGCTTAAAGAAAGTGGAGATGTTTAAATAGTTTGTGTCAGAGGAAGAGTCGGTTTGTATTTCCGACTCTTCCTTTATAAAGATCTTATTTCGATAGGGTTAATTTAATGTACTTAAATAAATTTAAATTAATAGACCATGGGATCCATGGTTTTTTGTTTCTGTGTGTTTCTGTTACGTTTGTAACAACTGGCACAGTTGTTTGGATCTTGGGGCAGGAGTCTTTCGTTTTTTTCCAGTCTATAAATCTTTTTGATTTTTTGTTGGGAACCCGTTGGGAACCTCTTCTGGATCCAAAATCTTTTGGTGTTCTCCCGCTAGTGTGTGGGACCCTGATGATAGTAGTTGGGGCAATCATTGTTGCGGTACCAGCTGGAATACTTATTGCCGCCTATTTGAATGAATTTTGTTCTCCAAAATTAAGTTCGATTATTAAGCCTGTCATAGAAATTCTGGCTGGCATTCCTACAATTGTATATGGCTATTTTGCACTCACATTTATTACTCCTGCATTTAAAATGTTATTTCCAGATATGGGAGTTTTTAATGCTCTAAGTGCGGGAATTGTGGTTGGAATTATGATTTTACCGATGATTTCATCTCTTTGTGATGATGCTTTCCGCGCTGTTCCTTCAGATATTAGAGAAGGGGCCTATGCCTTAGGAGCAACGCCATATGAAGTCATTACACAAGTTATTATGCCCGCAGCAAAATCACGTATAGCTGCGTCAATTGTACTTGCTGTTTCGAGGGCTATAGGTGAGACAATGGCGGTTACATTAGCCGCAGGAGCTACCCCAAGAATGACATTCAATCCACTGGAAAGTATTCAAACTATTACCGCTTATATTGTACAGGTTAGTTTGGGTGATACTCCTAGAGGAGGTATTGAATATCAAACTTGTTTTGCAGTAGGAGCTTTATTGTTTTTTATGACGCTGATAATGAATATGATAGGTAACCATTTTCTTCATTCTAAAACAGTAGGGAAATAATGGTAGAGGCAAGGTACCGAAAGCAAAGATTTTTCCTTGTTTTATGCAGATCCGTTACTTTTGCGGCTGTTTTAGTCCTGTCTATTTTGATAATTCATATTTTATTAGAAGGTGTCTCATATTTACGTTGGGATTTCTTTACAAATTTTCCTTCACGTTTTCCTCATAAAGCTGGACTAAAATCTGCTTTATACGGAAGTGCTTGGGTAATTTCTATGACAGCTTTATTTTCTGTTCCGTTAGGAGTAGCTTCTGCGTTGTATTTAGAAGAATACGCTCCAAAAAAGAGATATATTAACTGGGTACAAATCAATATTTTAAATCTTGCAGGTACACCCTCTATTGTATATGGGTTACTAGGTCTTGCTATTTTTGTTCGATTTTTCGGATTAGACCGGAGTCTTTGGTCTGGGTCTTTAACATTAACTTTATTGATACTTCCCGTCATTATTATTTCTTCACAAGAAGCGATTCGTGCGGTTCCTGATTCCATACGACATGCTGCTTATTCAGTAGGGGCGAGAAAATTTCAAGTTGCATTTGGTCAAGTTCTACCCGCTGCTCTTCCTGGTATTATGACAGGATTAATTTTAGCTATTTCTAGAGCAGTTGGTGAGACTGCTCCCCTTATTATGATTGGTGCCTTAAGCTACGTGGCATTTGTTCCTGAAGGTCCTTGGGATTCATTTACTTCTCTTCCAATACAAATTTACAATTGGGCTGGACGTCCTCAGGCTGCTTTTCATGGAATTGCGGGTGCAGGAATCATAGTTCTTTTAGTTTTTCTGTTTGTCATGAATTTTGGAGCGGTTATGGTAAGACAACGTTTTCAAAGATATAGGAATTAGTCCTAAAAGGGAAAATTATGAAAGAAATCGAAGAAGAAATTGCTCTAAAAGTTAGGAACCTATCGATATTTTATGGTGAAACCTGTGCAATTGATGACGTAAGTTTAGATTTTAAAAAGAATAAAGTTACTGCAATCATTGGTCCATCTGGATGTGGTAAAAGTACAATGCTACGTTCTTTTAATAGAATGAACGATTTTTACCCAACTGTTGTTACAAAGGGAAATGTATCTCTAGAGAATGCAGAACTTTACGGAGAGGAAATTGATCCTATAGATGTAAGACGAAATATTGGAATGGTTTTTCAAAGGCCAAACCCTTTTCCAAAAACAATTTATCAAAATATTGTTTGGGGTCCAAAGATTAATGGATTTTTGAAAGATCCAGAGGAACTTGTTGAAACTTCTTTGAAAAGATCTGCATTATGGGAAGAAGTAAAGGATCGATTGCATGAATCTGCCCTAGACTTATCAGGTGGACAGCAACAACGTCTTTGTATAGCAAGAGCGATTGCAATGAATCCAGAAATTATCCTTATGGATGAACCCTGTTCGGCTCTTGATCCTAGGGCAACTGCTCGGATAGAAAGTTTGATAGGTGAACTTAGATCAAGGTACACGATTCTTGTAGTTACACATAATATGCAGCAAGCTTCAAGGATTTCAGATGATACAGTTTTTCTTTTTGAAGGAAAATTAATAGAACATGGACCAACGAAAACAATTTTCACTAAACCTAAAATGCAAAAAACAGAAGACTATATCACTGGCCGTTTCGGATAAAATATAGGATGAATTAAAATGACAAAACTTTTTAGAGATGAATTAGAAAAGATTAAGAAAAAAATACTGTCTTTGAGTTCTTTGGTAGAAGAAAGTGTAGAAAAAGCGGTTCTTTCTCTAGTAAAAAACGACCGTTCTTTAGCTGAGGAAGTAATAGAAAATGACCATTTAATTGACACATTAGAAGTAGAAGTGGAAGAAG
>Ga0114933_10002822_pt1 | contig 17539 bp, 9 predicted proteins | sample 4SBtaG_FD_89691 | JGI IMG/M metagenome (GOLD analysis project Ga0114933, IMG submission 89691) | Deep subsurface microbial communities from Kolumbo volcano to uncover new lineages of life (NeLLi) - 4SBTROV12_W25 metaG | ecosystem: Environmental > Aquatic > Marine > Volcanic | place: Kolumbo... | reverse complement strand
TTGCTTGAAATAAGCTGATTGTCTGATTATTTCCTTAAAAATGAACTTCGGATTGACGCCGCATCTAAATGAATTCTGAATGGCATCCTTAATAACTGATTTTTTGAAATCAATGTTCATATAATCTGTTGTTAAGTTAGGGTGGTAATGGGTGTTCATAATATTCTCCAAAAAAAAATAAAGGATGTATAACTTATTGCTTTAGTTTTTTTAATACACGATGACCTCCTTTTCGTTTAAAATAATTGGCATCTACCCGGCTCATCTGTAACTCAATAACATCCTTGTTAGTAGGACCGAGTAGATGCACAAAACTTTTATGCGCTGTGCGATGAAAACCACTGTGTGAATTTGTCGGTGTGGATATACCATCGGTTCGAAATTTTTATCAGCGCTCCAGATGCATCCAGTCCGTTATTTGCTCGTTGACGGATAAACCAGTCGAACTGACTTTTACTAAAGAGTGATTCGTACTCTTTCAAAAATTGGTCTTTTTGTTGGTAGTCCTTTAGGTGCATGTTTTACGGTTTATTTGAAAAAAGAATATCTTTCGGTAAAGGATTTTTCTACACTTGAATTTGCCTAAAAATTTAAGAGTAACCATCAAAATGATTAATGTTATTTTTATCAATGGTGATACCGTTTGATTTTTTATCGCTGCTTTTCAATGTAATCTCCTAAAAATAAAAAAGCCCCTCACTGTCTGGGCCTGGCAGGGCTGCAGTGAAGGGCTTGATACCACCCGTAGGGTGATTCCGCTTAGTTCTCCAGAAGATGCCAGGCCGGGAACTTAATGTTCACCAACAAGGCGCTTCATTTGATGAAGCAATGCTTCATTTAATGAAGCAAAATTAATTTTTTTGTAAGTAAGCGGTAATTATTTCCAGTTTGTATCTGGTTTAGGGGAATAAGAACATTCCCAACCTGTGTTAATAAACATAAGGTGTGTTTCAAGTTCAGGGAATGATTTCTTTAGTTTAGACTTTTCTCTATTAATGCAGTTTGTGACATTCTTTCTGATTTGCTCATTGAAATCGTTTGAAGTGCGAGGTTTCCCCCCAAGACCAAAGTCGGCAGCCAGTTGGTTTACTATTTCGTCTTTTTCGTCTTTAAGTTCTTCGACTTTATCGGTATCGCCTAATTCATCAGCCTCTTCAATTTGCTCATTCAATTCTTTTATTCGCAATTGATATTCTTTTTTACCTTGTTCATCCATGAGAGGCCCAGTACCACCTAAATTTGAAATAGAAAGTCCTTCAGCCTCTAATTGTTGTGACCTTAGGGCTGATAATGCAGTATCGGTAGCTCCTTCCGGGAGCGGATTTTCACTGTAATACAATTCGGATACGTGAATTCCTTTGCCCTTGTTTTGGATCAAATATTTTATGTATCGTATTCCGAGAGAGTTTTTAATAGATTTGCATTGCCCGTCATAGCAAATTTCCCAATAATCACCCTTTTCAATAAATGAGTTTTCTGCAGGGGTTTGTTTTTTAGCATCAGATGGAAATTCTGTAGGTAAGTCTACATACGCAGAGTTGTTAAAATTATCAATTTCTGAAGTAGTGGAAGGTGTACCTTTAATGTTTGAAATTTTGTTTTCTATCCCAGCTATTTGGATTTTTTTTAGCTCCCACTTTTCCATATTTTCCGGTGGAACATTTTGGAGTTCTGATAATTCATTCTCAAGTTTAGGTAGGATAGTAGTAATTTCGTGAAAAGCATCTTCAAATTCTTTTTCACTATTTGCGACTGCCTGCTGGGTGTTGCCGGATTCTTGCGGGAATAATGAAGCAACTAACGGCCATGAGTACCGGCTTAGGAATGTTTTGAATTCGGTTAATTTTATTTTGAGATCTTTAGGGGAATTATCGAGGAAATTATTAACGTCGAAAATTACCAGGTTATCGTTTTTATAGCTGGGTAGTCCTAGAAGTATTATCCAAAGGTATATTAAATGAAGCTGAGCATCTGTATCTTCGTAGCGTGATGAAAACTCAAAAGCAAATTTCTTATAAGCATCGCTGTCTTTGTTATTTTCATAGATGTTACCAATAATTGCAGGCGTTGCGGCTGATGTTACGCCATAGTAGGGATCCTGCTGTATGTATTTATGCAGTTCGTTTAGGGGGATAAACCCATCAAAATAATATGGATCGTTCATTGTCATTACCATCTGCTATTGTTGCAGTGTAAACACAATACGATTTGCATCATTATGATGCAAGTAATCAACCTTAGAAATTTAGGTCAATTGCCGTCATTTCCCCCTCTCTATTGGCTGTCATTTAGAAGAGAACAGGATTTGTGGTTATATTTTATGTTTAAAAACAATGACTTAGTGAGACCAGTTTTCTTCACCACGAAGCACCTGGTTCCCGGCGCCTAGAATCTAAGCGCTTTGTTCGGGGTTGTTTGGGGGATAGGGGCTGGGTGAATTGTTCGGCAGTGACGTATTGTTAAGTGTGGTGAGGGGGCATATTAATGCGTTCGAAATGAGGATTTAATCGCTAGACAAACAGTTATCATTAGAAGTTCTTTAGGAATTATTTTAAGGTTTTTGAAAGGACTGTCTTCTTAATTATTAGTTTGTCTTTGTAGTGAAATAGCGACATGGATTCGAGTTATGAAGTTGAACGTTTATTGTTTACATTTTCTACCTCTGATAGTATTAAAAATTGGATATATCTGATGCACGGAAGAGATGATGAAAAAGTACGAGAACGGGGTGAAAAAAAAATGGAAAGGTCATCAGGGAAGTAATTCCTGAATGCGCATACTTATTATTACATCTTGCACTGGGCAGAAAAGGGTCGATCACCAAAATGCCCTGACAGGTATGGATTTCGAGCAAGGCAGTAAGCATGTTGCAGAACGAGAAAAGGAATTATCAGATTATCTGACCCCTGCACAGGCTATCTACAGTGGACAACAACATGTACGTTTGATGCGAGGCGTTGAATCTGTATCAGATAGATTAGATATTGATTTGTATATCGTATCAGCGGGATATGGACTTGTGTCTGGTGATCGTAAATTAGCACCTTACGAGTGTACATTTACTGGTCGCGGCAAATCAGATCTTTTGAACTGGGCTTCAAAATTAAATATTCCAGGTGACTTTCGAAGGATTATTTCACAACCATTTGATTTGGCATTGTTATTATTAGGCAATGATTACCTGTCAGCATGTCAGTTGGACGATACGATCCAACTGGGTGGGCCAACAATCGTCTTTTGTGGCAATATAGCTCGTAAGCGATTGCCAGACATCACAAGCTTAAGATATGTCACACTTTCTAATCCAGAGGCCAAACGATTCTCCTGCGGCCTAGTTAGCTTGAAAGGTGAGTTGGCTTCTAGGATGCTGCTGTCTTTGGCTGCAGATACCAAAGTTAAACCTAAGTATTGGTTCGATAAAAATGATTTGCTGGCTGCACTGGATAGACAGTTACCCAACAAATCAGAACAGTCCGCATTTACCCAGTCTAAAAATACTGAATTTGATAAAGTAATTGATATTCCCGAGAGATGGTGGAATGACTCCGGATCGCGCAAGCTGAGATATTTCATCCCAGAATGGGATGATCAGGTCGATCTTGATTACGATTTTGAGCACGATATTCACTCGGGTGGTCGCGGTCACTGGGGTAACCAGGTATATGCTCATCAGATTTATCAGAATGGTCCTCGATACGATGGTATTCTGGTTTCACGTGTGGTAGCAGAGAAGGGCAAGAAAAAAGCAAAACTTGTTAACGAATTAGGTATTCATCGCTACCTCCGAATACCTAGAGATTACTGTGTTATGGGTGATTGTGGGGCTTTTGATTACATTACAGAAAAGGAACCACCGTTCACCACAGAGGACGTAATTGATTATTACACTCGTCTTGGATTTGATATGGGCGTTTCTGTCGATCATCTTGTTGTGCCAGCTTTTGAAGCTGAAAACCAATTTCGTTATGAATTAACTATTAAAAACGCACGCGATTTTTTAATGTTGCACCGTAAACGCAAATTGCAATGGACTCCCATCGGTGCAGTACAGGGTTGGGACCCAGAGTCTTATGCTAAGGCAGCGGCAGAGTACTCTAAGATGGGATACGACTATATCGGTCTCGGAGGGTTAGTTCGAAGTACAACAGGTGACATTCTGGATATTGTTCGCGCAGTTCGTGCCAAAGTTCCCGACTCTATGCGTATTCATTTGTTCGGGTTGGCACGTTTCGCTGCTATTCGAGCTTTTGCTGACCTCGGTGTCACCAGTATCGATAGTGCTTCCATGCTTCGAAAGGCCTGGCTCGGAAATAACTTGAATTATTTAACTATAGGTGGATGGTATCCGGCCATCCGAGTACCTCAGGCGGCTAAGGAGGACCCAAAACAACCTGGTAAGATGAAGCCTAGCAGTTTTCGGGCAAAGCGACTTATCGATGAAGGGATAATCGATCAAGATGCGCTCGTTAAGTTGGAACATGCTTGCCTTTCTGGTCTTTCTTCCTATGGTGCATCCAATGCAAGTCAGCCTTCTGCGACTCTACTACGACACTTGGTGGAATATGATACATTACTAGCGGGTACGCGTTCGGGCACAGAAGAAAGAATCCAGCGTGTTCTTCAGGATCGTCCATGGGACACCTGTGGATGTGACATCTGTCGAGAGTGGGGTATTCAGGTATTGATTTTTCGCGGTAACAATCGTAATCGACGTAGAGGTTTTCATAACACTCATATTTTCTATGAAATGACCGGTCAAATACTTAAAGGTAAGCTTTATGACTGGATTGAAGAGGTTGGTGTAGATGCTCCTAAACAGTTGAACCTTTTATCCGGTACAGCTTTAGAGGAGAGCTAATGCGGTTTGACTTTCATCTTCGATCTCAAGTCAAAGAACAGATTACTCAGCTTGCGACGCAAATGCACAGTTGGGATGATGTTCCCAAAGTGAATGACTTGGAAAAAATGCATTTACAAGATGCTATTACTTCCTTTCAACACACCATAAATATTGAACCTTTCACTATAGGGGGTGTTGATGGCAGTGGAGACTACCCTTCATTAACTTACTCAGATTCTTTTGTTTATGTTACTTTGGCCCAAGGCACAGTCTATCAATCCAATACTGACCGTGGACTGAAAGAAGTGGGACCATTAGGTGAACCCATTATCGATTTTCTCTGGTTACCAGAAGAGAAAAAGCAACGCATTAACAACTTCACAGCAGGATTAGGTCGACTTGCTGGGTCGCCAGTAGAGACCGTTATTGATGAATCGGATTATCGGAAACTTAATGGCAAAATTGCAGGAAAAACCCATTCAATCTCTCAGTTAACAGATAATATGATATGCCCCCATGCCAGCGATTCATCCAATATCGGTATTCAACTGCGTATTACGGGTGAACTAGGGGCGGCGGCACGCCTTTTGAGTGCTGAGACACCGCCAGATATTACTCTAATTGATAGTACCTTCTCGCTTCCAACCCTTGGAAGTGCCAAAACCTCACTTTTTTTCGAACATCTCAAACGCTGGTGTTGTGTAAAAGCGAGTCAACGCAATCTTCTATTTGCTGCGCTTTCCAAATCGCATGGATTACCAGGAATCGGACTTATCGAGCAGTTGGCGAAAGAGAAACTCAAACCCGATGCACTCGGGCAGGCGGAGCACTGGTTTTTGCGACTGCCACAGACTGGTATTGAAGACTGGGAAACGACACTTACTGATGGCAGGACCCTACCTCCATTGCAAACCGTCACCTATTTAGTGCGTTTCCATCGCACCACACCCGTTTTAAGACTCGATATTGACTTGACCTACTGGCAACAGCACCTTCAGGGTAAATCATCAGAACAGACAAAACAGAATGAATGCCATCTATTTGAACAACTCGACTACGCCAGTCATGATCAGCGCTGTTACGGATACCCTTACCCGATAAAGGCGGCTCACGATCGTGCTTCCTTAACTAAGCAAGAGAGGGTAGTGCTACGTAAGCAGATCATTGATGCCGCCGTGAAGATGGGTATGCGCCGTAATCTGTTCCGTGACGCCAGTCAAGCCACAGGCCACGCCTAAGAGGAGAAGCGTAGACTATGCCACCAGACACAATAGACCTCACCATCGAAAGTCTTGTATCTCATCTGGGAGGAGTGGAAGCTCGATTTGGTGTCCTGGCCGAGTCCAACACCAATCAGCTGACGGTGATTGCGCACGATGCCGATGTGGCGGTTGGCGATCTTTTCCTACTGCCTGATCAGCGTGGTCGTCGTCCTGATGGCACTGGTGAGCGAGTTTACATCTTCCGCACAACCCAATATGCCAACACATTAAACCGGCAGCTGGCGATGGACGATGTCGCGCGCAATAAGCTCACAATGCCCGATGCATATCTGGCTGAAGACCTTTTGGAAGAAACGCTCCTCGAACTTACTGGCATGATCCTGGGCTATGCCGAGCTTGTAGCAGATGGGTCATGGGAGTTTCATCGACCCCGTCGACTACCTGAGCACCTATGTGTAGTGTACCGGGTTGATCCTGAGCAAGCTGGTACGGCCCAAGTCATTAACGCCCTCATGGGAAAACAGCTCGGACAACAGAATCAAGACGGTCGAATTTATGTCGGAGATTTGCTAGCAGGAGAGTACCCGCTGATTGGTGTTCCAGTCTATTTACCCTTGCATGCGCTTTCCCACCATATTGGAGTGTTTGGCCGTACGGGTGTGGGCAAGAGCAACCTAATGATGGTGTTGTTGCGGTCTATTCTGGAGCATAACGCCGCCGTGGATTCGGGTAAATTGGATGCCAGGCCGGCCAGTATTTTGGCCATCGACCCTCACGATGAATTTAACCACTGGCAGTTGGCTAGTGGCGGGTCTGATGGTATTGCCGGCGTCATGAGTGATCTGGCTAGCAACGAGCAGGGACATCTGGCAGAGCCATTCTATTACCTCAGTGCCCGAGACCTACCTGATACAGGTCCTGAAAGGCGTCTTCGTCTATCTTGGGCTGATGTTACGCCGGACGACCTTGTCAGCATTATCGATTTTTCAGAGCAGCAGGTGATGTTTTCGCACGCTGTGTATGACATGAAGGGTGAGAAATGGATCTCATACCTGCTTTATACTGGTGCTGGTCAAGTCGTTGAAGATATTCAAGGAGATCAGGGCGTTGTGTTTATGGAGGGTACCGCAGCTGCTGTGCAGCGTCGGGTTTCCTTTTTGGGGGATGGGCGAAGTACTGTATTTCAGCCATATACAGGGAAAAGCGGCAGCACGTATGACTCACAGCTGCCTCAAATTATCGCTGCCCTGGAGCAGGGGCGTCTAATCATTGTTGACACTACACTGATGGGCGAGCTGGAACAATTTCTGCTCAATACATGCATAGCCCGTGTCTTGTTTCATCTTCGGCGAACTGTTCGCGCAACCAGTGTTGCTGGAGATCTTCCTCAGCGTCTACGACAGGCCTTGGGAAATAACGAGAATGTCGGTCGAATTGGCATGCGGCAGTTTGCTGTGGCTATAGAGGGATTACTCGAAGAGGGGAAGTTGCCCTATCTACAGGATAGCCAGGTTGTATCGCCTGCTGATCTGCCTTTAATTAATCTGGTCATAGAGGAAGCGCCAAGTGTACTGAATCCAGACCGTATTCGCTTTGGTTCGGTATTTAGAGACATTTGTCGTCAAGGGCGCAAATTTGGCATCGGGTTGACGGTTGTCTCGCAGCAGGTCAGTGCTATCGACAATGGTATTCTAACACAAATCAATAGCGAGCTTACAATGGCATTGGGTAATGAGCAAGAAAGGCGAGAGGCTATCCGGAATTCTTCCGGAGATATGAATGGTTTCGAACGCGAACTGCAAATTCAGGGACGAGGCCAGGTAATGGTATCTGCAACTTCTCAAGATATACCTTTACCTGTTCAAGTGCCGCTTTACAGGGCTAACTAATGGCTGATGAAGTACTTGGTAAAACCTACGAGGTTATGACTCTCGTTGCTATAGAAGATTTTACGTCAATACTAACCTCGGGAGAGGTTGTTTTTTGGAACGAGCATCCGCCAGGTGTGTCTATCGAACCTGATCTATGCATTGGAAATACTCTGGCGAAACCAAGACTAATTCTACAGATACATCACACAGCAGCTGAGCGAGCTTCCGAAAAGAAATTTTGGCGTAACGTAGGTGAGTTTGTGGAAGCGCGGTTGGTCCTTGGTAATAAAATGGCAATAGGAAACATTGTTTTCGGAGGCGGAGGAAAACTTCGTTTGGCGAAGGCGTCAGACAACTTATTCGATGCTTTTTATGAGGGCATCACACAGGTATACATACCCGAATTACTTGCGCTGGCTAACCGTGTGACGGAATCTATTAAAAAGTCCAAGCCGATGATCCCTGTAGAAAGCAGACCAGACCACTTCCGGATGACGCTTAGGTCCGATAAGGCAGGCCTCAAAGCGTTCAGGTTATTTGCTTCTGAACTCGAATCTTTGCTCAAGGGAATTAACCCGGTTAGGCGATCAGGTTGGTATGGCGCATATACGAAGTCGATTGGGAGTCGACTGGTAATCCGAATTCCACCGGCGGCACGACAAACACATCTTCGGAGGGGGCTTGGTCGGCTTCTTCCTATAGATACAATTACAGATTTTGATTCCATTTGCCTGGCGGTGAAGAGCAAGTCGACGGTCAGCGCACCCAGTTACTTTGGACTATTAGGTTTATCAAGCAAGAGTCTGAGGGGGGAAAAGATAACTGACGGAGAAATTGGTAGTGCCATAGACCTTCTCAATTCGAATACCCTTAGAGACCTTTGGCAACATCATCGGAGCAGCACAACTTCGATGAAACAAGCATGTGCCGGGATATTGGCAGCTTCTGATTGTGCGCAGTTCCACAGTTTTTTTCTTAAAAAATACAGCGATCTCGTCACGCCAAAGGGAATGCTCGACGCGCTTAATGATGCTTTTGATGATCCATGTTACGTGCTTGGTGAAAAAATATTATTGAGAGACCCTGCCAACTCCGGAGTTTGGCCCTTTGAGTATGCCATGACAGCAATAAAGGCGCATTCAGGTAAGCAGCAAGGTTACGGATATACCAGGCTTGCTGACGATGCTGGATTCAGATTCGAGATCGCTGCTACGGCTGGAGTTGTGGTGAGTCCATTTATCCAGAGAAGAAAGAAACCCGATAAAAAGATATTGAGAGGAATAGCAACAGCACTTGCTTCTCGTATTTCGGGACTCGGCTTGTCCTGGTTTAAGAGTTCAGCTAATGAGGTTTCGTCATTCTATTTGAGGGGATTGTTCGAAGATAAAATATACAAAACGGCTTCTTATGATCCATGCAAGCGTCTTGTAGAAATGACGTTTCCGAAAGCTCAAAAAATTGCACGCCACCCTACATTCCTTACTACCGCTGATACAGCTGGAACAGCAACCACTAGCCTAATGAAAGTGGATAAAGCCCTAATCGTAACGCAGTCAGCGAGTGACGCAGGAGTGGCTCACAAAGTAAAAGAACTAGCAGGAAGGTCCGGAATGTTGAGGGCTTCCTTGGGCGGAAAATATGGATATGCGCTTGTTATTGATGGAACGTGGACGGATAAACATTTTGGCGTTCTCCATGATGCAGGCTTCGATGCTATTTTCTACCCCGATGAAATGGATGAACTAAAGAGATGGGTTGCTAGCCTATGACCGAGGTGGAATTTTGGAGGGTTCTTAATAAATCGTTGATGAGAGTTGGCCGAAAGCCGCTTAAGCTCAGCAAGGGAAGCCCCGAACCCCTGATCATTAAGATTGACCCCAAAGTACAAGTCTTGCGTATTCTTGCAGGGCCCGGCTCAGGAAAGACAGAAATGCTTGTCTGGAGAGTTCTCTATGATTTGATCATGTGTGGGACCCCTGCTGAGCGTATTCTTCTAACAACTTTTACCCGTAAGGCGGCCGAAGAACTGACCGTTCGTCTCTCAGAGCGCGCGGAAGCTTTCGTCCACTCTGCCATCAAGATGGGTATTACTGTCCCAGACCTCAAAATTCACGATGTACGGATCGGAACTATCCACAGCCTATGCGATTCGCTTTTATCTGAATTTGTAGATGCATACTACCAGCAAGATATCCGCTTACTCGACGAATTGGAGACGGATCTGCACCTAAGGAAGTGGTGGTGGCAACAGGTAGTAGGGGGTACGCAGGTACGTAATCTAGCCAATAGAACTGTACTTGGTGCGCCGATTTCCAGGGGCCTACTTCGCCCGAATAATTGGACAGACGCGCAGATATCTTTGGGTTTGGCTTTAGCACATCACACTGAGACATGGTTGCCTAGGTGTTCAGGTATTCCTGGTAAACCAGATCAGCACAACGCTCTTGAATCACACCATGGCGTATCCGGTCTTACTGCAGCTCTAAAAACTCTACAAGAAGACTGGACCACATACCTTCTCGATAAACCACTAGCATTGGACTTTACCCAGATTCAGGCTCAGTTCCTCGATTGCCAGTCTATGATGCTAGATCAGATTGATCATGTGTATGTCGATGAGTTCCAAGACACCAATCCCATTCAGTACGCTATACACTTCGGTTGGTTGACTACGCCGGGACGGGATCCCGATCTGCCTCCCATGCGTCTTACCGTCGTCGGTGACGACGATCAATCGATTTATCGCTTTCGTGGTTCAGATGTGGGGTGCTTCATGAGCCTCGAGGGAGATTGTAAGAAGCATAAAATCCCATTTCGTCAGGAGATTCTGCAGAACAATTACCGCTCTAGTGGGAACATTGTCTCTTTCAGTCAGGCTTATCGAAATTCAGCTATACCTGCAAAGTGCAGTCTAAAGAAGGTTGTTACGCCAGTGAAAGGCGCGGGTGCCACTGTGCGCTTGATAACTGGCCCTTGGGATGATCTCTGCGCCTTCGTGGCGAAAGAAGCGCAGAAGAATGGTTACCGACGAGGGAGTAAACCGAAGAAGGAGATGGCTACGCTTTTGTTTAGCGCTTCTGAAAAAGCGGGGCGCTATGGCGCCAGCGCGAAGCCGGCCTCAGACCTGCGTGCCGCACTGGATGCAGCAAACATCGAGGTCGCCAATCCGCGAAATAAGATCGCTGGATTGACTAGTTCACATGTTCATACGCTGACGGCCGTGCTTTCGTGGTTCATCGATCCGCTTACAAGGCCTAGAAACCCCGCGACCGGAAAACCCAAACGCTGCGCTGCAGGATTCAGGGATGACTCAATGGCTGCCATGGCACCTACTGTTCGCCCGTCCTGGGTACCGGATCAGGGGCATCTCAAAGTGCAGGCTCAGTGCTGGGAGCTATTTTGTGGAAAGAATAATCTCGGGCCCACAGTGCGCAGCAGCGATCCTGATTTCAACGAAGTATTGGATTATCTAGCGGATCTCCGCGATACCCTCCCTAAGGCTTGGGTCAAGTTTGATGTAGGGACGTCCAAGAAACCACGTTTGACCCTGGCCGGTCTGGTGGCGCGCCTGATCTCCATGCCACTATTTCGTAGTGCCGGGTACAGTATGGAATTGTTTCGGCAGGCAATGTTTACTGAGCTGAGTGAAACGGCTATTGCCGCTTCACGCAGTACGGGGTTTTCAATAGATGACCCAATTGAAGTGCGGACTGACGTAGCGGGAAAACCAGATTGGGATTCGCGTGTCTGGGATTTCATCGGTTCTCTGGGCTTGATGGTAGCAGGGAGTTCCCTCAATGATCCGGAAGTTGAGACCCTTCAGCAGCATGCCTTCCCAATCCTAACCTTCCACCAGAGCAAGGGGCTGGAATACGACGAAATATACCTTGCAGCCACCGGTCGCCCAGTAGATTCTATTCCGGTGATACTTACTCGTGTTTTCAGCGGTGACCCCGTTAATGGCTTAAAAGTAGATTCGTCTGGGGACCTATTTTATACCGACCCTGATGTGGACGACTGGGCGAGGGCGGATGCGGCGCGTGAAATTTATGTCGCAATGACGCGGGCGAAGGATAGATTGACTATTCTGCATGATCCAGACCACGGGGATCGATTCATGGCGCTGGATGACACAATCGCCAGCCTGTTTGCCAAATTGCCGGAGAAGAAGACGAAAGATGGGCTCATCATTCAGGAGTGGAAGGTATGAGTGATGTCTACCAGGTGTCCTATACCGGCGATATCTTGGGTCATCGCCGTTGCCCACGCGCCTGGTTATACGAACGACACGTGGGTTTGCGTCCTTACGAACAAGTACAGGCCATGGAAGGCAACCTTGCACACTTTGCTATGGAATGGCTTACAAAGCATTACCGTAAACATGGTACCTATCCTAAGGCGACTCAGCTAGAGCAGGAAATGCTTAAACGATTCAGCGTTCTTCGTTCGAGAGGTATTCGTTCGGAATTTGCTAAGAAGGCAGAGGTGGTAGCCCGTGTTGTCGAGGTGGTCTATCCGCAGTCTGTGAGTTTTCCTAAAGGTGCAGCACCAGTGATAGTTGAAACTGGCGCCATCGACCCGATTGTCGCAAAGTGTATTTCTTGCGCCTTGCATACAGAGTACGAGATTAAACACGTTCGTGCGCTCCCCGCCGGCCATAAGTTCAGTGGAAAAAAGCAGGTGCTGTTGAGGGGTATTTTAGACCTCGTCATCCAGCAAGAGGACTCGATGGAGTTCTCACGGGTATATGAAATCACCGATCCGATAAATCTTACGGGATCTGTTGCTGAGAAGAGCATAAAGTCAGTATCGGGTGATATCGAAATCTGGGATTACAAAGCCAGTAAGCCGGATACTCCCTATATACATGACTATGTTCGGCAGTTGCTGACTTACGCCGCCTTGTACCACCGTAATAATCCGGAAGAACCCCTTCCGGCCCGTTGTGTGTTGGCGTTTCTTAGGCGTCCCAAGAAAGGCACATTGCAAGACCATTTGATCGCTATTCCGGTAACCCAGGAACTGCTCGACCACGCGGAAAGCTGGACCATGGGTCAGATCACAGGTATTGGAGATAGCATCTCAGACTTTATTGCTAGTCCCGCTGCCGCAAAAGTGGGTACTGGAGGCTGTGGAACAGTCGACAAGGAACTGGCTAAGCAGTGTACGGCTTGTGGGCAGAGGTTTGATTGTGACCCATATGCAAAAGGGCATGTTGGTGACTGTGATCGTTCGCGGATTGATAAGAACTAAAAAGGATAGCGTGTGCCTCTAAGTGATCAACAAAGAACGATTCGTCTGGGATTAGCGCTCCAGGCCTGTGTGGAAATTGCGATTGAACGCCACATTGATGTACCCCATCAATTCACACAATCGGAGTCGCTAGATCAAGTAACGCCTGACGTTGTCTTCAGTCTTGAAAATAACAAATATCATGTAATGGAGATCACTAATTCTGATGTCCGAGATAGTTTTAGGATGAAGGTTCTACGGTACTTGGAATCTGTGAGTGAATCGAAAGTAGCTTATGGGTTAAACACAACATGTTCTAGCCTCTTATTCGGTGATGCAAAAGCCACTTTGCCAGATAATAGTCTTTCCGCTATGTGTTCCTTTTTTGACGCATACGTATGTGTACAGAACGTTTGCCCCGATTCTAAAACTCTTAGGTCAGTGAGAGAGCTTGAGCAGAGTGTTTACGAAATAGCCCATAATGAACGCATAGAGAACGTGCCGTCAGCTGTGCGTAGTGAGGTTGACCACGATTCTGGCGCGATATTGTTTGTAGCGGCCGTGGTAGGCAACCTACTTGAATCAAAGCCAAACAGGCGGTTAGAGCTAGTATGGAAAAATGAGATTAATTTTCGCAAGAGCACAAATAGTGATGATGTAGCTTTGGATGGCTTTGGCGTTAAAAGAGCCGTGATGGACTCGCTTCTTTTGGATGGAGTCGATCCTAATCATATTCCACTGGCGCGAGTGGCTTTGCTTTGTGATATTGGCATAGGTCAAATCTCCAAATCATTAAGAGGTGAGAAGTTCGAACTTCGCGAAGATGTCGCTCGGGTAATGGGTCCCGGTCCACTGAATAAGTTACGGGCTAGGGTTTTGGAAATCGTATCTGAAAGTCCATCGAATATTGGAATCATGCAAGACATGTTAGACGAGGGCAGAATCCGATTGATGGTTGAACACGTACTCGACTTGATCCAATCAGGAGATTTGTCTAAGGGAATCCTCGAATGCTATTTGGATCCAGAGTATCGTGGAATTATTCACGGCAGATGTTGGGTTGCCGATATAGTGCCCTTGATTCATGGCAAGTCTCACAATTGGTACAACAAGACGATAGTGGCAGACTGTAGGTATCGAGGATCCCTGGCGAACCCATACCCTAACCTGGTAGGGAAGACTGGTTTTTCAGAGCGGTCTATCAAATCAATTGCAACTATTATCGCCGATATTCACGACGGATTAACTGAACAAGAGCTAAGCCGTAGAGAAATTGAAAATAGACTTATGAAATTTAGATACGGTCGCCATTAAACGCACTCTTGCTTAGTGAGGTACTCTAAAAGCCGCCCGTATTTGTAGTGCATAAGATCTTCTGCCGACTAGTTTTACGAGTTCTTCTAAGTCCATTCTGGCCGCAATGAATTCCTCTGGGTCACCCCTTAGATTAGGGAATCTTGCGATTATGTCCCCGCGCGTTCGAATCCCGGCTTTCTCAAGTCTAGCAATGGTCATGGTCCCAATGACTTGCTGTCCTCCGCCCGCTCGACCTTCACGTAGCTCGCGCAGAAAATTTCCCATCGGTGAACAGTATTTAAGACCCTCTTGTAGATTGAAGGCGTGTGCCCGCAAACGCTGAAATGCTTCTTTGATGACCATCTCCCGTCCTTCATCAGCTCCACATACTTGCTTCAGGTGATGCAAGTAGGCCTTGTGATCAAGGCAGGGCATTAGGGCACTTAATAACCACTGTGTGTCATCCCGCCATTGTTCTTGTATGCCATCCAGATTCTTTAACCCATACTGGCCTGCTATTTCATCCAGGGGTCGACCCTCGATAAGGTCGTTTAGAACGAGTGCTCGCAGTGTGGCCAGGTATGCAGCTGACCAGGCCTTAGACGCTTTTGGCACCTGATCGCTATTTTCTGGGTATAGACTGCCAAGAACTGCTTCCGCCTGACACTCGGCTATTTCATCTTCGCCAGTGCCCGATGTAAGCAAATAAGTTCCAAATAGCTGAGACGGTCCATCTGGCGTGCCCGGCATGGCCCTGTTTACTTGTTGGTGTAGTGTTTCGGTTAGTCGTGTTTTGCCGCACTTCCAGGTTCTATCTCTTCGAATTTCTAGTAGAAGGAGTAAATCGATCCGTGAGAAGTGTCGCAATAGCTTGTCTTCGTCATCAATGGCCATTATATCGCGAAATAAATTCGCTACCCCAATAGTGAGGGAAATGGGGGCTGCGACTCGAAACGATTCCCTCCCCAGATGTGTAAGTTTGCATCGACCATCTATCCTCCAGGCCAGGCCCACGGGGCGGGTTTCACCATCGAACTGGTGCTGACCAAAACAACCTTCCAGAAACCGAATCCCGTCATCAACCGACGTTATCAGATGCGCCCCTCCCCAAGATCTCTGGAAATGTGCGGCGATGTCGCTGGGGCTTAGTCCCTCCTCATATCGCGTTAACAGTGCCCCGATTCTTTCAGCAACAGTAAGTACATTGTTTGAGCGATCCCCCTTGGGCATGCTCGCAAATGGAGAGGCTAGATCGAGGGCTCTCTGTTGCCCTAGCTGCTGCGCCAGTCTAGCGGGATCGATTGGTTCCGATTCGTTCAATAACACTAGCGCTTCTCCGGGCCGCTCGCCGCGACCAGCGCGACCACACATCTGAATGATTTCATTCAAGGGGATGTTGGATGTTTCGTTGCCATTATGCCGAGCCGCATCGGCGACAATGACTTTCGTGGTCGGTAGGTTGACACCCATCGCGAGGGCCGTGGTGGCCACCACTAAGCGACATGAGCCGTTGAGTACGGCTTCTCGAATTTCCACACGGTCAGCAGCAGAGCGTTGAGAGTGATAGGAATACGCACCTGAAGAACCAAGTTGCTTTGTTTCCAGTTTTTGCCCCAGCTTCCGAGCCAGACGTTCGGTACGCGCAGTGGTGCTGGCAAAGATGAGTACTGAGGTGTCTTGCTGAGAGAGAACCTTTCGACATTGTTTGATTAGAGTTTGTTCTTTATCACCCTTTGGTACCTGCACAACCTGCATATGCAGGGGTGGTGTTCGAGGTGGCGCTGGAATGGGCTTTGCGGCACGGAGCCAGGTAGCCAGTGAGGTAGTATCACCGAGTGTAGCTGAGAGTAATACGATGCGCGGTGGAGTACTGAGGCCAAGCAAATGGGTCAGTGTGGTCTCAAGGCCTGGGCCACGCCGAGAATCCCCTAGGAGATGGGCTTCGTCGACGCAGACGCAACCGATGCTATCGACCCACTTGTCATGATCTGGATTGCGAAGGATGACTTCAAGTCGTTCCGGTGTGGCGATGATGAGGTGACCAGTAGATGGCGGTGGATCCGAGAAGAACTCGTCGGTTAGTCGATAGTCTCCGGTCGTGAGACGGATCTGAAGGTCTATATGAAGCGCTTTGGCTAGTGCTTGTTGCTGCGTTTGAAGTTGTTCTGCCTGTTCTTGAGCGATTGCTTTGAGAGGTTCAATGAGGATAGCCCGTTTGCCGGCTTGGATGGCCTTGAGGCATGCGAGTAAACCCACTATGGACTTACCGGCGTTGGTAGGAGCCTGGACGATGAGGCTGGCAAGGTCGTGCAGCACCGGTTTAAGATGGGTCGCTTGTACCGGCCGAAGTTGACCATTGGGTACAAGGATGTCGAGGACTTCACGCCAGGGTGATGTTAGATTATCTGGTATTAGAGTTCCTTTATCTGCTGTTAAAGAAGTCGATTCGACATTAAAGATCTGCATAAAATATCTTAGTATTTATAAAAATAATTAAGAATTGTCATTGTAGTGATTCTGTTTCTGCTGTTACAGCAGAAAGAGGTAATTGGTTATTAGTAGGATCATTTAGGTAGGCGAGATTTCTCAATGCTAGCTGCATTCTGTCAAGCGGAGTAAGCTGGTTGTTAGGGATAGTTGGGACACGAGGGTTTAGGTGACGACCGTTTGCAGCATATTGTACAAATGAACTGGAGTCTGTACTATCTGCGCCCCATTCAAGACAATTACGTACCATAGTGGGACTACCAACACCGAAAATATGGATTGGACCTTGCCACTCTTCTCTTACAGTTTCGATGATGCTTTTGACATATTCAGGGTTGCGTAGACGGGGCACCATGCCACCAATGGCAATACCAGAAAATCTTCGATCGTGATGTTTCATTTTAGTATAGATGCATGCTGCCTCTCGGGCAGAATTAATATCCCAGCATTGTAGACTAGCATAGAGTAAGAGATCGGTGCGTCTGTTATTCTGTAAGGCCCATTCTGCATTAGTCAATGTCGCTTGAAAGCGTAAATCTCGTTCTTGTTTTGATTCACAGCCTGGGGGGATAGGGAAATCCAGTGTGGCA
>Ga0114933_10002821_pt1 | contig 17549 bp, 32 predicted proteins | sample 4SBtaG_FD_89691 | JGI IMG/M metagenome (GOLD analysis project Ga0114933, IMG submission 89691) | Deep subsurface microbial communities from Kolumbo volcano to uncover new lineages of life (NeLLi) - 4SBTROV12_W25 metaG | ecosystem: Environmental > Aquatic > Marine > Volcanic | place: Kolumbo... | reverse complement strand
GTGATCACGAAGATTTTCCTGTTGACTAATTATATGAGAGCGTGTATATCATTATTCTGATAAATATTATTAAACAAACTCAGGATACAAAACAATGCCCAACCATCCGCCAACAGCTGAAGAGATAGCAGAACTCTGTAAAGGTATTACAGATAGACAGCTGCTGAATAAAATTGAAGCTATAATAAACGAGCCTCTGCTTGATGAGATCATAGACAAACTCGATGCTGAAAAAGAACATTCTTTTATCAAAGACAAGCAATACATCAAGACATCCCTTATCAATGCACCTGGGTCTATTGCTGATAAGATGAAATTCATGAACATGGTGATCGATGAGGGAATAATTAAACCATCTGGTGTGATAGCTAACTTTGGAGCTAAGACAGATCTGAACAGATATGTCAGAAGAGATCTAGATGCTCATATGAGATCAATATATGATTTTCTAGCAGATGAGTTTACTGGTGTAAATGGTAAATCTAAATTCACACTAGCATCAGGGATGGCTGTTGGTGAAGGTGAAGGTTTTTTCGTCTTTATGATGAAAGGTGTGGCTAAAGGTAGAGTAGGTGATCTTAAATACAAAGATGGAGATTGGGAAATCAAAGCTAACGGTGCAAGATGGGCAAGTGCTATTCGGAAACCCAAGGCTATGACTACAATCAAGACGAAGGTGGCTAAAAGTTTAAATGTGCCTGTAGCTGATGTAGAGCCATTGCTCAAAGATGGATTCAAAGCAAATTATTTGAAAAAAAGAGAATTGCAAAAGCAGTTACAGAAGCTAAAGATCCAGCCTAAAGATTGGGCTGAGGCAATAGCTGCTGCATTCGAAGACAATTTTGGTCAGCATGCTGACGTCTCAGGATTCAAAGATCCTAAATGGATTACTGCAACATCAGATAACTATAATCTGGTGCAGAAGGCATACTCGAGAATGGTGTTTACATTCTATCAGAATACAGATGGGTTTAAGTATCTGACAGCATTTAACCAGAAAGAAAAAGCAGTGCTCACGATTAGAGGCGACAAACCAGACGAGGTTGAGAAGGCTATAGATAACGGATTAAACGTAGCTATGAGTGCTGTAGAGATGATCACTGGTGGTACTGGTGGGTTTGACACATCTCCGCAGTATACATTAGGCAGAAAATAACTGTTGACCTCGATCGTGATATGTGTGATAATGTATGTATGATCAAACAGGAGAGAAATAATGGGAAGAATGAGTGATTGGATGATTGGAATGGAAGAGGATATGGCACAAGCTATTGAGACTGGTGCTAATTCTCCTTCCTTGGTAATGTCTTTTTGTCGTGGTCGTGGGATTATCGATGAGAAGTTCATTCAACGTCGCCTACTGGAAATGTTTGGGCCCGGGGGTGATTTTGATGTTGAGCAAGAGCCTGAACTATAATATGATAAAATACCCCTTGAGGGTTTCTTAAATTTATATGAGGTAATAATATGTCGATGAAGTCCAAGATGCTTTCTACTCTTAAAGAAGGCAGTGAAGTCTCCGGTAAGCAGTTTGCAGCTCGATTTGGCGCTAGCTTGTCAACAGTTGCAGCTCGTGTATCTGAACTCCGCCGTGAGGGATATGCAATCTACAATAACCGGAGGACCGATACTAAGGGTCGTACGACCTATAAGTATCGTCTCGGTACGCCTACACGAAAAGTGATTGCTGCAGGCTACCAAGCAGTCGGTTCCTAATAATATGAAAATTGTCCTGTGCCTTATTGCATTGCTAACATTGAGTGGTTGTTTGCATATGATGATGGTTGGCTCTGCTTTAAGCACAGGACAACATATTCAAACTCGTGGTAAGATTGAGCAGCTTGAGAAGAGACTCAATAAGCTCGAAACAAAAGAAGACAATATGATGTTTGGTGTTAAATGGAAACCATATTGCCTTTCAGTTGATCCTAGGTGTAGCAATGATTGATACTGCAACAGGTAAGCCATGGACACGACCGACGAAGTGGATACTAATTTTCGGTATATTGTGTATTATTCTTCTCACAACTCTCCCAATAATATATTCAATTTTTCTAAATTAACTGTTGACCTTTTAAGTTTTTTAATGTATAATTAACTTTGTGACCGTACAGGGTGTGTATTATGAATAAGCGTCAGCGTATTGAGCAAGAGAGAAAGAAGACAGAAGCCCTGCTAAGAAAAGTAGGCTATAAGGGTGATAGTGATTTCAGACACCCAATTCCCAATTACAAGACAGATTCAAACGTAGCTGAGTGTAGCAATACAGTATCGTATGTGCCTCACTCTAAAAGATATAACACGTATACTGGTACAGAGATTATTGGTATTGCTGTTATGCATAAGTCTAATGCTGTACCTATTCGTAGTAAGAAGTCAGCAAAGGAAGTTGCTAGAATGAGGCGAGGATAATGACTGATCCTATTACAGCAAGCATGCTGTTCTTAGCATTTACTGTAACCGATCCTGATGGGTTTGAGCTAGATTAAACATTCCATGTTATGGCCAAACGATTTGCTGTGATTGAAGAATGCGTTGAATTTGTCAATGACTGGGAATCTATTATTAGATCACGTGGTATGGATAGTGCTCGTGATATAATTAAAAGCGGTTATGAGATCGAATTAGAGGAGATCGGCTGTGTTCCCACAAGAGCGTCTAATACATCTGATAAATAATGCATATATAGCTTACGAGAATTGTTCTAGTGAGTGGGGTAAGAATTATTGGCAAACAGTAATTCTCTCTTTGAAACGAAAGTATGGACGCCTTGATTGAAACAAAAGACTTCTACAAAGCCTATAAGAAAATGCACTGGGATAGAATACAATCTTTCTCAGGTTTTGGTGTTCTGGGTGAAGCAGAAGAATTAAAAGATATTGTTGAGCTATACGAAGCACAAACTGTTTTAGATTATGGTGCTGGTAAAGGCTGGCAGTATAAGCCACGTGGATTTAGAATAGACCTTGTTAAGGATCCAGAAGCGAGAATCAATCCAAAAATTTTAGAGAACACTCATGTCAATCGTTTGTTTGGGATTAATGATGATAAGATCGATTGGTATGATCCTGGGTTAAAGTTCCTAGACCCACATAGCCGATTGAAGAATAAGAAATACGATGGTGTTATATGCATAGATGTTATGGAACACGTACCTCTCCAAGAAATTGATAACGTCCTATTCAATATATTTACTAGATCAGAGATGTTTATCTATCTAACAGTTGCAAGTATGCCTGCTAGAAAGAAGTTTTCTGATGGTACGAATGTGCATGTCACAATTAAAGATCCACATTGGTGGAGAAAACGATGCACTGATATGATAAAATGGACACAATACGAAGGCGTGGTTCATATGAAGTGCATTGAGCTGAAAGAAGATGGCTTATATGGTATCCAACGTATGAAATTTGGAATTCCAAAAGGATGAAGAAACGTATTCATGTCAATATGCACGTCATTCGACGTAACCACAAGACTGGTGAAAGAGAACCGCCCTTGACATGCAAGACGTCTAAAAGTAATGAATATGCATATGAGATTGAGATAAAAGGACCTTGCAGAATCATCTATAGCCCTGATAAACCATTACCTTGTGGGGCAAGGGTTTATATAGAAACTGATAGTGAAGTTGATTTAAAGTGAAGGAGGCGTGCAGAATGATAAATGAAATGGTGCTTCACCACGTATTTTATGGTGAAAACGAGAATAAACACCGGAGATCGTACGTTTTTTACGACCATGTGTCCAAAGATTGGGTAATTATGTTGCTTTCAGAGGGCAAAGAAGGTAATAAACACAATATTCTTCGAAGAATTAGTGGTAAATCGGAAAGATATGCCGAAGATGCCGGTGAAAACTGGGTTTTAGGCGTAGTTCAGCCTTATGTTAGCCAAGATGAGCCCCATGCAGACTCTGGATGGAACGAAAAAACAGTAGAACAGGATAGGTATTACTAATGCTAGAAGCTATTATGATAGTGACGATGATGTCTGGTCAAGTAGTTCAGACTAAGGTGCCAAATTTCACAGAATGTCTGAAAAATGTATCTGTCGTTGAGTTACAGAAGTCAGTAAAGTTTGCTGCCTGCATTCCAAGAGGTGCTGAGCCTGATGCTTCGGTGAAGATCAAGTCATTTTTCGACGGATTCCAAAATATAATGAAGATGCAGGCTGATATGGATAAAAAAATATATGTCCCAAAACAGTAGTAATGCAAAAAGTCACCCTGCTTTCCAAGAGAAAGGACCTGATCAGAATCCTAAGTCTGAAGAGTGGGTTGATTTAGATCCTTCTTTAATTACTGAAGACATATGCATGCAGTGTGCTAGATGTTGTAAGGTAACATTACGTCAACCATATAACAAAGATAAGATGCAATACCTTAAAGCAATGTTTGAGCATACTCCCAGAGTTGAAATTAAACGTGAATCTAAGAATATTGGTGTAGTAAACTGGTGTTCACAATTACAACCTGATCTTACGTGTGGAATCTACCAGAATAGACCAAAAATTTGCCAAGAATACAATTGCTTTGATATGGGTAATAGAACTAAGAAATTACCAGAATATTATGATTTTGTTAAGGAATTGCTAAATGCTAAAGGTATCAAAATTTGATCAAGACGGTGTTGCTGTTGATGTAGATTTTGTTAATGATGCTCCTAAGTTTAGAGAATCTCTTTTTGAAACCTGCCTTGCTATAAGAGCCAATACAAATAAGGATATCGTTATACCTCTTAGTGGTGGTAGTGATAGTATGTTAGTCAAGTGGGTGTTTGATCAGCTTGGTATTAAAACGAGAACCATACATCAAAGATATTACCACGATAATCAATTGATAAACAAATCTGAGAGTCAATATGTTGAAGATGCGGACATCTACCAAGACATTAATGTTGTGGACTTTGAGCATTCAGATTGGTATCAGTCTAAGTTTGTTAATTTTGTTCCTATTCCTGTTCACTTAGCATTACAATCATACGTTGATGTAGTTTTAAACCCTGAAACGGATTATGTAGTTGTGTGTGGAACACCGCCTGGTATATACAAGTTCAAATATGATAGTGAACCTGTGTATGCCTGGGTATCAACGCTGGGCTCACGTTCAATAGGGTTGTCTAGGTATGAGTGGTGTAGTATATTCAATCACGACAAATACATAGGCAGTTCGTGGTTTGACAGTCTTTTCAAGAATCAAGTTACTAAGGTTAAGAAGGGTGTGTGGGAGAATCAGTTTAAGAAGCAATTTTATGATTTCCATTTTCCAGAGATCGATCATCTGCAGAAAACGTGGATACCTACTTGGTCATATTTTAAACAGCTGACCATTGAGAGAACCCGTGGAATATATATGCAGAGCGGGGAAGAATTAGATGTGTATGCTCAAAGAACAAGGTTGACTTTGCCACTGGATCAAGTGTATAATGGATATAGTGGTCATCTGGAGATGGCTTGGGTCAAAGATTTAGATACCTATGAGGGATTCGTATAATGGCTTTGATATCTGTCACTGGTGGTACATCTACGCAGCGTTCTTTAGCACAAGAAGTTGCATACTGGGCTTTAGATCAACTCGTTAGTAGGCGGATGCAAAACTCATTGGATATTAGGATCGAAATTAAGCCTTTTGTTAATGAAGGTAATAATGTAGGATACACTACATGGGAATATGATAATATAAGGCCAAGAGAGTTCTTGATTGAGATTGATAAATCTATAGATGATGAAGAGTTTACAGAAACTATTATTCATGAGATGGTTCATGTTAAGCAGTTTGCAAAAGAAGAGTTGAAGGAACGGTTTAAACCTTATCATAGAGAGTTGTGGTTTGGCAAAGAAATAGACACGAAGAATAAATATAGGAGTCTTCCGTGGGAAAAAGATGCATACAAACTGCAAGTGAAATTATACAATGAATATATTTGTAGTTGACAACAATCCTGACATAGCTGCAAGGCAGCTGTGTGATCAGCATGTAGTTAAGATGCCTATTGAGAATTGCCAGATGCTCGCTGCAGTATTTGAAAATGACTTCTGTGGTCATCCTAAATCTGTTTTTAAGCATCCTTGTACCTTATGGTTAAAGAAATCTAAGAACAACGTACGTTGGTTACTCTGCCATCATGAAACTATGTTAAAGGAATACACACGTCGGTATCATAAAGTGCATAAATATGATCAACAAGATAGTGTATACCATTTTACAGTACTTAACGAAAAAAGTAACCTTCCGGACACTCCACAAACACCATTTGCCAATGCAACACCGTATAAAGATATGAATACTATTCATGCTTATAGGCATTTCTATAGAATGGATAAGAGTAAGTTTGCTCGGTGGAAATATACAGAAATGCCAAGTTGGTTGTAATGAGAAATTATCTTTTTACAGAGTTCGACAATAGAGTGTCGATGGACGTCCTCCATGAGTTAAATCATATGATTGATAATAACGATGATTGGATGCCTACTAAGAAATATTTGTTTGATCATATGATAGTTCCGGAGGAATTAGTTAAAAAGGATCCGTATCTAAAATTCATATATGATAGGTTTGGTAAAGTGTTACCGTGGGTCCTTTGTGTTAGACCCCATACAGAATTTATGTATCATACAGATCAATCTAAAGGATGTGCTATTAACTTTTCTGTTAATGGTAGAAAAAATGCCATGACTGTCTTTAGACAGGGCCCAGGTATTAGGAGGATGCATTGGAATATTAGAACTGTTGATTATAGTACGCCAGGAAGGTTGGTGTTACTTAATAATATGAAACAGCATATGGTATTGAATTATAGTGATTCACCTATATATACATTCACTATTCCATGTATGTTGATGAGAGAGGATTATAAAAATATACTGTATGAGTTAGATGAGCTTGTAGCTTTTGATGATATTGATAGTAAGGGTAAGGAATCTACATATAGGCCTGATTCTAAGTTAAAGATGCCAGGTTCTGAGAAACTTACACCTATACAACTTGAAATATTGATTTTTGCAAAAGTAGAACAAATTTTAAAACGTAACGGTTTTAAGGTCACGTAGCTCAGCTGGATAGAGCAACAGACTTCTAATCTGTGGGTCGGGGGTTCGAATCCTCCCGTGATCGCCAATAGGAGAAGAGAGTACATGAAAAGAATAGACGAAGACTTTGAGGCTTGGGAAGCATATCCCAAGCACAGATGGGTCTTTAATAAACTAGAGTTATCACAGAAGCTGGGATACGAATGCGGACCAGCTTGTGTACCAATAGAACATAGTGGTATGTATATGGTCAGACCAATATATAACCTCTATGGTATGAGTGTTAGTGCTAAATTTGTTTATCTATCACGAGAAGATAAAAATGATATGGAGGATCATAAATTCATACCTCCAGGACACTTTTGGTGTGAACAGTTTGAAGGTGATCACTATAGTATCGACTATCGTTATGTTTATGATGGTAAGGGTGGAATACATAGTCATTGGGAACCATTCAATACGATAGTTGGTGAAAAGGACGTCCTCAAGTTTACTAAGTGGACTAAAGTTGCTAATAAATATATCGACTTACCAAGTTGGATAGAAGTTTTTCAAGACTGTGGTTTTATCAATATTGAATTTATTGGTAATAAGATTATTGAAATACATCTTAGAACTGGTAACGATGTTGTTGAGGATGATCCTATTGATACAGTTATTATTCCTGTGTGGAAGGATACACCTAGTAAGCTAATAGAAGAATACATAGTAATGGACTATACACAACATGAAAACTGGGACGGCAGTATCTATGATGCATCCGGATATATTGAAAATCCTAGACTTGGTTATCTAAAATGGCGACCGACTACTACATAGAATTACCCTTGTTGTTTTGTCAAAAAGAAAAGGTAATTCAAGAAACGCAGTCGTTGGAATGGTCTCCATTTCAAAAAGCTACTGGTCATACTGGTAACTATTTTGATAAGGTAGATCATTGGTTAGTTGCTTACATTGATGATCCAGAACCGTATGAAGAAATATATAGAATATACAATATTATTGAATATGTAACTGAGTCAGCTGATCTGAGAGTAAGGTTGTATAGACAAAAGAAAGATACAGAGATACCTTATCATAAAGATCTCAATACAAAAGCAGGGGTTAACTTTATTATAAATGATAATGCAGGACCTATAACATTTGAAGATATAGGTGATGTACAATATGAAAGAATTGTAATGAACAATCAACAAATGCATATGATAAAGAAGCATCCAGCTGAACGTATATTATTGAAGTATTCTATATTTGATTTAGAATGGGAAACGGTTAGAGACAGGTTAAGTATTTTTAAAAACGTGACACACACAAATGCAAAAGTTGTTCACTGATTATCTTATAGAAGTTAATTATAAATTTAATGCTCAAAAACTTTTAGATGAGTCTAACAGGATGAGTTGGAAGCCATTTCATTATGAGCATAGTTTAGATATATTTAAGAACCAAAATAACTGGATGCAGGCTATGTTTAAGTCTGTAGAGGAAAAACCAGAATGGCCAGAAGAGAATAGAAAAGAAAATATTTCACAATATGAGGAGCTCAATAGAATATATAATGATCTAAAAGATATTACAGGTAGTGATGTACATCCAAGATTCTATATACAATCAGCTAATTGGGATCTTCCTAGTCACACCGACAGAGGAATGCCTTGTGGGTTTAATATAAACCTTACAGAAGATTGTGGACCATTAAAATTTACCGATCATGAGTTATATCACGAAGAGTTTTATTATAAGGCAGCAGTAATAAATGGTGAAAAAAGACATTACGTTCCTGCCTATCCGGAAAAGAGATATGTCGTCAGGTTTGCTATATCAGATATTACATATTATGAATTTGTCAACCAGCTGAAAAATGTTGGTTTAATATAGTATAAATACCGTTGACATTGAGTCGAATTTTTAGTATAATACACTGACTTTAACATGGAGATATAAAATATGTCAGAAGCTCAAAAAACCAAAGATGATGATCTAGATCAGGCTGTGTTTCGTTTAGCAGCTATGATTGACACTTCAATCAGGTTTAATGCAAACCTTATCGTAACAGACGAAAAGGCAAAGACCTATCTTGACGTCTGGCTCAAGAAGGAGCGTGATCCATTATTGGTAACAATTCTTGCCACTATGACAGGTGCTCGGGATCCTCTAGCTGAAGGTGAAGAGGAAGCTGAGGCAGCTTAATGAATGATGTTTATCAAGAATGGTTTGATAAACTAGGGAAGATTAGTCCTTCATTTTGTTTAGCAAAGTGGAAACAAGTTACTCTGCATCTTCAGTTTGGTCACAAACATAGTTGCCACCATCCGGGTACACATAAAATCGATCCAGAGGCTATTAAGGACAACCCCTCTGCTCTCCACAATACTGCATTCTCGAAAGAAACCAGACAGCAAATGCTCGATGGTAAGAAACCTCCAGAATGTGGCTATTGTTGGAAAGCAGAGGCCGCTGGATCCTTTAGTGACAGAATTGTTAAAAGCTCATCCTATTATGGTAAGCCATTTTTTCAAGAAGTGGTTGATAATGGAGCTGATAAAGATATCTTTCCTTCATACTTGGAGGTGAGTTTTAGCAATGTCTGTAACTTCAAATGCATTTACTGCAAACCACATATTAGTAGTAAGTGGATGGAAGAAGTCAAACAGCATGGTGGATATAATCTTCAATACGGAGATAGAATCTCAACTATGAATACCATTGAAGGCATGGAAGCTGAGGGTAAGATTCCTATTAAGAATAGTGATGAGAATCCTTATGTTGAAGCCTTCTGGAAGTGGTGGCCAGAACTATATCGTAATCTACAAACCTTTAGAATTACAGGTGGTGAGCCTTTGATGTGTAAGGACACATTTAAGGTTTTAGATTATATTATAGATGATGAAAATCCAAACCTTAATTTAAGGCTTGAAGTAAATAGTAACCTTTGTGTCCCAGACAGTCTTTTTACACAGTTCATTGATAAGTTAGATACTATCATTAGGGAAAGAAGAACTGCCCCAATCACAGTATATACAAGTTGTGAAGCAACTGGTAAAAAAGCTGAATACATTCGTACTGGGTTGCAATACGATAAACATATAGACAGCGTAAAGAAGACTGTTGATTTGTTTGTTAAGCATAAGAATAGACCTGCACATTACAAGGATCCAGCAAGGTATAATCACTTAACTTATATGTGCACATACAATATGTTAAGTGTATCATCATTTATTGATTTTTGTAAAGATATTGCAGAGATAAGAGAGAACATACATTGGGAACCTCACATGATCGATCATGCTGAGAGGGCCATTGATAGTGCTACGTCTGGTGATAGTAAAGGTAATACGTGGAGAAAACATTCAGACCAACGTCTTGATTATCTAATGTCCACTGAAAGCCCTCAACACTACCTAGGTACACAAGCTATTAGAATAAACATTCCTTTTCTTAATGCACCTACACAATTAGCAATTGAAACACTGACTGATGACTTCGGACACTATTTTGAAGAGTGTTATCAGTATCTAAACGACTCACCTTGGTTTCCTCAATTTGAAGTTGAGATGTTTGAAAGAGTGTGGAATGTGTATAAGAACAATGCGTGGGATAATGACTTTAGAAGAAAGAATAGAAGTTGGTTTGTACAATACGTAGATCAGCTTGATGTAAGAAGAAACACAAACTTCTTAGAGACGTTTCCTGAGTATAGTGAGTTATATGAGTATGCCAAGAACATATAATAAAAATCTTGACATTCAAGAAGGCCTTAATCATTTTATATATGATAGTAACAAAGTTAGAAGAGTAAACTTTGTTAGTCAGAATATTCAAGTAATAAAGACATTAAATGAATGTGACTTTAATTTAGTAATACTACCTAACATATATGCTGGGGTGTTTGACTATAATGAGTTGCATGAAAAGAAGCTGTATAATTTTGTTCATCACTTAGTTCTTAGAAACCAGACATCTGATAGACCGCCTGGAATTTACTACAATCCAGCAAACGATAATATCGAAAATAGAGAACTGATATTAGAGAAGGGTTTCTTTCTCGAAGCATTGTATAAAGATATAACAAGAGCCAGGAAGTACATCTATACTAACGACGAACAAGAATTCACATACATGCTGAAGTATAATGAAGCTCTGAGTTATGTTGATGGTGAAAGAGATCCTATTGAACTTAGATTTACTACCGAAGAAGCAGCACATAAAAATATATCGATTGATTTGCTCGTAAAGTCTATCATAATCAACAGAGAAATTTACATTGATAAATTAGCTAATATTGAAAACATAAGAATAGAATATGTAAACCTAGCTAAGAGTGCAAACTCATTTGATCAACTACAGGGTTATTACGATGAGTTTTACAAGAGGATGATACTTAATGGCCTCCTCTAACATTGGTTGGTATAACAGTTTAAGCATTCTACAGAATCCTAAGTTCTTTGGGTTGTCTGGGTTTGATCTCTATGAGACGTTCCATAGGATTTTTACTCACAATCTAGCCGTGGTTGATAGATCAAATACAGTTAGGTTTCCAATCATACATCAGTGTGAGGACTTCCTATCATTACCCAAGTATAAGCCTTTTAACAAGAGTTATGAAGAGGTTTGTATTGGTCGAGCTGTTGAGTTGATGGAGTATGCAAAACGAACAGGTAGGAAAATATATATTCTGTATAGTGGTGGTATTGATTCCTCATGTATTATTTGTTCTTTTCTAGTTGGTTGTAGTAAGCAAGATATTAACGATTATGTTGTTCTTTTGTTGAATGATAAAAGTATAGTTGAGCATCCTGTTTTATATAATAAACATATACTTCAAAATTTTGTAATCAAATCAAGTGGCCAATTCACCAAGTACTTTAACAAGTCTGTTATATTATTACATGGTGAATGTAATGATCAATTAATGGGTCATGACAAGTATATAATGATTAAAGATAAATGGGGAGTTGATAAGTTATGGGAAAAGTGTACTGATGACAACTTGTTAGAGATCCTTAAATATTTTGCTCACAGTACTGGTAATTTCAGTGGTGAGAAGGATGTAGATAAACTTACTGAAGAGGTGTATGATAAAATATTATTGCCAGTAGTAAACAATAGTAATCTAAAAGATTTGATAATGTCAGAGATAAGATTGTTCTTTTGGTATTTAAATCTTACATTGAAGTTCCAGAACGTATACTATAGAGTTCAAGCATTTAGATCTCGAGGATCGGACTATATATTGAAGAATGAAGATAGCTATATGTGTTTCTATAGTACTGAGGATTTTACATTGTGGTCTTTTAACAACACTGACAAATTTACTGGAACGAGTCTTAAAGAACATAAACTACCATCAAAGAATTTTATATATTCTGTTACCCATGATGATGAGTATCTAATAAATAAAACAAAGGTGAACAGTCTTGGTGCTTTAGTTAAAAGCATGAAAACTACCAATATCATCTATAGTAATGGAGACACTTCTAGTGAAGAGATATCAAAAAATTATTGGAAAGGTTTTGGGTTTTAGCATACTAGCTACAGTGTGCTTCCTTGGTGCTTTAGAATTGTCAAAAAAAGAAGTTGACAGAGAAATGATTTTATGGGAACATAGAAAGGATAATTAAGTGGCACTGTACAAAATATTCACTACGCCTTTATGTGGTTACTGTGCAAAGGCTGAATCCATATTAGCAAGGAATCATTTAGAGTATGAAGTGTTTGATAGAACTGATAAGAATGAACAACTATTGTTTAAGATGGCACCTCAGTTAGCGGATTCAATCTTTTTGACATACCCGCAAGTATTTGTTGGTAAAAAACTAATTGGTGGTTGTGATGATCTTGAAACATACGAAGAGGAATGTTTACGGAGTAGATAATGGTAACTGTGAAAATTATTGATTCTAAAAATAATGTTAAGAATGTTGCTGGTGAACCTGAGAAGAATGAGCTCAGTCAAAATTCTAGAGGTGGCACAGAACTTATGCAGGAAGAATTGTATAAGAGATTACCTAAAGAATTATTAGAACAATTCCAAATTATTCCATCTAGGGTTAGAAAGCTAGAGGATAAGAAAAGAATTATTTGGTGCCATGATCTAGCTCAAGATCCTGAGGTAGCTCATCTTACAGAAAAGTATGATGACTACGATAAAATTGTATGTGTATCCAATTGGCAAAAGCAAGAATATGTAAACCACTTAGATATTCCGTGGGGTAATATTCAAGTGATGCTCAATGCTATCAATCCTATTGAACCCCACGAGAAACCCGATGATAGTATTAATATAGCCTACTTTACTACACCACATCGGGGTTTAGAGATACTTGTACCGACATTCAATCATTTACACGAAACGTTTTTTCACAAAATGGATAAGCCCGTGAAGCTTCATGTGTTTTCTAGTTTTGGAATCTATGGTTGGCCACAGAGAGATGATCCATACAAGGACATGTTTAGGTATATTGATGAACATGAGTATATGGAATATTATGGATATGTTGATCATGATGATCTTATGGTACATTTAAAATCAATGCATATCTATGCTTATCCGTCTGTGTGGAGAGAAACGAGTTGTCTGGGTTTAATGGAAGCTATGTCTGCAGGTCTTATTTGTGTACATAGTGATTATGGTGCATTGTACGAGACTGCTGCAAATTGGACTATGATGTATGGTATGCATGATGAAGCTAACGTACACGCTGAAATATTTGCACAGAACTTGTTTAATGCTGTTAATCTTGTAGACGATGAGTCTATGAATAACCGTGTCCTACTGCAAAAACAATATGCTGATGCATTTTATAATTGGGACACAAGAGCAATGGAATGGAAAGGACTATTGGAGGCTTTATCATGACCAGTCCAGTTGAGTGGCATAAGCAGCAAGTAATGGAACGAAGATCACAAAAGTTAATGGAGCAAATTAGGAACCAACATCCTGCTTCAATAATGAGAGCTTTGGATGAGATTAGATATTACATTTCACACACACGTCCGTTAATGGAAAAGAATCCAGGGCTTTATGATAGGACGATGGTGACTTTTGATAAGTTCTTTTTTGTAGATGAAGATTGAAAGTCATATATTAAACGAAGATAACGAAGATCAGTTTATCGAGTTTCTTTTCTCTCAAAGAGTTGATAGTGATAGGAATTCTGACTGGTTCGATATGTTGCTTTGGCAATACACCTTTCGAAAATACTTCTGTTGGACATTCTCTACAATAGATGATAACATATGGTGTATAGCAGCTGCGCAGGACCACTACTTTCCTAAGGGTGTGTATAGAGTCATGACTAGATTGTTTGTACACCCACAATATAGGAATGCTGGTGGTAGGGTAAGACAGGGTATAGAACAACAATACAGTAAAGGAAAAAACCCAGAGTGGGTCCCATCAAGATATTTGTTTCCTTTACAAATGGAAGCTGTTACTTCTACGCCTGACTACAAATGTATGATAATGACAATGGAACATATCAATAGAAGAAGACCGTTGCATATTGTATCGAAGTTCTTTAATAAGAATTACGGAACTACTTTTAAGACTGGTTCAAAAACTTGTCAGACATTTGAGGATAAAAATGATTGGAGGGCTTGGCAAGTGTACACAAGTACAACACAAAACCCTCCTTTAAATTATATGGATGATGAAGAGTGGAAGTTAAAGTTTGAAAAGCCTTCTCTTTCTATAGCTTAGAACCCTCTAACTTCTCCTTTTGTTTATCATATTTTTCTTTGTCAAAGTCCATATTGGTACCAGCTGATATTACGCATGCTGTACCTGCTGCATGATGTTCTACGAATGTGAATGTAAACTCGTTTTGGTAGTGGTAAATTAATACGTTAAAAGCACTACCTTCTAAATTATTAGCATTAACACCAACAAAACCAATTACAGTTGGTTCTTCTAAGAACCTTTCTCTGAGATCTTTATCAATAAGTCTATATTCACCACAAGCAACAGGTTTCATCGATTGAACCAATGCCATTCCTGGGACTCCTCGTTCCTCCTGCTGAGCTTTAAGACCAAATGGCACCAGACAAAACATTGCTACTAATAGTGCTGTCTTAAACACCGTTTTTCTCCTTGTAAATTTCTCGCCACTCTATAAACTGATTAATGTAACTGTCTCTGTTAACAATGAACAATTGTGGTTCATCTTGTTCACATGCAATAACAGTAATCAATTGTGTAATAGGCATGCCAGTTCTTTCTTCGAACATAACAGCATAGGCAGATTCTTGCATAAAGTAATTATTAATCCACTTTTTGGGCTTTCTTTTATTAGAAGTTTTAAAGTCTATAACGGATAGATTACCATCCCAGACTCCAATACAATCCACCTGCCCTGCTACCCTTAGATAATCACTATAAAGCATACTTTCGACAGCGACGACTTCCTTTAAGTATTTATCTAATATAGGTTTTATTTGCTTAAAAAGAAACAAATTAATAGGCGGAACTTTCTTGAAGTCTAGTTCCTCATTCTTAATATAAAGCTCACATAATTTATGCACACCCGTGCCTCTACGTGAGGCTTGTGCAGTAATCTTATTTGCTTTTTCAGCACCGATTCGAGCTCTCCACTGTTTTATACCATCCTTGGCAATTTGACCAGTAATAGTTGTAACAGATGGGTACTTATTACCATCAGGAGTTACATAGTATCTTTTACCATCACTTTGTTCCCTATGGAGCTCAACCTGTTCTATAATTGATTGTTTAAACATACCTCATTCTATATATTCCAATCTTTGAATAATATAATCCTTTACTAAATCAGACCTAACAATATCATCTATTCCAAATTCAAATCTCATGAATCCGCCCATATTATTTAGGATGTCTAAAAAACGTCCTAAACCACTACGTTCATAGGAATCAGTAAGATCACTTTGTCTATAGTCACCACAGAAAATAATTCTGCAGTCTTTACCAACTCTTGTGATGATACTATCAAGTTCATGGAAACTCATATTGTTAATTTCATCTACAATAATAATACAATTGTTAAATGTCGTTCCTCTAAGAAAGGATGTGGTCAAGAACTCACACATATTTTTGCTTTTAAGAACATCATATGCATCACCTCGATTGAACAACTCGTTACACATCATTTTATATGGTTCTTCATACACTTGTGCTTTTTGTTTAGCACTCCCTGGAAGAAATCCCATATCTCTTGTAGGTACAACAGACCTCATAATGTAGACCTTGTTATAGTCATCATGACCCTCTACAACGTCTTGTAAAGCAAGGAACAATGAAAGAAACGTTTTGCCTGTTCCTGCTACACCGTGTAACACAAGATGATAATTATCATCATATGCTGCAATAACTTTATTTTGTCGTTCAGTAAGATCGTAATGTTTAGTTACATCTACTATATTAAACTTACTATGATTAATCCTGTTTTTTATATCGATCACTCCTTGTTCTCGAAGTAACCTTTTTTGTCTTTTGGTTAATCGTTTGCTCATTATACGTTAATTTTGTTACCTCTACCAGATGCTTTCTTAATAGATTTTAAAGTATCTTTCCACCCTTCGTCTGAATGTCGACCAATGCCTCCCACACCACCAATAATAGTTAATGGTTTATATACTTGTCTTAGATGTGGGTTGGTTTTCTTATACTCATCGAGTTCTGACATTCGTAACTCTATGTCGAACTCTTTATTGTCGTTTTCGTTATGAAAGGTGTATGTGGGCATTAGTAGTCCTCGAATTCTTCAATTTGTTCTGGATCTATACTTTTTGATCTCAGAGCATTTTTAAGTCGCCTATGGTTACGTCTACTTCTACTTTTCTGTTCTTTCTTCTTATCAAATTCATAATCTTCCTCATCGTAATCATCAAAATGATATTTAGACTTAGCCATTTTATCCTTCCTTCTGGATTAAATCAATATAGTTTAGATATGTCATTAAAAAGTATTTGGCATATCCCGGTTTAAGAGGAGGGTTGCCTCTGTGCAGATATGTCCACATAGGTGGGAACATAACTAGCCTGCCCTTCACTGGTTTAATAGAGTCTTCAAAGATAGGAAACACCGTTTCACCACCCCCAAAATCGTCGTTAAGATAAACCATAAAAATAAGAAATCTTTTACCACCAGCGTGGTTTTCAACATCAATGTGTTCTTTAAATTGTTCAGCATCTGGACCACCATCACCACATAAGAACCTTTTTATTCTGAATTCCTCCCAGCCGTACTTCTGAGGCCATTGAGACTTATGGATCATAGTGTCTTCTTTATATGTCTTAATTATGTTATTAAATTTATTATACGCTAATTTGTTGAGGTGGTCAAATCTATTAAACCCCATGGGGTTCATTCTTTGACAATTACAGTTTCCACAAATCATATGACCATCAGGTCTCTCTTCTCTCGTACATATGCTAGTACGATCGACCTCTTCTTTATCTTTTGCCATAGTTTCTTCAAAGCACTGCACATATGCATCACACATCTCAGCGTCTAAGAAGTTGTCATAAATTTTTGTATAATAGTTG
>Ga0114933_10002820_pt1 | contig 17549 bp, 15 predicted proteins | sample 4SBtaG_FD_89691 | JGI IMG/M metagenome (GOLD analysis project Ga0114933, IMG submission 89691) | Deep subsurface microbial communities from Kolumbo volcano to uncover new lineages of life (NeLLi) - 4SBTROV12_W25 metaG | ecosystem: Environmental > Aquatic > Marine > Volcanic | place: Kolumbo... | reverse complement strand
CGTGCATTGCTTCGTCAAATGGGTGCAGCTCTGGTACTAACACCGGCTGCCGGAGGCATGAAAGGTGCAATTGATAAGGCCGCGGAAATCGTCGAATCCGAGGAAAACGCCTGGATGCCGCAACAGTTTGAAAACCCTGCAAACCCAGCTGTACATGAACGCACGACCGGTCCTGAAATCTGGGATGACACAGACGGAAACGTCGACGCCATCGTAGTAGGTGTTGGTACCGGCGGTACCATCACAGGTGCAACGCGGTTCCTTAAGGGTAAGAACCCAGACTTCCGCTCATTTGCAGTAGAACCGGAAACTTCACCAGTTATTGGTGGTGGCCAGCCAGGCAAACACCGAATCCAAGGTATCGGAGCCGGCTTTATTCCGAGAAACCTGGACACCTCTATTATCGATGGTGTCGTAACGGTTACGGATGAAGAAGCATTCGAATGGTCTCAGCGCTTAGCGAAAGAAGAGGGATTGGTTTCGGGAATTAGTAGTGGTGGCAATGTCTGCGCCGCAGCTAAAGTAGCCGCGAGGCCGGAATTCGCAGGTAAGCGAATCGTGACGATCTTGCCGAGCCTTGGTGAACGTTATCTTTCCACCCCACTTTTTGAAGGTGCTAAAGACGAGTAATCGTACTGTCAAAACAAGAAGCAGAAAAAAGAGCCGGGCCGGATTTCAATGGCACGGCTCTTTTTCTATACCTATTAGACTATTGAATGTCGAGGAATTGCTTGAGGTTGCGGTAGAACTCCCCAGGCAGTGCGGAATTATGCGTTCCGTTCTTATGCACCCAAAAGTCCTTATGAGCTTCAAACTGGTCATAAAGTTGTCGTCCATTGTGGAATGGAATTAATTCATCTTTGGTCCCATGTGTTTGAAAAACGGGAATTTGTATTTGGTCCGTAATAGCTAAGCTGTTAAATCGATTCCGCATTATCAAATGGGTAGGCAAGAATGGGTACAATTCACTCGCAACATCCGGTAGCGACGTAAACGTATTGATAAGGATTAGAGCCTTAAACGTATGCTTGCTTGCAAGCTCAACAGCGACGCCTCCACCAAGAGAACGGCCGATTAAATACGTTTCCGCCAGTTTTATTCCTAATTCGTCCTCCGCATAACGAATTAATGAATCAGCGTCAGCTTTTAGATATGTTTCGGAAGGCGACCCATCACTCTTACCAAATCCACGATAGTCGACAGCTAATACATTTCGTTTGGTTTCAAAAGACAACTCCTTGAGGAAGCCTAAACGGTGCTCGAGATTTCCAGCATTGCCGTGGAAAAAGATGGCCCAATGCTGAGAGTTTGGGTGTTTATAGGAGATCGCGTGAAAGGTGACTTCATCTTCTGAGCGGATGTAATGCTCTTCGCAACCGGCGTAATGAAAGTCACGTGGAGTCGACACTCCATGATAGACCAGATGACTTTCAAAAATGATTGCTAGTAGTGACAGCCCGAGATAAACCGCTGAGAGTAACTTAAAGGTGCGTAAGACCCGAGACTTAAAAGACGAACTCAAAGCAATTACGCTCTGTTCGGGATTTGAGTGGCGTTGCGTGGACATTTTTCCTGTTCTAAAATCCGTGCTGTTTCGATGAGTTGAAATAGTTAGTTTTGTTGATGTGACTGGAAACTTTGATGGAAATGCCTAGGTTACGGCGAGGCTTTGGTATCACGCTTTTATTGGTCTACACATTATATTGTGTGCTCAATGCGATGTATGGTAGCCAAGAAGCACCTGATGTGTCAGCAACGGGTGAAAACACTGAAATTGTTCAAACTGAAACTCCAGAGCAAGTCACAGTCTCCTCGCACGAAGCCGGTGCCATAGAACAGTGGATTGATGGTCGAATAGGAATCGCCGTCGCAATCATCGTGATTAGCATCCTAATCCTCGGAAAGAGCGCCGATTCGCTTGTGGAGGGCGCCGTAACGGTGTCCATCCGGACAGGCATGCCTCGCGTCATTGTTGGCGCTACGATCGTATCTATCGGTACGACTTTTCCAGAGGCAGTCGTCTCTGTGCTTGCAGCGTTTCAAGGCGCACCAGACTTAGCATTAGGCAATGCGGTAGGTTCAATCATTTGCGATACAGGATTGATACTAGGGTTGGCATGCACAATTTCACCGCTGCCGCTAAATCGGCAGGTAGTGAATCGGCAGGGGTGGGTGCAATTTGCGGCGGGGGTTCTGTTGGTTGCTCTCTGTGTACCATTTTCTAACATCCAAAGTATCGGGGAGAGTGGAGGCGTGTTGCCGCAATGGGCAGGTTTCCTGTTCCTGATATTACTTGGGGTTTACATCATCTGGTCGATCAAGCTTGCGAAAACGATGGACATCGAAGAAGAAAATGAAGAGGACTCCGATAAGTCTACAAAGACACTACTGATGTTTATGGCAATTGCAGCCGCCTTTGTCGGCGTATCGAGCATGGGGCTTATTGATGGCACGATCGTCATTGCCAAAGAGTTTAATGTTCCACAGGGAGTGATCGCAGCTACAATCGTAGCGTTTGGAACTTCGCTGCCAGAACTCGTCACGTCGCTCGCGGCAGTTAAAAGAGGTCAGGGGGAACTTGCCGTCGGCAACGTTATTGGTGCCGACATTTTGAATGTGTTGTTTGTAGCTGGAGCTGCGGCGGCTGTCACACCAGAGGGTTTAAACGCGGATAAGATATTCTTCGCCTTTCAATTCCCCGCTATGATACTCATTCTTATCCTGTTCCGTGTTGGAATTGCTACGGCAAAGACGCAACCGAGTCTTGAAAGTTAGGTCAAATCCAGGGCGTTGATTAGGTCCTGCATATCACTCCGTAGTGGCGCTTCAATGCGATGAGATTCTGATGTGATCGGATGGGCGAATTCGATCGCAAACGCATGAAGTGCTTGTCGGCTAATTATGACTTCTTGGGGATCCCCGGAGTCATGTAAGTCTACGTTTGAAAGCTGCTCCTGATTGGCGTATAGCCTGTCACACGCGACTGAGTGACCGATATGCTGCATGTGTACGCGAATTTGATGCGTGCGGCCTGTTCTTGGATGAATGTGAATTAGTGAGTAGGACTCCCATCGCTGCTTCACTTCATAAAAACTCTCGGAATATTTTCCTTGTGATTTATCGGTCGTAATGGCCATCCGTTCACGTTGCCTTGGGTGTGGTGCAATTACAGCGCGAATTGTATCTCGATCGCGTTCCGGACGTCCACGCACAACGGCTACATAGGTTTTCTTAATGCTTCGCTCTTGAAATTGATTGCTAAGTGAGAGATGAGCAGGATTTGTCTTAGCCACAAGGATCACACCGGAGGTGTCACGATCGAGACGATGTACTATCCCAGGCCGGGTAGGGCCACTAACGTCACTTAGCGATTTGAAGTGATAAGCTAACGCGCTGGCAAGTGTGCCCGACCAGTTGCCTTTGGCGGGATGGACAACCATCGCAGGTGGCTTATTGATTGCGATCACATGATCATCCTCAAAAAGAATATCCAATGGAATATTCTCGGGTATAGCGCCTTCGCTACGAGGTTCTGGCAGGATGATCGATACGGATTGTCCACAGCGAACCTTTGCGGACGCCTTAATGACTTGTTCGTCTACACGCACCTTCTCCTGACGTATAGCTTCTTGTAAATGGCTACGGCTATAGCTTGGGAACATCTCACTAATGAATACGTCAAGCCGTTTGCCGTCGTCTTCCGGCTTCACCGACACAAGAGTCGGGACGTTATAGTTTAGAGTCATTTCATTTACGGCAATGAATGATCATGTTTTATGGAAAGACGTGTGAGTGTTTTGACGTAAACAGATTATTCGTCAGCAGTATCTGTTTTATTTTCTTCCTCGGACTCTTCGTTTGAGGAATTATCTTGAGCATCATCAGGGGAATCAGAGTCTTTGGCTGCATCGGTTCCATCGGTGTCGTCTTTAACTTCAAATTCGCTCTCCCGTTCAGGATCACTTTCGCCACCAGTGTTGATATTGTTTTCCAGCTGAATCCCGGAGCCAGTCTCATCTTCCACAACCGGTGGTTGATATTGGGCTAACCATGAGTAGAAATTTGATGATTTAATCGCATCGCCTTCAGTCCACCTTTCGCGGGTGAGGGATTCAATCAACTCAATATGTTGTGTGAGGCGTTTGTTAAGAACACTATCTTCATCTTTTGAGATGAGTTGCTTAGCCGTTTGAAGCGTGTTTACCGCGGTCGTCTGGTGATATTCGAAGGCATCAACGTCCTTCTCTGCATTGTCCTCATCTAGAACTTTATATATTTTGCCTTCGCTTGGGTCAGAATAAAGACGAGCTTCGGCAGCTTGAGACATTCCGAGTGCACCGCGTATAAATAGCCAACTTCTCATTCGTTGGCTCGGAGTTGGAGCGTCGTTTGTCAAATCGGTGTAATAGGTCTGAGCATTGTTGAGATGTTCGTCGGCCGCTTCTCTGTCGGAATACAAGATTCTCATGCCCGTTTCAAGGTATAGATCACCCATGAGAACCTGAGCCGCCATAGCTGAGCGTACGCCTTCGTTTTCGTCGACGATTGAGTCAACAAAGCCTTGAATATTCTCTAGCTCGCCTTGGGTAAGTGAGCTGTTTCCGGCGGTCTTTTTCGATTGAAACGCTTGGATTTCATTGACTAGAGCGAAATACTCATCCCAGCCACCCTCAGCCTGTACTTCGTCCTCCTGACTCACCCCATTTAGAATGAGCCCGCCAGCTAGCCCTGCGACGAGAATAAAGGCAAGTGCTTTCCAGGCGTTGGTGCCTTTATGGGTCCACTCTGCCGCCTTAGCACCAACATTTGCAGCTTTGTTTCCTGCGTTATCGATGTTTTTTGCATCACTAGCGTCGTTTTGTTCGACTATTTCTGTACTGTTTTCGTCCATTGATCTCTGTTCTCGGTACACGTCTTTCGAGATGGAATGACCGCATTAACTCTGACTACACGGTTCCTTTAGCAATATGGTATCCTTATTCCTTCACTAGCAAAATACCAGTGTAGTGTACCATTTTCAGTAACCGGAGTTAGTTACGTAGGTCATTGGTCGGCTCGGGCGGGTTGACTTCGATTTACATGGATACGGACCGATATGAGCGCAGGCTTAAATGCGGCACAAAACGAAGCGGTAAACACGCTCAATGGTCCGTTACTGGTCCTTGCAGGGGCCGGTAGCGGTAAGACGCGTGTGGTCACTTATCGCATAGCAAAGCTGATTTCTACTGGTATCCAACCGGAACGTATTCTTGCAGTGACGTTTACAAACAAGGCCGCACAAGAGATGCAACACCGTGTTCGTGAACAGTTAAAAAGCGGCCAGAACGGTAAACCGGAAATCAGCACCTTTCACTCACTCTGCGTTCGAATTCTGAGACGACAGATCGAGGTATTGGGTTATCCCAAATCATTTTCGATTGTTGATGCAGCAGATCAGGACACGATGGCAAGAAAGGTATTGCGAGAAATACGCGTTCATACAAGTCAGCTTTCACCAAGAGAATTGATCTATCAGATTTCATCCTGGAAGTCGAAATGCATTCGTCCCGAACGGGCCTCCCAGATTGCCGACACGGACAAACAGCATGTCGCGGCAGCCGGTTATCGACGTTACCAGAGCGAACTTAAACGGATGGGAAGTGTGGACTTTGACGACCTGTTGTTACTAACAGATGATCTGTTTTCCGCACATGCTCCTGCATTGGAAGAAGAAGCGAACCGCTTCGATCACCTGTTGATTGATGAATATCAAGATACCAACGCAATTCAATATCGAATTGTTAAGGCACTAGCGTCACCACATGGCAATTTATGTGTAGTTGGCGATGACGATCAGAGTATTTATGGATTTCGAGGCAGTGAGGTGGAGCACATCCTCCATTTTGAAGATGATTGGCCAGGCGCAAAGGTGATTCGCCTGCAAACAAATTATCGCAGTACTGCAGCAATTCTGGAAACTGCCAATACCTTGATCTCATACAACAAAGGTCGTTTGGAGAAAACACTGATCCCCGCACGCCCGGGAGGACAGAAACCTCGTATTGAACAATTTAGAGATGAGAATGTTGAAGCAGAGCAAGTAGTGTATTCCATCCAGCGTCAGATCGAGTCGGGTCACTGGGAACCGGCAGACTTTGCTATTCTTTTTCGAACAAACGAACAACCTCGTGTATTCGAAACTGAATTGAGAAAACGCAACTTACCGTATGTACTCCTTGGGAGTAAGTCTTTTTTCGATCGCAAAGAGGTACGGGATTTACTGGCTTACCTGAAAACGGTGCATCGTCCGCGTGATGAAAGCTCATTGCGGCGAATTTTGAATACGCCAGCTCGCGGCATCTCGAATAAGACAATGGATATCCTTGTCACAGAGGCGACGCAACGAGGTGTGGCTATGTGGGAGGTAATGAAGGATTCCGAATTTTTAAAGACGAGCCTTCCTGTGCCTGCGAGAATGGCCATTGGCAATTTTATCGATCTGGTGGAGGACGCACAGGCTTCGTTTGAAACCAACTGCTCGTTAGATGCACTCAATGCACTCATTAAGCACACGCATTATGAAAAGGAAGTTGAACGCGCGTCGAACACGCCCGAGGAACGGGAGATGCGATGGAGCAATGTGCAGGAACTCGTAAATGCTTTCTCAAGTTATATTTCTAAAAATAACAAAGCGTCACTGCTCGGTTTTTTGGACGAAGTAGCCCTTAATGCGGTAGATTTAGAAAGCGATAAAGACAAGCAACTTTCTAAGAATGCAATCGCTCTGATGACTCTGCATGCTTCGAAAGGTCTCGAATTCCCCATTTGCTATATGGTTGGCATGGAGGAGGGGATACTCCCTCACAGGCGCTCGCTCGAGGAAGACGGGGATGACGTTAGCGAAGAACGTCGGCTGGCATATGTCGGAGTGACCCGTGCTCAGGAGTTACTCTCTCTATCCCTATCGTTAAGCCGCATGAAATGGGGGAAAGCACGAGAGACGAAGCCTAGTCGCTTCCTTTTTGAAATGATAGGAATGTCTGACAACCCGAATAAATACGTTAAGAATAGCGCAAAACAAGCATGAAAGTCTGATCGACATGTCGGAAGTGACCATTCGAACATTTCAAAATACTGATTTAGACGTAATTAAAGCGATTACGCTGGAAGCCTTTGCGCCTGTAACCTATGAAGCAAATATCGAAGCAGAATTTGGTCTCATAAATGAACGGGATTGGCGTTTTCGTAAGGCACAACACATCGATGACGACGTACAAGCAGATCCAGAATCAATATTTATCGCTGAAATTAATGGCACGGTCATTGGATATATCACATCCCGCCGTAATTCTGAAACGAAGATCGGCACGATACCAAATCTTGCGGTAAGCAAAGAATACCGAGGTCATGGCATCGGCCAGATGTTGCTCGACCATGTGGACGCTTATATGAGAGAACAAGGCATGGAAGTTCTCAAGATCGAGACGCTTGAACAAAACGCTATCGGCCAACAGCTTTATCCCAAAATGGGATTCAAGGAAATGGCACGACAGATCTATTACTGCAAGGATTTAAGGCATTAGTTTGAGCGAGATGGTACGACTTAAACTGCTGCCCGGTTGGCTTGTAACTCTGGTCTTAAATAGATAAACGACTTACCTAGTCGACCACCGTAATTACCGGCAGTGATCCGCACCAGTTCGTGCGTCTCGAGTGCAGCGTCGATTGCCCGGTGTGTTGCGTCGGCAACTTGCTCCAACGACGAGCCGTTGATAATGATCTCCATTATCGAAGTCACGCCTGCAGGGACGCCAGATTCTTCCCCCAATGTTTCGCGTAAGGTTGGACAATAGGTTTCATAGGTGCTGGCAAATAGGAAACTATACTTGCTGCCTGCCTTGGAAGCGCTTGCTGCAACGCCGCCTGGGAAGGTGGTAATGACCTCCGGGTAGTCATCAACCGCAATTGCGGCGGATTTTGCAGCGTCTATGGCGCTTTCTTGTGTTTTGGACATAAACCAAAGATTTCCACCCATTATTCCGTCAGCGTAACCGAACCGTCGGTCGAGTTGAAATTCACCGCCCATAAGGGGAATGTTCCACATCTTTCGTCCGAATTGGCTCTTCAACGATTCATAGCCGTCGCCGAAATAAGCAATTTTTCGACCTAATCGAAAATAGCTTTCAGACTCTAACCAATTAAAACATCGGGCGGTCGGACAGGTTAAGACGTTCTGACTCACTCGAGAAAGGAGGACGCGTTCGAGTGCTTGCACGCGATCCTTGCGAAATCTTGGTACGTGTAGTTGAATCACCGCTCCAGGACGCCCGTCCGGAGTTTGCGTGCCATCTAGTAGTTGCTCTACGCCGGATTCGCAATCACACATGATCGTGCTGGATGAATGCCCGGTTACAGCATTAATTACATGCTGTAACCACTCGCTATCTCTCGCTGTAATTAGTATGCGAGCGTAGATGCTCCGAAACGCTTCTGCATAGGTGTTTTCAACAAGTTGGTTTCGCATCGAAGTTAATTGAGTCATGCTTCCGAACAAGCCGTTCAAAGTCGTATAAGTGTTTCCAGCACGCGCAGTTAATTACTTGGGGTTTACGGGTGTTCGACCAATACCCTCGTAGGTAGTCGACTGCGTAAGAACCTTGTCCATGTACACGTCATGTGACTGGACAGGGATATGTGGAAACATCTGGCAATCAAAGGCAACTGCCACGAGTGGCGTGTCCAGTCGTGCGTGTTCGAGTAACTTGTCGTAATAGCCCTTGCCGTGTCCAGCACGTCCACCCTTTGAGTCGAAACCCACACCGGGAACCATGATCAGGTCGATATCCGTAACAGCGATTTGCTTTTCAGGAACCAACCGTAGATCAGCGCGCGGTTCAAGGATGGTGTATGCGCCTTCTTCCAGTTCTTCCATGTTTTCGAGGTGAAACAGTTCCAATTCGCCATCGACGCAGTAAGGAACGATTATTCGTTTGCCGCTGTCTAGAGCGCCTTGCAGATCAAATCGCGTACGGACTTCTGCACGCACATCGACGTAAAACATAACTGTTTCGGCGGCCGCGTATTCAGGGAGTGCCATGAACCGGGCCATGATTTCACGGCTAATCGACTCTTTGTCTTCTTGAGCACGTCGATTTGCATGAGCCGTCTTGCGGATCTGTTCTTTTAGCTCAGCTGGCTGAAGCGAAGCGTCTGTCATTGATACGTCCTTCCATGAACACGTTGAATATCGATTTGGCATCCGCGCGGTAAGTTGCGTAGTAGATCCCTTTGCAATTCCGTTGCCTACTAGTTGGATTGTTTATACCACAATAGATTACAAAGACAATTAAGCATCAGAAAAATGAGCCTTTGTCACGCGGTGATCATGATATTCAAATATTTTCCCATGAGCGGTTTTATCGCCTGCCTGGTCTTTCTGTCCCAGAACGTTATGACTTGCGACCTTAATGCACAAAGTCCCGACAGAGATCACGTCCGTGCCTTGCAAGTAAATGCCGTTGAGAACGGTACTGCAAGATGGGGGCACTGGGGTTCGCGTCCTGACACCTATTCAGAGTGGGGTACTCATTCTAATCGACTAATCCCTGTTTACACGCATGGTATCAATACCCGCCATTACAGCGGAAAAAACAGTGTTTATCGCGATTTAGCTAGCCTTCAAGACATTTACGGTTATTTACCGACTAGCACCCTAAATGGTGCTGCCGCTTACGTCGATCAAACTCAGATATACGACATGCAGTTGGATGCGGTACGCATGGGCAAGAGGTATATATTTCTCATGGTATTTGACGGGATGGACCGGACTACGGCAGATGCCGCTCGTTCATATTTAGAAAACGTCAATCCAGATTGGTTGCGATTCTATGGTAAACACCGTCGCCATGCTCCGAATGAACTGGAGATGGTGACATCACCGGCCTACAGCAAAACTACGATAGACGTCGACGGACAGACAGTTGTGATCGACCAGGCGAGCAAAGGGGGCTTTAGTCATTCGCTTGGTGGCACGCAGCCTCCCCGAAAGCAACATTTAGATTACCTCACGTCGCGTTTTGACGGACTGGTCCATGCATACACCGACTCAGCTTCCAGCGCTACCAGCATGATGTCAGGAATAAAGACGTATAACGGCGCGATCAATGTAACACTCTCGGGACGCGAGATTGAACCCATCGGCCGCTCTCTGCAAAAAGCCGGATTCCGTACTGGGCTTGTTACGAGTGTTCCAATTAGTCACGCTACTCCCGCCGCATCGTACGCTACAAACGTATCTCGAAACGATTATCAGGATCTCAGCCGCGACATGCTCGGACTGGTATCAATTTCTACAGACCAACCTGCACCGGGTTTGGACGTGATAATTGGCGCCGGATACGGAGTTCTGGCAGAAGAAGATGATCGGCAAGGTGAGAATTTCGAACCCGGTAACCGATATTTGTCCGATACGGATTTGAATCGATTGCGGATGGATAATGCTTATCAGATCGTCCAACGAAAGACTGGTAGGTCTGGGTTAGAACAACTGCGTACGGCGTCTGCGACCGCCGTCAAGCATCACAAGAAATTGTTCGGGTTCTTCGGAACAAAATATTCGCATCTACCCTTTCGGACTGCTGACGGTCGTTATGATCCTGTGCAAGGTGGAGAGGCAAGTCGTTACGCTGCTGAGAGTTACGATAAGGGCGACATTGTGGAAAATCCGTCATTGGCTGATATGACCGAAGCGGCTATTGAGGTACTTTCCTCGCAAGGGAAACCATTTTGGTTGCTTGTCGAAGCGGGTGACGTGGATTGGGCAAACCACGATAATAACATTGACAATTCCATCGGCGCGGCAATCAGTGGTGCAAAAGCTTATGAGCAAATTGCGAACTGGGTCTCGAAGAATAATGCTTGGCGCGAAACCGCAATAATCGTCACGTCTGACCATGGACACTTACTGGTAATAAATGACTTCTCAGTTTTCCAAACGCAAAAGGACTAACACGTGGACACTAAACCAAGAACGAAGTGGAATCGGTTTTGCCTAACACTGTTGATGGTAATCCTTGAAATATTGATCGTTCCAGGTTTGGCTGATGCGCAACGCCCTAATAAGCCCCTTGAGCGGTTATTAGCGGATCATTGGGATTACTCGCTTTCAGTCTCGCCGGTATTTGCAACGACCCTTGGTGATCGGGGCAACAACGATAAGTTAGGAGACGCAACGCTCGCATCCATTGCAAAACACAAGGCAACATTACGAACATTTCTGTCACGCGCTGAACGCATTGAAGCGGAAACGACGGTAGACCGTATCAATCTGTCCATTTTCGTACGCCTCTTAAGTGACGAAATCCAAGAAATCGAATTCGAGACTCATCTGATCCCAATCACTAACCGCTGGGGTTTCCATGTGGGATTTGTTGAACTTCCAAACCGCCATGTGTTTGAGTCAATTTACGATTATCAGGATTACATTTCGAGGTTGAAAGATTATGCGCGATACAACACGGAGAATATCAACCTGATGCGTCAGGGTATTAAGCAGGGGATGGTACTCCCAGCAGTGGTGCTCGAGGGCTACAACGACACAATCAAACCACACATCGTTGATGATGCAACCAGTAGCCTTCTATATGCACCGTTTAAGGATTTCACAGTTGAGTTATCGCCGGAGGATCAAAAGAGCCTGCGAGAAGACGCTCAAGCTGCTATTTCGAATTCCGTGGTGCCCGCCTTCAAAGAGTTTTTGTCGTTTATGAACGATGAATACTTACCGGCATGCAGTGGTAGTATTGCCGCTTCGACCTTGCCAAACGGGCGAGCCTATTATCGTTACCGGGTTAAACACTACACAACACTCGATCTGACGCCAGAACAAGTACACGAAACGGGGAAAGCGGAAGTCGCAAGGATTTTAAAGGAGATGTTGGAAATCCAACACGCGGTCAAATTTGACGGCACTCGGGATGAGTTTGTCGCAATGCTGCGAACTGATAAACGATTTTATCCGACCGATGCCGACTCCTACATGAAAGAAGTTGCCTACATTCTGAAGCGGATGGATGGGGAGCTTCCAAAACTGTTTGGGCGTCTGCCTAGATCACCCTACGGCATAAAGGTAATCCCGGATTATCTTGCGCCAAAAACAACGACCGCCTATTATTCACAACCATCCGGTGATGGAAAACGAGCGGGATTCTACTACGTCAACACATACAACCTTCCGAGTCGTCCTCTCTATCAATTAGAAGCACTTTCACTTCACGAGGCCGTACCAGGTCATCATCTTCAGCTGGCAATTCAACAGGAGCTGGAAGGAATACCACCACTACGCAAGTTCAATGGATTTACGGCTTTTGTAGAGGGTTGGGCACTGTATGCAGAACGACTTGGCAAAGAGGTTGGCTTCTATACTGACCCTTACAGTGATTACGGTCGGCTAAGCATGGAAATGTGGAGGGCGTGCCGTCTCGTTGTAGATACAGGCATGCACTATATGGGATGGACGCGTCAGCAGGCGATTCAATATATGGCCGATCACACAGCACTCTCGATTCATAATATCACGGCGGAAGTGGACCGATACATTTCTTGGCCTGGACAAGCCTTGGCGTATAAAACCGGAGAGCTGGCGATTCGGGGATTACGCCAGACCGCTGAAGCACAACTTGGAAATCAATTTGATGTTCGTGAATTCCATGACGCTCTTCTTGAGAACGGGTCGGTGCCGTTGGATACTCTTGATGAGTTGATCACAAAATGGATTGAACGACAAAAAGGAAATAGATAACGGTATGGTGAGCGGTGACTGCAATAACAATTAATGCTGCAATCTTTGATCTCGATGGCCTCTTGTTTAACACAGAGGATGTCTTTCTAGCGGCGGGTACAACCTATCTGCAACGCCGTGGATATGAATTCGAGATTGAATTGCGTAATCAAATGATGGGTCGACCTTCGCCGGTGTCCCTAAAGATGTTGAAAGAATACTTCGGCATTGAAGAAACAGTGGAAGTGATTCGCACGGAAGTGAAGGAACTCTTTAACGAATATTTGGAGGAGATGCTAGCGCCTATGCCGGGGGCCCTGGCGATACTGCATACACTGGATGAAATCCGACTTCGATACGCGGTGGCAACGAGCAGTAGTCGGGAATATGCAACGGAGTTACTCAACCGATTCGGACTACTACCGAGATTTGAATTCCTGTTGGGCGGGAATGATGTAACCAATGGCAAACCAGATCCAGAGATTTACTTAACCGCAGCGGAAAGGATCGGAGTTGATCCAGGTGAGATACTTGTTTTTGAAGATTCCGGAAATGGTTGTGCGGCAGCAGTCGCCGCAGGGATGAATGTAGTTGCGGTGCCAAACAGTCACAATGTTGGACAGTCGTATGATGGTGCCTACCTAGTAGCGGATACGCTCAAGGATCCAAAGATCGTCGCCCTTTTGAAGTCCGCGGTGAAATAAAATAGTCTTAAAAAACTATAATAAATAGCTGGCTAAACTTCTTTTTCTTGACGATTTACTGCTTTAACAAATAAACCGTAGCAGAAATCACATGAGCAAATTCAAACTCTCAATCGCACTTCTGATTGCCATCAGCCCGGGCCTTTTCGGATGCACAATGGCGGAACCACGTTTCGATCAAAACTACAGCGCGTATGGCGGTGTAATTCAACGATCGGACGATTCTGTCGAGCGTGTAAATTCGGTTTTGGACGTTCCCGCCAAAGATATAGAATCTGCCGCGAATTGAGCCTCATCTTGATCGCGTTTAGCTGCATTAAATAGACATCCGTGGTATGCTTGCACTTTTATCATGCAGGCATAAAGTCCCGTTTTTGCAGCACATTGAGGCGGCCCGATGAGCAACGAAACCCCGAACGACACGCCCAATGATGACGCGACACCATCAGATATTTTAGCCCCACCAACGACAATCCCGGGTATTCTGCGAAGGCTCGGCCCAGGTTTAATTATCGCGGGTTCAATCGTCGGTAGTGGTGAGTTAATCGCAACCACTTCTACCGGTGCTCAAGCGGGGTTTTGGTTGTTATGGCTGATCATCATCGGTTGTGTGATAAAAGTATTCGTCCAAGTTGAACTCGGCCGTTTCACTATTGTGACCGGCACAACGACGATGCGCGGGCTAAATATGGTTCCCGGTCCGAAGTTTGGGAAGAGCAACTGGATTCTTATGCTATGGATTGTGATGTTTATAGCCATCCTTGGGCAACTCGGTGGCATTGTCGGAGGTGTGGGACAGGCATTGTCTATATCCGCGCCGTTGTCGGATTATGGCTCACTTCATAATGAATACCGTCGCGCTGAGACGCAACTTGTGGTTAAGAGAGCGATCTGGAAGAATCTGAAAGACCAAAAGGAACGAGATAAAATAGCTGCTGAAATTCGCAAATTAGAGAGTGCGTCCCTCAGCAAGTTCAGCAAGCTCACCAACGGACTCGATGAATTATCTGAGTCATTTAATGTTTCGATTGGAAATTCCCAGGTGGCAAATCAGGGACTAAATGCGATGGAGAATCTACGGGGAGGGGAAACTACCTCCACCGTGAAATTTCAGATATTCCGCGATAGGATTCTTCCAACACCGGAAATGCGTGCCCGGTTAGAGGCTGGTTCGCACCTTGCAGATCTTGAAGCGAACAAAGCCGTTGAAGGAGATATACAGACGGCCACCGAAAAAATGGCAACGGCTGAAACCAATTTGCGAAAGTTGATCGCTCAGGAATTACCGGGGTTGCAAGCAGTGAGTGAATTGTCAGAACGGGATCCAAAACGAGTATTCCTGGGGCACATGAACGATTTCATTTCAAGGCGTGCCTTGTCCAAGCCTCCAAATCCATCTGATGATAAGATCTGGTCGATAATTCTCACGGGGATCACCGTGGTTCTATTGGTCGGCGGGCGATATGGTTTGATTGAAGCTTTTTCCACTACGCTCGTCGGGCTATTTACGCTCGTGACGATCGTAAATGTACTTTATTTGCAGGGGCAAGCCGCGTGGGCGGTAAGTCTAGGTGATATTATCGACGGTCTTAGGTTCAGGCTGCCGCCGGACCCAGGTGATGGGAATTCACCACTGGTTACTGCGTTCGCCACTTTTGGAATTATTGGCGTCGGCACCGCGGAATTAATTGCCTATCCATATTGGTGTTACGAAAAAGGATACGCTAAATTCACCGGGCCTAACGATGGTTCCCAGGAATGGGTTGATCGAGCCAAAGGTTGGTTGAAGGTGTTGCGGTGGGATGCATGGGGCTCGATGTTTATCTACACGTTTGCCACCATCGCGTTTTATCTGCTCGGCGCCGCGATTCTTGGTCGAACTCAGTTGGATCCAAAGGGTCCCGAGATGATCCGTTATTTGGGCGTGATGTACCAACCGGTATTTGGGGACGTTGCAGAAGTCCTGTTCCTTTTTGGTGCTTTTGCAGTCCTGTACTCAACATTTTTCGTTGCGAACGCTGGAAACGCCCGCATGTTTTCAGATGCAGTGAGAACAATGGGCTTTATTGAGGATTCCGAGAAGAGCTACAGACGTTCCGTGAAGGTAATGAGTGGTATTTTGCCCGTCCTTTGTGCGACGTTCTTTGTGATCGGTTTCGAGCCGCGTGCAATGGTCATGACAAGCGGAGCAATTCAAGCGATCCTCTTACCCGTCGTTGCGTTCAGCGCTATATACTTCCGTCGTAAGCACATTGATCAGCGTGTTGCGCCGGGCCCACTATGGGATAAATTCCTATACCTGTCTGCATTTGGAATGCTAGTGGCCTCTCTCGCTGCAATCTACCTTAAGTTCCTTGCACCTCTGTTCAAATAGATAAATTGATGTCCGAGACTTCCACTCTTTCAACCTGTAATTGTTACGTCACTCATTTAGAGTCTGCAATTGACGGTACGCACTTAGACGCAGATTCGTTGCATACGTTGCACGAAGGTCGACCGATCTGGGTGCGCTATGATCTGGAACAAATCGCCGCCACTACGAGTCGCGATGATTTAGCAGGGCGAGCGCCGACTCTTTGGCGATATGACGAGTTATTACCTAATCGAAATGCCGAACATGTAGTCTCGCTTGGGGAAGGGATGACGCCTGTATTAAGCGCGTCGCGATTAGGTGCGCATCTTGGACATACACAACTCTTTATAAAAGACGAATCGCAACTGCCTACAGGTAGTTTTAAGAGCCGCGGTATGGCGATGGCGATTTCGATGGCGTCGTATTTCGGTGTGGAGCGAGTCGCCTTACCTTCTGCTGGTAATGCTGGTGGAGCCGCGGCCGCATACGCAGCCCGGGCAGGAATGGAATGCTATGTATTCATCCCTGAAGATACCCCCGTAATTAACCAGTATGAAGCCATTCATTGTGGTGCACATGTCTATCTCGTTGACGGACTGATAAACGACTGTGTCGGATCGTACAGGAAGGCCAGGATTCAAAACAATGGTTTGATCTCTCGACACTAAAAGAGCCGTATCGAATCGAAGGCAAAAAAACGATGGGGCTTGAGCTTGCCGAACAATTTGAATGGAAGCTCCCAGATGTGATCGTGTATCCGACCGGTGGAGGGACCGGCCTTATCGGGATGTGGAAAGCATTTAATGAATTGCGGGCCCTCGGTTGGCTGGAATCAGATAAGCTGCCACGAATGGTAAGTGTCCAATCAACCGGATGTGCCCCCATCGTGAAGGCGTTTGAATCAGGACAGCGATTCGCGGAAAAACATGAAAACGCAGAGAGTATTGCCCGAGGTATACGTGTACCCGCAGCCGTTGGCGACTTCATGATCTTAGATGCTGTAAATGATAGTGGTGGTTTAGCCATTTCAGTGGACGAAGAGCAGATTTGCGAGTGGATGTCTTTGGCCAATCGTCTTGAGGGAATTTCCGTTTGTCCGGAGGGCGCAGCATGTGTCGGAGCGGTTGAAAAACTCGTGACAGCCGGCGAGATCTCCGATAATGAAGACGTCGTAATTTTTAACACCGGCGGCATCCAAAAGTACGTGGAAGCGATGCGAGTCGAGGTGCCGCGATTGTCGAAGGACGAAACGGTTGATTGGGACAGGATTTAGAATTGATTCTGGGCAAACTCAATGCTCATTAGTTGCTTTCGTCAAAGCTTGGACGCAGTATGGCGAGAAATGAACAACTTATCAGGCAACACAAACTGTTGCAGATCCTGGAACGCCGGAGATACGGTGCAACACTCGACGAGTTGCGCGATACCATCGTAGACGAACTCGGGCTATCTTCGCTGCATACGCGAAGCATCCGACGCGATATCGAAGCATTGCAAAGTGCCGGTATAGATATTCAAACGGAAGATCGCTCGGATGCCCGTGTATGGAAACTTGGGGAAAAGGCGCGTAGCGGATATCAGATTTCATTCAGCTCAGCTGAACTAATGGCCATGGCTCTGGCGAAGGATTTACTCGTACCCTTCAGCGGAACCGTAATCGGACAAGGTATCTCGAGTTTTTGGTCAAAGGTAGAAGAATGCGTCCCAGTGGCGACATATCAGCATTTTGAACAAT